>Ga0105160_1000205_pt1 | contig 30207 bp, 25 predicted proteins | sample GXS110809BmetaG_FD_89591 | JGI IMG/M metagenome (GOLD analysis project Ga0105160, IMG submission 89591) | Hot spring microbial communities from Gongxiaoshe hot spring, China to study Microbial Dark Matter (Phase II) - GXS 110809B | ecosystem: Environmental > Aquatic > Thermal springs > Hot...
CGGGCTGAGCTGTCGCGAGGCGGTGCTGGAGGGCGCGCGGCAGCGCATGCGCCCCGTGCTGATGACGGCGGCGGTCGCGAGCTTCGGCTTCCTGCCGATGGCGACCTCGCACGGCATGGGCGCGGAGGTGCAACGCCCCCTCGCCACCGTCGTGATTGGCGGGCTGATTACCAGCACCCTGCTGACGCTCATCGTGTTGCCCACCCTCTACTCGTGGGTGGAGGGCTACCTTGAGGCGCGCGCGCAACGGCGATTGCAAGCCGCGCTAAGTGAAGGTTAATACCCCACGCCCTGAATGGGTACACTTAACGCGGAGGCGAAAAGGGGCGTGTTCTTCTTCTCGAAGCTGTTCGGTCGCTTTGGGCGTGACTTGGGGATTGATTTGGGCACGGCAACCACGCTGGTGCATGTGCGCGGCAAGGGCATAATGCTGCGCGAGCCATCGGTGATTGCCATCGACCAAGACACGCGGCGTGTGCTGGCTGTGGGCGAAGAGGCGAAGCGGATGCTGGGGCGCACACCCGCCAACATCATCGCAGTGCGCCCCCTCAAAGACGGCGTAATCGCCGACTTTGAGCAGACCGAGAAGATGCTCCAACATTACGCCAGCAAGGTGTCGCGCAACCGTTGGATTCCGCCGCGGATGGTGGTGGGTATTCCCAGTGGCGTGACGGAAGTGGAGCGGCGGGCGGTGCTTCAGGCAGCGATGCGGGCAGGCGCCCGCGAAGCCTATGTAATCGAAGAGCCAATGGCAGCAGCGATTGGTATCGGGCTGCCCGTCGTGGAGCCTACTGGCTCGATGGTCGTAGACATCGGTGGCGGCACGACAGAGGTGGCTGTAATTTCGCTGGCGGGTATCGTCGCCAGCCGTTCTATCCGCATCGCAGGCGACGAGATCGACGAGGCGATTGCCAACTACATCCGCCGCACCTACAACCTGTTCATTGGCGAGCGCACCGCCGAGCAAGTAAAAATTGAAATCGGCTCCGCCTTCCCGCTGGAAGAAGAGCTGGAAATGGAGGTCAAAGGGCGTGATCTTATCAGCGGGCTGCCCCGCAGCGTGGTCATCACTTCCGAAGAAATCCGCCAAGCAATTGCGGAACCTGTCAACGCCATCGTAGAAGCGGTCAAGCAGACGCTGGAGATCACCCCGCCTGAGTTAGCAGCGGATATTATGAATCAGGGGATCGCCTTGTGCGGTGGCGGCGCGTTGCTGCGCGGGCTGGATAAGCTACTTCAGCACGAAACGCAGATGCCCGTCTATGTTGCCAGCGACCCCACTTCCGCCGTGGTGCTGGGCACAGGTAAAGTGCTGGAGGAGCTGGAGAGCAATCCCATGCTGCGCAAGGTATTACAAAGCTCGCAATCCCCGCGCAAGAGGTGAGCAGCGTGAAGCGACGCTACGGGGCGTGGCTTGGGCTGGCAGTAGCAGGGCTGTTGTTAGGCATCTACCACAACCACACGGTGCAGCGTGGCGAACCAAATCCGCTGACCACGCTAGTGCGCGCACTGCTAGTCCCTTTGCAGCGGAGTGCGCAAGGTGCAACCCACAGTGCGGAACATCTGTTTGCTACAATCGCGCGCGCCCGCGAGGCACTGCGCGAGCATGATTATCTCGCCCTCGAAAATGCCCGCCTCAAACAAGAACTCGAACGGCTACAGACCGTAGAGGCGGAGAACGCCACTTTGCGCCAGTTGGTCAACCTGCGTCCGCGACTGCCCCATCAGTGGCTTGGTTGCTGGGTGATTGCCCGCTACCCTCAATCAGGTCAGCAAACCTTGCTGATTGATCGGGGGGTGCGTGACGGCGTGGTGGCGGGCGCGCCCGTGGTGGCTGCAGAGGGCTTAGTCGGGGTAGTCGCGCGTGCCGACGCCGACCGCGCCCTCGTGCGTCTGCTCACAGCGCCCCGAGTAGCCGTGAGCGCCAAGGTGCTCAACGCCCAAAAAGTGAGCACAGGTATTTGTGAAGGGCGTGGCGAAACCCGATTGCTGCTCAACTTCATCCCCCCAGAAGCTCCTGTGCAGGTGGGCGACCGCGTCGTCACGGCGGGGCTGGGCGGCAAATACCCCCCCAATGTGCCCATCGGCACCGTGGAAGAAGTGTGGGTAGACCGCCAAGTGTCGGTCAAGAAAGCATGGGTGCGCCCCGTGGTCAACTTCGATCAGCTACAAATAGCGTTAGTGCGCCTCACCAACTAGCTTACACGCCGACCCAATCTAAGTAAGCTCGCACCCCACCCGCAAACCACTCGCCAAACAGCAACACCAGCTGCGTGCCCAGCGCCAAAAACGGCCCGAAAGGCAGCGTGGTAGGCGTTTCCACGAACTCTTCCTCATCGGCTTGCCCCATAGAGGCATACACCTGCTGTTGAACGCGCCGTGGTAGCAGAGTGATTAGCGCATCCACCCACAACAGATACAACGCACACGCCAGCACCAAGTTACTCAACGGCTCTGGTTCGGGTTCGGGAGGTGGCTCGTTGCCGTTTGATTCCTGAGCCGCACGGCGGCGCATCAGCGCCCACAGTCCCCCCACCACCGCGCCCAATACCACTGCCAGTGCAACTGCTACAAACACACCAGGCACCAGCAACAGCGCGCCCATACCCCGCGCCAGTTTGATATCGCCGTGCCCCATCGCATCACGCCGCAAGCCGATACGCCCCAAAACCGCAATTAGGCTGAATAGCCCTGCCCCTGCTAATGCTCCTAGCGCCGCGTGGCGCAAACTCGGCACGCCCAGCGACGCCCAGCTCCAATCCGTTGGCACGCCCTGCAACAACCAACCATGCAGCAAACCTATAGCAAGGAGCGCGACATTCAACTCATCGGGGATTAGGTAGTGCTCTAAGTCAATGAAAAAGATGGCAATTAGCACAGAGCTAGCCGCCGCATACAGCACAAACCGCCCCGGCGCTTCGCCGAGAACCAACCACTCGTACCAAAGCCACGCCCACAGCGCGGCGTTCCACAACTCCACCAGAAAATAACGAACGGGAATCGGGGCACCGCAGTAGCGGCATTTCCCACGCTGGATGAGGTAGCTCAGCAGGGGTATCAAGTCGCGAACGCCCAACCGATGCCCGCAGGCGGGGCAATGCGACGGCGGAAACACTATGGAAAGGTTTCGGGGCAAGCGGTAGATAAGCACATTTACAAAGCTCCCTACCGCCGCCCCAAACGCGATGCCGAAGACGATACTCCAAGCGGGCAGCATCCGCGTGCGGGCTTAGCCGCCCTGCTGCTGCGACAGGTTCGAGATGACCTCAATCATCGGCAGGAACATCGAAATCACAATGAAGCCGACGATGAAGCCCAACAGCACAATCATCACGGGCTCAATCGCCGCGGTGAGGCTGGCGATGGTCATCTCCACCTCGTTCTCGTAGAAGTCGGCGATTTTGTTGAGCATGTGATCCAGCGAGCCCGATTCCTCGCCGACGCTAATCATATGCACCACCATCGGCGGGAACATTTTGCTGCGCTGGAGCGGGTCGGCGATGCGCTCGCCTTCGCGGATGCGCGAACGCGATTCCATCACCGCGTCCGACACGACCGAGTTGCCCACGACGCCTGCCACGGTCTCAAGGGCTTGCAAAATGGGAACGCCCGATGCCAGCAGCGTGCCCATCGTGCGGCTGAAGCGTGCCATCACAATCTTGTGGTGCAGCGGTCCAAACACGGGGATGCGCAGCTTCACGCGGTCAGCGACGCGGCGCCCAACGCGCGTGCTCACGAACAGCTTGTATGCCACGATAACTGCCACCACCGCGATGACCACCACATACCAGCGTTGGGTAAACAGCGCGCTGAGGTCCACCAAGAACTGCGTGGGGGCGGGCAGCTCCTGGATACCAAGTTCCTTGAACAGCTCGGCGAACTGCGGCACCAGCCACGACACCAAGAAAATCACGATACCGATCGCCGCCAGCAACACGATGACGGGGTAGGTCATCGCGGAGCGGATTTTGCGGCGCAGCTCCACATCTTTTTCAAGGAACGCGGCGATGCGCTGCAGCGACTCTTCCAACACGCCGCCGACCTCGCCCGCGCGGATAAGACCGATAATCAGCTGGTTGAACGCTTTGGGGTGGCGCGCCATGGAACGCGACAGGCTCTCGCCCGATTCCACGCGCGCCGACAAGTCCATCAAGATTTTGCGCAGGCGGGCATTGTTGGTTTGTGCTTGCAGCACATCAAGGCAGCGAATCAGCGACACGCCCGCGTCCAGCATCGTGGAGAACTGTCGGGCAAAAATCGCCAAGTCGGTCAGCTTGACGCGCCCGTAGCCCCCTGCGGGCACGCGCGGTGCCTTGCGGTCTTCGCTGATTTCAATGACTTGAAAGCCCTCCGCTTGAAGCCGCTTCCGCAGTTCCTCGGCGTTCGGGGCTTCTACCTTGCCCGAGCGGGTCTGCCCGCTTTGATCCCGAATGGTGTAGTTGAAGTACGGCATCTTCGGCTCGCCTCCTTAGCGCCCGCGCGGCGGCACAGGTCCGGGCGCGCCGCTGGTGGGCGCAATCATCTTGCGCAACTCGTCGGGGTTGATTGCCCGCGACATCGCCTCTTCGTAGGTAATCCAGCCCTTCACATACAGGTCGCGCAGAGATTGATCCATGGTCTGCATGCCCAGTTGCCCGCTGGTTTGAATCATGGTGTGGATTTGGTGGGTCTTATTTTCGCGAATCAGGTTGCGAATAGCGGGCGTAGCAATCATCACTTCGACGGCGGGCACACGCCCTGGTTGCCCTGCGCGCGGCAGCAGCTGCTGGCTGATAATTGCCTGCAGGTTGTTTGCCAGCTGGATGCGAATTTGCTCCTGCTGTCCTGGTGGGAACACGTCCACGATACGGTCAATCGATTCCGCGGCGTTGTTGGTGTGCAGCGTGGCGAACACCAAGTGCCCTGTTTCGGCAGCGGTGATTGCCAGCTGGATGGTTTCCAGGTCGCGCATCTCGCCCACCAGAATCACATCGGGGTCTTCACGTAGTGCCGAGCGTAGGGCTGCTGCAAACGATTTCGTATCTTGCCCCAACTCGCGCTGGTTGATGATGCTGAGTTTGTGCTGGTGCAGGTACTCAATGGGGTCTTCAATCGTGATGATGTGGAGGCTGCGCTCGGAGTTGATTTGGTTGATCATCGCCGCGAGCGTGGTAGACTTGCCTGAGCCCGTAGGCCCTGTCACCAGGATAAGCCCGCGCGGGCGGCGGGTGAGGTCTTCCAAGATGGGTGGCAGGTTCAGCTCGCGGATGGTGGGCACGCGCGCTGGGATTAAGCGGAACGCCGCCGCCACTGCCCCCTTATCTTTATACACATTCACGCGGAAGCGTGCCACTTTGTGGAGGCTGTACGAAAAGTCCAGCTCCAAATTCGTTTCGAACTTTTGGATCTGCTCATCGGTGAGGATGTCGTAGATGAGCCGTTGGGTTTGCTGGGGCTGTGCTTTTTCATAGTTGAGGCGGAGCAGCTGCCCATCGACGCGGATGACTGGTTCCACATACGGGCACAGGTGCAAGTCGGAAGCACCTTTTTCGGTGACGATGTAGAGCAGCTCGTCAATGTGCACATCTTCAAGGCTGCGTGGTTGCCCCATAGCGTGAGGCGTAGGTGCAGCTGTTGCCGCACCGCCGCCGTTGGCAGGCGAATAGGGTTTGGGTTGCATATCCATCGTTTGGTGAGACCTCCTTGCTTTTTAGTAGTATCCTGCGGTGAACACCACGCGGCGCACTTCGTCGGGCGTGGTGATGCCTTCCAACACTTTGATTAGCCCGTCTTCGCGCAGTTCTTTCATGCCGTTGGCTTTGGCGGCTTCTTTGATGTCGGACAGCGGGGCGCGTCGCACGATGAGTTCTGCGATTTCGGCATTGACCACCATCAATTCAAAGATGCCCACGCGCCCAGCATAGCCGCGATAGCGACAATGTTCGCAGCCCACGCCCTCCCAGATGGTGACCATCTGGTCGGGGTCTTCGATGTGGAAGCCAAAGGCACGCAGGTCGGCAGCGGGGATTTCGCGTGGCTCTTTGCAGTATTGGCACACGCGCCGCGCCAGGCGTTGCGCCAATACGCCCGTTACGGTTGCTGCGATCAGGTACGGCTCCACGCCCATATCCACCATACGGATAACCGCCGACGGCGCGTCGTTGGTGTGGAGCGTGGAGAGCACCAAGTGCCCTGTCAGCGCGGCTTCAATCGCGATCTCGGCTGTCTCCAAGTCGCGCATCTCGCCCACCATGATGATGTCAGGGTCTTGGCGCAGGAACGCACGCAGCGCGTTTGCAAATGTCAGCCCTGCCTTGCGGTTCACCTGTACTTGCGCAATTCCTGGCAACTGATACTCAATCGGGTCCTCGATGGTCAAGATATTCTTTTCGACGGAGTTGAGTTTGTGAAGTATTGAATATTGAGTGGTGGTTTTACCGGAACCAGTGGGTCCTGTGGAGAGCACCATGCCCTGCGGTTGGATAATAAGTTCCTCAAGGCGGGCTTGGGTTTCGGGCGTGAAGCCGAGTTTGTTCAGCCCCAGCAATACGCTGGTTTTATCCAAAATACGCATGACGATTTTTTCACCGTGCGGGGTCGGGATGGATGACACGCGCAGGTCGTAGTCTTTGTTTTGGTAGCGAATGGGGATGCGTCCGTCTTGGGGCAGGCGTTTTTCGGCGATGTTCATCTCCGCCATGATTTTGTAGCGGGAGATAAGCGGCGCTTGCACATACTTGGGTAGGGTGAGGATTTCGTGGAGCACGCCGTCGATGCGGAATCGGATACGCAAGTTGCGCGCCTGTGGCTCCACATGGATGTCGCTGGCGCGTTCGTTGATGGCTTGTTGGATGATGGTGTTTGCCACGCGCACGATGGGCCCTTCTTCAGCTTCGCGCAGCACGGCTTTTTCGTCTTCTTCGGTATCGCCGCGCGCACTGTAGGCGGTGATATCCATCATCACCGAGCCTTTGAAGTCTTGTTGACGCATCGGCGCACTGCCTTCGGTGGTTGCGGGCGCAGCGCCGTCGCCTACCACTGCCGAGCCGCCATACGCTTTACGAATGGCGTCCTCAATCGCACCCGGCGCAGCAATCACGGGACGCACCACACAGCGCGAGTTAACGCGCACATCCTCAATCGCCATCACATTGCTGGGGTCTGCCATCGCCAAGTAGAGGATGTTGCCCTCTTTCTTGACAGGGATTACATTATAACGCTTGGCGATGTGCTCCTTGACCACATTCACCGCCGACGATTCGGGCTGTACACGGTCAAGGTCCACAAACGGCATACCCATCTCGTAAGCGCGCGCCTCATAGGCGTCGCGCTCGCTGACAATCGTTTGATCAATCAAGACCTGTAGATAGTCCTTGCCGGTGGACTCTTGGATGCGGCGCGCTTCATCCAGCTGTTCGCGCGTGATTATGCCCTTCTCCAGCAGGTATTCGCCTGCCGTGCGTCGTGTCATTGCCATCGGTACTCACTCCTACCCTAACGTCCCCGCGCCACTTGCGAGGTGTCGGACTCAATTATAGCATGGCGAACCCCGCAAGTGGCATGGTACAATATTCGCAGGGCAGGCGACGATTCCTGCCATTTTTGTCGAGGAGGCAATCCATGAAACACACCTTGTGGTTGGTGGGATTGGCGACGAGCTTGGCACTGAGCGGGGCGCAAGTGAGCAGCGGACGCACCCAGCGAGGCACCACTCAGCAGGACGATGGGCGCGTGCCCCTCGCTCAAGCGGTGCAAGAGCTTGCGCAAAAGTTCAAGGTGCAAATCGTTGTGGATCCTGAGCTGACTGCCCGCGTAAAGCCCGCCACAGCAGACACTTTGGAGCGGGCGTTGGATGAACTGGTGGCGCAAGCTGCCCCAGTTGTATGGCGTAAAGTGTACACAAATAAATTATTGGGCGTGGAGCCGAAACCCGAACAGATTTTGAGCGCGGTGCGCGCCCTGATGAACATCGAGCTGGGGGGCGTGATTATGGTGAACCCACGCGCTGCGACCCTCTCCTCGTTTGTGGCAAACTACCCCACACCGCCCGATTTGGAGTCGAGCTTGGAGCAAATGCAACCGCCTTTTAACGCCAAGCCCGTGTATGTGGTGTTCAATCCGCGCGCACCCCAGCAACTACAGCTACGCGGCACACGCTTGGAGCAGTTCTCGCAACTGCAACGGCAGATGCTGGAGCTGCTAAGCCGCATGACGCCCGAAGAACGCAGTCAAGCCATCCAAGCGGGTTTCCAAATGTGGATGAACGCCGACCCCGCCATCCGCAACCAAATGATTTTCGAAGGCATGCGCCTCTCGTTTGAGTACTGGAACACGCTGTCGCCTGAGCAACAGCGCGAAATGATCGAGATGGGGCGCAGGTTCTTTGAGCAATACTTTGGTGGCGGCGGCTACTAAAAGCCAGGGGGCGGCTATGCAGCCGTTAGTGGGCGTGATTATGGGGTCGCGCTCTGACTGGGAGACGATGCGCCACGCTGCCGAGACGCTGGAGCAGCTGGGTGTGCCTTATGAGGTGCAAATCGTGTCGGCACATCGCACGCCCGACAAGATGTTCGAGTACGCCAGCACGGCGGCGGCGCGCGGGCTGGAAGTGATTATCGCTGGCGCAGGCGGCGCGGCGCATTTGCCTGGTATGACCGCCTCCAAAACCACCCTGCCTGTGTTGGGCGTGCCTATTGAATCACACGCGCTCAAAGGGCTCGACTCGCTACTTTCGATTGTACAAATGCCTGCGGGCGTACCTGTGGGCACTTTGGCAATCGGCAAGGCGGGCGCGATAAACGCCGCCCTGCTGGCAACCGCGATTTTGGCGAATAAGTATCCCCAATTCCGTGCTGCGCTGGAGGCATACCGCGCCCGCCAAACCCAAGCAGTGTTGGAACATCCCGACCCGCGTGAATAGTTTGCCCTTATGAGATTCCTCGCCTGCGGCTCGGAATGATAAGCACGCTGTGCGTAGAGAGATACCTTATTCCGGGGCAGCGCGCAATCTCGCCCGATCAAAACTAATCAATAACAACTTTGAATAGCTTATCGCTGCGCTGTCTGCTCGCCCTGATATTTGCTGGGGCATTTCACCAGCATATCTTCAGCGTAAAACACGCCATCTTTGTAGCTGCCAATTACCACAACCTGCGTGGCGGCTTCAAAGTTGTTGGGCTTGCCTTTCGGGTAGATGACCTTCACCCGCCCTGTCTCATCCTCGCCCTCAAAGGTGAGCGTCATCGTTTTCACATCGAACTGCACAGTCTCGTGCAGGGGCTTGAGCGGCAGATGCACATGCTGCCCGCGCGTGGCGAGCTGATTGACTTTTACATAGGGGCTGGTGTTGTTCACAAACGCCCGCACCGTAAACGCAATTCCTGCAATAACCAACACCAGTGCGATAACGCTGCTGAGCTTCATAGCAACCTATATTGTACCTAAGTTGCGTCTGCGGCGAGGTTCCTCGCCTTCGGCTCGGATGACAAGCTTACTGCCGCGAAATGCCCCTGCCCCCGAGCGCAGCGAGGGGTCTCAAATGTGCCTTGCCTGAGATTCCTCACCCGCGGCTCGGAATAACAGCAGGAGACTTGCAGCCTTCGGCTGGAAGTAGCAGATAGGTCGGTGCCTAACGACACCGCCGTTGCGCGCGCAGCGAGGAAACTCGTCGGCTCACCAGCAGCGCCTTACCGCTGGGCACTATTATGCCCGTGCCACAAGGATTAGGTATAACTCTGTGCCGATGAGCCGTTTCGAAGGGACGCTGAGTGCGCAGGGATTGCGTTTTGCCCTTGTGGTCAGTCGCTACAACGAACTCATCACCGATCGCTTGCAAGAGGGCGCGCTACAAACCCTGCTGCGTCACGGAGCAGACCCAAACGCGATTGATGTTTATCGCGTGCCTGGCAGCTGGGAGATCCCGCTGGTGGCACGCGAGTGCGCCCAATCGGGCGAGTACGACGCCATCATTTGCATTGGCGCGGTGTTGCAGGGCGAAACCAGCCATGCGCAACACATCAGCAGTGCGGTCTGCTCCGCTCTGATGCATCTGATGCTGGAAACAGGCAAACCGATTGCGCTGGGCATCCTCACCGAAGCTACTTTTGAACAGGGGCTGGAGCGCGCCGGCGGCAAACTGGGCAACAAAGGCAGCGAAGCCGCGCTCAGCGCCATCGAAATGGCAAACCTGATGCGCAAAGTAGGAGAGACACTATGAGAGCAGAGTCGCTATCGTTTCTCAAGGCAATTGTAAACGCTCCTTCGCCTTCGGGCTACGAGCAGCGTGCAGCCGAAGTTTATCGTGCCTACACCCGTGAGTTTGCCGACCGCGTCTACACCGATGTGATGGGCAACACGATCGCCGTGCTCAATGAAGGGGGCGCGCCCCGCGTGATGTTCGCAGGACATATGGACGAAATCGGCTTCATCGTCAAGTACATCTCCGAAGAGGGATTCCTCTACTTCGGTCCCATCGGTGGGCACGACCCGATGATTCCTGTGGGGCAGCGCGTGTTGGTACACACCAAGCAGGGCGCTATTCCGGGCGTCATCGGCAAAAAGCCTATCCACCTGCTGGACGACGACGATCGCAAGAAGGTGCCCCAACTCCACGAACTATGGATTGACATTGGGGCTAAGGACAAGGCGGACGCGGAATCGGTGGTGCGCATCGGCGATCCCGTCACTTTTGCCGTGGAGTTTCAGGAGTTGCGCAACGGTTTCGCCACCGCGCGTGGCTTTGATAACAAGATGGGCGCGTTCATCGTGGCGGAAGCGTTGCGCCTGCTTTCGGAAAATCGTCCTCAAGCGGCTGTGTATGCCGTTGCCACCGTGCAAGAGGAGATTGGGCTGCGCGGGGCGCGCACCAGCGCGTATGGCATCGACGCCCCCGTGGGCATCGCCGTTGATGTTACCCATGCCTCCGACTATCCTACCGTTGACAAACGGCGCGTAGGCGATGTTCGCCCTGGCAAGGGACCCGTCATCTGCCGCGGCGCCAACATCAATCCGCGCGTATTTGAGCTGCTTGTAGAGGCAGCTGAAGCCGAAGGCATTCCATATCAGCTAGAGGCAGCCGGGGGCGGCACCGGCACCGACGCCAACGCAATGCAACTCAACAAGGCAGGCATGGCAACGGGGCTGGTGTCCGTGCCGTTGCGCTATATGCACACCCCTTGCGAGTTGCTGCATCTGGACGATATTGAGAACGCCGCGCGTTTGCTGGCTGCGTTCACGCGCCGCCTTACGCCTGAGATAGACTTCACCCCCTAAGCCATCATTGCTTGGATTCCACGGCGCGCTTTTCGCAGTGGATTTTCCCGCCTCGCGCAGTGGGTTTTTCAATCTTGCCCCCCTCCTGCAGGTTCCCCCCGCAAGCGAGGGGAACCCCAAAAATGCTCGGTTCCCCCTACCTGTAGGGGGAACCTCACGGAAGGAGTTGCAAAGTGCTGTCTCTACGCAGGGCGACCGCCCCCAATCATCGGTCGATTTCGCCCAGCACGATGTCGATACTGCCAATCAGCGCAACCAAATCGGCAATCAGGCGACCGACCGCCATCTTTTCCAGCGCTTGTAGGTTCATAAAGCTGGGGGCGCGGGTGTGCATGCGGTAGGGGCGGTTGGTGCCGTCGCTCACGAAATAAAAGCCCAGCTCGCCCTTCGGCGACTCCACAGGTACATACGCCTCGCCCACAGGCGGGCGGAAACCCTCCGTATGGATTTTGAACCAGTGAATGAGCGACTCCATCGATTGGTCAATCATCTCGCGGGGTGGCGGCACGACTTTCAGATCGCTGGTGTTGATGGGACCGCCGGGCAAGCCGTCTATTGCCTGCTGGAGGATTTTGAGGCTCTCGCGCATTTCCGCCATGCGCACGAGGTAGCGGTCGTACACATCGCCGCGCGTGCCAACAGGAATGTTGAAATCGAAGTTCTCGTAGCCGCTGTATGGGTGCGCTTTGCGGATATCCCAAGCGAAGCCTGTAGCGCGCAGGGTGGGTCCACTCACGCCCAGCGCGAAGCACTCTTCCGTCGTGAGGGTGCCGATGCCCATCGTGCGCTCGCGCCAAATGGGGTTGTTGGTGAGCATGCCTTCGATGTCGTCCAGCGCGCGGGGCAGTTCTTTGAGCAGTTGGCGTAGGCGTGCTTCAAAGCCGTCGGGCATGTCGCCACGCAAGCCGCCCGGGCAAATCCAACTGGGCATCATTCGCACGCCCGACATCATCTCAAACAGATCCAGAATCTTCTCGCGCTCGCGGAACGCATAAAAGAAGATGGTCATTGCGCCCAAGTCCATCGCATGGGTGCCTATCCACACAAGGTGACTGGCAAGGCGCGACAACTCCGCTAATATCACGCGCAGGTACTGCCCGCGCGGGGGAATCTCCACGCCCAAAATCTTCTCGATGGACAGTGAGAACGCAAGGTTATTATTGTTTGCCGAGAGGTAATCCATGCGGTCGGTCATGGGGAGCGCTTTGTGGTAGGTGAGATATTCGGCTTCTTTCTCCATTCCAGTATGCAGGTAGCCAATGACGCACTCGGCTTTCACGATGCGCTCGCCCTCCAGCTCGCACACGACGCGCAGCACGCCATGTGTGCTGGGGTGCTGGGGACCCATGTTGATTATCATTGTGCCTTCTTCGGTGCGCTCCACATGGGTTGCGACCGCTTCCGACGGAATGAACGGCTGTCGCATAGCGCTGGAATTGTACCCATACGTGTGTTGCCGTTGCCTATTCCATCTCCGCCTTGAGGTGCTCAATAAGTGCAGGCAGCGGCATCTGCCCCAAGTCGCCCTTGTCGCGACTGCGCACGGCAACCAGTCCGCCCTCTACCTCTTTGTCGCCGATGATGAGCATATAGGGCGTCTTTTGGGTCTGATGGTAGCGGATGCGGTAGCCCAATGTTTCACGCCGCGCGTCCAATTCAACGCGGAAGCCCGCATCAGCAAGTTGCTGACGCACTTGTGCTGCGTATTCATTGTGGCGGTCGGCAATTGGCAGCACGGCGACTTGCACAGGCGCCAACCACAGCGGGAACGCCCCCGCGTAGTGCTCGATCAAAAAGCCCATCATCCGTTCGAACGAGCCGATCGGGGCGCGGTGGATAATCACGGGGCGATGGGGCTTGCCGTCTTCGCCCGTGTATTCCAAGTCAAAGCGATGCGCCATCAAGAAGTCCAGCTGCACTGTGGAGACTGTCCACTCGCGCCCTAAGCAGTCGCGCACTTCCACATCCAGCTTGGGTCCGTAAAACGCCGCCTCGCCACGCACGGCAACATACTCCAGCCCCAGCTCATCTAACGCCTGACGCAGCGCGTTCTCGGCGGTCTCCCACATCTGGTCGTCGTCGTAGTACTTCTCCTTGTCTTCAGGGTCACGCAGCGAAAGCCGATACCAGAAGTCGGTGAGGTTCAGCCGTTTGTAGACCTTCTGAATCAGCTCGATGTTGTGTTGCACTTCCGCCTTGATTTGCTCGGGCCGCAGGAACACATGGGCGTCGTTGATAGTGAAGCAGCGCACGCGAATCAGCCCCGACAGCTCGCCGCTTTTCTCGTAGCGGTAGACCGTGCCCAGCTCCGCGATGCGCAACGGCAAATCGCGGTAGGAGCGCGGTTCCGATTTGTAAATCAGGAAATGATGCGGGCAGTTCATCGGGCGCAGTATCAGCTCCTCGCCGTCTTCAAAGACCATCGGCGGGTACATTGAGTCTTTGTAGTAGGGGTAGTGCCCGCTGGTGCGGTAGAGGTTCAGGTTGGCGATTTCGGGGGTGCGCACATGCTGGTAGCCCGCTTTGAGTTCCTCGTGCAGAATGAACTCTTCCAGCACGCGGCGGATGGTGGCACCCTTAGGCAGCAGCATCGGCAGCCCGCTGCCCACTTCAGGCGAGATCATAAACAGCCCCAGCTCGCGCCCTAGTTTGCGATGGTCGCGCTTTTTCGCCTCCTCCAGCTTGTGGAGGTAATCTTCCAGCTCTTCTTGGGTGAAAAAGGCAGTACCGTAGATGCGTGTGAGCATCTTGTTGCGGGCGTCGCCACGCCAGTACGCGCCCGCCAGCGAGAGCAACTTGAAGTGCTGAATCTCGCGGGTGTTCTCCACATGCGGTCCGCGACACAAGTCAATAAAATCGCCCTGCTTGTAAAAGCTGATGGGCTCGCCTTCGGGGATGGCGTTGAGCAGCTCAATTTTGTAGGGCACTTGTCCGATCTCGCGGATGATTCTTTCGGCTTCCTCGCGCGAGGTCTCGATGCGCACGATGTCCAGTTCGCGCGCGGCGATTTCGCGCATCTTCGCCTCGATGCGTTGGAGGTCCTCCTCGTGAATGGGTTCAGAGAAGTCAAAATCGTAGTAGAAACCGTTATCAATGGGCGGTCCGACGCCGAGTTTGGCGTCGGGGTAGAGTTCTAGCACGGCTTGTGCCAACAGGTGCGCCGCTGAGTGGCGCAACCGATACAGCGGGCTATCGGGATAGTCGTACTGCTTGGCCATCAGTAACGATTATACCTCTGCTGGCGGGGGTATAATCCCCCTGCTATGCGCAAGCGTCGGAGAAAGCCCTTCCAGCGCTACTTCACAGTTGCCGAGGCGAACGCGCTCCTGCCAGAACTCCGCGTGAAGCTGCTGCGCCTGCAAGCGATGCTACAGCGGCTGCGCGAGGAATATGGCGAAAAGAGCGCGGAACTCTTGCGCCGTGCCAGCACCAACGGTAAACATCCCGAATGGGGCGAATCGAGCGTGGCGCGTGAAATCCATAAAGCGGTCGACGAAATCCACAAAATGGGCGTGCTGTTGCGCGACATCGAGGAAGGGATCGTAGACTTTCCACATCTACGCGAGGGGCGTGAGGTGCTGCTGTGTTGGCGGTTGGGCGAGGAGCGCGTGGAGTATTACCACGAGTTAGATACGGGCTTTCGTGGGCGCAAACCACTGTGGGAGGACTAAACGAATGCTTTGTGTGCGCGCACCGGGGCGCGTGAACCTAATCGGCGAGCATACCGACTACAACGAAGGCTATGTACTGCCTGTGGCGCTGAGTTTGGAGCTGCGGGTGCACGCCAGCCCGCGTTCCGATACGCACTGCCGAGTCTATTCGGAACTGCTGGACGAACAGTATGAGTTTGACCTTGCTGCCCTGCCCGCGCCCGATGCACTACCGCGTGGCTTTATTCGTTATGTGGCGGGCGTCGCGTGGGCGTTGCAACAACATACGGGGCGCACCCTCACTGGCATCGAAGCGACTATTAGCAGCGAGCTGCCCATTGGGGCAGGGCTAAGTTCATCGGCGGCGCTGGAAGCGGCGTTCGCCCTGTTATGGAACACGCTGGATAACTTGGGGCTTGAGCGGTTGGTGCTGGCGCAACTGTGTCAGCAAGCTGAGCATGTGTACGCAGGCGTTCATTGCGGGGTGATGGATCAGGTCGCAGCCCTGCTGAGTGAGGCAGGATGTGCGCTGTTTGTAGACACGCGCACGCTGTTTACGCAAAGCATCGCGCTGCCCCGCGACTGGGCAATTGTGGTCGCCGATACTGGCGTGCCGCGCACCCTCGCCGAGTCGGCATATAACCAACGCCGCGCGCAGTGCGAGGAAGCTGTGGTCGCCCTGCGCCCCCTGCTTGGGGAGGAGGTACGCGCCCTGCGCGATGTTAGCCCCGAGCAAGGGGCGCTCTATCTGCCTCTGCTGCCCGAGCCCATCCGCCAACGCGCCCGCCACGTGATTGGCGAAAACGCCCGTGTGCTGGAGTTTTTGAACGCGCTCGCCCACGCGGATGCCGCCCGCGTGCGCGCCCTGATGCTTGCTTCTCACGCCTCGTTGCGCGACGATTACGAAGTTAGCTGCCCCGAGCTGAACGCGATGGTGGATGCTTGTATGGCAGCGGGCGCCATCGGTGCGCGCCTCACGGGTGCAGGCTTTGGCGGCGCCTGCGTGGCGCTGGTGGAAAAGAGCCATCTGCCCGAATTCCTTGCCCAAGCCGAACGCTACTACCGCCAACACGCCCGCTACGAACCACGCCTAATCGCCTGCGAGGCAGCCGCAGGAGCCAGTCTGTGCGTGTAAACACGCCTCATCCGAATTAGGTACACTGTATAGCGCAATGGTTATCGGCGTTCCAAAAGAGATTAAGCCCGACGAGTATCGCGTGGCGATGACGCCTTCGGGCGTGGAGATTTTGGTGCAGCACGGGCACACGGTGCTTATTGAACGCGGCGCAGGCGACGGCACGGGCATCCCCGACAGCGAATATGAAGCCGCAGGCGCGTGCGTGCTGGACCACGCCGAAGCGGTGTGGCGTCAAGCCGACATGATTGTGAAGGTAAAGGAGCCGTTGCCCAGCGAGTATCCACTTATTCGCCCCAACCAGGTGATTTTCACCTTTTTCCATTTCGCTGCCAGCGAGCAGCTCACACGCGCGATGGTAGACAGCGGGGCGATCTGCATCGCCTACGAGACTATCCAAGCCCCCGACGGCACGCACCCAATCCTGCTGCCGATGAGCGAGATCGCCGGGCGCATGGCGGTGCAAGTGGGCGCGTGGTGCCTGGAACGCCCGATGGGTGGGCGCGGTGTGCTATTGGCAGGCGCGCCGGGCGTGACGCCCGGCACAGTGGTGGTTATCGGCGCGGGTGTGGTAGGTGCCAACGCCGCCCGGATCGCAGCAGGCATCGGCGCGCGCGTCATCATTCTGGATGTGAACATCGCCCGCCTGCGCGCCTTAGAGGAAACCCTGCCCGCCAATGTGGATACCCTCTACTCTAACCCCGCCAACCTGCGCGAAGCCACTCAGCAAGCCGACCTCATCGTGGGCGCGATTTATGTCACAGGGGGTCGCACTCCTATCCTCATCAAACGCGAAATGCTTTCCACACTCAAGCCGGGCGCGGTACTCGTGGATGTTTCCGTAGACCAAGGGGGGCTTGCTGAAACCATCCGCCCCACCACCCATCGCGAACCCACCTACATCGTGGACGGTATCGTGCACTACGCCGTCAGCAACATGCCCGGCGCCGTGGCGCGCACCTCCACCTATGCCCTCACGAACGTCACCACACCCTACGTACTACGCTTAGCCGACTTGGGCTGGCAGGAAGCGTGCCGACAAGACACCACCCTGCGCCATGGGCTGAACATCGTGCAAGGCAAGGTCACACTACAGCCTGTCGCGGAGCAGTTCGGCTACGAGTACATCCCACCAGAAGCTGTGCTCTAAGCGAAAGTGTTCGCTCTGCAGCGGCAAATAAACCGTCGGCGTGGGGGTCGACGCCTCCAGTTTTGCCCGCAGGCGCAAGTCCTAACCCCTAAAGCATCCACTTGTATCCGCTGTTCACGGTACGTCTTGTCCGCAAGACCCCCCGGGAAACTCCTTGGTAAGAGTACAACGCATAGGTTCAACTCGGCTGTATCAATAACCGATTTGGCTCCACCGACCGCCTCACCCCTCTCCATAAGGTTTCCCCCATTCCGCGCGGGGAGCCGACCCCAGCATAGTTCCCCCCTCCGTAAGGTTCCCCCCGCTTCGCGAGGGGAACCGCCCCCCGCACGGTTCCCCCTACGGCGTCGGGGGAACCCGCAGGCGGGGGTTCGAGAAAAATCCGTTTCTGCCCTCGGTTTGAGGGGCTGCAAGTGGAGAAAATGCGCACGTGGCGCCCGAATTGGGGTAGAACGGTGTGCCCTTATCAGCGGGGAACTCCTCTACCCTCTATCAGGTATTATAGTATGCGTAGCAGGCAACTTGATAACACCACACTCAATTTGGAGGGTCTATGATGCGGTTTGATAAGCTGACGATTAAGGCGCAGGAAGCGGTTCAAGAGGCGATTCACCTTGCCGAACGCTTTCGCCATCCTGCGGTTGACAACGAGCACCTACTGTTAGCCTTGCTTAGGCAAGAGGGGGGCGTCGTGCCGTCGCTGCTGCAAAAGCTCGGCGTAGTGCCGCGCACGATCGAAACCGCCATCGAGCAAGACTTGCAGCGACGCCCGCAAGTTTCTGGCGCCTCTACCGTCGGGGCGCAGATTACCCATCGCCTCAAAGCGGTCTTTGACACCGCCTTTGATGAGGCATTGCGCCTCAAGGATGAGTATGTAAGCACCGAGCACCTGTTGTTGGGCATAGCTGCTGACACCTCAGGCGAGGCAGGGCGCGTGCTGCGCATGCACGGCGTCTCACGCGAGGCGATCCTCAAGGCACTTCAAGACATCCGCGGCGGACAGCGCATCACCGACCAAAACCCCGAAGAGAAGTATCAAGCCCTTGAAAAATATGGACGCGACCTGACCCTGCTGGCACGACAGGGCAAACTTGACCCCGTAATCGGGCGCGATGAGGAAATTCGTCGCGTCATCCATGTGCTGTCGCGGCGCACCAAAAACAACCCCGTGCTCATCGGCGAGCCGGGCGTGGGTAAAACCGCCATCGTGGAAGGGCTGGCACAACGCATCGCCACAGGCGATGTGCCCGACACGCTCAAAGACAAGCGCATCGTGCAACTGGACTTGGGTGCGCTTATCGCAGGCGCCAAATATCGCGGCGAGTTCGAAGAGCGCCTCAAAGCCGTACTAAAAGAGGTTACCAGCGCGGAGGGGCAGATTATCCTGTTCATCGACGAGATTCACACCCTTGTAGGCGCGGGCGCAGCCGAAGGCGCGATGGATGCCGCCAATATGCTCAAGCCGCTTCTGGCGCGCGGCGAACTGCGCACCATCGGCGCAACCACGCTAGACGAATACCGCAAGCACATCGAAAAAGACCCCGCGCTGGAGCGGCGCTTCCAGCCCGTGTATGTGGGCGAACCCAGCGTGGAAGATACCATCGCCATCCTGCGTGGGCTGAAAGAACGCTACGAAGTGCACCATGGCGTGCGCATCAGCGATAGCGCAATCGTCGCCGCCGCAAAGCTCTCCTACCGCTATATCACCGACCGATTCCTGCCCGACAAGGCAATTGACCTCATCGACGAAGCCGCCGCTAAACTGCGCATGGAAATCGATTCCATGCCCACCGAAATTGACGAGATTGACCGTAAGATTCGCCAGCTGGAGATTGAGCGCGAGGCGCTGCGCCGCGAGGAGGATAACCCGCAAGCCAAAGAGCAAATCGCCCGCTTGGAGCGCGAGCTGGCAGCACTCAACGAGGAAAAGAGCCGCCTCGTGGCGCACTGGCAACGCGAAAAAGAACTCATCACCAAAATCCGCGAGACAAAAGAGCGAATAGAAAAGACCAAGTTTGAAGAGCAACAGGCGGAGCGCGCAGGCGACTTCGCACGCGCGGCAGAACTACGCTACGGCGTGCTGCTGGAGCTTCAAAAGCAACTCCAGCAACTGCAAGAGCAGCTGGCGGAAGTGCAAAAAGACATGCAGCTGCTCAAGGAGGAAGTGGACGCCGACGACATCGCTGAGGTCGTGGCGAAGTGGACAGGCATTCCTGTGCAGCGACTGAAAGAGACCGAGAGCGAGAAACTGCTCCATATTGAGGAGCGGTTGCATCAGCGCGTGGTTGGACAAGACGAGGCGATTATTGCCGTCGCCAACGCCATTCGTCGCTCACGCGCGGGGCTGTCGGACCCTAACCGCCCCATCGGCTCGTTCATTTTCCTCGGACCCACAGGCGTCGGTAAAACTGAGTTGGCAAAAGCCCTCGCCGAGTTCCTGTTCGACGACGAGCGCAACCTCGTGCGCATTGATATGAGCGAGTACATGGAGCGCCACTCGGTCTCGCGCCTAATTGGCGCGCCGCCGGGCTATGTGGGCTATGAAGAGGGCGGACAACTTACCGAAGCCATTCGTCGACGCCCCTACAGCGTCATCTTGTTCGACGAGATCGAGAAGGCGCACCCCGAGGTATTCAATGTGTTGCTGCAACTGCTGGACGACGGTCGCCTCACCGACGGGCAAGGGCGCACCGTTGACTTCCGCAACACCATCGTGATTATGACTAGCAACCTCGGTTCCGCGCTGTTCCAAGAGATGAATGAGTTCAACAAAGACGACATCCGCGAGCAGATTATGCACGCGGTGCGCTCCTATTTCCGCCCGGAGTTCCTGAACCGAATCGACGAGGTCATCATCTTCAACCCGCTGGATATCTTGCAAATCAAGCGCATCGTCGACTTGCAACTCAAGCAAATCCAGAAGCGCTTGGACGAGCGCAAGATTACGCTGATGCTCACTGAGGATGCTAAGCAGGAATTGGCGGTGCGTGGCTTTGACCCGCAATTGGGGGCGCGCCCGTTGCGTCGCACCATCGAGCGCGAAGTGCTGAATCCGTTGGCGCAGAAACTGCTCGCCCGCGAGTTTATGGACGGCGACACAATTCGCGTGGATTACCGCGACGGGCAGTTTGTGTTTGAGCGTGTTGTGACGGCGGAGGTGGTGTAGCTGCTTAGCCGTTTGTGGCGAAGGCTACGCGAGAGGCGCGGGGCTGAAACCCCTACCTTTGCTGAACTGCAGCGTGAGGTGGAAGCCCTGCGCCGCGCCCTGCAGGCGCGCGAACAGCAACTCCAGCACACCCAAGCCCACCTCCACTATACGCGCGAAACCGAACACCAGCGCACGACCGCCCAAGCCGACGCGCTGCTCACCAGCCTGCTGCGTGAACTCGCACCCCCACTGACCCAACTGGCAACGCAACAGCACCTCCTCGAACAAGGCACTGCCCTGCCCCCGACTGAGCTGCTCAAAACCGTGCAACGCCTGCTGCGCGCCTTGGAGGCATGGGGCGTGCAACTGGAAGGACAGATTGGTTCAGTGGAGCCCTATAACCCCGACCGCCACCTCGTGTTGAGTCTGGAGGCTACCCCCCAAGAGGGACAACCTGTGATCGTGCGCATCTGCGGGCTGCTTTATAAAGGTACACTCATCCATAAGGTAGGAGTGGAACTCGCCGAATGAGCACACTCGTGGGCTTGGACTTCGGCACCAGCAACACTGTCATCGCCTTGTGGAACGGCTTCGAGGGCGAAACGCTCTATCTGCCCGACTACGGTAGGTTCTATGCGCCCGATCCGAACTTCACCGCCACCCCCAGCATACCTTCGCTCATCCACTACGAACCGAACCGCCAATGGATTGGCAACCAAGTACTGCAGCGCAACCTCTACGAGTCGCCGCGCACTTTCCGCTGGATGAAGCGCTACATCGCGCAGCGCAGCCCGCGCACCCTTCAGGTGGAAGGGCGCGCCATCTCTGCTGCAGAGGCAGGACGCGATTTCCTACTGGCGGTGCTTACCGCCCTGCGTGTGGAGCGCAACCTCGCCTCCGATGCCCAACTTGCCTGCTGCACACCAGTGGAGGCGTTCGAACATTACGAAAACTGGCTGCTGGAAACCGTGCAAGCAGCGGGCTTCGAACGGATTCGGCTGATTGATGAGCCTTCGGCTGCTGCACTTGGCTACGGCATTACCCTCCACCCTAATGATGTGTATATGGTGTTTGATTTCGGCGGGGGCACGCTGGATGTTGCCATTTTACTGGTGGAGGAAGCGCACACTGCTGCCCAGGGGCAACGTTGTCGAGTCTTGGGCAAGGCGGGCACTGAACTTGGGGGCGCAACTATTGACGGCTGGCTTTACCAAGCGGTGCTGCAACGCAACCAGCGCAGTGAACATGACGAGCACATCCGCGCCATCAGTCGCCTGTTGCTGACCGAGTGCGAGCGCGTTAAGGAACAGCTCTCGTTTCGCGAGCGGGTGACGCTCAGCGTGATGCACCCTCGCACAGGCGAAGTGCTGGAAGCCGAGTTCACCCGTGCTGAGTTCGAAGCGCTGCTGGATGAGCACGGCGCGTACACGCAGATCCATCGCACCATTCAGCGCGCCCTTACCGACGCCTACGAGCGCGGCTACCCCGAAACAAGCATTCGCGCTGTGCTGATGGTCGGCGGCAGCAGCCTGATTCCGTCGGTACAGCAAACTGTGCAACGGCTCTTTGGGCGCGAGCGTGTCTACCTCCAACGCCCGTTGGAGGCCGTGGCACGTGGGGCGGCTGCTTTTATCGCGGGCGTTGATTTCTACGACTACATCCAACACGATTACGCTATTCGCCATCGCAACATGCACACGGGCGAATATGAGTATCTCACGATTGTGCCGCGGGGCACGCCCTACCCCACGCGCGAACCCGTGCGCCGACTGGTCATCAAAGCCACGCACACCGGGCAAACACGCATGGGCATTGACATTTTCGAGCTGGGCGATGTATCGCGCAGCCCTGCCGCGGCGGTTGAGTTAGTGTTTGACCCCGCAGGCGCGGCGCGCGTGCTGCCCGTTGACCACGAACAATTGCGCGAACGTCGCCTGTTCTGGATGAACGAGCACGCTCCTACCTTTCTGACGGCGGAGCCGCCCGCCCAACGCGGCGAACCATGCTTTGAGGTGGCGTTTAGTGTGGATGCCAACAAACGGCTGGTGATTACCGCGCGCGATTTGCGTACGATGCGCCTCGTGCTGGAAAACCACCCTGTCGTGAGGTTAGAGTGAGGGCACACCCTCTACCAGGGCGTAGAGGCGTTGCAGCGTCTCCTCAAACGGCGAAGATTCCTCGCGGGCTTGGCGCAGGAACGCGCGTATCGCCCCGATACGCTCCATCGCCGCGTCTACCACAGGATTGGCCCCGCGCTGGTATGCGCCGATGGCAATCAAATCCTCTGCTTCGCGATACGCCGCCAGCAACCGACGCAGTTGGTTGGCTGCCCGCAAGTGTTCGGGCACGACAATGTTGGGCATCACGCGCGAGAGGCTTGCCAATACATCAATCGGCGGATAGTGCCCCTGCTGCGTGAGCGTGCGCGACAGCACGATGTGCCCGTCCAAAATGGCGCGGGCGGTGTCGGCAATTGGGTCGTTGAGGTCGTCGCCATCCACCAGCACGGTGTAGAATGCGGTGATGCTGCCCCGAGCGTTGGTGCCCGCGCGTTCCAACAAGCGGGGCATCAGCACAAACACGGAGGGCGTGTAGCCGCGCGCGGCAGGCGGTTCACCTGCCGACAAGCCAATCTCGCGCTGCGCCATCGCCAACCGCGTGAGCGAGTCCATCATCAACAACACTTGTTTGCCCTGATCGCGAAAGTATTCTGCAATCGCAGTGGCGGTAAACGCCGCTTTTTGGCGCACAATTGCGGGCTGGTCGGAGGTAGCCACCACCAGCACAGAACGCTGCAGCCCTGCCTCGCCAAGACTGTCCTCGATAAACTCGCGCACTTCGCGTCCGCGTTCGCCAATCAGCGCGATGACATTTACCTCGGCTGCGCTGTTGCGTGCCAGCATGCCCATCAGCGTGCTTTTACCCACGCCGCTGCCCGCGAAAATGCCCACGCGCTGCCCCTGCGCGCAAGTGAGCATGGCATCAATCGCTCGAACGCCCATCGGCAGCGGCGTGCGCAAGGGCGGTCGTTCCAAAGCGGGGGGAGCTTCGGCGAGCAAGGGGTAGTGCGTCTCATGCGGGGGTGCGGGCTTGCCATCTATGGGGTTGCCCAACCCATCCAGAATACGCCCCAGCAGCGCGGGCGACACGCCCACCGACGCCATCTGACGCGTGGGAATCACCTCGCTGCCGGGCGCAATACCTGTAAGCTCGCCTAAGGGCGTCAACAGCACGCGCCCGTTGCGAAAGCCTACGACCTCCACTGGCAATGGCGGCTCGTGCCTGCCCCGATCAATCAAACACAACTCGCCTAATCGCGCGGGTGGTCCCTGCGCCTCAAGGAGTAAGCCCACCGCACCCATAACGCGCCCGTGAATACGCACTGTGTCGGCACGGCGCACCGCCTCGCGAACCGCTTGCCAATCCACAAGGCAAATTATCGGCACAGGCAGAGGTTTACTGTGTGCCCCACGCTTGCTCCAACGCGGTATCCACAACGATCGCGCGTTCGCGCAGCTCGAACGCGCCCCATTTGAGCAAGATGCCCTCCCGCGCGTAGATACGATCCTCGCGCGATTTCCACAGAATGCGCCCTGCTTCTAACCGCGCGTCGTGCGTTTTAGAGGTCGCCACCACGCCGCCCCATGCCTCCACCGTGCGCGCTGCCGAGTCGGCGCGGGCATAGGGGGCGCGGAACTCCAGTACAGGCTTGCCGTCGCGATAGAGCCAGCCCCGCACTGTTAGCAGGATGCCTTGTGCCTTGTTGCCTTTCGTTTCCGCCCGAAGCGATTGGGCTTCCAAACGCCACAAAGTGCGCCCCTGCTCATCTTGCTGCTCCAGCGTGGGCTGCTCCATCGCGTAGCGGGCGTCGGGCATACGGATGCGCTCCTCACCCTCAGTGGGTGGGGCAGGCGGCGTGGCTTGGGGCGTAGTCGGCGGTGTCGGTTGTTGACACGCGCTTAGCAGCAGGCATAACCCCCACACCCCCAGCCTAACGCGGCTGCAACGCCAACGGAATCGGCTTGCCACGATGCTTCCCTCGCAACTGCCCACACGCCGCCTCGATGTCGTGCCCGCGCTCCACCCGCTGCGTGACCTCAATCCCCGCCTGCTCCAAAATCTGGCGGAAACGCTGCACACGCGCCATCTCAGGGCGCTGGAAGTGCTCAGGCGTGGGCACATAGTTGAACGGTATCAGGTTCACCAAGCAAGGCACACCACGCAACTTGCGCGCCAGCTCCTGCGCATGCCACGGCGTGTCGTTCACTTCGCGCAGCAACAGATACTCGAAAGTCACGCGCCGCTTAGTTTTCTCGAAGTAATCACGCGCAGCTTGAATCAGCGCGTCTACCCCCCACTTGCGATTCACGGGCATAATCTTACTGCGCGTCTCATCATCGGGCGCGTGCAGCGAGATTGCCAGCGTAATGGGCAAATCGTATTCCGCTAACGCGTAAATCTTGGGTACGATGCCCACTGTGGAGATAGTAATACGCCGGTAGCCGATGCCCACCTCGTCGTGAATAAGGCGCAGGGATGCGACCACATTTTCTAAGTTGAGCAGCGGCTCGCCCATGCCCATCAACACCACATGGCTGATACGCCGCTCGCTAAGTCGCTGCAAGTGAAGCAACTGATCTACAATCTCGCTTGCTGTGAGGTTGCGCGTGTAGCCTCCTTGGGCAGTGGCGCAGAATCGGCAGCCCATCGCACATCCCACCTGCGTCGACAGGCACACCGACACGCGATCGTCGTAGGGCAGCAACACACACTCCACTTCGTTCTCGTCGGCAAGGCGCAGCAGGCTCTTGACCGTGCCGTCTCTGGAGCGTTGGATGACGCTAATTGTGTTGGGGCTGATTACAGCAACCTCCTGCAGGCGCGCGCGCAGGGCAGCCGGCAGGTCGCTCATCTGCTCGAAGGTGGTGACGGCTTTTTGATAAATCCACTTCGCCAGCTGTGTGCCGCGATACGCAGGCTCACCGAAAGTCTCACTCACCCATGCCCGCAACTGCGCTGCCGATAGCCCCACCAACACGGTCTTGGTTGCCCTTTGCATCGTGTGGAATTGTACCTTCAGTGCTGCCCTGTTCGCGCGCGGCTCTTAGAGCGTGTATGTAAAGTGTTGCTGGAATCTTTCGCAACTCGAGAACTTCCTGGCGGCTCAAGCCGTTCCTGTGCTGACAAAGCCCACCTACGCAGGCTGCAGCGCAGCGTAGACGTCCTCGCCGACGAACCAAAGCCGCCACAAATCGGTTCGGCTCGCATAGGAACGGCTCTATTCGTCTGTGGTCAAGTAATCGTTCAACTCCCATTAGCCGTCGTCTCAACCCAAGCTACTGCCCATCGGTTTTGAATGGCTGGGGTTCCTCGCTACGCCCGAGATAACAAATCTACCTCCGCGAAAACGCCCTTGTCATTCCGAGCCGAAGGCGAGGAATCTCATAAAGGAAGCAACTTAGGTCTTCTTAACTCGCATCACGGCGGTAGCCTTTTGTGGGGTATGATTTTTGTGTATGGCATTCACGGTGCGCGAGTTTGAGGACCTGCTCCGCATCTTGGAGCAAAACCCAGAGTGGCGGGCGCGAATGCGGCAGGCAATCTTGACGCCTGAGCTGCTGGAGCTGCCTGAACTGGTTCGCCAGCTTATTGAGTCCGTGCGCCAGCTCACGGAGGCGCAGAGGCGCTCTGACGCGCGCATAGACGAGCTTGCTCAAATCGTGCGTGAACTTGCCGAGGCACAGCGGCGCACCGAAGCACAAGTCGCAGAGCTTGCCGAGGCGCAGCGACGCACCGAAGCACAAGTCGCAGAGCTTGCCGAGGCGCAGCGACGCACCGAAGCACAAGTCGCAGAGCTTGCCGAGGCGCAGCGGCGAACGGATGCGCGATTAGATGAGCTTGCCCAAACAGTGCGCGAACTTGTCGAAGCCCAACGACGCACAGACGCCCAAATCGCTCAACTCGTCGAGACGCAGCAGCGCCACGAGGAACGCCTAAACGAACTCACAGAAATCGTGCGCGACCTCGTTCAAGTCTCGCGCGATATGCTGCGTCGCATCGAGCGACTGGAAAACTGGCAAGCTGGCGAAACTGGCAGGCGAGAAGGCGAACGATTTGAGCGCGAAACGCTGGCACGCGCCCCTGCCCTGTTCTACGGAGGGACAGGTGGAGGGTGCGGTGAACCCCACATCCGCGACAAGGTCGGTAAGTGGCTGCTGCCGCTGTATCGTCAGGGCATCGACATTCCAGCGACCGATGACCCGCTCCTGGCAGACATTATTTGGTGGAAAGGCGACCGTGTGCTGGTGGCAGAGGTTGGCATCAAGATTAGTATCAGCGATGTGCGCCGCGCAAAAGCCCGCGCAAACATCTTGCGACAGGTTGGTGTGGATGCCACCCCCGTTGTGATTGGAGAGGAATGGGCAACGCCCGACACCGAGGCACTCGCCCAACAAGAAGGGGTGGAGTGGTATGTGCGCGGGGGGCTTTCGGCAGGCTTTTTAGAGTTCCGCAAGCTGCCGGACGAGAGTGAACTTGTGAGCTAATCTACCCCAAGTGGCTACCTGTATAGGGCCTCTTCACCTTAGGCTCAGAGTCCCTGCGCACTTGCACAAAAACCACTCTGTCATTCCGAGGGAAGCGAGGAGTCTTAGCCGCCTAAACGGGTAGCGACTTAGGTTAATCTACAACTCCACGCGCTCTAGCTCGGTGTAAATTGAGCCGTCGGGCGTAAGCGTGCTCTGCATCAGGCTAATCGCGCGCAGTTCATAGCTCCCAAACTCTGTAGGCAGCAGGCGTTGCACCGCGTCAAAAAGTCGCTTTTTCACCCCTTCGGCATCGCGGTAGGGTGTCTTGAGACGCGCCAGCGTGATGTGCGGATGGAATTGCTTATTAGAGGGGGTAGACTGTAACCGACGCTCCAGGGTAGTCGCAAGCTGCGTCAGCTGAGGTGTGCCCCGAGTAGCGCCCGCCCACAGCACATTTGGGCGATTCCAGTTCGGAAATACGCCCAGCCCGCGCACCTGAATGCGAAACGGCGCAGCACCCACGCACGCCTGCCCCATCGCTTCCACAATCGCAGGCACGCGCTCCTCAGGCTGCTCACCCAGAAACAGCAGCGTGATGTGGTAGTTTTCGGGGGCGACCCAGCGCAAGGCACGGTCTGGCACCGCGCGTTCTAACTGCGCCCGTGCCTCCGCCAGGGCTGCGCGTACTTCCTCTGAAATCAAGGCTGCGATAAATAAACGCATCCGCCGCACGTCACCCCCTTGTAAAGTAGCCACAGCGCGTACTGCGTGGCGCGATACTTGACCGTTTCGCGATCGCCCGGAAACAGTTGGTGGCGCACAACCGTTGCTGTGGGGTCGCTGATGCCAATATACACCAACCCCACAGGCTTTTCGGCCGTGCCCCCGCCAGGGCCGGCGATGCCCGTAATACCGATGCCCCAGTGGCTGCCCAGCCGCTGGCGAACCCCTTCTGCCATCGCACGCGCCGTCGGCTCACTCACCGCACCGTAGCGCGCCAACACCTCCGCTGGCACGCCCAACAGGGCTTCCTTCAAGGCGTTGGTATAGCTAATTATGCCCCCCACAAACACTTCGGAACTTCCCGGCACATTCGTGACACGATGCCCCAGCAGCCCTCCTGTGCACGACTCGGCAACTGCAAGGCTTTGCCCAACCTCCATCAACTTATGAACCACCGCCTGCTCCAGCGTAGTGTCATCGGTGCCGTAGATATAGGCGTCCAATCGCTCGCGCACGGCTTGCTCCATCGTGGCAATTAGCTGCGCTGCCTCCTCTGGGCTATTGGCACGGGCAGTGATACGGAAATGCACCTCCCCCAGCTTCGCTAACGGCGCAAGCGTAGGATTGTCGCTGGCAATCAAGTCGCTCAGCTGAGCCTCTGCGTCCGACTCGCCGATTCCGCACAGCCGCAACACCCGAGAGCGTATCACCCCCCCGCCCGTGCACGCTGCCAAGCGCGGCAGCACATGCTCAGTCACCATCGGTTGAAACTCGTTGGGGGGGCCAGGCAGTGCGAAAATCAGTTTACCGTTCCACTCCGCATATAGCCCAGGTGCCGTGCCATATGGATTGGGCATTGGCTGTGCGCTAACAGGACGCATTGCTTGGCGCAGTTGGCGCTCGGTAACGGTGCGTCCGCGCGCTTCAAAAAAGGCACGGATGCGCGCTGCCTCACCCTCATCCAACACCAGCGGTTCGCCCATCACCGTGGCGATTGCCTCGCGCGTCAAATCGTCGCCCGTTGGCCCAAGCCCACCAATCGTGATAACACCGTCCGCACGGCCAAGCGCTTCGCGCAGCGCGCCAACAATCCGTTCCAAATTGTCGCCCACTGTGGTGCGCCGATAAAGGTTAACCCCTATCTCCGCCAGCCGCGCCGAAAGCCACGCCGCATTGGTGTCCACAATTTGCCCTAGCAGCAACTCCGTGCCGATAGAGACCAGCTCAACCGTCATCACCTCAAGTGTACCTGAGAAGACCTTTTCGCGCTCTGTGGAGACAAAGCCCACACGCGGCACGAACTGTTTAGGAAATAGATGGCTCAGGGCGCTCCTGAACAAGCCAAGCCCGCCTGCGCGGGCTGAAGCGTAGCGTCGGCGCCCCCTGACGAACACAAGCTGACACAGGGCGGCTTCGTTGGTACAGGAGCAGTTTCAGCCGTCCGCCTAAGAGCACGCAGCTCGTTGTTTAGTGAACCTATGCTCTGATCTGTCAAACAGCCTCTCAGAAAAAGAGATGCTGCTTGAAATCAAAAATGTGATATAATATCATCAGCGTGCCTACGCAAGCAGTATACAGATAAAGGCACGCAAAAGCAGCACCAGCAAAAGGAGGCTACTAAGCATGCAAGCTTACAGAAGCGGTAAGTCCGTTCGGCGCACTCGTGGCGCGCTGGTGAAGCTATCGATTCTGGCAACGAGTCTCAGCCTCTTTTCCTCCGTTTATTCCCAGGCGACTCTGCGATGGCTCGGCACGCTGGGAGGCAACTTCAGTGAAGCGCACGCACTCTCAGGCGACGGCAGCGTGGTCGTTGGCGTCGCACGCAACTCAGCGGGGCAGCTCCGCGCGTTTTGCTGGACACAGGCGACTGGCATGCAAGATCTGGGCACGCTGGGCGGCACGGAGTCGGAAGCGTGGGGTGTCTCGCTGGATGGTAACGTAATTGTCGGCGGCGCACGCAACGCAGCAGGGCAACTGCGCCCCTTCCGCTGGGAGAATAATGTGATGATCGACCTCGGCACGCTGGGCGGCGCGAACGGGATTGCGTGGGGCATCTCCGGCGACGGCACGACGATCGTCGGACGAGCGCAGAACGGCAGCGGTTTCTTCCGAGCCTTCCGCTGGCAAAATAATGTGATGACCGATTTGGGCACGCTGGGCGGTAACGAAAGCCTTGCGCGCGCCGCCTCGTTCGACGGCAGTGTGGTGGTCGGCGCGGCAATGCTGTCCAACAACCAGTATCGCCCCTTCCGCTGGACGCAAGATACAGGAATGTTGAACCTGGGTTTGCTGAGCGGTAATGACGGCGGCGCGCGGAATGTGTCGCTGGATGGAGGTGTTGTTGTAGGCGTCGGCACTGCTCCCCCTGTGAACGAGTACGCGGGCTTCCGATGGACTCAAGCAACGGGGCTGCAGGCGTTGGGGCTGCCAGGATCCAACTTCTCCGACGCATGGGGCGTTGGGCTGTACGGGAACATCGTCGTCGGCACCTCTACTTTCGTCCTTGCTAATCAGATTCGAGCGTGGCGATGGACAGCCACATCGGGTACTCAAGACCTCAACACCGTTTATAGCAGCCTGCTGACAAGCGGTTCCTCGTTGCGCCACGCATACGCCATATCACC
>Ga0105160_1000206_pt1 | contig 30195 bp, 30 predicted proteins | sample GXS110809BmetaG_FD_89591 | JGI IMG/M metagenome (GOLD analysis project Ga0105160, IMG submission 89591) | Hot spring microbial communities from Gongxiaoshe hot spring, China to study Microbial Dark Matter (Phase II) - GXS 110809B | ecosystem: Environmental > Aquatic > Thermal springs > Hot...
ACTATCTCGGTGGGCGTTACCACGAGGTCGAAGGGGCCCAAGGCCTGCCCGTGGAACCGATAAATATACGTAGCGAGGGGATAACAAGTTGACAGCCCTCCGTTTTTTGACAGCAGGCGAGTCTCATGGCCAAGCCCTTACCGTCATCTTGGAGGGGGTGCCAGCAGGCCTGAGCCTCACCTCCCAGGACATAGATAGGGATCTGCGCCGACGGCAGCAGGGCTATGGGCGGAGCAAGCGGCAACAAATAGAGGAGGATCACGCTGAGATCCTGAGCGGTGTGCGCCATGGCCGCACCTTGGGCAGCCCCATATGCCTGCTCATCCGGAACCGGGTGTGGGAAGAGTGGCAAGAGGTGATGCAGGTAGAGCCAGGCGGCGAAAGCAAGCCTTTAACCCGCCTGCGCCCGGGCCACGCTGACCTTGTGGGAGTCATGAAGTACGGGTTCCATGATGTGCGCAATGTCTTAGAGCGTGCCTCGGCCCGAGAGACAGCAGCAAGGGTGGCAGCCGGTGCCGTCTTTCGACGTCTCCTTGCCGAGCTGGGCATCTCCGTCCATAGCCACGTAATAGCTATCGGCGAGGTGTGGGCCCCCAAACAAGACCGGGAACCAGATTGGGAGATGGTAGAGGCATCGCCTGTGCGGTGCGCCGACCCTGAGACCTCTTCAAAGATGGTGCGGGCTATAGATGCCGCCAAGGAGGCCGGTGAGACTTTAGGAGGCATTTTCGAGGTGTGGGCCAAGGGAGTGCCCATCGGCCTCGGTTCCTACGTCCACTGGGACCGGAAACTGGATGGGCGGCTAGCCCAGGCCATAATGAGCATCCACGCCGTAAAGGGAGTAGAGGTGGGGGAGGGCTTCGCTTTGTCTCACCTTATGGGCTCCCAAGCCCATGACGTCATCCTGCCTCCCGAGAAATGGGGTAGCCAGCCCTGGGCAAGGGCGACAAACCGGGCGGGGGGCCTGGAAGGAGGGGTCACCAATGGCCAGCCTATCGTCATCAGGGGGGCAGTGAAGCCTATCGCCACTCTCCCTCGTCCCCTGCCATCAGTGGACCTCCGCACCGGGAGTCCTGTCCCAGCCCATTATGAGCGGTCTGATATCTGCACGGTACCTGCGGCAGGGGTCATCGCCGAGGCGATGGTGTGTTTGGTCTTGGCGGAGGCGGTCTTGGAGAAGTTTGGCGGTGACTCCATGGAAGAGCTGTTGCGCAACTATCGCTCTTACCTCCAGGACATCGGGCAGCGTCTGCCCCGACCTTCATGAAGAGGCCCCTGCGCATCTTCCTCATCGGGTTTTCAGGCACTGGTAAAAGCCAGACAGCCCCCGTGGTGGCCCAAATGTTAGGCTGGGACGCCCTAGACACGGACACCATGGTAGAGGAAGAGGCAGGGATGTCCATTCCCCAAATCTTCGAGCTTTGGGGCGAGGCTTGGTTCCGCCAAGCAGAAAGCAGGGCCCTGGCGAAGGCGAGCCAGCGCCAAAAGGTAGTAATAGCCACCGGAGGGGGCATCATCTTGCGCCCAGAGAACCGACGCCTCATGGCAGAGAAGGGGTTCGTAGTGTGCCTGGAAGCCCATCCCCAGACTATCCTTTCCCGCCTGGCCACAACCAAAGGCACCGAGCGCCCTCTATTGGCTGCCCATAACCCCCTCTTACGGATCCAGTCTCTCAAGGCCCGACGTCAGCCTTTTTACGCCCTAGCTGACTACATCGTGCGCACCGATCATTTGACCCCAGAAGAGGTAGCGAGAGAAGTAGTGCGCGCCTGGCGTAAGCTGTCAGGGGAGGCCTTCGCCCAGCCTGACCGCCTCACCCCAGCCCATGACACCCTATTCCCCGATGCCGCCTGTGTGGTAGAGACGCCTTCAGGTGCGTATCCAGTCTATTTGGGCCGGGGACTACTAGACCGTCTGGGAGAACTGCTTGCTCCCTTGGCCAAGCGGGCCTTCATCATAACCGATGCCACAGTAATGGGCCTGTACGGGGAGGAGGTGGTGGCTTCCCTCCAGCGAGCTGATCTGCAGGTAGAAGCCACTTCTGTTCCTCCAGGCGAAGCCACCAAGTCCCTAGACACCGCCGCCTCCTTACTAGAATGGCTGACACGGCTCAGGGCCCAACGGGGCGACCTGATAGTAGCCCTGGGAGGGGGAATGATCACAGATTTGGCCGGGTTTGTCGCCGCTACCTACGCTAGGGGGCTGGCCTTGGCTAATGTCCCCACTACCCTGTTAGCCATGGTGGACGCCGCCTTAGGGGGAAAGACCGGCGTAAACCTACCCATAGCCAAAAACATGGTGGGGGCCTTCTACCACCCCTCCATCGTTGTTGCCGACCTATCTACCCTTACCACCTTAGGGGAGCGAGAGCTCAGGGAGGGGTGGGCCGAGACCATCAAACACGCTTTCATCGCCGACCCAGACCTCCTCAGCCTCTTAGAGAGGGATGCCCAGGGCCTCCTGGCCTTAGCCCCTGGCCCTACTGAGGAGGCGATACGCCGCAGTATGGCTGTAAAGGCCTCGGTGGTGGCCGAGGATGAGCGGGAGCAGACAGGCAGGCGCAGCGTCCTCAACTATGGCCATACCATAGGCCACGCCATAGAGGCGGCCACAGAGTACGCCACTTATCTGCATGGCGAGGCGATATCTATAGGCATGGTGGCTGAAGCCGAGCTGGGCCTGCGCCTAGGCCTCACGCCCCACTCATTAGCCCAGCAACAGCGTCAACTCCTGGAACGGTTTGGCCTGCCCACCTCGGCCACGGGGATCCCACGAGAGGCGTTATGGCAGGCCATGGCCCTAGATAAAAAGGGCCGCGGGGGCAAACTGCGCTGGGTAATACTAAAAGGAGTGGCCGATCCTGTAGTCATCACTGATCCTCCTGCTTCTCTGGTAAAGGAGGTGCTGGACCATGTCCTCGGCACCTGAGGCCCCGGCAGACAAGCTTGCCTTTAGGGCCATCATAAGAGGCCATGTCCAGGGAGTAGGCTTTCGCGATTTCGTTTGGACCCGCGCCCGCTTCCTAGGCCTCACCGGCTACGTCCGTAACCTGCCTGATAGGCGTTTAGTAGAGGTAGTAGCAGAGGGGCCCAAAGAGGACCTAGAACAGCTTTTAGAGTTTCTACGACAAGGACCCCGCTCGGCCAGGGTGGAGGATGTAGAAGTGCAGTGGCGGGAGGCAAGTGGCAGGTTTAGCACCTTCGTGGTGTTATTTTAGGCGCCCTCACCTTTAGCGCGTATCCTAATGGACACCTCTTGAGCATTCTCGCCACCCTTGAGGGCCCGCACCATGCCCAAAACAGTCGACGCGATAATCTCCTTCACGAAGGGGGCCAAAGACAGCTCACGCCCGTTCACCCATAGCTCCACATCGGGGCCGTTTTTGTCATTCCCCATGACTCACCCTTGCAATAGGAGATACGGCTCTTGGGCCCAGAAGCCAGGCCTGGTCCCCCACTCCTCCCCGTGACTCCAGTCCAGCATGATGACATCAATCTCTTCCCCAGCTTCTACTACCTGGGTATCCGGAGGTATTACCGCTAGCCCGTTAGCATTGGCCATTGAGGTGAGGATGCCAGAACCCTGGGGCCCCGTCAACCGGACGTAGTAAATTCCGTCCTGCTCCGTTACTATGCAGCGGGCATAAAATACACGGCCCTTGCTGCCTGTATGGATGCGCTCTTGGGCCACAGCCCTCACCATGGGTCGCGACCAGTCCCTCTTGCCCATCATCTTCATAATGGCCGGGCGGGCGAAGATCTCAAAGGTTATGAGGGCGCTTACAGGGTTGCCTGGAAGCCCTAAGAAAGGGGTCCGTTTCTCGCCCCTCAACAAACATCCAAAGGCCAACGGCTTACCTGGCCTCATCGCCACGGTCCAGAAGGCGATCTCCCCTTCTTGGGCCAGAATCTCTTTCACCACATCGTAGTAGCCACGGGACACCCCAGCCGAGCTGATGACTATATCAGCCTCAGCGGCCCGCCGGATCTTCGCCCTCAGATGGTGGGGCGTATCACGAGCGATGCCTAGGAGTTTCGGCATGCCACCCATCTTTTTGACAAGGCTAGCCAGCCCGTAGGCGTTGCTATCGTAGATCTTTTCCGGAGATTTGGGGCGCCCAGGACGAGCGAGCTCGTCTCCCGTGGAGATGATGGCCACAGTGGGCCGCCTAATAACCAAGGCCCTATCTCGACCCAAGGAAGCCAAGACCCCTATCTCTGGTGGGCGCAACACGGTGCCTGCTCTCAAGACCTTCTGCCCCCTAGATATGTCCTCCCCCGCTCGCCGGATGTTGGCTCCTACGGGGACAGGGCGGAAGATACGTACCCTTCTTCTAGCTAGACCGTGCGCCTTGGAAGGCGGCCTGTGGAAGGGCTCGTCTGTATCCTCGAAGGGGACAACGGCGTCAGCACCAGGGGGAACGGGAGCACCTGTCATGATGCGTACCGCCTGGCCCCGCCCCACACTCCCGGAAAACCGGTAGCCGGCCGCCACCTCTCCAATAACCTCTAGTTCTGCCGGCCTTTCAGGGCTGGCCAATGACACATCTTGGGCCTGAACGGCATACCCATCCATAGCCGAATTGTCAAGGGGCGGCACATCAAGGGGCGAAAATACGTCTTCAGCCAGGACCTGGCCTAAGCAGTCCAGGAGCGGTACCTCTTGGGCCTCCAAAGGCTCGACATAACTGAGGATGCGCTCGAGGGCCTCTTGGACGCTGATCATGCCCATTCTCGCCGTTTACCCCCTCGACTAGCTTAGGCGTACCACCAGGCAGGTGGTGGTACGTTGCACCCCGTCTACTTGCTGGATCCCCTCCGTTACTGCCCGTCCCAGACGGTCGAGGTCGTCCGCCTCCAGTTGCGCTATGACGTCGAAGGGCCCGGTAACGGCATCCACAGAGATAACGCGTGCCTCTGAGAACTTAAGGTCCTTCACACCCTCGGCCACGCTCTTGGCCTTCCCAACGGCCGCCTCGATAAGGACATAAGCTCGCATAGCCATGGCTCCATTCCCTCTTATATATGTGTAGTCGCCTCCATCTTATATCCCCCCCAGAAGGTGTCAAGAGGGCCACATTGACCGTGGCGATGAGCTGAATACATAATGGCCATGCTAGGGGTATGGATCTCCTCTCTTCCCTAAGGGAGATAGAGGATCAAGCCTGGGCCCAGCTACAGACCTGCCAAAGCGAGGAAGACCTGAGCCGATGGTGGCAGACCTTCCTGGGCCGTAAGGGGGGCCTTACCCAAATTTTGCGCAGCCTAGGCTCCTTACCCTTAGACCAGCGAAGGACGGTAGGAGATAAGGCCAACCGCCTCAAGAACGCCCTCCAAGAGGCCTATGAGGAACGCCGAAGGAGAATCCAAGAAGAAGCCCTCACCAGCGCCCTGGCTAAGGCCCACGTAGACGTTAGCCTCCCAGGTTACCCCACCCTTATCGGGCGTCTCCACCCCATCACGCAGACCCTCCGCGACGTCCTAGACTGCTTCCGCTCTTTGGGGTTCCAGGTGGTGGAAGGCCCGGAGGTGGAGTGGGACTACTACAACTTTGAGGCCCTGCTTATACCCAAGGATCATCCAGCACGTGACCTTTGGGCTACCCTGTGGATCGACTATAAGCGAGATGGTGAGATGCCCATGCTGCTACGCACCCACACCTCCCCTAACCAGATCCGCTACATGGAATCCCATTCACCCCCTATCCGCATCGTCTCCCCAGGCAAATGCTATCGGTACGAGGCCACCGACCCCACCCATGAGTGGATGCTCACCCAGGTAGAGGTGCTAGCAGTGGACGAGGGCCTAAGCATGGCCCACCTGAAGGGGGTACTAAGCGAATTCGCTCATCGCATATTCGGCCCTCAGCGCAAGGTGCGGTTCCGGTGCGAATACTACCCCTTCGTGGAACCGGGCATGGACGTCCTTATCGACTGTTTCCAGTGCCAGGGCCAGGGCTGCCGCACCTGCGGCGGCTCCGGCTGGCTGGAGATATTGGGCTCAGGCATGGTCCACCCCCAGATCCTGGCCAACGTGGGCTACAATCCAGAGCGCTACACAGGATACGCCGCAGGCCTAGGCATTGAGAGGATCGCCATGCTCCGCTACGGCATAGACGACATCCGCCTCTTCTACCAAAATGACATCCGCTTCCTGGAGCAGTTCTAATGCGAGTCCCCCTTAGCTGGCTTAAGGAATTTGTAGACATAACGTTGCCCCTTGAAGAGCTAGCTCTCTATCTTACCGATGCCGGTTTGGAGGTAGCATCCGTAGAGCGTACAGGTGAGTGGCCTGGTGTTTACATTGGCCAGGTCGTCTCTCTGGAACGCCACCCTAATGCCGACCGCCTCTTGTTGGCCACCGTAGAGCTGGGAGAGCGCAGGCTTCGGGTGGTATGTGGGGCCCCAAACGTGGCTTTAGGGCAGAAAGTTGCCCTAGCCTTGGAAGGAGCGACTGTCCTAGACCCCTACTCTGGTCAGCTCACAGAGGTGAGACGCACCACTATCAGGGGGATAGAATCCCCCGGGATGATCTGTTCCGAGAGGGAGCTAGGTATATCAGAAGACCATTCGGGCATATTCGTGTTGCCTCCTGATGCGCCAGTGGGCCTTCCCCTTTCCCAGTACCTGGGGGATACAGTGCTGGAGCTAGAGATAAGGCCCCATCGCCCAGACGCCTTGTCAGTGCTAGGGATTGCGAGAGAAATCGCGGCCCTTACAGGGCAAAAGGTCCGAGAGCCACCCCTAGAGTATCCCCAGGATGGGGAGCCTATAAGGAAGAAGACGTCAGTGGAAGTGGAGGAGTTGCGCCTCTGCCCTCGTTACGTGGCGGGCCTTATAGAAGGAGTTACCGTGAGGCCTTCCCCCCTTTGGATGCAGCAGAGGCTTCGGGCTGCTGGCTTGCGCCCTATCAACAACGTGGTAGACGTCACTAACTACGTCATGCTGGAGATGGGCCAGCCCCTCCACGCCTTCGATTTCAATAAGCTCATAGGGCACCGCATCGTTGTGAGGACCGCCCGGCCAGGGGAGAAGCTGGTGCTTTTGGACGGCACCCTGGTAGAGCTCACCCCTGATATGCTGATCATCGCCGATGGCCAACGTCCCGTAGCGCTCGCTGGCGTTATGGGGGGTGCCAACTCAGAGGTGGATGCCTCCACCACCACTGTTCTGCTAGAGTCAGCCAATTTTCTAGGCACTAACATCCGGCGCACAGCCCAGGCCCTCAAGATCCGCACCGAGGCAAGTCTCCGCTTCGAGAAGGGGCTGAGCTCCCTCCTTCCCATCTACGCCGCGCGCCGGGCCATGCGCCTCTTGCTGGAGCTGTGCGGAGGCCAGGCTGCCCAAGGCCTTCTCGACGTCTTCCCAACGAGAACAAAGGAGACACGCATCGTCGTCAGCCGGCGACGCCTCACCACCATCCTGGGTGTGGACATCCCCCCTGCCCAGGTGCGCCAAACGTTGACCTCCCTGGGCTTCTCCTGCCGGTGGACCCCTCCTGATATCTTTGTGGTCAGGGTCCCCTACTGGCGTACCGACATCCGCATCCCTGATGACGTGGCCGAGGAGGTAGCTCGCATCCTAGGTTACGATCGACTCCCTACTGTTCTGACGGGTGGGTCTATACCACCAGCGGAGCCTAACCCCCTAAGGGAGCTGCGGGAGCAGATGCGCGATGCCTTGGTAGCCTCCGGCCTCCAAGAGATCATCACTTATACCCTGACAGACCAGGAATCACTCTACCGCGTCCTCTCGCCCGAGGAGGCAGCATCTCATCCCCCCATGCGGGTGGCCAACCCCATGAGTCGCGAGCTTGAGTACTTGCGAACTACCCTTCGGGTAGGCCTTTTGCGCACGTTGGCGCGCAACCTGCGCGTGCGCCCCATCACTTTAGGCCTCTTTGAGGTAGGCAGAGTATTCCTGCCCCGCCCCGACGACTTGCCCCAAGAGGTAGAGATGGCCGCTGCTGCCCTAGCTGGTGTCCAGCCCGACCGGTGGGGAACGCCTACGCAGCACCATCCAGACCTCTTCCACTTGAAGACGTGCTTGGAGAGCGCCCTGGCCAGGTTGAGAGTGTGCGCCATCTTCCAGCCTACCCAGCATCCCATCTTTGTGGAGGGCCAGACTGCCTATGTGATAGTCGGGGAGGAGAAGGTGGGCCTTTTGGGGCAGGTTCACCCACGGGTGAGCACTTACTTCCAGCTGGAAGGCCCAGTGTTCTTCTTCGAGCTGGACCTAGAGCGCCTACTGCCTCAAACGGCTCCCACGAGGCAGTACCAACCCTTCTCTCGTTTCCCCCCGGTAAGGGAGGATCTGGCCATAATAGTGGGCGAAAATGTGCCTGCCCAACAGGCCCAACTCATAATCGAAGAGTCACCTCTTGTGGCCTCGGCTCGCCTCTTCGATGTCTACACAGGGCCCCCTGTGCCTCCGGGAAAGAAGTCCCTGGCCTTTGCCATCACCTATTCACATCTGGAGCGCACCCCCACTGAGCAGGAGGTGGCGCAGGAACGACAGAAGATAATCAGGCGACTGCAAGAGGCGCTGGGGGCAGTCCTTAGAGGCTAGGGGCGCTAAGGGCAGCTTTGGCCTGCTCCACCAGCCGGGAGAAGGCCTGCGGGTCTGCCACTGCCAAGTCAGCTAGCACCTTGCGGTCTAGCTCCACACCCGCCCGCTTCAGGCCGTTGATAAAGCGACTATACGATAGGCCGTGGGCCCGGGCCGCCGCATTGATGCGAGCTATCCACAGGGCCCGGAAATCGGCCTTGCGCTCCCTCCGGTGGCAGTAGGCATAGTAGAGGGCATGTAGGAGGGATTCGCGGGCCCTCTTGTAGGAACGGCTCCTCGCTCCTGCATGGCCCTTCGTCTGGGCCAGCACCTTCTTGTGTCTACGCCTTTTGGTTACTCCACGTTTTACTCTGGCCAAGACTCCACCTCACACATAGGGCATGAGCCTACGTAAGCGCTGGGCATCGGCCTTGGAAACGGGAAGTTTTTGGGAGATCTGGCGCAAGGTGGCCGGACGCTTCTTGCGGTGCAAGTGACTGGCATGGCCTTTGCGCCGGAGAAATTTCCCCGTGGCCGTCACATGGAATCGGTCTTTGGCACCAGAATGGGTCTTGAGCTTGTACTTCTTGAGCTTAGACACCGCTCTTCTTGGCCTCCTCTTTCTGAAGTTGACGCTGCACAATGCCTTTGCGGTCAGGCGCTAAGATCATGCTGAGGAACTGGCCCTCCATGGCAGGTGGGCTCTCGACCACACCTATCCCCTGGAGCAGCTCCTTCACCTGGTCTAGTAGTTGATAGCCCCTGTCGGTATGTTCCATCTCCCGTCCACGGCGGAAACGCACCGCCACCCGCACCTTGCCCCCTTCCATAAGTAGGCGTTCCATGTTGCGCACCTTGAACTTCAAATCATGCACGCCGATGTTGGGGCGGAGGCGTACCTCATGCAGTTCCCCAGCGTGGCGGCGCTTCTTCGATTCTCTCTCTTTCTTTTCTTGCTGGTACCTCCACTTGCCGTAGTCCAGTATGCGACATACAGGCGGGTTAGCGCTAGGGTCTACTTCTACTAAGTCCAGGCCCTGCTCCCGGGCCAGGGTCAAAGCATTACGTAAGGGCACTACACCCCTGTTTTTCCCTTCGTGGTCTATGAGGAGCACCTCACGTGCCCTAATACGCTCGTTTACAGCCAGCTCTCGCCGTATAGCTATCCCCCCTTTCTCATCGGGCCGACTATAACATAAAGTGGGGCAAAGGGACAAGCTAGCCCAGGCGCAAGAGGGCCTGGCCCACCTCTACCCTCTGCCCTACCTCCACGTACACCTCTCGCACCGCACCGCCAAACTTGGCCCTCAGCTCATTATTCATCTTCATTGACTCGATCACCATCAGCACATCTCCTTGCTGGATTACTTGCCCCTTGCCAGCCCTTATCTCTACCACCACTCCTGACATGGGCGATACCACCAGCCACTCCCCTTCCCCTACTTGCTGCCAGTCTTCACGTTCTACAAGAGGGGGAGGACGCCCGCGAGCGACATCCCGCACCAATAAAGCATAGCGGTGGAAGCCGATGGTGATCTCGTACCCCCCTGCACGCCCTTCCACAAAGGCCTCCAGGGGCCGACTGTCCACCTCTAAAAGGAAGAGGGAGGGGGCGCTCACCTGCTCCATACGCACCGTATGCTCCTTACCCTCTATGAAGACCCTGAAGATCCCTCCACCAGCCTCCCCTATCTCCACCTGATAGACGTCTTGGCCCAGTCTCACTACGTACTTCTCGCCCATCGCCAAGGCTCCCAAAGGCCATAGCCGAAGCGCTGAGCCCTCAGGCGCCATCTGCTGGTGGGGAGGGGGAAGGCGAGGGGCCTGACACGGGCCTCCCTGGCCAGAAGGGCAGCCAGAATCACCGCCGCCTCTTCTTCTTCCTCAACAGAGATGCGCACTGGACGCTTCCGCTCAAGGTATGAGGTATCTACCCTACCTGCTACAAAGTGGGGGTCCTCCATCACTTGCAGGTGGAAGGGTATGTTGGTGCTAATGCCCACCACCTTGAACTCCCTTAGAGCCCGTCGCATACGGGCGATAGCCTCCTTCCGGTGACGTCCCCAGCAGACCAGTTTGGCCAAGAGGGAATCGTAGTGATGGGTTACCTCCATCCCCTCATAAATAGCGCTGTCCACCCGCACCCCTGGGCCACCAGGCAGATCTAGCCGCAGCACGGTGCCAGTAGAGGGGAGGAAAACGTTAAAGGGGTCCTCAGCTGCGATGCGGCACTCGATAGCCCATCCTGTTATGCGGATGTCCTCCTGAGAGTACGGAAGCCGTTCTTTGGCTGCCACTAGGATCTGGTCCATCACCAGGTCCGTCCCCGTCACTGCTTCCGTCACCGGATGCTCCACCTGAAGGCGCGTGTTCATCTCCAAGAAGTAGAAGTGGCCGTCTCCATCCACCAAGAACTCGAGAGTGCCCACATTCTGGTAGCCGATCACCTTCGCTGCCCGGGACGCCAGCGCCATGAGCTCCATGCGCTGGCGTTCATCTAGGGCCGTAGATGGAGCCTCCTCTATCATCTTCTGATGGCGGCGCTGGATGGAGCATTCCCTCTCGCCCAAGGCCACTACATTGCCATAAGCGTCAGCTATCAGCTGGACCTCCAGGTGACGGACAGGTTCCAAAAACTTCTCCAGGTAGAGGGCCTCGTCACCAAAGGCGCTGGCCGCCTCCCGCCTGGCCATCTCTACAGCCGCCGGCAGCTCCTCGGGACGGAAAACGGTGCGCATCCCCTTGCCTCCTCCCCCAGCCACCGCTTTCAGCATTATGGGAAAGCCGATACGCTTTGCTTCCTCCTCCAAGGAGTGCTCCATGTGCAGGCTCCCAGGCACCACAGGGATGCCCGCCTCTTTCATCACTTGGCGGGCGCGCAGCTTGTTGCCCATCGACCTGATGATGGAGGGGGGAGGTCCAATAAATGCGATCCCTGCCTCCTCACACGCCTGAGCGAAATCGGGGTTCTCAGAGAGGAAGCCGTAGCCAGGGTGGATGGCATCAGCACCCGCCCGCCGCGCCAACTCGATGATGCGTGGGATGTTGAGGTAGCTCTCTCTGGCCGGAGAAGGGCCTACCAGATAGGCCTCGTCGGCGTGGCGCACGTGCAGGGCGTTACGGTCGGCCTCAGAGTATATGGCCACGGAGCGTATCCCCAGCTCGCGACATGCCCGAACTACCCTTAGGGCTATCTCACCCCTGTTAGCCACCAAGACCTTGCGGAACATTTTCTATGCGCCCTAAAAGTTTCGCCTATAAGGGCGTCTGTGGCAAGGCGGGGGACTTACTGGCGGCGGCTCGCCTCGGCGACGAGCCGAGTGACGATATCGGTGAGGGGGAGGGGGCCCAAGTCCTGGCCACTACGCAAGCGTACGGAAGCAGCGCCCTCGCGCATCTCCCTATCACCTACCACAAGCATATATGGGATCTTCTGGAGCTGGGCATCGCGTATCTTCGCCTGCATCCGCTCCGGCCTTCCATCCACCTCTACCCTTAGGCCTGCCTCCCGTAGCTGTTGGGCGACCTCCTGGGCATACACCAGATGGCGGTCGGCGATGGGTATAACGATAGCCTGGACGGGGGCCAGCCATAGGGGGAATGCGCCGCCGTAGTGCTCCAGGAGGACACCCAAGAAGCGCTCCATGGAGCCGAGCATAGCTCTATGTATCATATAGGGGCGCTGGCGGCTACCATCAGGGGCCACGTAGGTGAGTTCGAAGCGCTGGGGTAGGTTGAAATCGAACTGGATGGTGGTACACTGCCACTCGCGTCCCAGCACGTCTACCAACTTCACGTCGATCTTGGGGCCATAGAACACGGCCCCACCCACGTCCAGCAGGTATGGTAGGTTACGGGCCTCCACCGCTTCCCTCAACACCTCTTGGGCCATCTCCCACTCCTCAGGGGAGCCAGCGTAATGGCCTTCGTCCCCCCTTACTGCCAGGTACACCCGGAAATCACGGAAACCGAACGCCTGGAAAAATAGGAGCATGAAGTCCAGGCACCCCTCTATCTCTTCTCGCACCTGGTCAGGGCGGCAGAAGATGTGGGCATCGTCCTGGGTGAAGCCGCGCACCCGCAAAAGCCCATGGAGAACGCCAGAACGCTCCAGCCTGTAGACGGTACCCAGCTCTGCCAAGCGAATGGGCAGCTCCCGATAACTCCGTACCCGCGACCGGTAGATCTGGATATGGAAGGGGCAATTCATGGGCTTGAGATAGTACACCTGACCGTCGATGTCCATAGGCGGATACATGTTCTCGGCGTAGAAATCGAGGTGACCAGAAGTGTGCCATAGGGCCGCCTTACCTATATGGGGTGTGTAGACCAGTTCGTAACCTCTTTTCAGGTGCTCCTTCCGCCAGAAGTCCTCTATAATGGCGCGCACCAAAGCCCCTTTGGGATGCCAATAGACTAGGCCAGGGCCATACTCCTCGTGGAAGCTGAACAAGTCTAGCTCCCGGCCCAGGCGACGGTGGTCCCGCCGCTGCGCCTCCTCCAAGAGGCGAAGATGGGCCTCCAATTCCTCCGCCGTCTCGAAAAGGGCACCGTATATGCGTTGGAGCATAGGACGTGACTCGTCTCCCCGCCAGTAGGCCCCAGCCACCGAGATGAGCTTAAAGGGTGGGATCTGCCCTGTACGTTCTACATGGGGCCCCTGACATAGGTCTACAAACTCGCCATGTCGGTAAAGGCTCACTGTGTCGCCAGGAAGCTCCTCAATCAGCTCTAGCTTGTAGGGCTGGTCAGCGAAAAGGCGTTGGGCCTCCCCTTTGCTTACCTCTTCCCTAATGAAGGGAACGTCCGAAGCTACCCTTTCCCTCATCAGCTCCTCGATCTGGGGCAGATCATCAGGGGTGAGAGGACGGGGAAGGTCGAAATCATAATAGAACCCTGTGTCAATAGGTGGGCCGATGCCTAGTTTAGCCTCCGGGAAGAGCTTGAGGACCGCCTCGGCCATGACGTGGGCAGCCGAGTGCCGCATTCGGTAAAGGCGCTCCTCCTTAGGCAGTTGGTCAAGCTGCGCCATCTTCCCTTAAGGCCCTAACAGGCGGCGGACGACCCACCGCTGCCATAGATAAAGCCCTACAGCGACTAGAGCCATCCCTCCCAGTACAGAGGCCCAAACCCACCGCCCTTGGGCGGCCGCCAGCCCGGCGAAGGTAGAGGCTATCAATAACATTAATACTGGTGGGCCCCCTAGGAAGAGGCGGAGGGCTCTAATAATGGGTGGCTCCTTTTCGCCCAAAGGCCTCATCTAAGCCAAAGGGGCCAGGACTGATCCTGGCCCAGCCACGCTACCTCTGGTGGGCGGTAGAGGACTCGAACCTCTGACCTCAGCGATGTCAACGCTGCGCTCTACCCTCTGAGCTAACCGCCCATCCACCGCTGATGTTAGCAATGGCACCCGGAGGCGGTCAAGGGTTGCCCTGGGACAGGCGCCGCCGGTACTCTTCCAGGGCTGCGGCTACCCTCTCGTCCGCTAGGGAGAGGATGGAGGCCGCATACAAAGCAGCGTTTCGGGCCCCATCTATTGATACGCATCCGACGGGCACCCCAGGAGGCATCTGGACGATGGACAGAAGGGAGTCCAGCCCCCCTAGAGATGAGCGGGCGAGGGGAAGGCCGATGACGGGCAGGGTGGTGTAGGCGGCTATCACTCCTGGCAGATGGGCAGCCAGGCCAGCAGCAGCTATGATAACTTTTATGCCCCGCTCCTTGGCGCCTAGGGCGAACTGGCGCACTCGTTCAGGGGTGCGGTGAGCAGAAAGGACCATCACCTCACATCCCACCCCCAATTCCTGTAAGGTATGACGGGCCTCCTCCACCCTCCCCAAATCAGAGGCGGAGCCCACCACAATGGCCACCTGAGCCAACTCACTCCCCCCCTGTAGCTGCCCTTTGGCTGGGTGCGGCAATATCCTTCCGATAGTGACAACGTGAGAAGTGGATATGTTGGACCGCGTAGTAGGCCTTGGCTCTAGCCTCGGAGATAGTGGAGGCCACGGCCACCACCGTCACCACTCTGCCGCCGGCGGTCAGCACCGTTCGGCCATCGTCGGCCAGTGCTGTCCCAGCATGGAAGATGATCACCCCTTCTCCTTGAGCAGATGCCAAGCCATAGATGGGCAGCCCTACCTGGTATTCATCGGGATACCCTCCAGATGCCATAACCACCCCTACGCACGCCTCTGGGGCCCACTCCACCTCTACCCCCTCCAGGGACCCGTTGGCCACCGCCCAACAGATCTCTAGAAGGTCACCCTTTAGACGGGGAAGGAGCACCTGGGCCTCTGGATCGCCGAAGCGGCAGTTGAACTCCAGCACCATAGGCCCCTTAGGTGTGATCATGAGGCCTGGGTAAAGGGTACCTTTGTACTGGACCCCCTCTTGGGCCAAGGCCTGCACTACCGCCTCGGTGACTCGCTCATGGATGGCCCTTTCGGTGATCTCGTCAAGCCAATATGCGGGGGAATAGGCGCCCATGCCGCCGGTGTTGGGGCCCTCATCGCCGTCTAAAAGCCGTTTATAATCGCACGCCATGGGCATAGGGATGGTGTTTCGGCCATCGGTGAAAGCGTGGGCCGAAACTTCAGGGCCTTCCAGCCTCTCCTCCACCACTACCGTCCGCCCTGCCCCCCCTAGCGCCTCTTGCCGCATTAGCCGCTCCACCACCTCCAAGGCCTCCTCCTTGCTTCGGCAGACGAAAGAGCCTTTGCCACCAGCAAGTCCATCGGCCTTTACTACAGGCGGCCGCGAAAGGGACATGATGTAGGAACGGGCATCGCGCCAGTCAGAGAAGACGGCGAAAGCAGGATGAGGTATTCCATAGCGGGCACAGAGCTGTCGGGCCCAGCCCTTAGAGGCCTCGATGCGCGCCCCATCCTTGGAGGGGCCATAAACGGCGATCCCTTCATGCTGGAGGCGATCAGCTAATCCACGGGCCAGGGGCTCCTCTGGGCCCACTATCACTAGCTCCACCCGATGCTCCTTGGCCGCGGCCACTAGACCATCGATGTCGTTGGCTCTGATGTCCAGGTTGGTGGCGAGAGCAGCTGTACCGGCATTGCCTGGAGCCACAAAGAGCTCCCCTAACCTTGGCGACTGACGCAACTTCCAGGCGAGGGCGTGCTCACGCCCTCCACCCCCTACTACCATCACCCGCCTCATCAGGCCTTGACCACCTGAACAGCGACAGGTATGGGATGAGTGAGGGAGTAAACGGCTGGACAACGGGCCAGTGCTTCTTCCTTAGCCCCTTCCAGCTCCTCCGGGGAGGCATCGGAGTCCACTTCCAAAAGGAATTCCACCCCTTTCAAGATGGGTGCTTCCGACACCCCAAACGTCTGCCCCAGGTCTAGGTGGCATGCCGCCTTAGCTTGCAGGCCCTTAAGCCTTATGCCTCTGCCGGAAGCGGCGGTAACGAAAGTAGCAGCAAAGCAGGCGAGCATCCCAACAACGCAGAGATGAAGGGGGCCAGGACGCGACCCCTTACCCCCCATAAACGTGGGGGAGTCCAGCTCCAAACGCAGCTCCCCTCCCTCGTACTGGGCCCGTACCGTCATCTGTGGCGATTCCGGGTCCGTGTGCCAGATGAGTTCGCCACGGTTGACTCTCTGGCCACGCCCTGGATCTTGGCTTATAGCCTGGGCCTCACGGGTGATAGCATCAAGGTTGACATTGTTCAGGACGTTCACGGTTCCACCTCCAAGAAATCGCTGGGACGAAGCCGATGGCCTCCCTTTCTAGTGGTGGGGCCAGGTCCGTAGCTCAAGGCATCATTATATGCTGCCTTCCACAGGGCCTCCACCTGCTCCGATGCCATCTCCCTAGAGAGACGGACCCATCTTCCAAAAGGGACGTTGGGCCTCAACATGAAAGGAACACAGCCCCGGCCTAAAGAAGCCTCATACTCTTCAGCTGGTAGGCGCAAAACAAGGCTCCCATCGCGGAGGCGGAAGGCAAACATGCGCCCGTTGAGAGCAAAGAAACACTGTGCGCCGAACATAGGCCTTACAAAGACCTTAAGGGTGCCCATGCCGCCCCCTCGACAAGAAAGAGGCATCACTCCCATTCTATAGTGCCTGGGGGCTTGGAGGTGATGTCGTACACTACCCTGTTGACTCCAGGCACCTCGTTAACGATCCGAGAAGAGATAGTAGCTAGGACATCGTAGGGTAGACGGGCCCAATCCGCAGTCATAGCATCCTGGGCAGTGACTGCCCGCACTGCTACCACGTACCCATACGTACGGCAGTCGCCCATTACCCCTACCGATTTGGTATCGGTGAGGACGGCAAAAGACTGCCATAACTGCCGATAGAGGCCCGCCTTTTTGATTTCGTCCATAACTATCCAATCACAGGCCCTAAGGATCTCTAACTTCTCCCTCGTCACCTCTCCCACAATGCGCACCGCCAAGCCTGGGCCAGGGAAGGGGTGTCGGTATACAAGCTCCTCAGGCAGACCTAGCTCCAGGCCTACCCTTCGTACCTCGTCCTTGAACAGATAGCGCAAGGGCTCCACCAATCGGAAGGCGATGTTCTTGGGCAACCCTCCCACGTTGTGATGGGTCTTGATCTTAGCTGAGGGCCCTACCCCACCAGCGCTCTCGATGACGTCGGGATAGGTGGTGCCCTGGGCGATGAACTGGAAGTCCCCCAACCGCCTCGACTCCCCCTCAAATACATGGATGAAGGTCTCCCCAATGATGCGTCGTTTCTCTTCTGGGTCGATAACTCCCCTTAGCCGCTCTAGGAAAAGGTCACTGGCTTCCACGTAAACAAGGGATATGCCCAGGTGACGTTGGAAGGTCTGAATCACCCTCTCGGGCTCTTCCCGCCGCAAGAGGCCGTTGTTGACGAACACGCAGGTGAGCTGGTCACCTACCGCGCGATGGACAAGGGCGGCCGTCACAGCCGAATCCACTCCCCCTGAAAGGGCGCACAAGACCCGGCCCTTACCCACCTGGGCCCTAATCTCCTCTATAGCCTGGGCGATGAAGTTGGCTGGCGTCCACTCACCCTTACAGCCGCATACACGGTACAGGAAATTGCGAATGATCTCTTTGCCTAGAGGCGTATGAGCTACTTCAGGGTGGAACTGAAGGCCAAAGATGCGCGAGTCGTCGGCCATGGCCGCCACAGGGGAGTTGTCAGAATGGGCTAACACCCTAAAGCCAGGGGGCAGCCCCACCACCTGGTCACTATGGGACATCCAAACTGGGAACGAGCGCGGTAGACCTGCCCATATGGGCGATGAAGGATCGTCCACCTCTATCACAGCATGGCCATATTCCCTACGTTCAGCCAGGGCTACCTCTCCCCCAAGGGTGTGGGCCAACAACTGCATCCCGTAGCAGATCCCCAACACCGGCAAGCCCGATGCGAGAACGTAATCGGGCAAGGTAGGGGCGCCCTCTTCGTAGACTGAGGCCGGACCCCCAGAGAGGATGAACCCCCGGGGATATAAGGAGGCTATATCCTCCCATGGGCGATGAGGTGGCGCCAGCTCACAATAAACGTGGCATTCCCGCACTGCACGGGCTATCAGCATGCTATACTGAGACCCGAAGTCGATGATGATGATGCTCTCAGATGGAGAAGGCCTCCCTAAAGGACGGCTCTGGACTTGGGCACCGCGACGCTCTTCAGCGATCTCCAAGTATGTAGCCACCTCTAAATCATCAGAGGTGGCTACCCTATGATTACCTGAGTCTGCCGGCGATGCGGACGATGCCATGTTTGGGCATTATATTAAAGGATCAGCCGATCACCCGTCAAGAGAGGATGCGAGTAAACATTTATAGGCCTTTACCGCCATGAGGCGCAAGATCTGGTGGGGAGCTGTATTAGGCGCGGCAGCAGGAGCTGCCATCGTTTGGCTATCTAACCAAAGGCAGCCCCGAAGGGCAGGGAGGGTGCGCCTGCCAGGCCTTTCGGGCAAAGTAGAGGTGCTGCGGGACCGCTGGGGAGTACCCCACATATATGCCCAGAGCCTGTGGGACCTCTTCTACGCTCTCGGCTACGTCCAGGCCCAGGACCGCCTCTGGCAGATGGACTTCTACCGCAGGATGGCCACCGGCTCCATGGCCGAGATCGTAGGGGAGGCTGCCCTGCCAATAGACCGGCTCGTCCGGAGGGTAGGCTTTCACAGGGCAGCTTCCCAAGAATGGGATAGCTTGGACGATGAGTCGCGCCGCCTCTTAGATGCCTACTCATCGGGCATCAACGCCTATTTGGCTACGGGCCCTCTACCCCTAGAGTGTCTCATCCTCCGCTACCGGCCCAAGCCTTGGCAGTCGTTAGATTCCCTGGCGATCGCCAGGTTCATAGCCTGGAGCCTCTCCGGAAACTGGGACCAGGAACTGGTGCGCATCTGGACCATTGAGCGATTTGGCCCCGAGGTTATGCGTCAACTGGAGCCGTCATATCCGCCGGGCAGGCCCGTAGTGGTACCGCCAGGGGAAACATCCAAGGGCCTATCATTGGACCTGAGCAGTGAGTACGAGGCGGCTAAGGCCTACTGGCCTCCCATGAGCAACAATTGGGTGGTAGCGGGGACTAAGACGGCCACCGGCAAGCCCCTCCTTGCCAACGATCCTCACCTGCCCTTGGCCCTCCCCCCTATCTGGTACGAGGTGCACATGGAGGCTCCAGGCCTACGCGTTTACGGAGTCTGCCTGCCCGGGTTGCCAGCTATCATCATAGGCCATAACGACCGCATCGCCTGGGGCGTCACCGCTGCCATGGCCGACCAGGACGACCTGTTCTTAGAAGAGTTGGATAGCCAGGACCCATCGCGGTACCGCTCAGCAGAGGGATGGGCAAGGGGCGAGGTGGTACGTGAAGAGATCAGGGTTCGGGGCAGGAAGGAGCCTGTGGTAGAGGAGGTGCTCATAACCCGTCATGGGCCCATCATCACACCGGCCATCCCTGGGGAGGAGAGGCCCCTAGCCTTGCAGACGGTGTGCGCCCGTGGAGATATCCCCTTCGCCCGTGCCATCTTGGGGCTTATGTGCGCCTCTTCGTGGGAGGAGTTCCGCCAAGCCCTTTCCCACTGGCCAGCACCCGCCCTCAATTTCATATATGCCGATGTGGACGGCAACATCGGGTACCAGTTAGCAGGAAAGGTGCCCAGAAGAAGGCAAGGCCATGGCCTGGTCCCCGCCCAAGGATGGACAGGCCAGCACGAATGGGACGGCTTCGTGCCCTTCGATGAGCTACCCTCCGCCTTTAACCCTCCCCAGGGATGGCTGGCTAGTGCCAACAACCAGGTAGCACCAGAAGGATACCCTCACTTTCTCTCCCTCATATACGCCGATAGCCCGCGCATAGAGCGCATCGTGCAGATGCTAAGTGAAAAGAAGCGCCTGTCCATATCTGATTTCCAGGCTATGCAGAACGACCTGCTATCCCTGCCGGGCCGAGAGCTCGCCCGGCACCTCCTCTCGCTCAGCACCACCGATCCATGGTGTCGGCGGGCTCAGTCCTTTCTTAAGGCCTGGGACGGCACCTTGGCAGCCGACAGCGTGGCTGCCACCATTGTAGAAGTCACCTTCGCCCACCTGGTGCAACGGGCCCTGGAAGAGAAGCTAGGGGCCTGGGCCGATTTCTTCTTGGGCAAGCCCATCCACCCCCTCCGTCAGGGTCTGGCGTTCTTTATAGGCGCTGCATCATGGCTTCTACGTCTGATGAAAGAATGCCCAGACTGGTTCCGTGACGCCTCGTGGGAGCAGGTTGTGGAGGAGGCCTGGCGGGAGGCCATCGCTTTCCTGCGCCAGCGCTTAGGCGACGACATGTCGCGTTGGCAGTGGGGCCGGCTCCACTCCCTTACCCTCAGGCATCCCCTGGGGGCAGTTCCCGCCCTGGGTTTCTTCTTCAACCGGGGGCCTTTCCCCCTAGGTGGGGACATGAACACGGTGGCCCAGGCAGCCTTCATCCCCTACCTGGGCTACGAGGTTAACAGCTTCGCCGTCTCCTGGCGCATGATTGTGGATCTGTCTGACTTCAACCGGAGCTTGGGAGTGCATCCAGGGGGCCAATGGGAGCAACCGTGGAGCAGGCACTATGCCGACCAGCTCCGCTTGTGGCTCAGAGGAGAATATCATCCCCTCCTCTGGGACCGAGAGGAAGTGCAGAGGCATCTGGAAAGCAAACTAGTGCTAGAGCCCTAAAAACTTCTTGAAGGGAGGCTCATGAACACCAAAAAGACCATCCGCGACGTAGATGTGACGGGAAAAACCGTCCTAGTGCGCGTAGATTTCAACGTGCCCATAGACAAAGCTACCGGCCAGGCACTCAGCGACAGCCGTCTGCGTGCATCCCTACCCACGATAAATTACCTCAAAGAACGGGGCGCACGCATCATCCTTTGCTCCCACCTGGGACGGCCTAAGGGACGCGATCCCTCCCTCGCCCTTGCTCATGTGGCGCGGCGCCTCTCAGAGCTTATAGGTCAAGAGGTGAAATTAGCGCCTTGTTGCACAGGACCTCAGGTAGAGGCGCTGGCCATGGGCCTAGCCCCTGGCGAGATCCTCCTCTTGGAAAACACCCGCTTCCACCCTGAGGAAGAGGCTAACGACCCCAACTACGCCAAGGCCCTTGCCTCCTTGGCCCAGCTCTTCGTCAACGATGCTTTCGCCGCCGCTCACAGGGCCCACGCCTCTACAGCTGGAGTGGCCGCCTATCTCCCCGCAGTAGCGGGCCTCCTTATGGAGAAGGAGGTCTATTTCCTTTCTCAGGTGCTGGAGCCCCAGCGCCCCTTTACCCTCGTCCTTGGGGGGGCCAAGGTTAGCACAAAGATTGGGGTAATAAGACGCCTCCTACCCAAAGTGGACAGGCTCCTAATAGGGGGGGCCATGGCTAACACCTTCCTAAAGGCTGAAGGCTTCTCCGTGGGGGCCTCCATGGTAGAAGACGAGTCCATTGATGAGGCGTCACACATCATGGAGGAGGCCAGAAGACGCCAGATCCAGCTCCTCCTCCCCGCCGATGTAGTAGTGGCCGAGTCGATCCGCCCCGGTGCCCGCTCCGCTACCGTCTCTGTACGCCAGATCCCCCAGGGATGGCACATAGTAGATATAGGGGAGATAACCTCACAAGCCTATATCCGCGCTCTGGCCGGATCACGCACCGTCTTCTGGAACGGGCCTATGGGGGTAGCCGAAATAGAGGCCTTCGCCCATGGATCACGATGCATAGCCCAAGCCATAGCTCACCTTCCTGACGCCATTACCGTAGCTGGTGGTGGAGAAACGGAAGCCGTGGTCGAAAGCCTAAGCCTAACACAACAATTTAGTCACGTGTCCACAGGGGGTGGAGCAGCGCTAGAGTTCCTAGAGGGAAAGGAGCTGCCTGGTTGGACAGTCCTCATGGACACCTGACGGCAAGGCCAAAAGGCCCCATAATTAGGAGTGGAGATGAACCTAGACCTCCTACGGGAACTCACAGTAGAGAATCCTTCTAAGATCGTCCTCCTGGTCATGGATGGTCTCGGAGGGTTACCTCACCCCGAGACAGGCCGCACCGAGCTGGAGACGGCTCACATCCCCAACCTAGATCGCCTGGCCCAAGAGAGCATGTGTGGCTTTACGGTGCCTGTGGCCCCCGGTATCTCCCCAGGTAGTGGCCCCGGCCATCTGGCCCTCTTTGGCTATGACCCCCTTGTCTTCCAGGTAGGCAGGGGTATCCTTGAGGCTTTAGGCATCGATTTCGACCTGCACCCTGGCGATGTCGCAGCTAGAGGTAATTTCTGCACCATCGATGCACAGGGTGTAATCGCCGATAGGCGGGCCGGGCGTATCTCGAGCGAAAGGTGCGCTGAACTCGTGGCCAAGCTCAACGGCTTCAGGGTGGAGGGTGTAGAGATCGTCGTCGCCCCCGTCCGAGAACACCGTTTCCTGGTAGTCCTTCGGGGGGAAGGGATGAGTGACCTGATAGCCGATACCGATCCCCAGAGAGAGGGGCTACCACCTTTGCCGCCCCGTCCCTTGGCCCCTGAAGGGGAAAGGACAGCGCACATAGTGTCCCTCTTCCTACAGGAGGCAGCGCGTCGCCTCCAGGACGAGGGGCCTGCCAACATGATCCTCCTCCGAGGTTTCTCGCGTCGTCCCCACTGGCCCACCATGGGCGAAGTGTTCAAGCTGAAGGCAGCCGCCATCGCCTATTACCCCATGTATAGGGGTTTGGGCAAGCTGGTGGGCATGGAACCCCTGCCATCGGGGCCGAAGCTAGAGGACGCCATAGCCTCCCTCCGGGAGCACTGGCATCGATTCGACTTCTTCTTCCTCCATTACAAGGCCACCGACACAGCAGGGGAGGACGGCGACTTCCAGCGGAAGGTGCTTGCCCTGGAGGAGGCGGACCGTGCCATCCCCATGCTGGTGGAGATGGATCCGGACGTCCTCATAGTTACAGGTGACCATTCCACCCCTGCCATCATGGCTGCCCACTCTTGGCATCCTGTGCCCTTCCTGATGCGTGCCCGTTGGGCCCGCGGCGACGGTTGCGAGGCGTTCAATGAAACAGCCCTGCAACGGGGGAGCTTGGGCACCTTCCCTGCCGTGCACGTGATGGCCCTGGCCCTAGCCCACGCAGGCAGACTAAGGAAATTTGGGGCCTGAGGAGGATGCGCCCCCTTCTCATCGCTGGGAACTGGAAGTGCCACCTCCGCCACGCCTCGGCGCGCCGGCTGGCAGAGGAAGTCCGCCAAGGATTGCCCCAAATAGATGGGATTCTGGTAGCCCTCTGCCCCGCCTTCGTCCATATCCCCCCGGTAAAAGAGGTTATTAAGGGATCGCCTATCATCTTAGGAGCCCAAGATCTCCACTGGCAGGACGATGTGGCCGCCACCGGGGAAGTAGGGCCATCCATGCTGGCCGAATGGGTGGAGGTGGTGATCATCGGCCATTCAGAGAGGCGCCGTCTCTTTGGCGAGTCAGACGAGGTGGTCAACAGGAAGGTGAAAGCGGCCTTGCAGGCAGGGATGCGCCCCATCCTGTGCATCGGAGAGACGTTGGAAGAGCGGCAAAGAGGTGACACCTTCATCGTATTGGCCCGCCAGCTAGAAGGGGCCCTGGCCCAAGTAGACTCGCCAGAAGGTATAGTCATCGCCTATGAGCCTGTGTGGGCGATAGGGACTCACATGGCTGCCACGGGGCCCCAGGCGCAAGAGGTAGCCCTTTTCATCCGGTCTTGGATAGGAAAGAAATGGGACCCCCAATGTGCCGATTCGGTCATCATCCTATATGGAGGCAGCGTGACCCCTCAAAACATGGCCGAATTCGCCACCCAGCCGGACATAGATGGTGCCTTAGTAGGGGGAGCTAGCCTGGACTCCCGCAGCTTCCTTGGCATCATAGCCGAGGCAGCAAGGGCAAAAGGCAAGCCATGGGGAAGCTGATCGCCATAGTAGGGGCCACAGCTACGGGCAAAACCACCTTGGCCATCAAGTTGGGCCTACAGTTTGGGGGGGAGGTGATCAATGCCGATTCCCGTCAGGTATACCGGCACATGGACATAGGCACAGCCAAACCCACCCCTCATGAGAGGGCCCTTGTCCCCCACCACCTTTTGGACGTGGTAGACCCCAATGAGCCATTTAGCCTTGGCCAATGGTTGCAACTGGCCCACCAAGCCCTGCAAGACATTTGGAGCCGGGACAAGATCCCCTTCTTGGTAGGGGGCACAGGGCAGTACGTCTGGGCCTTGCTTGAGGGGTGGGCGGTCCCACAGGTGCCCCCTCAGCCCGAGCTGCGGCGAAGATGGGCAGAGGTGGCCAGCCGTGAAGGCCCTCAGGCCCTCTTCCGCCAACTAGTTTTGTATGACCCCAAGGCCGCCCAGTTCATTGACCCCCGCAACGTTAGACGGGTAATAAGGGCGCTGGAAGTGATACACGTTACCGGCCAGCCCTTTAGTCAGCTCCGGCGCCGACAGCAGCCCCCCTTTCAATATCTGGCTATAGGCCTATGGCTGCCCAGAAGGGAGCTATTCGCCAAGATCGATGCCCGAGTAGAGGAGATGATACAAAAAGGTCTAATAGAAGAGGTGCGCCGTTTGCTAGCCATGGGCTACTCTTCCTCTCTGCCCAGCATGAGCGGCATCGGCTACAAGGAGATATGCGCCTACTTGCGAGGAGAGATAGAACTCCAAGAGGCGGTGGCCCGTATCAAGTGGGAAACCCATCGTCTGGTGCGCCACCAAGAAAAATGGTTCCGTCACTCAGACCAGCGTATCGTCTGGCTCAGGGCAAACTCCCCCAACCTAGAAGATGAGGCCAGCCAGCTGATCTCCCGCTGGCTGGCCCAAGAGGAGGTGGTAAGCCATTGCGCTTCATGAAGATGCACGGCACAGGAAATGACTTCATCGTCCTAGAGGCGAAGGGCAACGAGCAAGATTGGCCATCCTTGGCCCAAATTATGTGTCACCGCCACCTGGGCATCGGTGCCGATGGCCTCCTCTTGATCTTGCCCTCCACCCACGCCCATGTGAAGATGCGCATATTCAACCCCGATGGCTCCGAGGCAGAGATGTGCGGCAATGGCATCCGCTGCCTGGTAAGGTATGCGCTAGATCGGGGACTTGTGCCTTCTGATGGGCCCATTAGGGTGGAGACGTTGGCCGGGATCATCTCTACCTGGGCTATGGGCGATGTGGTGCGGGTGGCCATAGGCGTTCCCCGGTTTCACCCATCCCAAGTTCCCGTGAGATGGGAAGGAGAAGAGCCCCTCGCTGACATCCCTCTGGAGGTGGGGGGACATCCCTTGCGCCTCTTCTGTCTCTCCCTGGGCAATCCCCACGCAGTGCACCTCCTCCCCCACTCCCTCGAAAAGTTCCCTCTGGGCCAGATAGGGCCCCAGGTGGAAAGGCACCCCTTATTTCCAAAAAGAGTAAATTTTGAAGTGGCCGAGGTGGTAGACCGAGGCCACATGCGCGTCCGTGTCTGGGAGCGGGGTGCGGGGGAGACCCTCGCCTGTGGGACAGGGGCCACGGCGGCAGCTATCGCTGCACGCGTTAAAGGGCTGGTGGACGAACGGGTAGAAGTTCAGTTGCCTGGGGGCGTCCTCCGTATAGAATGGGACGGTGAAGGCGAGGCATTTCTAGCCGGGCCAGCGGAATACGTCTTCCAAGGGGAATGGCTAGGCCCTACCTTCCCCTTGGATCAGAAAGGAGGGAAGCCATGATAAAGCTCGTTTACTGCGTACGCCGCAAACAGGACCTCCCCCAGGAGGAGTTCCACCGCTATTGGTATGAGGTCCACGGGCCGCTGGTGCGCAAGTACGCCCAAGCACTACGCATCCGCCGCTATGTTCAGGTCCATACCCTCAATAGCCCTATTAACCAGGCCCTGGGCCAGCAGAGGGGTTGCCAGGTGGAACCCTATGACGGACTAGCTGAACTGTGGTGGGACAGCATGGACGATTTCCTGTCTGCCGCCCAGACCCCAGAGGGCAGGGAAGCAGCCCGTGCCCTGGCCGAGGACGAAGCCCGATTTATCGATCATGCCCGCTCCACCCTCTTCCTGGCCGAAGATAAGGAGATAATAGGCTAAAGGTAAAGCTGATGCGCTTGGCCAAAAGGCTCGAGAGACTGCCCCCTTACCTCTTCGTGGAGATGAGCCGCAAGATCGCCCAAAAGAGGGCCCAGGGGGTTAACGTTATCTCCTTCGCCATAGGCGACCCAGACCTTCCCACCCCGCCCCACATAGTGGAGGCGTTGCGCACCGCTTCCCTAGACCCCGCCAATCATCGCTACCCGGAGACAGAGGGCCTGCCCCAATTGAGAAGGGCCATCGCCGCCTGGTACCGGCGCCGTTTTGGCGTCGAGCTGGACCCCGATGAGGAGGTGCTGCCCCTCATAGGTTCCAAGGAGGGGATCGGGCACATGGCCCTCTGTCTCATCGACCCTGGGGACATAGCTTTAGTGCCCGACCCTGGCTACCCCGTCTACGCTATGGGCACCATCATAGCTGGTGGCGAGCCCTACTACCTGCCCTTACGCGAAGAAAATGGCTTCTTGCCAGACCTCTCCCAGGTTCCGTCCCAGGTCCTTGCCAGGGCGAAGGTCCTATGGATTAACTACCCCAATAACCCCACAGGGGCAGTAGCGGACCTTAAGTTCTTTGAACAGGTAGTGCACTTTGCCCAGCAGAACGACCTCGTTGTATGTCATGATGCCCCCTACACGGAAGTCACCTTTGACGGCTATGAGGCCCCTAGCTTCCTGCAGGTGCCAGGGGCGAAAGAAGTGGGCGTAGAGTTCCACTCTTTCTCCAAGTCCTACAACATGACGGGATGGCGTATAGGTATGGCAGTGGGGAACGCCCGCCTGATCCGCGCCCTGAGGGACGTGAAGTCCAATTTGGACTCTGGAATTCCACAGGCCATCCAGCTTATGGCCATCGCTGCCCTTGAGGGGCCACAGGAATGCATCGCCCAGCACAATGCCGTCTACCAGCGCCGCCGCGATCTCTTAGTGCAGACGCTACGTGACCTAGGTCTAAGAGTGCAGCCTCCCCTGGCATCCCTCTACATATGGGCCAGGGTGCCAGAGGGTGACACCTCCCTTAGCTTCACCCAGCGCCTCTTGGACGAAGTAGCCGTTGTGGTTACCCCAGGAAGTGGCTACGGCCCCAGCGGAGAGGGCTACATCCGCCTCTCCCTTACCGTGCCAGAAGAGGACTTCCAGGAAGGATTGCGTCGCTTGCAGTCCTTCAGGAGGAGCGGGAAGGTATAGGAGTGCCTGTCTGGTTGGCCGCTATACTATAGATGGGGAGGTAAGCAAAAGGCCATCACCAGAAGGACTTACCCCACACTTCCACCTGCCGAACGGGCACTCCTAGTTGGGGTAGCCCTTAAAGGACAGGTTAACGGCTTACTAGACCTGGAAAGCTCCCTGGATGAGCTCTCCCTGTTGGCCCAGACGGCAGGGGCAGAGGTGGTAGGCCGTGTCGTCCAAAGGTTGGAGTGGCCCAACGCCGCTTACTATATTGGGCCCGGCAAAGTTCAAGAGATCGCCTCCCTACGTCCTTCCCTCAACTACACCATGGTCATATTCGATGACGAGCTATCGCCCACCCAGCAACGGAATTTGGAACGCGCCCTGAACGTAAAGGTCATCGACCGCACAGCCCTTATTCTTGATATATTTGCCCAGCATGCCCACACGCGAGAGGGGCGCCTGCAGGTAGAATTGGCCCAACATGAGTACCTCCTCCCCAGGCTAAGAGGCCAGTGGCCCCACTTGGAGCGTTTGGGGGGAGGCATAGGCACCAGGGGCCCTGGTGAAACCCAGCTGGAAATGGACAGGCGTCTGGTGAAGCGACGCATCCAGCAGCTGCGTCGGGAGCTAGAAGAGGTACGAAGGCACCGTGCACTATATCGCAGACACAGGGCCGAGCAGGGTGTACCTGTGGTCTCCTTGGTCGGCTACACCAACGCTGGCAAGAGCACTCTTATGCGCGCCCTTTCTGGGGCAGAAGTCCTTGTGGCCAACAAGCTATTCGCTACCCTAGACCCCGTCACCCGCCGTGTCCCCTTGCCCGGTGGAGGCTATTTCCTCCTCACCGATACAGTGGGATTCATCAACAAGCTGCCACCCCAGTTGGTCGCCGCCTTCCGGGCCACCTTGGAAGAGCTCCAGGAGGCCGACCTCCTACTGCATGTTATAGACATAACACACCCTAACGCTGCCGAGCAGGCGGAAACGGTGGAGCGTACCCTGGCCCAGTTGGGGCTAGCAGATAAACCCCGCATCGCGGTATTCAACAAGATAGACTGCCTGCAGAAGGCTGATGGCCGCTCGCCTCCCGACGAGGGGGAGCTAGCCTACGTTCTTTCTTACCTAAGGCAATGGCATCCCCAGGCCGTGCTCATTTCCGCCCTCAGGGGATGGGGCATTGAAGAGCTTCTACGTCAGGTCCAGGAAGCCCTCGCTCGCTTAGGAAAGGTGAAGGCCGTAAAGGACTAGCAGGTATCGGCCCATTTGTCGGCCCATTCTTGCAGGGCCTCTATTACCTTCTGGAGCTCCTTACCTTTGCTAGTCAGCTCGTAGCAGGCTATTAACGGAGTAGTACGCAGAACCTTCTTGGTGACGATGCCCCAGGTATCCAGTTCCTTCAGGCGCTGCGAAAGGAGACGGTCGCTGATGCTGCCCACGTAATCACGGATCTCGGTGAAGCGTTTAGGGCCCGGGAGTAGGGCCTTGACTATAAGGGGCGTCCAGGGTTTGGCCAGCATTCGCGCCGCCTTCTCGTACTTGGGGCATAGGCGGCTCAGCTCTGGACTACGCTCTTCTGTCTCCATCTTTTCTATTGTAAGGCGCAACTGTAGAACAGTTAGGAAAGGCTTAGTCTCCCAGTAGGGTGGGATATCCCAAGGCGATAATCTCTTCTGCATATTGGGAACGCCACCCAGGGTTAGGGATGCGGTAGCCGTTCTGACGGAACCACCGATGGATCTTTAGATACTGCTCTTCTAGATAGCGACGCCAGGCATCTTCCTCCTGGAACAGCTCTGGATCCACCTCCTCTAGACGTTTGTCCATGTCTTGAGGGTCTAGGTCTAGGTCCTCCCGCCAATAGTCGGCCAAGTAGTCGAGGCATTCTTCCAGTTGGCGGCGGCATTCCTCCAACAGGGCCACCATCATGTTGTACTCGTCCATCTTGCGGCCTCGTAGCCTTACTTGGCGAGCACATTCTTCGCACAGGATGACTAGCTTCCGGGCATCGCACGGTTCATCTTTGCGACATCCCTCGCAGAGGGGGGCCCAGTACGCAGCCTCAGGCGTGCGCAGATAGCCTACATATACCTCATCGGAGAGGGCATTACAACGACGACAGGTTATCTTGCGGGAGAGTATCTCGTTTATAGTCCGCTGCCAGTCGATCTGCATAGATGCATCACATCAGTACCATGATAACATAGCCATGGGAAGGTATGGTCAACGGCCAGCGCCTAAGTGGGGCCAGTGGTGGTTCCACGGCCTGGCCTGCTCGAAGGCGTATGCCGCCTGCAATACCAAGTCCTCCCGCAAGCGTGGCCCCACTATCTGCAGGCCCACAGGAAGTCCACTGTCAGTGAAGCCGGCCCGCACGGTAGCAGCGGGATGGCCTGTAAAATTGAAGGGATAAGTGAAGGGAATCAAGTTCATGGGGTTCTCCACCGGACGGCCGGCGATCTCCTTAGGTAGGCGACCATGGGCATCTATCGCCTCGGTGGCAACTGTTGGAGTAAGAAAGAGGTCATAGCGCTGGAAAAGGTGCCACAGGCGGCGAACCCAATCAGCTCGTACACGCTGGGCCCAAGCATAGCGCTCGGGTGTTACCTCTAAGGCCCTTTCGGCTATAGCTAGGAAGCCTCGCCCAAACTGGTCCCTGTGCTCAGGTAGCTTATCGGCGATATGGGCCCAGGTCTCCCCGGCCCCCACTATGGACCAGGCCGCCGCTGGGTCTGGGAAAACTTCCTCTAGCTCCTCCACCTGGCAGCCCAGCTCAAGGAAGGCGGCCGCTGCCTTCTCCGCCTCCCGCAATACATCAGGCTGCACATGGGCATAGCCCAACGTTGGGCTCCAGGCGATGCGCAACTTGGGCAACGGCCGTTCTAGGCACTCGACATAAGAAAAACCAGGGTGGGGCAGGGAGAAGGGGTC
>Ga0105160_1000207_pt1 | contig 30128 bp, 31 predicted proteins | sample GXS110809BmetaG_FD_89591 | JGI IMG/M metagenome (GOLD analysis project Ga0105160, IMG submission 89591) | Hot spring microbial communities from Gongxiaoshe hot spring, China to study Microbial Dark Matter (Phase II) - GXS 110809B | ecosystem: Environmental > Aquatic > Thermal springs > Hot...
ACATAGACGCGGTTATTGTAGACAAACGAGACGCTCAGGTTGCGAATCTGTCCACGCGCGATAACTCTCTCCTCAATCAGTTGAGCGGACGCGATTGCAAGCAAGCTAACCGCCCAGAGCCAGGCTGTTAGCCACAGCCAAGCCTTTCGGTACTGCATAGGCAAAGACCTCCTGTTACTATTGTCGGCATGTTTGTTGCGATTCTTTATACCGACTACAAATTGTGTTATATAAACATAGGCATACAATATGTAGGTTTTATTCATAAAGTGCCAACTACAGCATTCACCGAAGCAAGCCTATTTCAGCTGCCCACGCTTCGCGATGGCCGCGGCGCACGTTCCACATATGGGAATACACGCGCTCTGCATGTTGTGTGACAGGGTTTTGTCTCATAGCACGCAGCCCCCTGACGGCGGTGTGTGCGCTGGTTTTGTGGGGTACACTCTATGCAAATGGCGGCGCATGTGGGACTTTTGACAGTGGAGCTTTACATTGGTGGTTGTCGCTCACTGAAGGAAAAGCGGCAACTGGTTCAGAGCCTAATTGCCCGTCTGCGCAACGATTTCAACCTCTCCATCGCCGAGATTGACCACCACGACCTGCACCAGCGCGCATGCCTAGCGATTGCTTGCGTGGCAAACCACACCAGCTTCGTCAACAGTGTGCTGGACACAGTGCTGGAACGCATCGAATCGGATGGGCGTATTATGCTATTGGAAAGCCATCTGGAACTTCTTTGACAAGGAGGACATCGATGGGCGGACGCATGGAACGCTTGGAGTCGCTTTTGACCGCCGAGCTGAGCCAAGTGCTATTGAAAGATTTGGCGGGTCAAGATTTGGGCTTAGCGACGATTACAGGCGTGCGGATAGCGCGCGACCTCTCGCAAGCGACAGTTTATGTGAGCGTGTTCGGCGATGAGCGGCGTCGCAAACAAACCTTAGAACGGCTACAGCAGGCGGCGGGCTATATTCGGGGGCTGTTGGGCAAACGACTGCATCTCAAGCGCATTCCGAAGCTTGTGTTCGTGGACGATCCTTCGTTGCGCGATGCGGATCGCATCAATCGCTTGCTCAAAGACGGCTAACACAAGCCCCATCCGCAGAAAATCTCGAGCTCTGACACCAAGCCAGGTATACTATAAGTGCGTTGGGCGTGGCATTCCAAAATCCTGCCTCGCCTGCCCACGCAGATCGCTGCAGATAGCGAGGTGATCCCACAATGACAGTCAAGTGGGCGCTGGTGAAAACCAGCCCATTTCAGTGGCTTAGCGAGGACGAAGCGCGCGAAATCCAGAGCCGTATGCTGACAGTGCATTACAACCCCGGTGACCGCTTGGAACTTGGGCGCGCACCAGGGGGCTGGTGGGTTGTGGAGAAGGGGCTGATGAAGGTCTACACCATTGCGCCCGATGGTAGTGCGCTTACCTACGCCATCTTGGGCAGCGGCGACTCGTTCGGAGAGACCACTATTCTTACAGGACACTGGCTTCGTGCCACTGTAGAGGCATTGGAGCCTACCGAGGTGCGCTACCTTTCGGCTGAGCAGTTCGAACAATTGCTTCGGGAACATCCTGACTTTGCGCTGGCGCTGCTTCGAATCTTAGCGGAGCGGATCCGCCAGTCCGAGGAGCGCGTGTTCCACATCAGCCGCCTCAAACTGAGCCAACGGATTGCCCACGCGCTGCTCGGACTGGCGCAAACGGTAGGCGAGCAGACGGATGAAGGGATAGAGATCCACCTCACGCACCAAGAGATCGCTGATTATGTTGGCGCCAGTCGCGAAGCCGTGAGCCGCACCCTCAGCCGTTGGGCGCGCAAAGGGTGGCTTACCACCAACCGCAAGTCGATTATTATCAAAGACCTTCGCCCCTTCCAGTTGATGACCCATCGGCTCAACTTCGCCGCATAAAAAAGAGGGGTGGAGAGCCGCCACTCTCCACCCAGACGAGTTGCGAGGTGATTGGTTGCTTACTTGGGCATGATGACCTTGTCAATAACATGGATAACGCCGTTGTCCGCTTCGATGTCGGTTTGGATTACCGTCGCGTCATCCACGCGCACTGTGCCATCTGCCACGCTCACGTTAATGCTCTGCCCCTGCACCGTTTGCAGCTGCGTGCTGTTGACAACATCAGCAGCCATCAGCTTGCCCGGCACCACATGGTAAGTCAGAATCGCCGTGAGCTTCTCTTTGTCTGCCAACACGGCTTGCAGCGTCTCTTGCGGAATCTGGGCGAACGCCTCATCCGTCGGCGCAAAAACGGTAAACGGACCAGCACCGCTCAGCGTCTCGACCAGACCAGCCGCCTGCACAGCTTGAACCAGCGTATTGAACGATCCTGCTTGAACCGCCACATCCACAATCGTTGGCATATAGAACCTCCTGTCGCTTGGTGTTGATGCGCAAAGCGCACCAATAGTATGCCTTTCCGCAACTGCCTGTGTCTGTGATTGAAATCACACTGGCGAAGACTGGAGGTATAATAGCCCCCAAAGGAGGTGGCGTATGGAGCGCACCGAGACCCCGGAGCGCACCGATGTGTACGCACTGTTGCGCTACACGCTGGATTTGTACATCGCGGGCGCGTGGCAACTAATGGGATTTCTACCCGACCCTGCTACAGGCAAAACCCATGTAGCACTGGAGGAGGCGCAAATCGCCATCGATTGCGCTGATTTCCTTGCAGGAAAGCTCAAACCACACCTCGAACCAGAGGCGCAACGCGAGTACGAACGCCAACTCCGCGACTTGAAACTCAACTACCTGGCAAAATTAGACGAATCGCGCAAGGAGGCATAAGATGAGCGTTCCGTTATGGGCGCGTGCGCTCGCGCATGGCATCTGGAGAGGGTATGTGTACACACAAACCGCTCTGCGTCTAGGATGGACACGATTGAATACGCTGATAAGCTCGTTCCGTAACCGCGTGCGCTTGTGGCATGCCGAACCCTGCACCTTTCCTATTGAGGAGCAACGCCTTCTGCTGGCAGAATATTATGAACAGTTCGAGCGCCTGGCAGAGTTGATTTGCGACGCAGCGTTCGCGGGCGAGGGCGAACCATTCCAGGAAGAGTACGCCCAGCTGCGACGCTGGCACCTGCGCGCCTATCCGCACCTCAAGCCATACCTGATTGCCCATATGAACTTGGATCCGAGCGACGCTGAGTTTGGGCTGCGCGTCGCAGGCAAGCCCACTGACGCCATAGAAGCCTTGTTTATTGCCGAAACGCTTGAGCAACTCTTACAGCACGATGAGGGCAACCTCATCGGACGCTTGGAGCGCGCTCGTAGCGCACTGTATCGCTACGGCGACTACCTGCGCGGGCTAAGCGAAAGCGCATAAGCCCTTGCATCCACGACTCAAATAGGGTATAATCCACTTGCTGAGGAGCCGACATAGCTCAGCGGTAGAGCGACGCACTCGTAATGCGTAGGTCGTGGGTTCGAATCCCACTGTCGGCTCCAGACCCCTATTCCTTGTGCTCTAAATCCCCTGTAGCCCCTACATCTTGTGCTCAGCCCCCGCAAGGTAGGAGGCTAACAATGCGCACGACCTTAGCACACAGGATTCTCTACGCTTCTATGACTGTCGTATTTCGTGTGGAAGCCTCCGAGAAATCGGGGCGTGCACGCACGGCGAGGCAACATCTTAGGCATCCGAACGGACGGCTCACAGGGTTTGAAGAATATGCTGACCCTAACAGACTCGGCTCAAGCCGTTCTTGTGCGCGCCAAGCCAACTTGGCTCCCTCAACCCCCTTACCCCCTCCGTAAGGTTCCCCTCCCGCTCCGCGAGAGGAACCGAAAAACGCACTCGGTTCCCCCTACACCGTAGGGGGAACCTGAAGGAGGGGGTTCGAGAAAAATCTGTTTCTGCCCTCGGCTTGAGGGGCTGCAAGTAGGGAAAATGCGCCCGCGGCGCCCGAATTTGGGGTAGAACCGTATACCCTTATCAGGTAGGTTCTCCCCGCTACGCCGAGAGCACCAAAATAAACACACAGTGTTCCCTGATGTGCGAAAGGCACCGAAAAGCCTAGTCGGTTCCGCCTACGCATAGGGCGAACCACTGAGAGGCGCACAAAGCCTAGCGACTGCGTTGTAAGCGGAAGTGAACCGCAGGAGAGTTTTCCTCTTGACAGCTCGCACTGTGCACGGATGGTTTACATTTGTCTACACCCATGTCCAAAGTTTACGGGATGCGTCGTTCGTTGTCGCGCGAGTGGATTGCGCAGGAAGTTGCGCAAACCTTCCAGCTACCATTGCTAAGCGTGCCTGTGCAGTTGGCAACTGAGGCACTGCACCACTTGGCGCGTCGGCAACGCGACAAGGGTACACGCCCGCGCGCCTTACCGCCGCACCTGTGGCAAGCAGCACGTGAGGAGGCATGCCATTTCTGCTTGCAAACCCTCGCGCACCTGATGCAACTAGAGCGCGGTCCCGACGCCCTGCCGCCCGAGACGGCGGCGCTGTACGACTCGTTTTTGCAAGCAGTGCGCCAATATCTGGAGACTCCGCCCCCCACCTTGGCAGCGGAGACCCCCGAACTCTCGCCCGCAGAACGCCTCAAGCAGGAGCAGCTGCTATGGCGACAGGCACGCGAGGCATTAGAGTTGTGTGAAAAGTGGCGCAAAGCACTGCGTGAACGGGAGTGAGTGGCTGCCCCTCGCCCAGCCCGCGGGCGAGGGGCAAGGGGGATGGTGGATTTAGCGTGAGCGTGTGCGCTCAAACACGCTGATGTCGCCGCGCTTCACCACGCCCGCGTAGGTAAACACGGGGTCGGTGTCAGGTTCGGTGCGGAACTCCACAGTCAGCGTGTCAGGATCGCCTTCAGTGGCGCGTGGATCGCGATTATCCTCCACGCTCACCGACACAATGCCCTGCACACGACGCACACCCTGACGCGTGCGCTGCACCGCCCAGCCACGCCCGCTGAAGCTCGCCGTGCCTTCGGCAGCGTCAACACTCACTCGCTCAACGCGAGCCAAGTGAACAACCGTGATGGCATTCTCGCTGCGCACCTCAATCGCAAAGCCACCGAAGAGGCGCGACTGGTTGCCGTACACCACCTCTTGCACACTGAAGTCAAAGCGAGCGTTGGGGCGCTCCGTGTCGGGGGCACCTGCAAAACCAAACCCAACCGCTCCTCGAACAATCACGGTCTGGGCGTATGCCAGTGTCACAAACGCGCCAGCTGCTACCAGCCACAACAATGTACGCTTCATCGCTTGTAACCTCCTTCAATCCACAAGGGCAGGACATCACTCCTGCCCTGCCACAATTGTATACGCAGGCACAACGCTGGTGTTCACTAAGCACAGGCGTGTACATCGGATTTCGATTCCTTAGGCACAGGGAGCATACTAGCAGTTGCTTTCGTCGAGACTCCTCGCCTCCGGCTCGGAATAACAAGTAAGTCGGTGCGCCACCAACACTGTCATTCCGAGCGCAGCGAGGAATCTCAACACAGCCCTCGCAAAGATTCCTTGTCTTCGGCTCGGAATGACATCGGTTGGAGCCAAGTAGTTTGTCATCCCGAGCGCAGCGAGGGGTCTCGACTGGGTCTTGCCAAAGATTCTTCGCCCGCGGCTCGGAATGACAAGTGTTGGTGGCTTTGTCACCCCGAGCGCAGCGGGGGAATCTCAATCGCGAAGGTTGCGCAGATTCCTCGCTTCGCTCGGAATGACAGGGAGGTCTTTCTGAGATTCCTTGTCTGCGGCTCGGAAGGACAGATGGTTTTTTTTTTTCGAGATGCTTCGCCTTCAACTCGGCAGGATAAGGTGATACTCGCGCCAACAGCCCTGCTACTCCGAGCAGAGCGAGCGATCTTGTCTGCCTGTGAAGTTCGTGGGTAAGCAACTCGGGTAGGTATAATCTCGGCATGCCACGCGCAACGAATGTGGTGGTGATTGCTACGCGCCGCAGCCCTGACTCGGTTTCGATTGCGCAATACTACGCCCAAAAGCGCGAACTACCTGCTACGCATGTATTCATTATTGACTGCGTGCCCCAAGAGGAAGTGTCGCTCGCGGAATATCGCGACACGATTGAACGCCCCGTGATGGAACTGCTGCGCCAACGCCAGCTAACCGAGCGCGTGGACTTCCTGGTGCTGACCAAAGGCGTTCCGTTGCGTATTCGCGAGGGCGGGTTTTCGGTGGATAGCGCGCTGATGAGCGCGCCGCTCAAGCGCCCCTTCAGCACCGAATTGCGCGAGTCGCACCTAAACCCTTACTTTGGCAAAAACGAGCGGTTTTCGCGACGCAAATACGGGTTTTACTTAGCCACGCGCTTAGACGGTTATACAATGCGGCATATCCGCAACCTTGTGGACAATAGTTTGCGAGCGCGTCGCACAAACGGACTGTTTTTACTGGATATTGACCCTAAGCGGAGTGGCGGGGGCTATCGGCTTATCAACGAAAGTATGCGTGCGGCGGCGCGCCTGTTGCGCCAGCGCGGCTTCGAGGTGCTACTGGATGAAGGGGAGGCGTTTGTAGGCGGCATGCGTGAGATTATGGGCTACTACTCGTGGGGCAGCAATGACCACCGCTTCAGCAAAGAGGGCTACCGCACATTGCAGTTTCTGCCCGGCTCAATTGCCGAAACCGCCGTTTCCACCAGTGCGCGCACCTTCCAGTTCACCGACAAGGGGCAATCGCTGATTGCAGATCTGATTGCCCAAGGCGCGACGGGCGTCAAGGGCTATGTGTCGGAGCCGTACACGGCGGCGCTGTGCCGCGCCGAGATTATGTTTGACCTTTTCACGCGCGGACGCACCATCGCCGAGAGCCTATGGGCAGCTAGTCCCTTCATTATGTGGAAAGACTTAGTCGTGGGCGACCCGCTCTGTGCACCTTACAGCCGATAAATGGGGTTTGTTTCGGTAACGCCAGCCGAGGCGCGTACATACTGCTGCCGCAGGATATCTATAGGCAACAGTTGCCCCGTTTCGGCATCGTGGTAGTACCACGCTTCCCAACCGTTGCAGGGCGCACCCGTGATGTGCCGCCCCACCGCGTGAATGGAGCCTTCTACCCCATCCTGATACCGAATATGCCCGTTCGCTAACACGCGCGCCATACGGTTAGGATCGCCTTTGAAATAGAGGGCATCGCCCGCAGCAAGATAGCCGTTTTCCACCAGTGTGCCCAGCGAGATACGCCGACGCGCGCGCAAAGACATCTGTGGCTCTAAGTATTCCTTCGGCAGCGGTTCTACGGCAGCGATGCGCCGCCGCGCCAGTTCCACATAGCGCGCGTCGCGCTCAATCCCAATCCACCGACGCCCCAGCCGCTTCGCCACCACCCCCGTTGTCCCCGTCCCAAAAAACGGATCTAACACCACATCCCCCACCCGCGTGCTCGAAAGCAACACCCGATACAACAATGCCTCCGGCTTCTGCGTAGAGTGCGCCCGCTCCCCGTTCACCCGCAACCGCTCCCGACCTGTGCACAACGGAATATACCAATCACTGCGCATCTGCACCCCGTCGTTCAATGCCTTCATCGCGTGATAGTTGAAAGTGTACGGCTTGCCCTGCGCTTTCTGCGCCCAAATCAGCGTCTCGTGCGCGTTCGTAAAGCGCACCCCCCGAAAGTTGGGCATTGGGTTGGTTTTGATCCAGATGATGTCGTTCAAAATCCAAAAGCCCAAATCTTGCATGATCTTGCCGATGCGGAAGATGTTGTGGTAGGTGCCAATGACCCAGAGGGTGCCTGTGTCTTTGAGCAGGCGTTGGGCTTGGGTGAGCCACCGGGTCGTGAACTCGTCGTAGGCGTGGAAGTTTTCGAACTGGTCCCAAGGGTCGTTGACGGCGTTGACTTTGGTGCGGTTGGGGCGGTAGAGTTCTTGGCGGAGTTGGAGGTTGTAGGGTGGGTCGGCGAAGATGCAGTCCACCGAGTTGGGCGGTAGTTGTTGCATAATCTCGATGCAGTCGCCGTGCAGCACTTGATCCAGTGGTAGCGTCTCCATCGGTAGGGTGTATGATACCCAGAATTCGGCAACTGCAAGTTGCACGGGGGTGGGTTTCTAACCCACCCCCGTGTTTTCAGGTGGATAGCTAAACGCGGGTTAGCTCTTCACGCCCGCGGCGGTTTTGGTTTCGACTTTTGCCTCGGTTTTAGGCGTGTCGTAGCGGCGCGGGCGCGGCTTGATAAGGCTCACATCCACTGGTTCATAGTGAATCTCAGGTCCGTCGGGCGTCCAGCGCGCCATCGTGGTCTTGAGGTAGTTTTCGTCATCGCGGTTAGGGAACTCTGGCTTGTAGTGGGCACCACGGCTTTCGTTGCGATCTAACGCGCACGCGGTGATGCAGATTGCCAGCTCCAGCTGGTGCTCCAAAGTGCGCACGAACGGCACTACTTGGTTGGTCCAGCTGGCGTGGTCGGAGATGTTGACATGCTTGACGCGCTCGCGTAGCTCCTTGAGCCGCTCGAGGGTTTGCGCTAGGCGCGCGTTTTCGCGCACGACGGTGACATTCTCGTCCATCAGCACGCGCATTTCATCGGCGAGGCGGTAGGGGTTTTCGGGGCCGCTGCGTCGCCCAATCGCCTCGAAATGCGCTTGATGTTTACGCTGCTCTTGGTCAAACAGGCTGCTGGGCAGCTCAAACGCTGAGGTTTCGAGGTTCTTGAGGTACTCCACAATCGCGGGTGCAGTGACCTCGCCGCCGAAGAGGCAGCTCAGCAATGAGTTTGCGCCTAATCGGTTCGCACCGTGATACTGATAGTCCACCTCGCCTACGGCGTACAAGCCGGGGATGTTGGTCATGTGGTTGCGTGGGTGTACGGCTTCCATCAGCCCGTCGCCATTCACCGCGTAGTCCACCCACAGCCCGCCCATCGAGTAGTGCTGCGCGGGGTAGATGCGCATGGGCACCTCGCGCGGGTCTTCGCCCACGAACTTGATGTACACTTCGAGGATGCCCAACAGCTTCTTCTCAATCTGCTGGCGTGGCAGGTGGGTGATATCCAGGTAGACTTGGTTCTTGCCTTGGATGCCGCGGCGTTGGTTCACGCACACATCGAAGATTTCGCGGGTGGCGATGTCGCGCGGCACGAGGTTGCCATAGGCGGGGTACTTCTCCTCAAGGAAGTACCAGCGGTCGCTTTCGGGGATGTCGCGCGGGTGGCGCTTGTCGTGGGGGTCTTTTGGCACCCATACGCGCCCGCCCTCGCCGCGCACCGCTTCCGAGATGAGGCGACACTTGTCTTCGCCAGGAATGGCGGTGGGGTGAATCTGGATGAACTCGGCGTTGGCGTAGTATGCGCCTTGCTGATAGCAGATGCTTGCCGCCGCGCCCGTGCAGATGATTGAGTTAGTGGTGTTCTTGAACAGCATCCCGGGACCGCCTGTGGCGATCACGACGGCTTCCTCGCGGAAGGCGCGGATTTCCATCGTGCGCAGGTCTTGCGCCACTAAGCCGCGGCACACGCCGTTCTCATCCAGAATCAACCCAAGGAACTCCCAGCCTTCGTACTTGGTCACGCGCCCTTCCACTTCCCAGCGGCGCACCTGCTCATCAAGGGCATACAGCAGTTGCTGCCCAGTGGTGGAGCCGGCGAACGCGGTGCGGTGGTGGCGCGTACCACCAAACCGACGGAAGTCAATGAAGCCTTCAGGCGTGCGGTTGAACGGCACGCCCAAGCGATCCAGCAGGTAGATAATCGCTGGGGCGCGCTCCGCCATGCGCAGCACAGGCGGCTGGTTCGCCAAAAAGTCGCCGCCGTAAATCGTGTCGTCGAAGTGAATCCACGGCGAGTCGCCCTCGCCTTTGGTGTTCACCGCGCCGTTGATGCCCCCTTGCGCGCACACCGAGTGCGAACGCTTCACGGGCACCAACGAGAACAAATCCACATGCACACCCGCTTCTGCGAGCTTCATCGTGGTCATCAGACCACCTAAGCCGCCTCCAACAACAGCCACATGCTTCTTCGCCATAGCCTTACGCCTCCTTAGTGGGTCGGGATGGGGTTCGGCGGCGCCTCATGCATAAAGAAGCCCGCCAGCGCAACCCACCCCAGCAAGGTGAGCAACACAAACCCGACCATGCAGAACTTGTACAAGCTGCGCTGCGCACGCTCCCCTACAGTGATACCCCAACGAATGGCGAAATTCCAGACCCCGTTGAACAAATGGTACGAGCTGGCAGCCACGCCAATCACATAAAACGCCAGCACCAGCGGGTTTTGGAAGTGCGCTTGCATACCACTGTAGGAGATGTCCGCGCCAAACAGCTTGTGACTAATCGTGGTCGAGTACACATGGAACAGCAGGAACACGAAGATAATCACACCCGTGACGCGTTGCAGGGTGTAGCCCAAGTTCTCACGATAGCGGTACTTGAAGATGTTCGCCTTGCCGTGATAGGTAATCACAAAGCCGTACAGCGAGTGAAACAGCAAGGGCAAAATCACCAAGAACAGCTCCATCGCCCACAGCACCGGTTTCGGCAAGATGACATTGAAGAAATAGACCACCGCGTTGAAGTACTTGGGGTCTACCGCCGCCATCGAGTTCAGAAACAGGTGCTGTACGAGATAGTAGCCGACGGGGAAAATCCCCGTAAGGGAGTGGAGTTTGTGTAGGAAGTAGTTATCACCCTTGAGTTTCTCTCGCCAGCCTACTTGCGGTGCAGCTTGGACGCTCATTGGTCATACGCCTCCGCGTAGGATTATACCTGATTGGACGGGGGGTCTTGCTTGTTTTTGCAAACGGTGGAAAAGGTAAGTAGATAGGGTGCGGCAAGGCGAGTTTGTTGCCAGTTCGGGGTTGCCTCCTCCTGACAAGGCTACATCGCTTAGGTTCCACACTGCGCACCTCTCGTGATGGGTTTCTCTGATCTGCCCCCTCCTGCAGGTTCCCCCCGCTGCGCGCGGGGAACCGAAAAAAAATTGCCCGGTTCCCCCTACAAGTAGGGGGAACCTAAAGGAGGGGGTGCTGACCTTTGCTCGGTTGCCCCCTTGCTCATAGGCAAGGGGGCAGTTGGTTAGTGGTGGGCAGCCGCTTCCTTTTCGCGTTTGTGCTTCTCCACCAGCGCTTGGGTGATATTGGGTGGGGCTTCTTCGTAGTGGGAGAAGCGTGTGCGGAAGCGTCCGCGCCCGCGTGTGAGGGCGCGCAGCTCCAGCGCGTAGCGAGTCATCTCGCTCATCGGCACATTCGCGCGAATCAGCTGCTTGCCTGCGCCCAAGCTCTCCATGCCCAAAATGCGCCCGCGCCTGCCGTTGAGATCACCCATCACATCGCCCGTGTAGGCTTCGGGCACAATCACTTCCACTTCCAGGATTGGTTCCAACACCACAGGTCCCGCTTTGGCGGCGGCTTCTTGGAACGCGAGGCTGCCCGCGATGCGGAACGCTTGATCCGACGAGTCCACCTCGTGATATGAGCCATCCACCACATTCACTTTAAAGTCGGTGACAGGGAAGCCCGCGAGGATGCCTTTCTCGGCGGCTTCGCGGATGCCGCGGTCAATCGCAGGGATGTAGTTTTTGGGAATAGCGCCCCCCACGATGCTTTCGGTAAACTCGATGCCTGCGCCGCGCGGCAGCGGCTCCAAGTTGATGAAGCAGTGTCCATACTGCCCGCGCCCCCCTGTCTGGCGCTTGAACTTGCCTTCCACGCGCTGCACCGCACGGGTAATCGTTTCGCGGTAGGGGATGCGCAATTCCACTACCTCCACCTCGGTGTTGAACTTGCGCTTGAGTTTTTCGAGAATGACCTCCAAATGGAGGTCGCCCATGCCCGACAGCAAGGTTTGTCCCGTTTCGGGGTCGCGGCGGTAGTGGAAGGTGGGGTCTTCCTCATGCAGGCGTGCTAATGCGGGGCCGAGGCGGTCTTCGTCGGCTTTGGTTTTGGCGACGATGGCGATGGTGTAGATGGGGTCTGGCAGCTGGATGGGCTCAATGGCAACGGGGCGGCTCTTGTCGCACAGCGTGTGCCCTGTGATGGTTTCTTGGAGTTTGGCAACCACGCCGATATCGCCTGCACGCACTTCGGGCGTGGCGATTTGGTTTTTGCCTCGCATGTAGAACAGCTGCCCGACGCGCTCCTCGCGCTCTTTTTGGGCGTTGTAAACCGTCGAGTCGCCTTTGAAGGTGCCCGAGTAGACGCGGAAGTAGGTGAGTTTGCCCACGAACGGGTCGGCGGTGGTTTTGAACACGAAGGCGGCTAAAGGCGCGTTGGGGTCGGGCTTGAGTTCAATGGGTTCGTCTTTGCGCAGGTCTTTGGCGATGGGCGGAGGTGCTTCTGCGGGGCTGGGTGCCAGTTCCACAATGGCTTGCAGCAGTGGTGCCAGCCCCTCGCCCAGTGCTGCGGAGCCGCACAGCACGGGCACGATGTGCCCTGTGCGCACACCCTCGTGGAAGGCGTGCACTAGCTCCTCCTCGCTTAGCGGGTTGCCGTCCAGATATTTTTCCAGTAGGGCGTCGTCGGTTTCAGCGGCGGCTTCCATCAGCATCTCGCGCGCACGCTCGACCTCCGCCTGCAGTTCTTCGGGCACAGGCGAGGGCGCAATATCGCGATCTTTGCCCACATACGCCTTCTGGTGCAGTACATCCACAACGCCGCGAAACTGGGTTTCGGTGCCAATAGGGATTTGCAACGGCACGATGCGATTGCCGTAGGCGTTTCGCAAGGTGCTGAGCAATCCTTGATAGTCTGCTCCATCGCGCTCCATTTTGTTGACGAAAATTATGCGGGGGATTTTGCGTGCTTCGCAAATCTCCCATGCGTTTTCAAAGCCGACTTCCAGCTCCGCTTGCGCGGGGGCAACCAAAATCGCAGCGTCAACGACTTGTAATGCGCTGTATAGTTCGCCTATAAAGTCGGGAAAGCCAGGCGTATCAATAAGGTTGATTTTGTAGCCATCCCACTCAATTGGCAGCAGCGTGGCGTTAAGGCTGATTTTGCGCCGTTGCTCCTCTGGGTCGTAGTCGGAGACGGTGTTGCCAGCTTCAATGGTGCCGATGCGGTCGGTGTGTCCAGCGATGTAAAGGAGATGTTCGGCGAGGGTGGTTTTGCCGCTACCGCCATGTCCCGCCAGCGCGACATTGCGAATGTATTCAATTGCGTACTGTTTCATGGCACAACCCCTGCGGTTAGAATGTGTGGCGAATGCGTTTAGCGGTACATAAAATCAAGCCCCTCTGCGCCTGTGCTGAGAGGCTCACCATTCGCCCAGAATGCCTGCGCCCCAGCAGCTATATTATGCCCCACACGCACAAATAAAGTCAAGTGGAGCCAGCAAGGCTCCGCTTGACGGATACAGTTCCCACGCCCACCTGAACCCAAGTCTTCGGAGGCGCGTTGTGTGCCTGCGGCTACGACACGCACAGCACCACCTTGCCGAAAAAGTCGCGGCTTTCGAGTTTCTCGTGGGCGGCGCGTGCCTCGCTTAGGTCGAACACGCTATCAACAATCGGGCGTAGCTTGCCTGCCGTGATGTGAGGCAGGATGTGCTCCAGTTCGGCGCGTGTGCCGATGTAGGTGCCGTGAATGGCTAACTCTCGGCTGAACACGTAGCGGATATCAAACGTAGCTTCTGCGCCTGTGGTGGCACCGCAGGTCACCAGTCGCCCGCCTTTGGCAAGCAACCGCACGCAGGCGTCGAACACTGCCTGACCGATGTGCTCGAACACCACATCTACGCCCTCACCTTCGGTGATTTCGCGCACTTGCTTATGCCACTCTGGCTCCGTGTGGTTGACTGTGAAATCGGCGCTCAGCGCGCGGCAGCGTTCCAGTTTCGCCTCGCTGCCTGCGGTGGCAATCACCAGCGCCCCGCGCATTTTGGCAATCTGAATAGCGGCGGAGCCAACCCCGCTGCTGCCCCCCATAACTAGCACCCATTCGCCGGGCTGCAGCTGGGCTTTGGTCATCAGCATGTGCCAAGCAGTGAGGAACACCAACGGAAACGCAGCCGCCTCCTCAAAACTCAAGTTGGTGGGCTTGGGCAGCACATTGCGCGCGGGCACTACAATGTACTCGGCATAGCCCCCTGCGCGGTGCGCGCCAATCACCTGCACCGTTTGGCAGAGGTTTTCGCGACCCGTTTTGCAGTAGCGACATTTGCCGCAGCTAATTACGGGGTAAAGCACCACCGCGTCGCCCACGCTGACAGTGCGCACCCCCTCGCCCACTTCTACCACCTCGCCTGCGATGTCGCTGCCCAAAATATGGGGCAGAGGCGTCTTATAGGCAGGAATGCCGTTACGCACCCAAATGTCTAAGTGGTTGAGTGCACAAGCCCGCACGCGCACCTTCACCTCGCCCATCCCCACCGCCGGTTCGGGCACATTCTCTTCGTAAACGAGCTTGTCAATACCACCGAACTCGTGAATCCGCACCGCTCGCATAGCCTAATGGTACCCAACAGCAGACGAGGCGAGCGTTAGCGCGTTTCGGTGCGGGTGGCTTGCTCAAGGTCGTGCAGTCGTTTCTGGAGTTTCGCTATTCGCGCCTGCAGCCACAGCAGGTACGCGAAGATTCCAACCCACACGATGAGGATACTGATGCTCAACGCGATCTGCCAACTCATAGATGCGTGCCTCCAGTTGATACGTTGCTATGCGCCCGCGATAAAGGACAAACGCCAGCGCCCAGTAAGTAATCACCCCCAAGTAGACGCCCGTGCGGTAGAACCAATCCAACGCCTGCTTGCTCGCCATCACATTGCTGGGGTGCAGCGAGACTTCTTGAAACATGGGCAGGCGTGGCAGAATAAACACCAGCATGGGCACGGTCAGCGCAGCGAACACTGTATAGCCCGAGCTGACCGCCGCGCGCCGACGGTCGTCTTCTACGGAGCTGCGCAGCGCGAAATACGCCGTGTAAATCATCAGCTGCAGCAGGAAGCTTGTTTGGCGCGGATCCCAGTGCCAAGGCTTACCCCACTGCATCGAAGCGAACACCATGCCTGTAAGCAGGGTGATTAGCCCAAACAGCATGCCCACCTCGTTGGCAGCCGCAGCCCGCAAATCGTCCATCGGGTCGCGCCGTCGCAGGTAGCGCCAGCCGAAAAAGCCCCCTGCAAGAAACGCCAGCGTGCAGCTAAACGCCGCGGGCACATGAAACAACACAATTCTCGCCGAGCCGGGGTCGCGGAACCCTTGCGCTGGCGGCACCCAATAAAACGCCAGTACCGTCAGGGCAAGCATTCCGAACCCCGCCAACGCTAATGCCATTCGCATACGCTTTGATTGTACCCGCTGAAGGTGCTTTGCAGTTGGTATAATTAGCCCGCTGGCAAGCCAATTGCTAGCGACTGCCCCGATCGCTCGGGAGATGGACAGGAGGTAAAGACTATGCGTGTGGGAATCCTGACGGGCGGGGGCGACTGCCCGGGGCTTAATCCCGCGATTCGGGGCGCGACGCTGCGCCTAATCCGAGACGGGCACACCCCGATAGGCATCCTGCAAGGCTGGAAGGGGCTTATTGAGGGTTTGACCGTTCCGCTCACTGAAGAGCGCGTGGATGAAATTATTCGCGAAGGGGGCACCATTTTGGGCACTTCGCGCACGAACCCCTTCAAAAACCCCGCCGATGTACAACGCATCTTGGAAAACATCGAAGACTTTGAGCTGGGCGCGATTATCGCGATTGGTGGCGAAGACACCCTGGGCGTCGCCCGCCGCTTGTATGCGGAACACGGCGTGCGCGTGGTTGGCGTGCCCAAAACGATGGATAACGACTTAGGCGGCACCGACTTTACCTTTGGCTTCGACAGCGCGGTGTCAGTGGCGGTGGAGGCGATGGATCGTCTGCGCGACACTGCCAAGTCGCACGCGCGAATTATCGTGTTGGAAGTGATGGGGCGCCACGCTGGTTGGGTCGCCTTGTACGCAGGCATCGCAGGCGGCGCGGACTGGATCCTCATCCCCGAAGTGCCCGTCGACCTGAACGCGATGTGCCACTATCTGCAGCAGGTTTATCATGGGGGCAAGCGCTACGGGTTGGTGGTAGTCTCCGAAGGCGTGGAGTTGCCGTTTGCGGGCAGCGACGAGTCGGCAGCCATCGACGAGTTTGGGCATCGCGTGCTGAAAGAGCGCGCGGTTGGCTCCCGCGTGGCACGCTATATCGAGCAAGTCACAGGGATTGAAACGCGCGACGCCGTGATTGGGCACATCCAGCGTGGTGGTCCACCCACGGTGTTTGACCGTGTGCTGGCGACGCGCTTGGGGCTAAAAGCTGCCGAGTTGGTCAGCGCAGGTCAGTTTGGGTTGATGGCGGCGCTGCGCGGGGTAGAAATCGTGGCAGTGCCCTTGGAGGAGGCACTAGGTACGCTCAAACTGGTGCCCTACGAACTGTACGAGGAAGCCCGCCAGATTTTTCAGCGCATCACTTTACAGCCACAGCGCAGCGGAGCGGGCGAGATCGCGCCCGTATAGACCCTGCTGATGCACTTCCTCAAGGATAGCCGCTACCACCTGCGGGTGGTAGCGCGTGCCTACTCCTTGACGCAAGATGCTTGTCGCTAAATCGCTGCTGTGCTCACGGGCAAGGCGCAACCAGTCCTCCAGCGCGCTCAGTAGATGCGCGCTCAAAGGCGCATTCGGCTGCTCCTGATACACCACATGGTGCAGGTGTACCAGCGGTGCCACTTGGCGCAAGCCCGGAATTTGCTCTACAATCGAGGCGCTGATTTCAGGATGACGCGCCAGCAAGGCACGCTCTGCTTCCGTAAGCGGTGTCGACTTGTTGAGCGTGTGATACGGGATAGCGACCATCCCAATGTCGCGCAAATAAACTGCCAGTTCGAGAAGCCGCTGCTCGCGCGTGGGGAGGCCCAGTCGCTGGGCAACGGCTAAGGCAAGGGTGCGCAACGGCTCGGCTTGCCCGTATCGCCCTCCAGAACGCAGCTCAATTAGCCGCGCAAACGCCCGCACCCCCTCACAGTGGAGCCGATGCAGTCGCGCTGGCACCACCACAAACGCATAGTATGCCAGCGCCATCAGCGAGCCGATTGCCACCACAATAGACCAGATGATATTATGCATAGTGACCATCCTCCGAGCGAAAGAGTGCCACGCCACTATTTGCTGGCTTTGCTGGTATGCTGCTCGCGCTGGCGTTGCCACTCGTGAACGACCTGCTTGAAAACATCCACTACTTGTGCGTCGAATTGCGTGCCTGCACCGCGCTCCAGCTCGGCGATGGCTTCCTCAATGCTTAGGGGGCGACGGTGCAAGCGCTTTTGGTTGGGAGCTTCACCCCCAATCATCGCATCGAAAGCGTCTACCACTGCAATCAGGCGCGCTTCTAGAGGAATCTGGTCGCTATTGAGCCCAAACGGATAGCCCTTGCCGTCAGGGCGTTCGTGGTGCAGGGCAATCCACGGCACAATCTGGCTGAGAAAGGGAGTATCGCTTAGAATTTCGGCACCCAGTTGTGGATGTTTTTTGACATGTTCCCATTCTTCGGGGGTGAGGCGTGCAGGCTTGTTGAGGATGCGCTCATCCAGCACGGTTTTGCCTAAATCGTGCAAGAGCGCGGCTTCGTACACCAGTTCGCAGCGTTCAGGGGGCAGCCCCAGTCGTTCTGCCACGCGCCGCGCCCACTGGGCGACGCGCTGCAGGTGCCCGCCCGTGTAAGGGTGCGCTCGCTGCACCAAGAAGCCCAAGCTGCGAATTGTCTGATGGTATAGGGCTTGTTGGCGCGCCCAGATGACAAACGCCTGCCGCAGCGCCAAATAGGGCACCAGCACACCCAGCAACCCGACCACACCTTGCAGTTGCAACATCAGCGCTACCAGAAACGAAATTGGCACCATGAGCGCCACATCGCGGGGCACACTGGAAATGGTCTGTTTCAGCACCCAGCCGAGGCGAGTCGACTCGGCAATAGAGATGGTAATGCTCACGAGCACGGTGTTGACCAGTAGGTATATCGCCAGCCCTGCGACAAGTGCTCCCCCGCTTCGGAGGCTCAACATGCTAAGATAGGGGGGATGCAAGAGGGCGGCGGTGTAGCCCGCAGCGGCGGCGCTGAGGATGCTTTGAGCGGTGTTTATGAACGCCCAGCGCGGGCGTGTGCCCTTGAGTTGGGTCATCACCAGTCCAGCAATGAGCGAGATGATAGCATCCAGCCACACACCGAATTGCCAACCATAGGTGAGGGCAATTGCAATCACTACAGGGGTGCTGACACTAAGCCACACCCCGCGGTCGGGATATTCGGGGCGTAGGGGGTAGCGTACCAGTAAAAGTTCCGCCGCTGTTGCCAAAGCAACGATGGCAGCAAACGCCCCCAGCTGGTGTTGTTGCACCAACGGCACGCCTGCCCACGCCAACAGTACGGCGGAAGCTAATCCCAAAGCCCCGCTCCAGAGCCGAAACCGCCTTCGCTTGTTCATAAACACAAGAATTTAGAATGGGCAAGGCAAGCCGCTGTGTACTTTAGCGATGCCACTTACGGCAGTTGCACCGTCTGCGGCGCTTGGTCGATGGGGTCATCCCATCGGTGCGGATAGTACACGCGCTTCGCGCTGGCGATCGACATCATCGCCACGATCATCGCCATGAGGATGAGCCACCGTTTCATCGACTGTCCCTCCTGTTAGTTTGGAATGGTCAGCCGCTCGGTGCCGCTCCGCTCTGGCTTGCCTTGCTTTGAGGTGCGCCTTGCGGCGTACCTCAAACCTTACCTTGCGTTGGTGGGCGTGTTCTCGCTGGTGGGAAGGGCTGCCACTGCTCCCCCAGTGGGTTCCATGTCGCTGCGGAACGCCCCCACCCGCCGATTGACTGCGTCCAGCGTGGCTAAGCCCACTGCCCGCAGGGGATCTTGGCGTATGAGGGCGCTGCCCACCAGCAGGTCTTCGCCTTGATCGCGCACCGCGCTCACCAGCACCACGGCAACGGGGTAGCCGCCCACCACAGTTGCCGTAGATACATCTTCCAGTCCGAAGCGCTCGTGTAAGCCATGGGCGGCTTCCACAGCGCGTAAGGTGGCTGCCGCCACCAGGCGCGGGATTTGAGTGCTGGAGCGCACGCCCGCGGCGGCGCCGCGATACACAGTGCCGTTGCGCTCCAACAGCACGGTGACGACTGCGCGAGTGCCCTCGTAGGCAACTTGGCTATCGAGCCAGCGCAAGCGGAGGGGTTCCGAAGGCTTCGAGGCACACCCTTTTTGGGCAACACTGATTTTGCGGTGGTCTATATGAATGCCAAAATGCGCCAGTAGCGCAGACTCCACGTCGCGCACGGCTTGTTTCGGGTTGCGGTCGGCTTCCACGAGCAAGTGGATCTCTTGGATGAGCCCACTGTCGTCTGCAACGACACGCGCACCGCACACACCACGCAGCTCCCTCAGTACACTCTCTATCTGCGCAGTTGTATGCCGACGCTCCGGCATGACTCTGACCTCCTTGCCGAATCTGCAGCTCTCACCACACCCTCAAGAGCCATGCCTTCAGGAGCCAGGGCGGTGATTCGCTTCCACCTTCCAGATTCCTGCTAAAATTTCGGGGAGTTTGGTCGAAATTCCCCGATCTCCCCCGCAATTGTGCGGGCATTAGCGTCGGGGTGAGAGGCGCGTCAGTGCCAAGCGCATCAGGGTTTGCTCGTCGGCGTCGGGATGTTCGCTGAGCACGGCGTTTAGGGCTGCCTGCGCCTCACGACGGGTGTAGCCGAGTTGTACCAGCCCTTCTGCGAGAGCGTCGAAGTCGACGCTGCGAGCGCGCGTGGCAGCTGCCAACCGCTCCACTTGCCGCTCGAAGGCAAACTGGGCGACCTTATCCGCAAGCTCCAGTGCCAACCGCTCCGCAAGTTTGGAGCCGACACCTGGCAGCGACTTGAGGTAGCGCACATCTTTGCGGGCGATGGCGCGGGCTAAGGTTTCAGGTTCGGCTGCGCCCATCAGGTTCAGCGCAAGGCGCGGCCCGACACCGCTGACGGTAATCAGCAAGTCGAACAGTTTGCGCTGGGCAGGCTCCAGAAAGCCAAAAAGCTGGATCCCGTCGTCTTCGCTAAACAGCGTGCGGATGTGTAAGGTGAGGGTCTCGCCCAGTGGAGGCAGCTGCCCCTTGAGGCTGGGCGGCAAGCGCACTTCGTAGCCCACGCCGCCCACCTCTATCACAGCAAGATTGTCTTCCAGCGCGCTTAGGATGCCCGTGAGTTTGCTAATCATTTTAGGGGGCGGGGAACACGGGCACAAAGGCGAGCGTCATCAGCAGCTCCAGCGCACGGGCAGGCTCGGGGGGCGTGAGGCTGGTGACGCGGTTGGGGTCAATCTGCGCGGCGCGGCGAATAGCGCGGTCAGCCTCGATAGTCTTGCCCAGCTCGGTGTAGATGTAGGAGGCGCCTACCTGTGCCCACGCGGTGTCGCGTGCTTGCGCAAGGGCTTTGTTGAGTGCCTCTTCGGCTTTCTGGAGGGTTTCCGCACTGGGGCGGTTGCCGTCGCGCTTAGTAGTGTAGGCTTCCAGCGCGTAGCTGAGCGCGATGCCCAGGTGTGCGGGCGCGTAGTTGGGGCGTGCCTGCAGCGCCAGCTCAAACCACTCGCGCGCGACGGGGAGCAAGTTTTCGTCGCCCGGGCGCAAGCCCTCCATCAAGTTGAGCATACCGCGCAACTGGTATGCTTCTGCCGTCAGAGGATCCAAGCCCAACACGCGCCAGAAGGCGTCTTTAGCGCGATCGTACTCGCGATTTGCCACAAAACTCCAATAGCGCAGGAAGGCGGTCTGAGGCGTGTTGTCGCTTAGCCCTTGTGCCTGCGCTGCCAGCCTGCCCACAACGGTGGGGCGACGGTTTAGCAAGGCGAGGTTCGCTCGTGCCACCAGAAGAGCCTTTGATTCTTTGTCGATTTTCTCTGCTTCAGCGAAGGCGCGCTCCTGTTCACGGGTGTCGTTGAGCAGTGCAGCAGCCAGTCCCCGTATGGCGTAAGTATAGTCGTTTGCCACGCCCCGCCGAATGGCGGTGTTGGTTATCACGATTACATCGCGCAATCGCCCTGCTTGCAGGTAGGCATAGGCAAGCATATTGAGGTAGCGCGGGTTGTTGGGCTCGCGCTCGATGAGGCTAAGGAAGTCGTTGATGGCGCTGCTTGCCTCACCTTCAGCAAGGCGCAGCGTTGCCCGTGCGACGATTGCATCAGCGACACTCGCTTCGCCCACCGTTTTGAGGCGTGTTTGATTGATCTGGTGTTGCGCTTCAATTGCGTTGCGCAGCAGTTCGCGTTCGTTGCGGGCGTTGCGCGCGCGTCGCAAACTAGCCGCCACACGCAACTCTTGCGCCTCCAGCGAGTCGGGGAACAGACGCACTAGGTCTTCTACGGCTTCATCCGCCTCTGCAGCGCGCCCCAAGCGCAACAGAGTTTGGACTTGCAAAATTCGCGCTTCGCGGTGGGCAGAGTCGGCTTTGAGCGCCACACGCGCGTGGTAGAGCGCCTCCTCGAACTTGCCTTCCGCAAACGCCTCGCGGGCTTGGCGGTAGTGGTGTTCCGCGCCCAGGGCAACGCCGTTGTCAATAATTAGCTTGATCTCTTTAGAGACGCTTTTGCCGCCCTCCAGAAACGCCACGATTTTGAGTGTGCGTTCCCCTTCAGCGTCGGTGAGGGTATCCCACTCGTACTCGTAGGGCGTGCTTTCATCCACCTCGCGCAGCACACCATCTACCGAGAACTCCACGCGTTCCACAAGCTTTTCCGACTGCACGCGCGCCACGACCTTGACGACACCCTTGACGGTCGCCCCATTTTCCAGGTTGACTGTGATTGTGGCTTCAGGTTTGGTCTGGGCAAGCGCGGTTGCCCACAGCAGCCCCACCAGCCAACTGAGTTGCCGAATCGCCTTCATAACGGCACTTCAGTTCGTGGTGGGCGGGCAATCTCCTGCCGAACTACTTACCACTCACGGTAAGGAATACCGTTGCTACCAACGCCCTCGGCTGGCGAACGCACCTTCATCTCGCCCGTGTTCGGGTCGCAATAGTACTCCAGCTCCTTACCTGAGATGGGGCAGCGTGGCACCTCGCGCAGATAGGGACCGTTGTAATATTCAGGGTTGAGGCGCATCGGGCGTCGCCAGCGATCTAAGCCCATCGTCGGTGGCTCCATGCTTGTTAGGTCGCTGAGGTCGGCTGGGTAAATGCCTGTGTCGTGGTAAAACACCAGCAGCGCGTGGCGCGTTTCGGCTAACACCATGCGTAATCGCGCTTCCGGGTCGCGCGGTAGATGGATATGCACTCGTGGAGCAAACGCCGCCAGCACAGCCACACTCATCACCGCCAACGACAATACTTCGGGCAAAGTCATCCCCCGTAGCCAGCGCATAACCAACCTCCAAATCTATACGGTATATTCCACACCGCGATAGGACTTTGGAAGGATTATCGGGTAAAATTGCCCCTGACAGGAGGGTCCTATGGCTATCACTTTGTCGGAACGAGCAGCGCAGGAGTTGAAGACGCTGTTGGAAGAGTCGGGTTATCAGAACGCTGGGCTTCGTGTGTGGGTCGCTGGTGGCGGTTGCAGCGGGTTGCAGTATCAGATGGCAATCGACGATGCCGAACCAGAGGAGACCGACCTCGTGTTCGAGTCGCACGGGGTACGCATCTATGTAGATAGCCTCAGCATCCGCTACATGGACGGCTCATGCATTGACTATGTAGAGGACATGTTCGGCGGCGGGTTCAAGATAGACAATCCGAACGCTGTCAACACCTGCGGCTGCGGCTCATCGTTCCAAACCGATGATGAGCTTGGAATGCCCGGTTGCTGCGGCGGCGGGTGCTGCTGCGGCTGAGCGCGCTCTGCGCTTAGCGCAATCCGTGCGCCTGAAGTAGCATGTCTATCCACGCCAAGTCTTCTTCCGCAAATGGTGGAGGCGGCGGAGGCTCACGGTAATCCAAGGTCGCTTCATACGCGCCGTCTTCATAGCACTGGTTTACAATCGACTGCAGTTCCAGCGACGCGAAGCCATCACCGATTGCTAGTGGAATCGGAATTGTAGGCAAGCGGTCGCGCACCGTAAGCGGATAGAGCCAAAAGTTGTGAGGGTCGTCGGCGCGACTAATGCTAATCAGATAATGCCAACGGTCGCCGAACCGCTCTAAGACCTTTGCACGGGGCGGTGCCAGTGTGTACTCGCCCCCGCGCAACAGGTCAATCTCCACCAAGTGCACATCGCTTTTGAGGATTTCGCCCTGCTTGCGCAGGTACAACTCGCGCCCTTTCGTGTTCAACTCCTTATTGGTGGGGCTGAGCACTTCAATCACTGTCACCAATCGCAGCCCTTGCTCGCGGTCAAGGATTTGCACATACACTTCTGTATGGAGTTCTTCTTCCACATGCAACACCTGGGGCGGGTCATAGGGGGTATTGAGTGTGGCAGTGGCGCCTGTGGGTTGCTTGGTGCGCAAAATCGCCACATCGGGCAGAATCCCGCGCCGCGATTCTTCCACATACACGTGCTCTTCCAACCGCGCCACATAGCGCGGGCGGATCTGCGGCTACAGTGCATTACTTATGTAGGTCAGCAGGCGGGTATGAAAGTCGTTCCAATACCGCCGGTTTTCCAAGTACGGGTTCATGCCGGGAAACGGGTTTGCCATCGCCAAGCCCCCCAAAGTATTGTACCTCTCAAGGGCTAATGATGGGTATACTCATACACGCCACCACCATACCGAAGGAGCAGGAACCGATGCACTGGAACGCGCGTGCGCTTCGGCAAGCGTTTTTGGGCTTTTTCCAAGAAAAAGGGCACCTGCTGTTGCCCTCCGATAGTCTGGTGCCTAAAGACCCGTCGCTGCTGTTTACCAGCGCGGGCATGGTGCAATTCAAGCCCTACTTCTTGGGGGTGGCGCAGCCGCCCGCCCCGCGCGTGACCACCGTGCAAAAGTGCCTCCGCACCACCGACATCGAATCGGTAGGCGATCTGTCGCACCTTACCTTTTTCGAGATGCTGGGCAACTTCAGCTTCGGCGACTATTTCAAGCGCGAAGCCATTCTGTTCGCATGGGAGTTTCTCACCGAACGCCTAAAGGTAGACGCCGACCGCCTGCAGTTTACGGTGTTCCAAGACGACGACGAGGCGTTTGATATCTGGCACCGCGAGGTGGGCATTCCTGAGAACCGCATCTGGCGATTGGGCGAGAAAACCAACTTCTGGCCCGCCAACGCCATCAGCGAGGGCCCCAACGGTCCGTGCGGTCCCTGCTCCGAGATTTTCTACGACACGCGCATCGACACAGGCTGCGAGAACCCCGACTGCGGTCCCGCGTGCGACTGCGGGCGCTGGCTGGAGATTTGGAACCTCGTGTTTATGCAATATGAGCGCACGGAAGAAAACGGCAAGCCCAAGCTGCTGCCTCTGCCCAAAAAGAACATCGACACGGGCATGGGGCTAGAGCGCACCGCCGCCGTACTGATGGGGCTGGAAAGCCCCTTCGAAACCGATGTGTTTGCGCCGATTGTGCACCGTATTGAGGAGTTGTCAGGTGTGCGCTACAAGCAAGGCGAGCCGACCGACACCGCCATCCGCCTAATTGCCGACCACATCCGCGCGGCGACTTTCACCATCGCTGACGGTGTCATTCCGCAAAACGAAGGGCGCGGCTATGTGCTGCGCCGAATCATTCGGCGTGCCATCCTGCGCGGGCAGCGCGTGCTGGGCTTTGAGAAGCCCTTCTTTGCTGACCTCGTGCCTGCCGTCGTCGAAGCGTTGGGCGACCAATACCCCGAAATCGTACAACGCCAAGAGTACATCCAGACCACGCTACGCTATGAAGAGGAGCGGTTCCGCCACACAGTGCAGGCGGGCTTAGCACGACTGGAAGAGATGCTTGCCGACCCCGACACGCAGCAGACGAAGCAACTTTCGGGCGAGCGCGTGTTTATGCTTTATGACACCTACGGCTTCCCGCTGGAGTTGACGCGCGAAATCGCGGCCGAGCGCGGCATTAGCGTCGACTTGGAGGGCTTCGAGCAAGCGTTGGATGTGCAACGCCGGCGCGCCCGCGAAGCCAGCGGTATTTCGGAAAAGCTGTTCGTGCAAACGGGGGCAGCGCTGGCAGAGTTGGCACAGCGCACCTCCCCCACCGAGTTCATCGGCTACGACCATCTGGAAGGCGAAGCCCAAGTGGTAGGGCTGGTGCGCGATGGTGATCTTATCCCCGAAGCCCACGCTGGCGATACAGTGGAGATTGTGCTCAATCGCACGCCGTTCTACGCTGAAGCAGGCGGACAGGTGGGCGACACAGGCGTTCTTGAGTGGCAGGGCGGACGCGCAGAAGTGCTGGACACCCAAAAAGCCAACGACTACTACTTCCACCACGCCAAAATCGTAGAGGGCACGCTGCGCTTGGGCGAGACAGTGCGCGCCAAAGTAGACGCTGAGCGACGACTCGACATCCAGCGCAACCATACCGCCACCCACCTACTGCACGCAGCGCTGCGCCAAGTGCTGGGCACGCATGTGGTGCAAGCAGGCTCGCTGGTGGCGCCCGACCGATTGCGCTTCGACTTCACCCACCCGCGCGCCCTTACCCCCGAAGAGCTGGAGCGCATCGAAGCGTTGGTGAACGAAAAAATGCTGCGAGAGATTGAGGTGCGCGTCTACACCGATGTCCCGATTGAGGAAGCCCGTCAGCGTGGCGCGATGATGCTGTTTGGCGAAAAATACGGCGAGCGCGTGCGCATGGTGGAGATTCCGGGCTTCTCGCTGGAGTTATGCGGAGGCACGCACCTACGCAACACAGTTGAGGCGGGCATGTTCAAGATTATCCACGAGGGCAGCGTGGCAGCAGGTGTGCGACGCATCGAGGCGCTGACGGGGCGCGCGCTGTACCAGTGGCTGCGCGAACGCGAGCACGCCATCCGCGAGGCTGCCGAACGCTTGCAAACCCCTGTGCCTGAACTTCCGCGCGCAATCGAACGCCTCCAACGCCAACTAGAGACGCTGGAAACCGAGCTGGAGCAGTTCAAACAGCGCACTGCTGCCCAAGCTGTGGAGCAAATTACCCCTGTGGAAGTGAACGGCGTCAAGGTGGCTGCCCAAGCGCTGCAAGGCGTGGATGCGAAATCGCTAGGCACAATCGCCGATCGCCTGATTCAGAAAGGCGTGGGCGTGGCAGCGCTCGGCTCCGCGCACGACGGCAAAGTGGTGCTGGTGGTCAAAGTCGCCCCCGAGTGGGTGCAGCGCGGCTTGCATGCGGGCAACCTAATCCGCCAGATTGCCCAACAGGTGGGCGGCTCTGGGGGCGGACGCCCCGACTTCGCCCAAGCAGGCGGCAAACAACCCGAAAAGCTTGCCGACGCGCTCGCGCTGACGCCCCAACTGGTCGCCGAGCAACTCAAGCAGTAGCCTAAGTGGCTCCCCTTCAGGCACTAAGCTCTGCCGCGACCTCGCGGAAGGCGCGAATGGCATGGTCAATCGCAGCGTCGTCGACATCTTTGTGGGTCACAAGGCGCAGTCGGTGCGGGTCTAACGCGATACATAGCACGCCGCGCGCTGCTAATGCACGCTCAACCTCCAGCGCTGGGCGCGCTGTGTGCACATATACCATGTTCGTCTGTACGGTGCGCAGGTTCACCGAGAAGCCGGGTAGCTCCGCAATCGCCTCCGCCAAGCGTTTGGCGCGGGCGTGGTCCTCCGCGAGCCGTTCTACCATCGTCTCTAAGGCGACGATGCACGCTGCTGCCAGCACCCCCACCTGACGCATGCCACCACCCAGCAGCTTGCGCACGCGATGCGCCTCGCGAATGAACTCACGCGAACCTGCCAACACGGAACCCACAGGGCAACACAGCCCCTTAGAGAACGCCACCATCACTGAATCTGCCCAACGGCTCCACGCCTGCAGCGGCACCCCAAGCGCGACACTGGCATTGAACAGCCGTGCCCCGTCTAAATGCAAGCGCAGTTGGTGGCGATCCACAAGCGCGCGCAGCTCCGGCATCCACTCTGGGGGCAAAATCGTGCCTCCGCAGCGGTTGTGCGTGTTTTCAATACATAGCAAGCGTGTGCCGGGCACATGGTCATCCGCCACGCGAATACGCGGCGGAATGTCGGACAAGTTGAAAACGCCGTCGGTTATCGGATAAGTTTCTACCAACACCCCAGCAATTACAGCGGGACCTGCCAATTCGTAATGCAGGATGTGGCTTTCGGCGTCAACCAAGATCGCATCGCCTGGCTGCGTCCACACTTTGATGGCAATCTCGTTTGCCATCGTGCCCGACGGAGTGAACAGCGCCGCCTCGTGCCCTAGAATCTCGGCAACGCGTTCCTGCAAGCGGTTGACGGTGGGGTCTTCGCCATACACATCGTCGCCCAGCTCGGCTTCTGCCATCGCACGGCGCATCTCAGGCGTGGGCAAAGTCACCGTATCCGAGCGCAAATCCACCCGTATCACAGGCAGGATTATACCGTCGGGTATACTTGTAGCCATCACGTACCGCGCCTGACGCGCTGGGGTGTCTCGGTGCGAGATCGAAAGCGCGGATGACGGCGCGGGTGGCAATCAACCCGGAGGTGAACCTATGGCAGAACTAACCATGCGCGAATTGCTGGAAGCAGGGGTGCACTTTGGACACCCAACCCGCAAATGGCACCCCAACATGCGCCGCTACATCTACGGCGCCCGCAGCGGAATCCATATCATCGATCTGCATAAGACCGTCGAGATGTTCGACAAGGCACAAAAAGCCGTCAAGGAAATTGTCAACAACGGCGGGCACATCCTGTTTGTGGGCACCAAAAAGCAAGCCCGCGACGCTATCAAGGAAGCTGCGCTGCGCAGCCGCCAATACTACATCACTCACCGCTGGCTGGGCGGCACGCTCACCAATTTCCGCACCATCCAATCGCGCATCAAACGCCTCAAGGAACTGGAGCGCATGATTCAAGAGGGTGAGCTAGACCGCATCCCCAAGAAAGAGGCGTCGCGCCTGCGCAAAGAGTACGAGAAACTGGAGCGCAACCTCGGTGGCATCAAGGAAATGCCCGGGCTACCTGCTGCGCTGTTTATTGTAGACCTCAAAGAGGAACACACCGCAGTTGCCGAAGCCCAGCGCTTGGGTATCACCACCATCGCACTTGTGGATACCAACTGCGACCCCGAAGAGGTAGACTACCCCATCCCCGGCAACGATGATGCCATCCGCTCCATTCGGCTTATCGCAGGGCGTATCGCCGACGCCATCATCGAAGAGAAGCAGCTCGAATGGCAAGGTGCGGAAGTCGTGCCTGCCGAAGAGATGCCTGTGGTGGAGGAAGAAGCACCGCTTTCGCCTGAACAGGTTGCCGAGTACGGCAAAATGTTCGGCGAGGAAATCACCGTCAGCGAAACCCGCCTCTCCGACGAGGAGATTATGGGCAAAGAGTGGGAACTGATGAAACGCCATCGCCTAGAAGACTTAGAGGAGGAATACCGATGAGTATTAGCCCGCAACTAATCAAGCAGCTGCGCGATGAAACGGGCGCAGGATTTATGGACTGCAAAAACGCGCTGGAGCAATCAGGGGGCGACTTGGAAAAAGCCCGCCTGATTCTACGCGAAAAAGGTGCCATTATCGCGACTAAGCGCGCGACTAAAGAAGTTAACCAAGGCGTTGTGGCTGGTGCTGTCAGCGCGGATGGGCGTGTCGGCGCGCTGGTGGATCTGCGCTGCGAAACCGACTTCGTGGCACGCAACGAGGAGTTCCAAAAACTCGCCGAGGAGCTGGTGCAACACGCGCTCGCCGTCGGCGAGAACGGCAAAATGGAGGAACTGCTCCAACGCACTGCCCTCAGCGACCCTTCGGTGGATGTCGCCAAACTCATTGAGCTGGTGATGGGCAAAACGGGCGAGCGCATCGCCTTCCAAACCTACGCCGTAGCGCGCGTGCCCGAGGGCGAAAACGGCATCGTGGACGTATACATCCACCACAACAAACTGGTGGGCACAATGGTGGTGCTCACAGGCAACGCCGATCCCGAAACCATGCGCAACCTCGCCCACGAAATCGCCATCCAAATCGCCTGGAGCGCGCCCCAGTATCTCACCAAAGAGGAAATCCCAGAAGAAGTGCTGCAGCAAGAGCTGGAAATTGAGAAGCAGCGCGCCATCAATGAAGGCAAGCCCGCCAATGTCGCCGAAAACATCGCGCGCGGGCGCGTGAACAAGAACTTCATCCAGCGCGTTGCCCTGCTGGAGCAGCCCTTCTATAAGGACGAGTCGAAGACCATCGGCGAGATGCTGCGCGCGGCAGGCGACCTGAAGGTGGCGCACTTCGTGCGCCTCGAAATCGGCGCGCCGTCCTAACAGCGCATTCGCTCAGTTCGCTGAAAGGGCAGGGGCACACCAGATGCTCCTGCCGTGGTGCTTTTCATGGGGTTGCAACCCGTCGCTTGTGAAAGAATAAAACCCCCCTCGCTGCGCTCGGAGCGACAAACCGTTTGGCTACAACCACTGCCCGAGCCGCAGGCGAGAACCCCCTACTGTCATTCCGAGCCGCAGTCCGAAGAATCGCAGCCACTGTTTATGAAGGGGCGTGAGCGCACTGTGGGGCAAAAATTTAGCGTTGAGCCTTCCCTTCCCAAACAGTTGAATGTGGCTGCATTCATATTCGCTACTGTTCAGTCACGCTCGTCGGAGAGCGGTTCGCGAGGTTCCTCCACAGCTGCTGTAGGGGCAGCCGTGAAGTCGCTGCGTATCTCTGGATGGCGAATCATGCCCCCCGAGTGCGCCGTGTAAGCCATGACCAAAAACGCCAAGAGACTTGCCACCCAAGTAAGGGCAGCACCTCCTCGAAGCCATTGTGCGTTGCGTAAGCCTACTGCAAGCGTCCCCGCAGCCACTACACTCATCACGATTCCCAAGCCAAGCGCATACTTCGCTAGAGACTCGTGCTGTTCAATAAAGCGCTCCTCAACCCCGGGCAGGTGTTCAATCACTTTCTCGGCAGCGTCACCTGTTTGATAGACAGGGATGCTGCTTAGCCCTGCGATTAGTGCCACCACAAGCGCGGTTTTCAGAAGCTCAGGCGTACGCCGAACCAGTGCCCACCCGAGGAGCAAAACAGTGAACAGTGCCCCCAGAACGGGCAAGTGATTGAGCATTAGGTGCAGTTGTGCTCCGTTCATGCCCGTACCCCTCTGAGCCGATTATACCTCCCATCGAGAACAAAAAGGACCGGGTGGAGGGGGACAGCAC
>Ga0105160_1000209_pt1 | contig 29921 bp, 29 predicted proteins | sample GXS110809BmetaG_FD_89591 | JGI IMG/M metagenome (GOLD analysis project Ga0105160, IMG submission 89591) | Hot spring microbial communities from Gongxiaoshe hot spring, China to study Microbial Dark Matter (Phase II) - GXS 110809B | ecosystem: Environmental > Aquatic > Thermal springs > Hot...
CCCTTAATCTTCTATGAAAAGGTTAAATCAGCCGACAGCCTGAAAGCATTCAGAAGATTTGAGTCGTAGGAAGATGTCTGGTTTTCCAGCTCTTGCCAGCGTTGAGGAGGCTTTTTCAATGCTTGTTGAAAAGCTGACGCTGCAAAATCCCGAGGTGGAGTATGTCGGGTTGGAGGAGTGTTTGGACAGGTTTTGCGGGCAGGACGTTTTTTCGCCTGCCGACGTTCCACCGTTTGACAGGAGCGCCGTCGACGGATACGCCGTCAAAGCAGCGGACACCTTCGGAGCCTCTCCTACAAACCCCGTGAACATGAAGCTCGTCGGCACATCTTACACGGGAATGAGGAAAGACATAGTTCCAGCGATATCTTCTGGGCAGGCTGTTGAAATCTACACGGGGGCACCGGTTCCCGAAGGAGCCGACGCAGTCGTCATGGCCGAGTACTGTAAAAAAACTGGAGACGGATACGTTGAGGTTTTCCGCCAGGTTCATCCGCTGCAAAACGTTTCACGGACGGGTGAGGACTTCAGGATGGGCGAGCTTGTTGTCGGCAGAGGAACGAGAATCAAGTCTTGGCACATAGGAGCTTTAGCGTCTCTCAACATCGTCAAAATCCCTGTTTACAAGAAGCTCCACGTCAGCGTCCTGAGCACAGGCAGCGAGCTCGTCGAACCAGGCCAGCCTCCTCGAGAAGACCAGATAGTAAACAGCTCCAAACCCATGCTTAAATCGCTGATACAGGAGAGCGGATGTATTCCCGTAGACCTCGGCACGGTCGAAGACGACGTAAACCTTGTCGCGTCCAAGATAGCGGAGGGCGTGAAACTCTCAGACATCGTCATTGTCACAGGAGGGACAAGCATAGGCGAAAGAGACATAGTTCCCGACGCGGTCAACAAGGCTGGAAAACCGGGCGTAGTGTTCCACGGTGTCAGGATAAGGCCTGCCAAGCCGACCGGAGCCGGAATAGTCGAGGGAAAACCCGTCTTCATGCTCTCAGGGTTCCCTGTCTCGGCTTTGATAGGCTTCCAACTTTTCGTCAAACCAGTCATAGACATGATGTACAGCCACATGGGCATGGGCCCCTGCCTGGTCAGGGGTAGGCTGACTAGACGTGTTGCAAACCATACGGCGTCACGGCTTTTCGTCCGCGTCAGAGTCGAGAAAACGCTTAACGGCTTTGTCGTCGAGCCTTTGATGCTGACAGGCTCGGGCCTTCTATCAACGCTGACGAAGGCTAATGCTTTGCTTGTCGTGCCTGAGGAAGTTGAAGGCTATGACGAGGGCCAGATGGTGGAGGTGCAGCTTCTGCAACATGATTGAAAACCGGTGAACACATTGGCCACAGTCTTCCACAACTTGGTCAGCGTCGAAGAAGCTTTGGAGATGATAGAAGCAGCCTTGAACGGGGTTAGGCCGCTGGGCGTGGAGCTGGTGAAGGTGGGCGAGGCTCTGGGACGGACGCTTGCGGAAGACGTTGTCGCCAAAACCGCTGCACCACCCTTCGACAGGTCAACGGTAGACGGATACGCGGTCATAGCGTCAGACACCTACGCCGCAACGGAAGAGACGCCTGTGGCTCTGAAGGTTGTCGGGAAAGCCGAGGTCGGCCATGTCTACGAAGGCTCCGTAACAAGCGGAGGATGCGTAGAGATAGCGACGGGCGCGGTCATTCCTCGCGGAGCCAACGCCGTCGTAATGGTCGAGTTCACCAAAAAAACCTCCGAAAACACGGTTCAGGTCTTCAGACCTGTCTCTCCCGCCGAGAACATAGCTCAGGCCGGGTCCGACATCTCGGTCGGCGACATAATACTCAGAAAAGGCAGTTTGATAACCCCGCGGGAGATAGCCGTGCTGACGTCTGTAGGGATTGAGGAGGTTCCCGTCTACAGGAAGGTAAAGGCAGCCGTCTTCTCCACGGGGAACGAGGTGGTTGAGCCGGGGAAACAGCTTGAGCTTGGAAAAGTTTACGACGTAAACGGTCCGACGCTTACAGCCATGCTCGCGGAAGCAGGTGCTCAAGCCGATTTCCACGGCATCCTCCCCGACGACTACCAGGTTATGCTGGAACGCATAGGCATGGCTCTCAAAACAGGCTACGATGTTGTCGTTACGTCGGGAAGCACTTCGGCAGGCTTCGGCGACATGGTCTACAGGGTTTTCAATGAGCTGAGCAACGGCAAGGTCCTCGTCCACGGCCTAAAAGTCAGGCCAGGCAAGCCGACAGCCGTAGCCGTAGCTGGTGGAAAGCTGTTGTTCGGCCTACCGGGATTCCCCCTATCGGCTATGATGGTTTTCATGAAGCTCGTCAAGCCCATAGTCATGCGTATGTCAGGCATAACTTTGTCGACGTCGAAGACGGTGAGAGCCAGGCTGCCGTTCAAGGTTGAGGCTGGGAAGGGAAAGCTGGACATGATACCCGTCCAAATAGTGACTACGGGCGGCTACAACGTCGCATACCCCTTGCTCGGGCACTCGGGCTCCACGTATGTCTTGTCGGTTGCCGACGGCGTGGTTGAAGTGGCTGAAAACAGGGAGTTTCTCGACGAGGGCGAGGAGGTTGACGTCAGCCTTCTCTCAGACAGATTAAAGCCCGCAGACCTCATAATAATAGGAAGCCACTGCCCCGGCATAGACATCCTGCTGGAGATGGCCGGTCTGCTTGAGACGAAGGTTGTGAACGTGGGCTCTGTCGCAGGATGGTATGCTGTCAAACGCGGGGAGGCGGACATCGCCGGCACGCATCTTCTCGATGAGAAAACCGGCGACTATAACCTTCACATGCTGGAGAAACTCAGCCTCAAAGGCAAAGCCGTTGTCGTAAGAGGATACGCGCGAAGAATAGGCTTTGTCACGAAGAAGGGAAACCCGCTCAAAATCCACTCCTTCCAAGACCTGCTGAGAGAGGACGTTATGATGGTCAACAGGATTAGAGGCTCTGGGATAAGGGCGTTGCTCGACGTAAGGCTAGCCGAGCTGGGCGTCAAAGAACCGTTTAAACAGGTCAGGGGATACGACTACGAGGCCAGAACCCATACAGGTGTTGCGGCGGCGGTGGCGCATGGAAGAGCCGACGTGGGAATAACCTTGGAAGCCATAGCAAAACACTACGGGCTCGACTTCATCCCGATAGCCGATGAAATGTTCGACTTCGCCGTCTCCAAGCAGAGAATTGACAAACCACATGTCAAAAAATTCATGGAAACACTTTCGTCGAAAAAGTTCGCTGAAACACTGGAGAAAACGCTGCCCGGCTACCATGCGGTAGACGAAACAGGAAACATAATCGGGGACATCTGAAAACATCAAAGCAGATTTGGTTTAGTCATGGAAACGTTTATTTCCACCTGCCCGGAGAACTATCAACATGTCGCAGAAAAACGCCAACGTCGAGAAACCCAAGCAGATTAAACTCAAGGTCGAGCTGAGTAAACCGGTTGTCTACGCCGCTAACACATACGTTGAACCGCGTGTATGCACGATATCCGTTGCTGCTGTGGACGCCGACAGCGGCGCCCCTCTTCCCGACTGCAACATCGCCTGGAAAACATCGGACGGCGTGATAGACATCCGGTCCAGCACGCAAACAGGGCCAGACGGCAAGGCGTACGGATACTTCTACTCATTCAGCCCGTGCAAGGCGAAGGTCAGAATCTCCGCGGCTAAGCAAGGCTATCTGCTTGGGGAAGCTGAGACAGAGATAGAAGTTGTCGAGACCTCGGTTCTCGTGAAAGTGGTTAACGAACCTGCTTTAGGCGAGATATACCTAGAGGGCAAAAAGATGGGCGACGGCTCGGCGGAGTTGATGATAACAAAGCCTGGGATATACGTTGTGAGCTGGGGAGCGGTTGAAGGATACTTAACCCCAGACCCCGTCAAACTGTATGTCAACCCGAACTTCTCGACAGAACCCATGGAGATACGTGGGCGCTACATCCCGCGAGACGGCAAACGAGAGTTTGTCGAGGTCAGAGTTTTCGTATGCATAACCTTGGATGACGTAACAGGTGTTCCAAACCCTGTCCCCAACGCGGTAGTCTATCTCAGCGACGGCCAGACAGGCGTAGCAGACAGCTCGGGCATGGCGGTCTTCAAAGTCCGCGCCGGGCACGGACCACTCACCATCAAAGCAAAACATCCCCAACTCTACGAATGCTACCAAGTCGCCGAAGTGAATATAGGTGAAAAAGACGTGCACGTCAACCTTGACTTCGGCATATTCTTCGGCGGCGAAGCCGTCGTCGGCCTCGAAGACTTCTAATCCTTCTTCAGTAAATCTGCAGCGAGCGCGTCGAGGTCTTTTGTAACAGCTTCAAGCAGGAGATGGTCGTCAATTTCGACGCCTATGATGTCTTGGATGATGACTTTACGGTAGGTGTTGCAGCGGTCGCAAACGTCAAGCTGTAGAAAAGGCTCCTCTTCCGAGGCTAGAAACCTCATGCTTTTCGGGTCGGTGCTTCCGCAGTTGGGGCAGTAGAAGAAATCGACGCGTACAACGTTCCCGCAAACTGCACAAACAAGATGTTTAAACCCGCTCCTGTACACGGCCAAAGAATAGGGCGAGCCGCATGTCAAACATCCTCTGACGAACACAGCCGCGTCAAGCCTGGAGTTCAGCTTGTTGACTGCCTTCAAAACTTTGTGCAAGGGCGCGAGAGCTAAGACTCGAAACACGTCGAGGCTGACCATAGAAAGCTGCTCACCCATTTTTTCACCAAGCAAAACACTGCGGAGAAACTTCTTCGAGAAATCCGGCTCTGTTGACAAACTGTTTATCAAATATGTGAGGACTCCATCCCCCAACCCCGCAGCCCTCAAACCTTCCAACAGTTTCAGAAGAGTTTCGCTGTATTTTCTATAGTTTATTTTGTTCAGAACCTCGTCGTCGAGAAAAGGCCTTTCCCCCCGTGCTACATTGCTGGCGACACGCTCGTTAAACCCCTCCATGACAAATTCCTTCGCATCAACATCCTGCAACACCTCGTTCCTCAACGCTATGACAACCTTCAAGAACCTAACCAACTCATACTGGGATTCAAGACGCTTCAACCTAGCCGCTATAACATCCAGATTCTCCACACGTGTGTCGCAGCCTCAAACATATATAAACACAGCGTTACGTGACAAAAATGGCCGCGTTTACAGTAGATGCTAAAGCCATATATAGTTTTTAGACAGAGATGGCGCTTGTGAGATGCTACTTTCACCGTGATGCGGAATCTGTGGGGGTTTGCTGCCACTGCCACAGAGCTGTCTGCGTTCGATGCGCCAAGTATGATGGACACGGCGTCTTCTGCCCCGAACACAACGAGAAGACCTACTCGCTGAGCTTCACCAGACACTACTTGATGGCTATAGAGCTTGCGAGAGAGGCTGCTGCCAAGGGAATGCGGACGATGGACGTAATTGAAAGCCTCGAAAAACAGATGAAGGAGTTTTCAAGCAGGTAGTCTGCGTTGGCATGGCTTCCGTCGCTCGTGAAGAGACTCGGCCCATTAAACATGTCCATGCTTGTTTTGGCCGCGGTGATCGTTATTCACATGGCTGTGTATGCTTTTACTCCAAAGCCTTCAACAGGCTTGGGCTCGGAATGGTGGTATACCGTCTACTCGGCCGGGCCTGTCAGCATAGAGCCGGTCATCTACAACGAGAGGGTAGCTGTTGAGGCTATCGAATACTGCGAAGCGGGGTTATGCTACAAAACAGTCACGGAAAATCCTTTCTACGTCTATCACAACTATCTTGTGGGCGGGTCGCTTCTCGTAAAAACCACGATCAGGGACAAGTCCGCTGACAGAACCACTGAGATAGTTTACAAACCACCGGTCATAGCAAGGCCTGAATCGTTTGCGAAGGGATATTCTGTGGCGGAGGATTTTAACGCTTGGATTACGGTTTCAACGCGAGAGGAGGATACCAGAAAAATCGAGAACTCAAACCGCGTCATAAAGGTTGTTGAAAACGGCACTATAACGGTTGCCGACGTTCCCCACGTCACCTACCTCGTGGAGGAGCTGGTCAACGGTTCGCTTTGGAAAAAATACTGGTTCAGCGAGGAGGTGAACGAGGCGTTGTACTTCGAGCTTTATGGCTCCGGCCCACACTCGCTCACATGGGGCAGGCTCACAAGCTACAGGTTAAACAGCGGCATGCCCGCAGACGCTCTTCAAATCTCCTTGCCCTTAGGCCTGAAGCTATGGCATCTAATCCTAGTCTTCATCATACTGCTGTTCGTCAAACAGCTCGGCAAAATGCTTGACTAAGCTGCTAAACATCCGCAAACGGCCTGCGGACAGCTCAAAACCGTGTATTATGAAAAGCTATATAAATATGCATAAATGTTAAAATAATTACAATGGTTGCCGAGGTTAAACTAAAAAGACGCGATTTTCTCAGCACCGCCTCTGCTATTTCAACAGTCCTTTCGGGGATCTCTCTGTCCGCTCTGAGCATCAAGCCTGCCAGAGCCCTGCCGCCTCCGAAGACGAAGCTGGTTGAAGGCCAGAAGATCCCAAGCGTCTGCCCCTACTGCGCCGTCGGATGCACTGTTGTAGGAACTGTTGTAAACGGAATGGTGGTGGACATTGCCCCCGACCTGGAAGCCCCGCACACCGAGGGAACTTTGTGCTCGAAAGGTCAGGCTTCTATAATGCTTTTGCCGCAGTATAACCCGTTTAGACTGCGAACGCCTCTGATTAGAACGAACCCGAGAAAGGGCGAGAACGAAGACCCTATGTGGAAGCCTATCACATGGGAGGAAGCATTTGAGATAATCATAAGAAAGTATGAGGAAATCTATAGGGAGTGGGAGGCTAAAAAGCCGTGGCTCGATTCGAAGGGCAACTACCTGGTGGTAGGCGGTAGAAACCTTGACGAGCCTGACAAACAGTGGCAGCTTCATCCACGCGCCCTACCAATAGCAAGGATATCCACCGACTATCTCAGCAACGAGGAAGCATACCTAGGTAGGATGCTCGCCATGCTGATGGGAACCAACAACTGCGACATCGAAGCTAGAAGATGCCACTCCACAACAGTTGCAGGGCTTGCTGATGTCTACGGTTTCGGCGTCATGACCAACAGCGCGATAGACTTTCAGAACGCCAAGGTAACCATCAACATAGGCTCCAACCATGCTGAGCAGCATCCTGAAGCGTTCAAGTTCACGTCAAAATCTATTGAGAAAGGCGGCAAGCTGTTAGTCTTCGACCCCAGATTCGGCAGGACAGCCTCCAAGGCCCACATGTTCGCATGGTTTAGGCCGGGAACCGAAGCAGCCATCGTTCTGGGAATAATGAACTACGCCATCAAAAACGGACTTTACGACAGGACTTTTCTCAAAGAGAGAACCGACGCACCACTACACGCACAGACCGGCGAAGTTCTGGAGGACTGGGAAACAAACCCCAACTCGATCTTCTCCAAGCTCAAGGAACATGTCAGCAGGTTCACTCCGGAAGAGGTTGAGAGGATAACGGGTGTGCCGGCTTGGAAATTCGTTGAGATGGCTAAGATATACACGGACCCGAAGAATAGACCTGGGCAGTTTGTCTGGTGCATAGGGGCGACACAGCACACGTGCGGCACGCAGATAATCAGAGCTTTCGGCCAGCTCCAGCTCCTGCTTGGATATGTGGGCCAGCCGGGAGGCGGAGCGAACGTCCTCAGAGGAATCACAAACGTACAAGGGTCTAACGACATGAACCATCTGATGCACATTTGGCTGGGTTATAGAAGGGTTCCAGGAGCCTTAGGCGAGCGTGAGAGACTGTCGGGTGGAGCTGAGGCAGACATCCGCAGATACCAGAAGTACAAGAACCTGGTGAAGGAAGGCAAGTCAGCTGCGGAGATAGCTCAGGCGCTGGGCATAGCCTGGGTCGGAGACCTACGGCACTACGCCTCATGGAGAGAGGCTGAGATGAACTGGGGGATCTTCATCGGCACCTACCCAGAAAACGACCCCGACAACGGGGTAGTGATATCAGACGTACCCGTCGAACCCGGGCTGACCACCATAGAATACTTCAGGGAAATGGAGCAGGGCAGGATAAAGTTCATCATACTCCAGGGCATGAACCCTGTTGTCTCCGTGGGCAACGCCAGCCAAGTCATAAGAGGCTTGAGCGCGCCAGGCGTGTTCACTGTAGTCATGGACCTGTTCCTATCAGAGACGGCGCATTTCGCCGACATTGTTCTACCGGCCGCAAGCAAGTACGAGAACAGCGGGAGCATAACCAACACCGGCCACACCATACAGTGGCGGCACAGGCTGCAGGACAACAGCAAGGTTGTAGATCCATACGACCCGCAGAGAAGAACCTTCACGGAAATAAAGTCAGACCTCTGGTTCATCGACCAGCTGTTCAAGAGGCTTCGCAAAAGAGGATTGATAGTCCTGCCTTCTGAGAGGTTTGCCAGAGACAAGGGAATACCGTTAGCCGAGCTGAGAAAGCTGAGCAACGGCAAAAACGTCGACGAGCTCTGGGACTTTAGGCCGCCTGACCGCCGAGCGGGGCCCAGCATAGACGACTTGACCACAGAGCCGGACGCCTTTGAGGTCTCGAAGCTGATAGACAGAACTGTCCGCATCTACAGAGGGATAGTAGGGCCTAACGGCGAAAACAGAATGGCGATGAGGGACAAGTCCTTCATGGATGAATACACGCAAAGATACCTGATTTACAAGTTCTGGGGATGGGCTTGGCCTGACAACCAGCGAAACATGTACGACCTCAAGGAGCCAAGGGACCCACGGGGACTACGAGCGCTCGGCTTCAACTTCTTCAAACCAAACAACAGAGCAACGTTCTTCTCAAGCTTCTACAACAGGAGAGGAAGAGGTTTCCCAGGCTACTACGAGCCGGCTGAATCGCCTGACAAGGAGCTTGTCAAACAGTATCCGCCGCTTGTTGGAGACCATCCATACTTCAAAGAGCTGGGTATAGAGCCTCCCAAGGGCTATCATCCCGGAAACAGGGCCGAGGCTGGAATGGTGATAGGAACGGTCGAGGAAGGGTTTGACGTAATCCTGACAACCTTCAGAATGACGGAGCACCAGCATACAGGCATACTGACGAGAACTATACCATGGCTCGCTGAAACCATGCCTGAGCTCTTCGTCGAGATAAGCCCCTCGCTGGCGAACAAGCTTGGCGTGAAAACAGGCGACAAGCTGAAGATAACCTCCAAGCGAAACGTCAAAGACCCCGTCATAGCGAAGGCTTTGGTAACCAACAGGGTGAGACCGCTGGTGATAAACGGAAAGCTGCGTGAGATCATCGCAATGCCGTGGGCTTACGGTTTCGCAGGGCCTCATAGACAGGACAGGGCTATTACAAACAAGCTGACGATAGACGCCATGGATGAGGAGACGGGCATGCCTGAGACAAAGATAGCTCTCGTGAAAGTGGAGAAAGCGTGAGGTGAGAAAAATGGCGCAGGAAGCTTTTGGAAGTTATGAACAGGTCAAAGCGAACAGCTTGGCGATGCTTTTCGACCAAGACCTTTGCATCGGATGCAGAGCCTGCCAGGTAGCATGCAAGCGATGGAACGAGAGAGAACCACTGTACGAAATAGCGGAGCATCCCAAACTGCTTGAGAGCAGACAGCTTGCCACAGGCGCTCCAGGCTACGCAGGCTCGCCGATAACAAGCTTCACAAACCCGCAGAACCTCGAGGCTCATACCTGGCTGACGATGAAGTTTGACGAATTCGGCGAGGGGGACACGCTCAGCTGGCTGTTCACCCGCGTCAGCTGCATGCACTGCGTCGAGGCTCCATGCGTATACGGCTGCCCGACCACAGCCCTCTGGAAATATCCCGAAGGCCCTGTCGTCGTCAGAACAGACCTCTGCATAGGATGCAGAAACTGCATAGAAACATGTCCGTTCGACGTACCAAGGCTCAACGAAGATCTGGGAGTCATAGAGAAATGTACTCTCTGCGCCGACAGGATAGCTAACAAGCCTCTGGCCTTAGGAGACTTCGAAGGCAGCACAGCATCACCACGGTTCAGCGTCAAGCAAATACATCCATACAGCACATGGAACCTGCTGGAGCCAGCTTGTGTGGAGACATGTCCAACCGACGCTCTCAAATGGGGTCCGCGGGATGAGATAGTCAGGATGGCGAGGGAGAAGGCCCAGAGGATAGGCGGCTTCACGTACGGAATTGAAGAAGTAGGTGGAACAAACGTCATATACGTACTTAAGCGACCGCCTGAAGAGCTGGGTCTGCCGAAAGTGTACAAAGAGCGGGTAAGCGAGAGGACTGAGAGGCTTGTTTCGCAGATGAACGCCATAGGCATCGCCGGCTTGATGGTCGGTGCCTTCCTAGGAATAGTCAAGTGGGTCGGCGAGAGAAAGAACCAACTGCTCAAACGGAGCGGTGGCTAGAAATGGTGGCTGGACAATTCAGCTGGGACTGGCCAATTCTACTGGAGGAGTTTCTCTTCGGAGTTTCAGCCGGGTTGTTCATCGTGGCAGCGCTCCTTAGCCTTAAGGACTGGGAGAGAAACGCACGGGTCTGCAGGGTTGTTTTCCCGTTGTCGGCTGCTTTAGCGGTGGTCGGAATGGTTACGCTGGTCGCGGAGCTTGGAAGGCCTGAGAGAGCTGCTAACGCCATCCTCAACCTCCTAACCCTCGGAACATCGGTGATGTCGAGGACCGTGCCCGTTCTCATGGCGTTCGTAATCCTGTCCGTGGTCACGACGTTGTTTTGGATTAAGCCCACAGCAGCCAAGCCTGTCAGAAGATTCTTCGAGGTCGTCGGGCTGCTTTCAGCGTTTCCGGCAGGCATGCAAGCAGGCATTCTGCTGATGGCCGCTTCAAAAAGACCGCTATGGGAAACCCCAGTCCTTCCCTACCTCTATCTCTTCACAGGTATACTCTCAGCAATAGGCGTGGTAGGGCTTTTGATCGTCAGGAACCAGAAAACCTACAACGAGTACAGCAGCCTTCTCCTGTCGATGACAACCTACACCCTCTATCTGCTTCCCTTCGTGGGGGTAATCACGGCAGCCCATTTGATAGCCGTCGAAAGCCCGCGCGCTGTGTTGAACCTGTTGACCAACCCGTTCCCGTTAGCCGCTCCAGCCTTCTACATAGGCTATCTGTTTGTGGGTCTTGGAATGCCTGCGGCCCACGGCTACATCGCCTTCACCGCCAAACAACCCCTCTCACGAAGCATCTTGACGAGGCTGTTTATCTCGTTGATAATAGGCGCGCTGGCTCTCAGAATCTCGCTGCTCTACGCTGGACAGCTTTTCTAAAACCCTTCAAAACAACCAATCTTTTTTGTCTAAACACTTGCTTTGAGAGTCTTGTTGATGAAGCTGCATGAAAAGCTTGTGAATAAGTACATCTCGACGAAGTCGACCTTTCTGTTGAGATAGGCTGCCAGATGCTCCCTCAAATGGTTGAGAGCCAGCTTGGCGAAGACATAGTCGAGGCCGGAGATGTTTTCGTTGAAGGCGGTTTTACTCAACCCATGCATGCTGCTGTGGCCGATGAATATGATAGTCTGCTTCGCTGCGTGATCCCATATGCAGAACTTGGTCGGCTGAGCTAACGTGGCTATCTCCATCAAACCTAGTTGAGGAAGCTCGGGTATCTGTGTGAAAACCTTGTCAAACCTGTCTTCCAACGTGTCCGAGCCATACAGAAAGTATGAGATATGTTCCCTTAAGCTCTCGACACCGTATTTGGCGGCTATCGTATGAAACACCATGGAAGCACGGCTGCGCTCCACAGTTTCCAGCTCGTTAAACACCGTCTCAAGTTGTTCATATGAAAGCGATGAAACATTCTCCATCGAAAACGTTGTCTTCATCTCCTTTTTTCTCGCCTCAAGCCTTTGACGCACATCGTCTAACCCACCATTCCTGAGTACGGTCGCGTATTCGTTTATGAGACGGTTGAGCATCAAGCCCGCTTACCTTCCCCTGTGCCAGTAGGGCGTGGCGGTTCCCCCTAGCTCCCCCTGCTCCTCGACCGGAAGCCTGGCCCAGCAGTGCATGCATCTCTTCTTCCTAATCGTCTTCTTCCCACAGCTGGGACACGTAGTCATGATGTCTTCGCCGCTCAAACCTCTTCACCAGCCATAGGTTTCCTCAAGACCTTTAGCGTATTCATTCAGCTCGTTTTCGTCGGTGATGTATTTCCTCGCTGTCTTCAACGCCTCCTGCTTGATGGCCGTGCCGTCCCTGTAAACGTCGTCCAGAAGAGCTTCTGCGACGACACGGTCTCTTTCATCAACGACAACCTCCAAAACTTTCGCTGGCTTTCCCACAACCCACGGTATTATGTCATCCTTATCGGAAAGGCCCTGCTTCTCCAACAGCTTGAACGCCACAGACCTTTCCTTCAACCTTCTGACAAGGAGATTTATCAAAGCCTCGCCTAAAGCAATATCCCCTGTCCACTCGGTTGAGTAGACGACGACATCCATGAACGTCTGAACCGCGATGCTTCATATTACCTTATCGCAACAACAAACACGTGAAGTCTTACGTAAAGCATAAGCTATTAGGCGGATGTTGCGAACATGGGGTAGGCCGTTGCATGGGTTCAACGACAAAGCCTGAGATAGTCAGCCCGGAGAGGCTGCTGGACAAAGTTGACGACTATATCCTGCTCGACGTGAGACGGTTCATCGAATACAAGGCAGGACACATACCGAACGCGCTGCCCTGCTCCTTCGCACACTTCATAAAGATATGGGGCGTGGCCCTCCTGCCAGCCGACAGTGAAGAGCTTGCCCGCATCCTCTCCAGCCTAGGCGTCGACATGGACAGGACGATAGTCGTTTACGACAACTTCTATGGAAGGCATGCGGCCCGGGCTGTCTACACGCTCGAGCTCCTCGGCTTCAGCAAGCTAGCACTGCTCGACAGAACCTTCAGCGAGTATGTGGCCGGCGGATATCCTGTGACCCGTGAAACGCCGTGTTACAGGCCGTCAAACCTTCCCAGACTCAGCTACGACGAAACACGTCTGCTGACGAGAGAGAGGATTGCAGAACTTGTGTTGAAATGGGATGGCTCGGCTGCGATAGTTGACTCCCGTGACTCTGCCGACTACATGTTTGGCCACATACCTCACGCGATAAACATCCCTTGGCATGCGATCTACGCGTCCAAAGGGTTGTTCAACCTCGAAGCCGTCCGAAGCAGTGTGGAAGCCAACCGCCTCACACGGTCCACAACCGTCATCTGCTACTGCGAAGAGGGAACAAGCTCATCGCTTGCTATGTATGCCTTCAGGCACGCAGGCCTGCAAAACACCCACACATACCTCGCCTCATACCCCGACTGGGTCAGCTCCCTGCAAAACCCCGTCGAGAAACATGTCAAACAAAGCCTGTCGTCGGGTAGATAGGGCTGCACAGCAATTTCTATAAATTCATTCTAGACTATATGTGATGGTGTCGGAAATTCCGCTTATGTGGAGGCTGTTGTAAAAATAATCTTCGTCGGCCCTTTGCGGACCGTTTTCGGCTGCAGGGAGCTGTCGCTTGCCGCCGGAGATGTGGAGACTGTTCGCGAGCTGTTGAGAAGGCTAGCGAACGCGGCCGGCGGCAGAGGCGCTGAATATTTGTCCGACGAAAACCCGGAACAGCTCGTCGTCTCCGTCGACGGCGAGGTCGTCAGAGACTTGGAGAGAAAGCTCAGAGGCGGTGAAACCATCATACTCACGCCAGCTCTCTCAGGAGGCTCAGCCTACTCGGTTAGATGCTTAAACTGCTCGGCGAGGATACCTGTCCAGCAAGGTGCTTCCGAAACGACCTGCAGCGGCTGCGGCATAAAATACTCAATCACATGGGTTTCTCCGACGCAGCCTAAGATAAGGAGGGCTGTGCAGACATGAAGCCCAGCCAGCTCGCAGCATACGTCGACCTGAGCAGGAAAAAAGTCGCCGTGGAGCCTGTGCCAGAACACTGGAGAAGATACTTCCTAGGCGGAAGAGGAGTTAACATGTACCTTTTGAGCACGATGGTGGACAGGGGGACAAACCCTCTGGGGCCTGAAAACCCGCTGGTCGTTGGCGTGGGTATGCTTACGGGAATCTCAGCCCTCGGCTCAGGCAGATGCAACATCTCAGCCCGCTCACCTTTGACCAACGCTTTAGGAGACAGCAACGTCGGAGGCCTTTTCGCAGTCACCATGCGCAGGACGGGAATCGACTTCCTCATCGTAACGGGAAAAGCTGAGAAACCCGTCAGAATCCACATGCACGACAGGGTTGTCGAAATAGTTGACGGCAGAGACCTCTGGGGGCTGGATGCTTTCGAGACGCAGGAGGAGATTAGGAAGGCTGAGGGCGGCGGCGTCCAGTCTCTGGTCATAGGCCAGGCTGGGGAAAACCTTGTCAGGTATGCTTGCGTGAGAACGGGCAGGAAAAGCTCCGCCGGCAGAACAGGGATGGGCGCCGTGATGGGAAGCAAAAACCTAAAAGCCATTTCAGCGGTGGGCGAAAAGTCGATAGAATGGCATGACATGCCGTCACTCCAGAGGCTTTGCAAACAGATGGTAGAAAAGATTATGTCGACGAGATGGGCGCAGGCCCAGTCGGTTCATGGAACAGCCGCCATCTTCAACTACACATACCACACGGGGCTGCTTAGGGTTAGAAACTTCCAGACGCAAGCGCTTTTGGACGTTGGAACGCTTGAGCCGGAGAACATCGAGCCCTACAAGAAAGGCATGTCAGGATGCTCAGCCTGCAGCATAAAATGCCGACATGTCTACGAGCTTGACGACGGGCCCTTCCCCCACACGGGTGAGGGGCCTGAATACAGCCAGCTGGGAAGCTTCGGAACCATGGTTGGGATAAACAGGATGGAAGACGTGATGAACGCGACATACCTGTGCAACAAATACGGCTTGGACACGATAGAGGTGGGTAACATGATAGCATGGGTTATGGAGCTCTACGAGAAAAACCTCATACCCGAAAGCATGCTGGATGGGCTGAAGCCTGAGTGGGGGAGCGCGGAAGCCGTCTACAACCTCATACAGATGATAGCCATGCGCCGGGGTCTGGGCGACATCCTAGCCGAAGGAATGAAACCAGCCGTCGAAAAACTCGGCCCCGAAACAGGCTACTACGCCATCCACATAAAAGGCATGGGGATACTCCTCTCCGACGATAGAGCCGTCCCCAGCTTCGCGTTAGGCCTCGCCACAGCGACAAGAGGCGGGGACCATCTGAGGAGCAGGCCAGCCATAGACCTTTACGGGCTGCCTAAAGAGCTTCTCACAAGCCTTTACCAAGGAGAGGTCTCATCTGATTACACGTCTTATGACGGGAAGGCGAGGATGGTTTGGTGGCATGAGCTCCAGTACGCTGTCGGAGACTCGCTGGGTCTCTGCAGGTTCCAGATGAAGTTTATCTCAGTCCACGCACCTTCGTACGACGAGTGGGTCAAGTTGATAAAGCACGCGACAGGCATGGAAACCTCTACGCAGGAGTTGATGATGACGGGTGAGAGGATACTTGCTGTCGAGAGGATGTTGAACAACAGGCTCGGCTTCAGCAGGAAGCATGACACGCTTCCAGAACGCTATTACGTGGAGCCTACGGTGGCCGGCCTGCCGAAAGTAAGGGGAAGGAAGATAGACAGGCAGATTTTTGAGCAAATGCTCGATGAATACTATCGTCTCCACGGCTGGGATGAAAACGGGGTTCCGAAAAGAGAAACGCTTGAAAAACTCGGCCTCATCGAGCTTCCCCTCGAACATGCAGCGGGCGAGCTGAGATGAGCGGGAAACAGTATAAAGACATAGTCTACGACAAAAGCTACCACACCCACACCGCTTTAATACAGATAGACAGGCCCGAGGAATACAACTCTTATCTTCTCGGCACCTTGAGAGAGATGATAGATGCTTTTGACGACGCGATGTGGGATGACAACATACATTTCATCGTTTTGACGGGAGCAGGCGATAAAGCCTTCTGCACAGGGGGAAACGTAGGAGAATATGCCGACATCTACGCTAGAAAGCCGTCGGACTTTTGGAAATGGGGCGAGATATACGGAAGGTTTCTCGACACCATTCTCCACTGCGGCAAGCCTGTCATCGCAAGGGTTAACGGCATTGTTGCTGGAGGGGGTTTCGAGTTTGTCGCCGCCAGCGACTTGGCTATTGCCGCGCAGCATGCAAGGTTCCTCTCGCCCGGGCCACGGGTTGGGATGACGTCCATAGGCGGTCTGTCACAGTGGCTTCCACTTCACATAGGGTTGAAGAGGACAGCTCAGCTGGTGATGACGAGCGAGGAGATAACGGCTCAGAAAGCCTTGGAATGGGGAATTGTCAACGACGTGGTTCCCTACGATAGGCTTGACGAGAGAATTAAGCAGCTTGTGGACATGATGCTCGACCTGTCGCCGACAAGCCTTCACTACTTCAAAGTTCATCTCAACTGGTGGCGGGACCTCGTCTGGAGGCTGACGTGGGAGCATGCAAAAGAATTCTTCTCGCTAAACATCGGAGGCATCGAACCAGTCGAAGGCCTTCACGCCTTCAAAGAAAGGAGGAAAAGACGCTACAGGGAGTTGAGGGATGACTTGGCTGAGGGCTTAGACCCACGCTACCCGCACGGCCCCTACATGCTTGCCTGCAAGTCGTGCGGCGCCAAATACCTGCCGTTGAACTCGGCGTTCTGCCTCAAGTGCGGCAGCAAGCTTGGGTGAGGACGCGTGAAGGCCGCTGTCTTCAGGGGGGCTGGACAGCCTCTGGAGATAGTTGACGTAGAGGTTCCGAAGGTCGGTTACGGAGAGGTTTTGGTGAAGGTGGCTGCCTGCGGGGTATGCGCCACAGACCTCCACTATCTTCACGGCGTCCCAACCTTCAAAAAACCACCAATCATCCTCGGTCATGAGATTTCCGGAACCGTGGCTGAGGTTGGCGAGGGAGTTATAGGCTTCAGCGTCGGCGAACCCGTGCTCGTCCCACCGGTCCTCTCCTGCGGCGTTTGTCCAAAATGCTTCGAAGGCCGTGACAACATATGCGAGAACATGCAGATGGTCGGCAACCATGTTGACGGCGGGTTCGCAGAATACGTCAAAGCCCCTGCGAGAAACCTCATCCATCTACGCGAAAGCCTTCCTTTAAGAGAGAGCTCGATAATCTCCGACGCCGTCTCAACACCCTACCACGCTGTGAAGAACAGAGGTGCCGTGAGAGGTGGAGAATGGGTGGCCGTCATAGGATGCGGCGGCGTAGGCATCAACGCCGTCCAGATAGCTTCGGCGCTTGGAGGCTTAGTGATAGCTGTGGACATAGACGACCGCAAGCTTCAGCTCGCCAAACAGCTGGGCGCCGTCGAAACCATAAACCCGAAGGAAGCCGACGTAGGCAAAACTGTTCAAAAAATCGCGGGAGGAGGTGTTGACGTCGCCTTCGAAGTGGTGGGCAAGCCGGCGACGCTTGAACAGGCTTTGAGCGCGGTCAAGCCCGGCGGAAGGCTTGTCGTCGTCGGCTACAGCGCCGAAAACTGGAGCATGAGGGTGAGCAGGCTGATGTTCCGCGAGATATCTGTTGTAGGCTCGCTTGGATGCAGGCTTGCCGAATACCCCGCCATAATCAACATGGTTAAGGCTGGTAAGATAAAACTCGAGCCTGTGATCTCGGACAGGCTGGGGCTTGAAGAGGTGAACACGGCTCTCAAACGGCTGGAGGAGGGGAAGGCCGTCGGACGTCAGATAGTCGTCATGAGCTGAGGGACATGCCGTGACAACCGCTTTTAAGACCATAAAACTAGACGTCGGAGAACGTGTCTCAACGATAACGCTGTCACGGCCACCGCTCAACGTAATAAACTTGGAGATGATGGACGAGCTTTCCAAAGCCCTTGACGGTCTTGCTGAAAACGAGAGGCTGGCGGTCTTGACGGTCAAATCGGGTCTTGACGGTTTTTTCAGCGCTGGGGTGGATGTGAGAGAGCATCTACCGGAGACGGCTGAGCAACTCATCAGGAAGTTCGAAAGCCTGATGTGGAAGATGTTCAGCTTCCCAGCCCCGACGGTCTGCGTTGTGGATGGAAGATGTTTGGGCGGGGGGATGGAGCTTGCGATGGTCTGCGACTTTGTGATAGCGTCCGATGCAGCTGAGTTTGGACAGCCGGAGATAAAGGTCGGAGCCTTCCCGCCCGTCGCGGCAGCCCTCTACCCCAGGTTGACAAGCCTGAAAAACGTCTACATGCTGGCGTTGACTGGGAAAACAATCAAGGCTTCTGAGGCCAAGCAGATGGGGTTGGTGAACGAAGTTGTCGAAAGACAAAGGCTTGAAGAGTTTCTCACATCTTTGACACAGCAGCTGCTGGCTAACAGCAGCGCCGTATTAAGGTATGCGAAGAAAGCCATCCTCAGCACGCTCAGCCTCAACATCGAGCAAGCCTTGACAAAAACCTCCGACATCTACCTGAAAGAGCTGATGAAGACAGAGGACGCCGTGGAGGGGCTTAAAGCATTCATCGAAAAAAGAAAACCCGCCTGGAAAGATAAATAAAACTCGATTCTCTTGTTTCGCGTGGGGGAAAAGGTTACTTCTCTACAGAACGCGGTTGCGACGTTTATCCGTGATGGCTGCTCGGTGGCCATGTGTCTCGGCCTCGAGCATGCAGTCCCCTTCGCAGCCTCCCACGAAATAATAAGGCAGGGGAAAAACGATCTTACGTTGATAGGGCCGATATCCGACACAGCGTTCGACCAGCTGGTCGGCGCCGGATGTGTTTCAAAGGTGATGGCGGCGTGGGTCGGAAACGTATCCCACGGCATGGGCTACTGCTTCAGCAGAGCCTATGCGGAACGGCTTGTAAAAATGGTGGACTACTCCAACCTCAGTATAGCGTTGGCACTGCAGGCCGCCTCACTAGGAATCCCATACATCCCCTCAAAAACACTCATCGGCTCAGACATTCTTGACGGGCTTGTTGCAGAGGGGTTGGCCAAGCTCTCAGAATGTCCATTCACAGGCGAGAAACTTGTTTTGCTCAAAGCTGTCAAGCCCGACATCGCAGTAGTCCACGTGCAGAGATGCGACGACAGAGGCTATGCGCAGATGTGGGGAAGCTTGGGGATCGTGAGGGAAGCTTGTCAGGCAGCGGACAAAGTTATAGTGACGGCTGAGGAGGTGGTCGACCATGAAACAATAACGCTCGACCCGAACTCCGTCATATGCCCGCCGTATAAGGTGGCGGCTGTCTGCCAAGTAAGGTATGGAGCACATCCATCTCCCCTCGCAGGATACTACAACAGAGACCACGGATGCTTCAGAGAATACTATGAGATGAGCAGGACAAGGGAAGGGTTTAGGAAATGGATAGAGAAATGGATAGTGAACGTTCGGAGCAGAGACGACTACCTAAAGCTCATCGACCTCCAGGCTATCACGATAGCCAAAAGGTTGGAGTCTCGGGGACGGATGTATGGCTACTGAAAACTATACCCCGCGTGAGATGATGGTGGTTTCGGCAGCCCGCATGATAAGAGACCGTGAAATCGTCTTCGTAGGTATGAGGATGCCGCTGCTAGCTTTCAACCTAGCCAAAAGCTTATGGGCGCCAGAAGCCACAGCGCTTTACGAAGCCGGTCTGATGCGAGAGAAGCAGTGCGTCGAATACTTCCACACGATGTGCGACCTTCCTCTACAGACACGGGCTTCATGGCTTACAGGCCTCGTAGAAGTCATGTCATGCCTTCAGCGGGGAGAGGTGGACGTTGGAATTATAGGCGGCGCGCAGATAGACGTTCATGGAAACGTCAACAGCACGTTAGTCAAGACAGCTCTAGGGGTTAAAAGGCTGCCTGGAAGCGGAGGAGCATGCGACATCGCGGTTTTTGCGAAACGAATGGTCGTCATGATGCCAATGGAGTCGAGGAGAATGGTTCCCAAAGTCGACTACATAACATCACCGGCCGGCGGAGGAAGAAACCGCGAAAAACCCGCCAAAGAAGTCTACTTGGTTACGGATAAAGCGGTGCTGTCGGTGGACGGTTCAAGGTTCACAGCCGTCGCAGTCTATCCGGAAGTCAGCAAACAGCAAATCGCCGACGTTCTTAACGGGTCTGTCGCAGGGTTGGACAAAGCACCTGTCCAGCAACCCCCATCGGAGGAGGAGCTAAGGGTTTTGAGAGCGTTGGACAGGGAAGGTTTTTGGACAAGACAGCCGAACAAATCCAAGTCGGACATTTCATAGAAAAGCAACGCATATATCCAGTTGATGTACGACGTAGCGCGATGTCGAAAACAGCCATAATAGGCGCAGGCCTGATGGGTTCGGGAATAGCTGTTGTCTACTCGATGGCCGGCTATCAAGTTTCGCTGGTGGATGTCAGCGATGAAGTTCTCAAAAAAAGTCTGGCAAACATCAGCGACATTTTACGAGAACTTTACAGGCTCGGCGTCACGAAGGACGAGAACAGCGACGAACTGCTGGCAAGAATAAAACCCACAACCTCGCTCGAGGAAGCGGTCACCGGAGCCGAAATAGTGACAGAAGCAGTATCCGAATCTCTCGGGCTAAAAATAGACCTGTTTGAAAAACTCGACACACTCTGCTCGAAAGACGTTGTATTGGCGTCAAACACGTCATCGTTCAAAATCTCGGAGATAGCTCAGAAAGTGAGAAACAAGGAGAGGGTGATAGGAACTCATTGGTGGAACCCGCCGTACCTGATGCCGTTAGTTGAGATATTCAGAACGCAGTATAATCACGACCATTTTGTGAAAAAGGTTGCCGACCTGTTTACCAACGTGTTGAAGAAAGAAGTTATCGTGTGCAATGAATCTCCAGGCGGCGTTGGTGTACGTCTTCAAGCAGCGTTGTTCGCTGAAGCTTTGAGAATATGCGAGGAAGACGTGGTTTCGCCGTCAGACCTCGACAAGGTGATAAAACTCTCGCTAGGCTTAAGGTACCCCATGTTCGGACCGTTTCTGATAGCGGATTTAGGAGGGCTCGACGTGTTCCTGAACATCCACGAATATCTTGCCAAAAAGCTTGGTGAGAGATTTGCTCCTTCGAAGACGCTCCGCGACCTGGTGGAGAAAGGCTATCTCGGCATAAAAAGCAGCAGAGGGTTCTACCATTATACTGGAGATTATCTGAGGAAGGTTGTTAAAAAGCGGAACGACACGGTTGTGGAGATTTTGAGGCTTCAACAGCGGGTAGACGATTAGCCCCTCGACGAAGCGTCTTATCTAGCTTCAGTCAAACATGATGGATTCGGCGAAGGTTTCAAGCATCGTTCTAACATGCTCGAAGCTTGACGTCGACTCCTCGTATTCGAGATGCAGGTAGGGGATGTTGTGCTTGTCCAGCACCGTTTTGTATATCATGTAGTCGTAGAGGGCTGGCTCGCAGAACTTCGGCGTCACGAACACCACGCCCTCGGCCTTCGTCTCACTAACAAGCTTAAGCATGTAGCTGTGTTTGTCGACCGCCGGATGGTATCTGACGGTCAGAGGCTCCATCCTGCTGACGTAGGCCCTGGCTAAAGCTCGTAGAGGGCTTTCTCCACCGTTCAGCTCCACCTCCCCAATCCACCTAGCCCCCACCAGAACCTCGTCCCAAACGATGTAGCATCCAGCATCCTCAACAGTCTTCATAAACATCAGCGGAGGCTGTTCGCAGAAGTCGCCAAATACAACAACCCTCACCCTGTCCGCAGGCCTCACATCCCTCGAACGAACCTCCTCCACAAGCCTCTCCAAAGCCTCGAGATATGGTTCGATCGGCATAAACTGTCCCGCCCTGACGGCAAGATAGTATTCGTCGTAGGGCATGAGCCAAGGTTGCTCACGCCGCAGCTCCAGAAGGCTGTTCAACAGCTTCCTCTTCCTGTTGTAGAGCTTGATGGCCTCCGCCAGCCCATCCTCATCAAACCCCTTCCCCGAAACCTTCTCAAGACCCTCCACAACCCTTCGATAGTCTTGCTCGAGGTATGTGACAGCGTTTTCGGAAACGTTGTTGATGGGATAGTGGATGTAGTCGATGTGAAGTTTGTCGCCGAAGTTTCGCATCATTATCCCGGAGAGGTTTCGCGCAACGTCGCATATGTTGGAGAATATCAGGGCGTCGAAGGTGTCGAGATTTCCTTGGGCCGCGAGCTGGAAGACGCTTTTGGTTATGCTGCAGACGAAAGACTGTGTGTGGGCTGTGGCTATGTCGAGAGGGAGCCTGCCTGAAGCGCCGAGGATGTTGACGGGAATCATGTTTAGAGCGTGGGCCAGTTCTTCAGGAAAGTAGACCGGGAAGTATCCGAGTGCTTTGCGGCCCAACCTCTGCTTCCAAAGCCTAACATGGTTGAACGTTGTGTAAGAGTCTTCGACGACTTCGTGGAAGGTTTGGAGAGCTTGCTGCTGGCCTTCGGTCAACCCGCTTGAAGCCCCCTCTTCTTCATCAGCCTCTTGTAGCCCAGCACGGCAGCTCCCACGGCGCCTGCGTAAAACAGGTTGGGTGAAACGTTGGGCCTGAGGTTCAGCTTCTCCTCCAAAACCTTGGGTATTGCTGGGTTGAGGACAAGCCCGCCCGTTATCGTCAGCTCAGGCTCCACCCCAACCTGTTTCAACGTTATCAACACTCTCCCGACCACGGAGAGATGGGCTCCCATCAAGATATCCTCCATCGGAACCTCCTGCGTCACCAAGTTTATCACCTCTGACTCTGCGAAAACGGAGCATACGGTTGATATTGGGACGGGGTTTTTGGACGAGAGGGCGACCGCACCTATGTCAGCTACGTCGAACCCTGTATAGAACGCTATCTTCTCCAGAAAACCTCCACCTCCAGCGGCACACTTCTCCGTAGACCTGAACTTGACAACCTTACCTTTCTCATCGATCTTGGCTGCTCTGGAGTTTCCCGCGCCGATATCTAAAACCGACCTTGTACCCGGGTAGAAGAACTTTGCACCTCTGCTGTTTGCCGTTATGTCGGTCACGTTTATGTCTCTGAACTCTATCCTGTACCTTCCAAAGCCGGTGGCAACGATGTATTCTATGTCGGTGGGTTTGAGTCCGAGCTCGCTGAGAGCGTTGTCGAAGAGCTGTTTTGCGGTGTTGTTGAAGTCAAAGGATGTTTTAGCGGCTTTCGTCAGAAGAATCTTCCCCCCATCCTCCATCAAGGCTATCTTCGTGTTTCGCGTCCCCACATCTATGCCGACGGTTATCACGCCGTCACCCCCTGACAGCCACCAGCTGGCTTGCCCTAACCTTCTCCAAGCCGAACAACGCGGCGCCTATGGCTCCGCAGTACATCGTCAGACTTGAGGTGTTTACCTTCATGTTGAGCTGCTCCTCCAAGCATTTAATCATCCCGACGTTCTGCGACACACCTCCCGTGAAGGTTAGCTCAGGCTCTATGCCTACTCGTCGTAGCAAGCCTATGGACCTTACCGCCATCGATGTGTGGACTCCGTAAAGCACGTCCTCGATGCTGTTGCCCCACGCAAGCTGCTCCATCGTCTCTGTTTCGGCGAAGACGGCGCATGTGCTAGAGATTTTCACGGGCTTCTTGCCTTTAAGCGAGAGCTCGCCGACCTCCTTCAGGCTTAGGCCGAGGACTTTTGCAGCACCTTCGATGAACCTGCCCGTGCCGGCTGCGCATTTATCGTTCATGCAGAAGTCAACGACCTCTCCTCTTTCGTTGATTCTGATGGCTTTCGTGTCTTGGCCTCCCATGTCGAGAACCGTCCTCGTCTTCGGGAATAGATAGTGGGCGCCCTTGGCGTGGCAGCTTATCTCCGTCACCTGCATGTTGCCGAACGTTATGTTGTATCTTCCATAGCCTGTGCCGACGAGGATTGTGACCTGTTTCTCAGATATGCCTGATTTCTGGAGAACGTCGTTGAAGGCTTTCTTCGCCGCGTCGTTTATCCTAACTCCCGTCATAAGGATGGAGGTCGCCACAAGCCTTCCCTCACCGTCTATGACCGCGGCTTTAGTGTATGTCGAGCCCGCGTCAACACCTACAGAGTAGATTTCAGACATCTTTCTACCCACCCTTCCTTATCGACAGGCTTTCGAAGAACGCGTCAACCCTGTTCTTGAGCTGAGCTTCGCTGTAGTACCGTGGGTCCACATGGTCTGACTCTATGTGCAAAGCCGGCACGTCCAAGCTCTTTATCAAATACTCTCTAATGTCGCCATGTCCCATCGAGAACGAGCGACAGCTCTTGATCGAGTGGATGACCACTCCGTCAGCCTCATACTCCCTCACATACTTGCTGATCAAGTCTTTTCTCATAATCATGTTCCAGTTACAGTATGCGTGAATCATGTATTCTGCAAGAGAGTCTAAAGGCTTGTCAGGGTTTAGTCTGAAAACGTCTACGTCAGCCATCCCCGCAACCTTCGGGTATGTTGAGGCAACGCATCGCGCGTTCCAAGCTTTGAACAGGTTCCAAAAACGTTTGAAGAACGGATAGTTGGGAACTCCCTCAAAAACTAGTCTGAACCTTTCTTCAGGTGTTGGGCCCAATCCTTTCTCGTAGCGTTCCTGAAGCTCTTTGAGAAGGTATGCGTAGAAATCAACACATTCCCTGCTACCTCTCAACAGGGTTATCGCCGACATGTAGTAGATTGCTTCGAAGTAGGCGTCGAGAGGTGAGGGTTTCAGCTTACCCATGTGGAGGCATTTCTTCCAAAGCTCCCAAGCCTCTGCAGACATTCTGACATACTCTCTCAGCTTCTCCTCATCATACCTAACTCCTGTGAACTGCTCCAGCTTTGGAATGAGCTCCTCGAGCTGGGATGAGACATACTTTATGTCATGTTTGGGAACGCCGCCGTTATAGTTTCTTATGTAGGGGACGTCGACGGTGAAGACGGGTGTTTTCGTGATGTACTGGTACTGCTCCCACCAGTGTATGTATATCTGGCATCCCGAATAGGTGAGCATCGCCATGTCCGGTGTCGGTATGTAGCCTATCGGCGTCTGTCCCTTGTTGAGGACTGTGGCCACGCCCATCTTGACGTACCCGCAGCAGTCGGTGGAGTAGCCGAACTCTTCGGACAAGCCGATTACGGAGGGGGCGCCGCCCTTGTAGGAGATTTGCAGCGACGTTATCTCAGGGTAGATGGGGGCTATGTTGAAGACTCTCAAAAGCTCTATGGGGTTCGCCATGACGAAGCAGTAGGCTACCTTCCCGCCTTTCGACTTGACATCCCTAACCCAGCCATAGTAATGTTTGACAAGCTCTGCCTGGAGCTGTTTGGCTTTGTCAAGCCCCACCTCCTCACACGTGGGACGGATGGTTTGCGTTGACTGGGATGTCATCAATTTTTGTTTCCGGCGTTTCAATTATATACTTTCGAACTAATTTCTATAAATTCAACGCATGCGGCGCATCAGCAAACCCATGTATCCATGCACGCTTATCTTCAAAAGACGGTTCAACAAAATGTCTCTCACGTATCTGTCGAGCCTGTCCAGGTCAACCCCGTGTTTCTCGAGGAGTTTTTTCCGAAGGCTTTCGGCTATCGCGTTGACCCCCATCCCCTCGCCAAGCATCCGGCCTATTTCATCCCTCCACTCCACTAACGCCGCCGCCTCCTCCTCGAACAGACTGCGGTCAGCCCGTCTGGGGCCGAAATGGGGTGTGTAAAGCGTCTTGGGCTTCAGGCTTGCTATTCTTTCGAGACTGTGGAGTGCCGAGTCAACATCATACAAGGGCGGGCTGGCGGGCGGGAGGGGGAAGGACAGCGCTGGATGTTTGACGCAGACGGCGTCTCCGGTGAAGACCGAGTTTTCGCTCTCGAGGTGGATGGAGATGTGGCCTGGCGCATGTCCGGGCGTGAAAAGCACCTCAAGACTCAAGTCTCCCAGGTCGTAGCCTTCTTCCTTGACGGGCTCGATTCTCTCGGGCTGTATCGGCTGCAGTCCTCCGATGTAGTGGGCTATGTCTTGTCCGAAGGCGGCCAGGGCGGCGTCAACAAGCCGCGACGGGTCGATTAACAGCCTCACAGCAGCCTCGTGCACCATCAGCTGAGCGTTGGGCATGTTCTCCAACGCTGCATGCGAGCCGCCCGCATGGTCGAGATGGAAATGGGTGAGGAAAACATACCTTACGTCGTTGAGCTTGACGCCGAGGTCGCGTAACCCGTTCAAAACAAACTCCCAGGAAGTCGAGTAGCCGACGTCGACCAGCGCAGCTCCCCCGCTACCCCTAACAACGTAACATGCGACAGCACCATTCGAGCCGTAGCCGTTCGTGTCGACGAGAGCCACACGACCGCTCACCCAACTGGCCGACATGCTTAAAACACCGGGCCCAGCCAAGTAATTTACGTGTCAAACCTAATTATAGAAGGTTTTAGATTGTTTTAAATGGCGGGTGCTTATGTAATTTATATAAATAGACCCCTAACGAATATTATCAATCTATTTTGTTTAGAACTAGGTGCTTGGATGAGGCTTCGGATAAGGTTTCATGGAAGGGGCGGGCAGGGGATAAAGACGACGGGTAGGATTGTAGGGACCGCCGCCTTCCTCGAAGGTTATGCGGTTCAGGACTCGCCTATGTACGGCCCTGAGAGGCGGGGTGCTCACGTCATATCGTTCGTGAGGATATCGGAAGACGGTGTCGGGGGAAGAGGGTACATCTTCGACCCAGACGCGGTTGTTGTGGCCGACACGTCGCTGCTCAGCCTCCAGCCCAGCCCCCTCCAAGGCTTGAGAGAAGGCGGCGTAGTTGTCCTGAACTCGCACAGAAACTTCCTTCAAGACAACCGGTACGCCTCAGTCACCTATGATGTTTCGTCCTCTGCGTCGAAGCTTCTTGGGATGAGGAGCGCCATAAGCTCGGGCGTCGCTGCTTTGACATGCAAAGCCTTGGGGATAGCTCGGTGGAGCTCTGTTGAGGAGGCGGTCCGGCAGGAGATGGCTGAGCTCGGGCTTAGACAAGAGCTCGTAGAAGCAAACATCAGGCTTGCTGAAGAATGCTACACCAACCCGCCAACCATCAGGCCGTCGACGGAAAGCCTCAGGCCGCAGCATGTGAAAAGCAGATTGGTTGAACTGCCTTACGTCAGCCCAAGCCTTTCGACAGCCATGATACTCAACCTGGGAAACACCGTTCTCAAACAGACAGGCGCGTGGAGGAGTGCGACGCCTCTCATCGACTATGCTAAATGCACACGCTGCATGGTCTGCTTCGTCTACTGTCCCGACTCATGCATATCGCTCGACGAAAACCTTACGCCCAAGATAGACTACGACAACTGCAAAGGCTGTCTCGTCTGCTTCACAGAATGCCCCATCAAAGCGATAAACCTCGCCGAAGCAGGTGGCATCGCTTGAGAAGGATGCTCACGGGAAACTCAGCAGCAGCATGGGGGGCCAGAGTTTCCGACGTAGACTACGTGGCCGCATACCCGATAACCCCGCAGTCCGAGATAGTTGAGACACTCTCTAATTGGGTTGCTGAAGGACTTATGAAAGCAAGGTTCGTGAACTTCGAGTCGGAGCACTCGATGATAACGGCGGCTGGAGCTGCAGCCCTCACAGGAGCCCGTGCGTTCACAGCAACCTCGAGCCAGGGTCTTTTCTACGCTTTCGAAGCGCTTTACACGGTTTCTGGGTGGCGCGCCCCCATCGTTCTTGTCAACGTGGCCCGAGGCGTTGGCATGCCGATGGTTCTGCAGGTCGAGCATGGCGATGTACTGGCGGCGAGAGACAGCGGGTTCATCCAGCTTCACGCAGAGACATGTCAGGAAGTGCTGGACTTCATCCTGATGGGCTACAGAATTGGCGAAGACCATGGGGTGCTTTTGCCCGTGATAGTGAATATGGACGGCTTTGTTCTCTCGTTTACAAGGGAGCCTGTGGAGATACCTGAGAAGGAGTTGGTGGAGCAATTTCTACCCCCGTTCTCATACCCAAGGCCCTTGGGGAGTGACGAGGGAAGCATGGTTGCCTACGCGCCGACGGTGACGGAGGGAGCGCCCTATACCTTCTTCAAATACCAACTGCACATGGCTGCGTTAAGGGCCAGACAAGTCTTCGGAGAGGCGGCGAAAGATTTTCGGAAGATTTTCGGAAGAGAGCACGACGTTATCGAGAGGTTTATGATGGACGACGCCGAATGTGCCGTTGTTTGTTCAAACTCCTACAGCTCGATAATAAGGGCTGGCGTCGAGAGGTTGCGGCAGGCGGGTTTGAAGGTTGGGATGGTTAGACTGAAGATGATAAGGCCTTTCCCCTCCGACGAGCTAAGGGAAGCGCTGTCGCCCGTGGAAGCCGTAGCCGTCTTCGAGCAAAACATCTCACCCGGCAAGGGGTCTGCCCTTTACCCCGAGATCGTCGAAGCCCTCTACCATTCAACGGAAAGACCTTCGGCCATCGTCTCTTTCGTGGGTGGGCTTGGCGGGGCCAACATAGGCGAGGAAGAGGTGGACTACATGGTTAGGGTTGCGCTGGACGCGGCGAGGAAAGGCAGGACGCCGAAAGGTCCCATCCTTGTCTTCAGGGAAGACGATTGGATGAAGCTGAAAGACTATCTCAAGATAGCGGGCATTCCCGCCGAAGTGGTTGAGGCGATGCACCATGTCTGAGCCCACATCCTTCAAAACGCTGAAAGACACTCCGCGTAACGATTTCCTAACACCAGGCAGCCCGCTCTGCGCAGGCTGCGGCGGACAGCTTCTGCTACGATTGGCGCTCAAGGTTTTAGGACCGAAAACGATCGTGGTCAGCGTGCCCGGATGTCTGGCGCTGCTGGAGCTGTATCCCTACGTGTCGATCAAAAACCCGATGCTTTTCGCACCTTTTGGAGCGGGGCCTGCAGCTGCGCAGGGGCTGGTTGACGGAATCCTGGCTAGGGTTGAAAAAGGTAAGAGAAACGACCCTGACGCGAAAATTTTGCTGCTAACAGGCGACGGAGCAGCCTATGACATAGGGCTGCAGGCAACCTCGGGAGCCATACACAGAGGCCTCGACTTCTACTACCTCGTCTACGACAACGAAGCATACGGCAACACAGGATTCCAGTTCTCAAGCGCCACGCTTCCATACTCGTGGACATCCACAACACCTGCGGGAAACGCAGCCATCAAGAAGGACCTGTTCGAAATATGGAGAGCCCATAGGCCGCCTTACCTAGCGACTGTCGCGGCTTCAAGGCCTGTAGACCTGCTGAGGAAGTTTGAGAAGGCTATGAATATTAAAGGGCCGAAGCTTTTCATAGGGCTTGGCGTATGTCCGACGGGATGGGGTTCCGACCCAAGCCTGATGATAAAGCTGGACAAGCTTGCCGTTGAGACAGGGCTTTTCCCGCTCAAGGAAGCGGTTGACGGAGCGGTCAAACACACATACATACCGAGGAGCAGGAAACCCGTCGAAGAATATCTCAAGCTGCAGAAGAGGTTTGAACACCTGTTCAAGCCTGTGAAACGCGACGACGTAATCCAGCAGATACAGCGTGAAGTCGACAGCTACTGGGCGAACGTCAAACAATAGTTGGGTCAGGGTTTTGACTGACGTTTACGGCTCCAGAGGCGGTGACATTTCTGCAACGGACGCTTAACCATAATATTGGATGGTTGGTTTGTATTTCTTCTTGGTTTTTTCCTTAATGTTCTGTTGCAGTAGGGACATTTATCCCTGTTTATAAACGTTTGACAGCACTTACTACAATACCATTCCCCCTTATCATAGTTAGGCTGATGTCCTGAAGGAATAAACAGAGACTCCTTATCTTCCCCATAGCTGAAACACGGAACCACATCCTCAAACCATACAGCTATTCTAACCTCTCGCCCGTCGTCAGCATCGTAATAAAACAACGGCTTAAACATGTTCGGAATTCTCAACCCCCATCCCGCTGTTACCTCGCATTCGGGTATGTTTAAAGACTGCCGCTGTGTGTTGGGTAGCCTGTGGACAACAACGCTACCATGGCTGAAAGCGGTGAAGAAACG
>Ga0105160_1000211_pt1 | contig 29839 bp, 38 predicted proteins | sample GXS110809BmetaG_FD_89591 | JGI IMG/M metagenome (GOLD analysis project Ga0105160, IMG submission 89591) | Hot spring microbial communities from Gongxiaoshe hot spring, China to study Microbial Dark Matter (Phase II) - GXS 110809B | ecosystem: Environmental > Aquatic > Thermal springs > Hot...
GACGTTTCATACAGCTCAGCAGATTCAGGGCCAATTCCATACCCTCTTCACCGCAGTGCCCGTAGTGAGCCTCTTCAAGGCGGCGCCAACAGCCAGGGCCAGGCTCATGACATAGTCGTCGTGTTGGCCTCGCGGCGCCTCGTATCTTATGCCGCCGGTCCCTGTCTCGACTCTTTGGAAGGTTCTGAGCTGGTTGATGAGCTCGCGGGAGTCGGCTGGTATGGCGATTCTCCTGCCCCTTATCATGCTTTGGAGCGTGGCTATGAGGGCCTCCTTGAAGTTGTGTGTGAATGTGACGCCCTCAACCCCTAGGGCTTTCCTCGAGAGTGACTCGTAGAGTGGTAGGCCGATTCCTGTTTTATCTATCGCGATGGATATTGGGTTGTGGGTCTTTGCGAGCTCCAGTATGATGCTCTCCTGTGACTGGAAGTCTAGGCCTCTAAGCTCCTGGATATGGAATACCCTGAGGGTGCCGTCATCAAGTCTCTCAAGCAGCGTGACGACTGTTGAGTCCCTGAGCCTCCCCACATCCACGCCCATGTAGGTCGGGTTGGTAGGCGGGCGGTCTGCTTCGTCGTAGAGGCACTGGAGTATGGTTTCGTAGGGGAAGACTGCGTTGGCTTCGTCGAGGAACTCGTGCTCCATCTCCTGCCGCCACTCTAGCTCAGTAAGAGTGGCTCTCAACCCTTGAAGCTCCGCGGAGGATATGTGCGCTGCCTCAGCATAGTGGGCCGTGTGCCGCGAGAAGACTCCTCCGCTCCAGGCCTCGTAGAACCAGCCCCTCCTCCCCTTAGGCGTCGAGACCAGGCTGAGCCTCCCAGTCCTCCCAACTATGCTGGGGACTATAGCCGACTTGATCTCGAAGTCGTTCCTAAACATTCCAGCCTCGTCAACATATACGTGGTCGGCTCTGAATCCCCTTATGGCGTCGGGGTTGTTTGGGAGCGAGATTATCCTGCTCCCAGATGAGAGCTCGATCTGTGTCTTAGACTCTGATGCGAGCCTGATGCTCCGGTAGGTCTCCCCACCCCAGGTAAGCGTGGCCCTCCCCAGCATCTCCAGCAGCCACTTTACCTTCCTGAAAAGCTCGAGGGACTGTCTCTGGCTGTAGCTGATGAGGAGTATGAGGCTCTCCTGCCTGAGGAGGGATTCCGTGAGGGCCTCGAGGGCGATTATGAACGAGCCTCCCACGCCCCGGGATTTGAGGAGGGCCCGGAAGAGGGACTCGTCGTCCAGCCACCTTCTCTGCCACTCGTAGAGCCTTATTCCCAACTCAGCCGCGTCTAGGAGAAGCTGGGCTAGAACGCTTCTCCTCAAACCCACCCACCATGCCGCCTACAACCTCAGCGAAATCTCTCAGCAACAGCTTAAGGTCGTCCTCAGTCCTCGCCTGGGCCTCGATTACTATGGTGCCGTCCCTCGCCCGCTTCACGACCAGCTTAACACCCCTCTCAACCTCAAGCAGGTCCTCAGACCCTCTCCCAAACAACCTGGCCGTCACATCGACGCAGGGGCTGGAACCGGTAATTAACGTGAAAACTATTATTTCGGCTTCTTTTCCAGCTCTGCCAGCCGCCTCTCAAGCTTTGCCACCTTATAGGCGAGGACTGCAACAAGCTCGTTTAGGCTGTATCCGCCCGGCCTCTGAAGTCTTGGGGGAAGCTCGTTTACTATGAAGCCGATGAACTCCTCTCCGCGGCCCTCGAGCATGTAGGCTTTTGGCCTGGGGAGTGGCAGGTCAAGCTCCTCCTCGCCAGGCTCTCGGATACTGATTTTCCGCTCCTCCGCCGATACGACTGTAACGTTCTCAGCCACCACGTTGGCGGCTGGATTCTCAGGCGTGCCCACGTTCACACCCGAGTCAGAGGGCTGTATTATCCCAGTCTTCTGCTCGAGCGCCTCAACCAGTGGCTTAATGCTTGAGATGTCCGCCTCCAGTTTAATGATTCTGGGCTTGATTTTCTCAGCCACTTCGAGCGGGAGCCCCGTCTCAGCGTCTATCCACCTCATCATGGCCTACTCATACCCCACAATCTCAACCTCACCTGATCCAGTAACCCACTCCAACTTACGGAACGGCAGCTTTTCCGTGAACGTGACGGAGGCTCCGCTATTGCCTGTTAGCATGGTGTCGGGGTTATCATCAATTATTAACGTAGTTCCATTTGCTAGGAACGTGACTTTTTGTATATATGCCTCCGAGAGGTTAAGCTCGTCTAGCATTATGCTCGTCTTGTTATAGTATAGGTAGCGTTGTATGCTGCTAGTGATAGACCAGTTGTGCCAGGTTCCCGCTGTCGTTGGGACTGAATAGTTATGCTGTATAGTGTATGACGTGGCCTGGGGGATATCGGTTATCTTAGCGAGCGAGGTGCCTATATTCACCCCATTCACAAGTATGCTATCTAGCGTCACGTTAGATGATTGTGTGACGGCAGCTTCTAGTCTCCTAGTCGCTACACCAAAATATTGGAAGTCGAGATTAACTATGAGAGGTGTGGGAATGTTTCCGAGGGTAATATCCATTACATGGTCATATTGGCTCGTAACCCATGAGCCTCCGCTATACCTTGCTCCAAGGTGGTCAGCATATACATCACTACTCCGACGCCAAAGATTTATATCATTACTACTATTAGGCGGCGTATACTCGAAAACTATCCAATATTTTGTCCCAGCGTTTATCGACGGAGGAGAAGCGGGGGTGAATGTTACATATGAAAATGAGGTGGGGATTGTGGATACGTCAACAGAGCCAATCGAGGCTATTACGGAGCCAGGTACGCCATTGTTATCACTATAGAGATTAACATAAGCGGTGCCAGTGGGGTTACCCACTCGACACATGTATATAGATACTCGTGACAGAATGGTTGAGGATGGTGGGCTGGCGAAAGAAAACTGCTGCCCCCGCTTAGTATTGTCGAACATCGGGTAGTTATAGCCAGCTCCGTAGGGTATTGAGAGAATATACATCGAGCCCGAGATGGAACCGCTCACGGCTGGTAGATACGTCTTGAATATTCCTCCACCTATCCATTTCATATACCGCATACGAGGACTTGACACTACTATTAGCTCAGTCAACCATAATCACCCTCCCGCCAGACAATCTTGACAAGCTTCACCTGTGGCGATGTCATATCTGCACTACCACGTGTTAAGGTGAACTTCAGCTTGAGAGTCTCCCTAGTCAAAGAGAGTAACGCATAATCACTATCTACTAGGAGGTTATAGGGCGAGCTTATGCTCAGCCAATTCATAGTAGTGGGATTGCCGTTTTTAGTGAATGTTGAGAGCACGGCCTCATACTTTGCCCAGGTGTCATGCTTAACCGTCAATTTTCCGCTCAAATAGTTGTTCGCGTCTTGATACAATCTTACGGTTATTGTGAAGTCCTCTGCGTGGTCTCCGTAGAGGTATAGTCTGAGGTATCGGGCGAAGCCGAGGCTAAGTCCCAGGTTCTTGGCCAAGGGATACCATATCTCCCCTGATACCCCCTGTGTCAGTGGGGTAAGCTTGAGGCAGTAATTGTTTAGTAAGCCCTGCTTGGCGTCTGTGACGGAGGCCCCGCTTGCCCCCCAACTCGAGGAGGTTCGAGTGGTTAGACCGCCAAAGCCCTTGGGCCATCGCGGAACATAAGCCACCCAAGTATCTTCCGCATTGTTAACTGTTAACACGCGCTGGGCGTCGGCGGTCAGAATATCAACGCTGACGTTTCCTTGATTCTTTCGTGCTATCCACTCGCATTTTATGAAGGTCGAGAAAAGTCTAGATTCGGGGAGTATGGAGTTTTCGAAACTGCCTTCAGTCGCGCCTGACGCTAAAGCCGCAAAGCCATTACTATCGACTATGACGTTAACGGGGCTGTACAAATTTAGGCGCGGCTTGTTGACATAGACTGGATAGCGTGTGCTCGCCATCATCTTAATCCCAGTGCTCACCTCTTCGACAGTCGTCATAGTTGAGCCCAGAAACTCGGGAACACTTACCATCTGACCAAACCTAGCCGCAACATCCCCGCCTACCGCCTCCTCGAAAAACTGTTCAAACAACTCCAGCTTTCCACCGAACGTTAAACTGTACTCGTGATTGTCTGGATGATACTCAATCTCCACGAGATACATGTTAGTATTGTTGAGGCCTAGGCTCGGTAGGTTTATAGCTGCTGTGTCGCCTAAGTCTAGGCTTAGGGACTCGAAGACAGCCTGGTTCATCACGATGTTGAGCTGTCTTCCATATTCCTTGTTTAATGCGAGTCTGATGTTGGCTCTCCGCTGAGCCTCTATAGCATCGGTTAAGAATGGATCGCTCACTACGAGCGGTGAATCGCCGGGAGGCTCGCTAACATCTGCCAAAACAATCCCATTCGCGCCGATGTAGATAACCCTGTTCTTTAACTTCCATCTATCCTCCGAATATTCTGCAGAAACGATTTTATCGGCTGTGAGCGTTGCTGTAGACGTCCCCACCTTTTTCTGTCTATAGTATATTTTTTTGCCAGGCTTCATGCGGAGCCAGAAGTTCGTACCACGGGCTATGTTCTGCATGATGTTCAGCGCTACTTCATTCTCTATAATCCAGGGTGAGTTTAGGCTGGGTCCATCTTCCACGTTAGTGGTGTCAACACCTGCCTCGAGGTTTGCGAGGTCTCGTATTATTGCTCCTGCTGTGGTTCCTGTGGCGTATGTGCGGAATACTATATGGCGGTCATATAGTATGAGGTTGTTGTAGGCTGTTATGCGGCTTTTCACAACATCACCAGCCCTATGGCTCCTCTCGCTCTCATATACTATACCCTCGAATACTATAGTGTCGTTTCGTCTGAGCCTAAGCTGTGTCCCCACATCCAGGGCCCCCGCTAGCTCCGCCTCGACTGACTCGAGGCTCTGGCTTGAGATTTTCCACCTGAGGCCTAGGCAGGAGGCTGTTTTATCAACCCATGCACCGTTTAGATAGGACTCGAGTGTGAGGGGCATTTTACATCGCCCTCAGATTCTTCACGAGAACGCGAGAGATTAGGCTGGCAAGCTTATCAGCTTCGATGCTTCCGCCTGCGTTAACCTTAACGTTAACGTTAATGGTTCTAGTGGCTCCGCTCCTCCTAAACCACTCCGCTACTGGCCTCGGCAAGACCATCTCTCCGCGGTGGAGATGGGCGAGTGTATCGCGGGGGATGTTCCATGCGCCAGTCTGGAGTGGAATCGGGCCCATCCCCCTCCTCTCAGGAGGAATTACCGGCTCTGGGCTGAGTGTAGCTGATGGGCTGGTCCTCTCTCCTCCGGTAGGCCCGCCACCGGTCTCTTCGGTGACTATTATCTGGTGGTGGTAGTGGTATGTGTGGGCTGTCATGCCGTTGAGTTGGTTAATCGCATCCATGAATCCTTGGACTGCGTTCGTGTTCTCCTCGACCGCCGCCCTCACAGCATCGAGGCTTTGACGGAGAATACCATACAAGCTTCCTGCAACGTTTTGGCTATCAATTCCAAGTTGTTGTAGAATCTGACTAAACTCTTCATTTGTTACTATACCGTCCTCAACCGCGGATGTTAGTGTCGTCAGTGTATTCATTAATAAGTCGCCTGCTTCCTTCCCACCAAGCAGATACATCTGCATAGCCTGTTGAACCATGTTGAAGCTCTCTGTAATCATGCTCAGGAGCTGCGTCGTCGCTGAGAGCCTGGCCTTGCTCTGCTCCGCCTCCTCTGTGAGCTGCACTTCACGGCCCAGCGCCTGCTCAACAGCCACTACCACGTCATAATAGTTAGCGAACATGTCTGCAGCCTCTCGTATGATTCCGGCATCAGCCACAAAGTCCTTGATTCCTGCTGCGAGGCTCTGGATCTCGGCGCGTGACTGCGTGGCTGATGAGGCCATGCTGTCGAATGCGTCGACTAGTGGTCTTAGGGATTCAGGCATGTTCTCGCCCGTCTTCATCGCCTCCTCTAGCAGAGTCCTAAGCTCTGTCTTCGCGATTGTTGAGAGGCTGAGCATCGAGCCCGCAATCTGCAGGGCCTCCTCGCGAGTTATCCGGCCTGCCTCGACCCAGCTCATAATCCACTGGGCCGCCTCCTCCTCGCTGATTCTTCCCAGTATGTGGAGCTGTGTCTCGATGGCTGCGGATAGCTGCTGGAACTCGTCGCCCGTGAAGTATGCTATTATTCCCCGCCAAGGCGTGACTATAGAGTCGGCCACCTTCAGCATCATCGGGCCGACCATAGTGTATATTCCGGAGAGAGCCTCGCCTATGCTCCTCTGCCACCTGTCTATCTCGGCCCTCTGCCTCTCAAGCCTGCCCGTAGTTGAGTCCAGGGCCGCTGCGAAGGTCTCCATGGCCGAGCCTCCCTTCGAGACCTCGCCTCGAAGCTCCTCGAAGCTCTCTGTCATCTGGCTGAGCGTGAGGAGGGCCTTTAAGGCCCGCATGTCAACGCCCTTCAGCTGGTCCTGTAGTTGTGCTATGTTTCCACCCGCCCCCCTCACTGCCGCTACCACATCGAGTATGACCTCCTGCATATCGCGGAGCTTTCCGCTTGCATCTGTGAGCGGGACTCCCAGCTGCATGGCTATCTGGCGGAGATCCAGTAGGAATCTGTTGAGCGCTGTGCCTGCCTCGTCAGCTGAGCCCAGCCTCCTCTCCAGTACTACGAGCCAAGCTATAGTGTCCTCGAGGCTTAGGCCGAGGCTCTTAGCAGTCGCCGCCGCGTTTGCGAGGCCTTGGGCGTAGTCGTTTGCGGTGCCTATCCCGAGTCTCGAGGCGTTTGTTAGGGCGTCTACAACTCTTATGGCCTCGCCACCCTCCAGGCCGAATTGTGCAAGGACTTGGACAAGGTTGTTGCCAGCCTCCGCGAATGATGCGCCCTCATTCTTGGCGAGCATGATTGCTGCTCCGAGGGCGTTGATAGCGTCTACCCCGCTTAGTCCGGCTTTTATCAGGGCCTCCATGGCCGCGGCCGCCTCCTCAGCTGTTACCGCATATTCGCGGGATGCAGCTGAGGCTACTGTGCTGAATATGCTGGCTAGGGAGTGTATGTCTTGGCCTGCTCCCCTTGCGGCTGCCGCGAGCTGGAGTACTCTGTGCTCAAGCCTCGCGAAGGCTTCTACGCTCTCCCTGGCGAAGTCTATGGCCCTCTCAACCGCTGATGCGAGAGTGAAGCCTAGGGCAATCTCAGCAACCCTACTGGCAGCCTCCATCGCCGCGCTGAGTCTCCCCCCGCTCCTCTCACCGGTGGAGGCCAGTTCTCCGAGGCTATTCTGAATCCTCTCGACGTGGCTGCTAATCCTGTCCTCGGCCGTGAAGATGGCCTTGAGCGTAAACTCCGAGACCGTCAACCCTCCCACACCACTCCCGCAAACACTTTAGCAGCCTTCTTCACCGTCTCCCTATACGCCGGCCTCCAGTAGGGCCTCGGAGCAGAGCCGGGATGCCTCACTCTCCGCGCATAGATTACCCGCCCATCTATGCTAAACCGGAGTGCGCGGGATTTTGTGGGCTCTATGAGGTGGGATGTGGACCCGTACTCTACATAGCCGGCGTAGGGTGCGGTGGCCTCGACGACATATCTAATGGAGCCTTCACATCTGGTTTGGATGCTGCTTTTGAGGCGCCCGGTCTTCACGGGAACCCTCGAGGCGGCCTCCGACTGGAAGAGCTTGGACAGCTCCCTGATCCCCTCCTCGACCCCTGGGCCTGTCTGCGAGGCCATCCTCCTGAGCGCGGCAGCGAGCTTGTCGAGCCCGATAAACTCTATAACCAACTCTCCAGCCACCTACTTTCTCTTTGCCGCCCTCCGCGCAGCCCGCTCAGTCTCCCAATCAGCAAGCCTAGCCGCTGCTGCGTAATACATCGCCTCCGCAAGTGTCATCTCCATGATCTCACCGTGGCTCCAGCCGAACCTCTCAGCCAGAAGGTAGGGTAGGAGCTCCCTGTTCATCTTGACACCCGTGTAGACCGCGCTAAAGGGAGGTCCCAGAGGTGGAGTTTCTCAATCTCGGCGACTAGAAGCGAGATGGCTGCTGCGGGCAGCTCCTCGACTGGGTTCTCGAGGCGCGGCTCGACAACGACGCGGCGTAGGAGCTCAGACCATATCTCGACTATCTTCTCCTCCCTCGTCTTGGACTCGTCGGCGAGTATCTTGTCGCGGAGGGCTATCCACTCCAGCTCCTCCCTCAGCGTCATCCTCCTCAGCCTGAACTCAACCCCATCTACCTCGGCCCTGGACTCCCTGGCGAAGAGCCTTGACAGCCTCGTCCTCTCGGCGTACTCGGCCATGCATCCTCAGCCGCTTCAGTAGGCTGGCGTGCTGTCGACCGCCACTATCCTAAGGTTCTCTGCCCTCAGGCTGAGCTCCTGTATGGGCTCCTCCTCTGCGGAGAGCGGCGCCTCGACGCTGGCCACGCATCCTAGGAGCTGGAACTCTAGGGTGTCTGAGGCTCCGCGCGTGAATTTCGCTGTGACATCAAACCTCTGGCGGTTGAGCATTAGGTTGACTAGCGAAGGGTCCATGTAGTGGAGTGTTATTGTGGCCTCTATGTCTGTGGTGTTTGCTATGTGGCCTGTTGTGAAGCCGTCTGCTCCGCGGGGTAGTGGTGTGTGGTTGTTTGTTATCGATATGCTCCCTGATGTTGCGTAGCCGTATTGGGTGCCGTTGATAGTCACGGTGGCCATCTCTGCTCGGTATGGTGATTCAGCCTCGCCGGCAGGCTCTGGAAGACTTCCAACCTGCTCCACTCGGAGAGATGCGAGGTCAACGCTGCACTCCAGTGGCCCATCCCTCTCCCAGCTTGCCTCGAGGCTCTCCACAACACACCCAACATACCTGAAGCCGTGCGTGGCCTCTCCTATCCTATGCTCCACGATTGTCGTTGATGGTAGCCTGTGGCTAGGCGTTATTGTTATCTCATGGGTGTAGGGTGGGCTGGTGCCTGAGTCTGTGACGCTTCCCAGCGCGTATTTGAAGAACTGCCCACCTGTGGGTAGGAAGGTGATTGAGGGCGAGACGTCTACACCGTAGACGATTGTCCTCTTTTTTCTCGAGCCATCCATCACGCCGACCGTCTCATATGCCAGCTCGACTCCGCCGCTGAACCCCGTAACCCATCCCAACAGCCTGTTGGGATTACTTGCAGGGACTCCATAGCTGCTCTCCTCACCATATGTTATGAGGCGTCTAAACATCTCGCCCCACCATTGGGCTCGAACCTCTTTTATCCCTGAGAATCCCCGCTAGCCTCCGGAGGCGAGGCGGGAGGCCTCGGCTATAGTGTCGCCGGCGTTTAGTAGGCCCATCCCGACTATGTTTCTTGGGTCGGGCGAGAATGCTAGGGCCCTGAGTAGCCTGTGGAGGGAGGTCCTCGAGACGGTCTGGCCCCGGATGAATGAGAGGTTGAGGAGGGTGACGGGGATGGGCTGGGCTGTGAGCTGTAGGAGCCTCCTGACTATCATCGGCCTCGGGAGAATGCTGGCCGCCAGGGCCGCTGCAGAGGTGGCCAGGGGCGTGGAGAAGGATGTCCCTACAAGCCTCACGCCTAGGTCGTCGAGGTAATACCCCGTCGGTGCTACGATGTCGGGCTTAAACCTCCCATCAAGCGTGGGGCCCCGGCTGCTGCTGGACCAGGGCCTCAGCTTCATGTTTACTGCGCCAACTGCGAGAGTTTCTCGGGAGCATGCTGGTGAGCCGACGCTTAGGGGGCGTGGCCCCCCGTTACCAGCAGCACAAACCACCACAGAGACTGATGCAAGCCTGTCTGTGTAGATCGAGACAGGGTCTCCGCCGTCAGTCGCCATCTCGCTCCCCATGCTTATGTTGACTGCGTGGGGCCTCCATTTCATCGCCTCGTGGATTGCCGTGATGAAGAGATGGTCTGGAACCGGGTTGGGGACCTTGACGAGATAGATCTCGGCCTCTGGAAGGACTCTGTGGATTATCCTGTGGACGTATTCTCCATGCCCCTCCGTGTCTGTTATCGACTTGTTTGTGAGGTTTACATGGCCTCTGAGAGATGCGTCCTCAGCCGCTCCGGTGTCGATTATAGCCACCCTACAGCCCTCACCGCCTCCCGCCCTGTCCAAGAGCCTTACAGCGTCTAGCGCCTGTCTGAGCGACACCTTCTCCGCCTCCCCGCAGAGAGGCTTACAGACTTAACGATGTAAGCTCCGGGCTCAAGGCTCCCCAGGTCCAGCTCCGAGGCCCTGATTATCTTCAGCTCGGGCATTATCCAGAGCATATGGCTCTGTGTATCGTGTTTGATGAGCCTCTCCCAGAATGTGGGGCCGAAGGGACAGACTCCTCTGGTGCAGGCGAGGGGAGGCCTAGCTCCGCATACAAACCTGTCCTCCACCCTAATCCTGTAGATGCAGGGCACCACCCATCCACCTACCCTATCAGGGAGAAGCCGACCTCGACCGTCTTCCTATAGACCTCCTCGGACGGGACATCCCTCATCGACTCGACCCTGAAGCCCATGTAGCCCCGCGAATATGCCCACTCAGCGAGCCTAGCAGTGATGCGGGTGGCTAGCCTGTCGCACTCCTCCGCCGAGAAGTGCCAGATGTCTATCTGGAACCTGAGCCTATAGATGAAGCGTCTGGAGTCTAGGCTAGCCCACTCAACACCTGCGTCAAGCATGAGGAGGGTTATGAGGGGGTATGCGTCATGCTCGCTCCTCCATCCCACCCTAACACTCACGCCGGTCGCGCCCTCCAGCTCGCCGAGAAGGTCCTCAACAACCTGGGCCAGCTCTATCAAACCCTCCTCACCGGCTTTGGGAGAAGCTTTCTAAACCTCTCAATCTCCTCCCTCAGATACGCCAGCCTCTCACCCAGCCCCTCAGTAGACTTAACGACGAGAGCGACCTCGTCATAGCTCCTCTCAACCCGGAGCATCCTCTGAAACCTCAAGAGGACCTCATAGGTTGCCGCAAGGATTGTGTATTGCTTGATGTGCTCAGGCGTCTCGGGGTAGCCCGCCGTGTATGAGACCTCAACCTCGAGGATGTTGGGGAGGAAGAACGGGCCTGCTATGTCCCTGGCAGAGTATCTCTTCAGCCTCAGGACACCCTGCTCCGCATCCTCTACAACATACTCGGCCGAGTCGTCAACCAGTTCCCCGGCAGCATCATAGACCCGGACCCAGTCGACAGAGACTACCCTATCCCTGAGGCGGACCCTACTACCCTCCGTGAGGATTAGGCGCTCAACCGTCCTGTACCGCGCGAATCTACGCCCAGCGACTAGCTCAACCTCCGCAGAGGCCTTAGCGATGGCCAGCCTGATCTCAGCGTCGGAGATTGGGTGCCAGTAGTAGTTTACAGCGACCTGGGAGTTGGTGGATACTGGCTCCGAGAGTGCCACGAGTCCCCTCTCTGCGTCGACAGAGGCCACAGAGGCGGCTGCGCCATCGACATAGACCTCCACGTCGTCGAGCACGCTGTCGTCGAAGTCGTAGTCTACCACGGGCCTCTTGGAGAGCCTAAGGACCGTGGACCCTACACTCTCAGGCTGCTCAGCCTCCACCCTAATCGGCAGCCAATCATTATACACCCTGATCTCTCTGACAGACGCATACATCGGTGAGTGGGAAAAAGATGGATTAGTAATATTGGTGAGAGAGTTCTCGCCTTGCTACTGGGCTAGCGCGTCTCTAATCAGATATACCGCGTCTGGCTTGGCTATCCTCCAGGCGAACCTCGTGCTGGCTGCGACTATTGTCAACCCCCTCTCGATGTCCCTGTCCTTCTCGACCACCAGCCTCCTCCTCAACCCGCCGACGCCGGCCGCCTCCGGGTAACAGATAACAGCGTCGCTAACCTTTGTCTGATCTGTCCCACTATAGTCCCGCTTACCTAGGCCCGTGGTCAGATATATGGACTCGAGGCCGAAGAGCTCGTTGAACCTACCCGTCTTGAAGATGTCTGTGCTCACACCCTCAAGCCCCTTGCTTGCCAGGTCCCTCCTGAGGTGGTATGCGGCGCGCGGGTGTATGAAGAGGACGAGCCTATCCCTGTACCCCTTCTCCTCAAGCGTCGAGACGGCCTCGAGTATGTGGTCCGTAGTTATCGGCGCCTTGGCCAGGCCCTTAACATTCTCTGGAGGTGGTGTAGAGTTGACGAGGCCTGTGAAGAGGTTGTAGGCGTCTGAGCCACTCCCATCCCCCGTCAGGACATTCCTATCAATCGTCTCAGCCATCTTCCTACCGATATCCCTCACAGTCTCGGCGACAAGGTCTATCACGGCCTCCTCGGTGGCTGCGTCGCTGATCTTCGAGAGAACCCTGATCTCCCTCGCAATAAGCTCTATAGGCGTGCCGAAGATAAGCTTGGATTCTGGCGGGGCGTTCCCCTCGCTGGGCGCATAGACCTCCACCGTCTCAGACTTTACATAGACCCTCATGGTGTCGCTTGACATTGTCTTGAAGCTAAAGGCCTTCTGAGCCACGCTCTCCTCGATAAATATGTCTATGATGCTCCTCAGGACCTCGGGAGGTATCTCGGGGAAGTTTGTGTCGCTGCTTAGGAGGGCCTTGCCGAACTCTAGGTAGGACTTCTGGACAATCTCTCTGTCATAGATTGTTTCGCTCATACTCGCCGCCTAACCCTCCACTCTTTTTATAACCATGAGAGAGCCTTGCCCAGACCTGGTCGAAGACAGGCGTTATGAACTCTTCCACCCCTCTCCCGCTCCTCCTGCTGTAGAGGCCTGAGACCAGGGCCTTGGGCCTCCTCTCTGCCTGAGCGTCTGGCCTGTCTCCCAGCTGGGCAGATTTCCCGACTATGAGGGGCCCGATAAGCCTCCTAAGCTCGGCGAACTCAGCCTTAATCTGCGCTAAGACCTCGGCAAGCCCCTCATCACCACTGTAGACGCCGGTTATCACGCCCTCCTCAACCCTATAGCTCTTCCCGAATGCGTAGATAACCTGGGCGTCGGGGTTGACCCCTCGAGGCGTCAGCGAGACCTCAAGTATATCAGCATCCAGTATCACTCGCCCCCCACTTGGGAGTCTTCTAAACGTCCTGACCAGCCCTCCTACGCTCAGCGCCTTGAGAAACCCCTCCTTCACCCTCCTCCACACCTCCTCGAAGACCTTGTAGATCCCTGCCTTGATTCTCAGCATGCCGTCCACATACTTGGCCTCGAGTATTCTTCCAACTGGGACAGGCCCAACCTGGGGGTCCTTGCCGTGCAGAAGTAGTATTGGCTTATCCACGAGCCTCTCGGCATTCTTCTTCAAGACCTCCTCGCTGAACCTGTCGCCCTCTAGGTCGTAGGCCGGGGTGCTGGCTATACCCTCAAAATAGCCTATAAACTCTCCGTCGGCGTCGGTGCTCTTCTCAACCCTAACCTCTATTATCGCAGAAAAATTATCTTGACTCATCGGCTAGAGACCGGTGGGCCTGTGGCCCTTAAGCCTCAGAAGCAAGCGGCTCAGGCAGGTCCATCCTATCTCTTTTCCTCCAAACCAGGTAGACTGTGTGGAGGGGCCTCATCGCCACGACGCGGGCCATAGCCTCAAGGTCAAGACCTCTCCTAAGCCTCATCATGAGGCCTGACCTTGACTTGATGCGGGCGGCCTTAAGCCTCTCAAGCCTCTCGAGGCAGAGGCCCCTAACCTCGAGCAAGACGCGTCTTGGAAGTTTCTCAAGAATCCTCAAGGCGCTCATCCATGAGTGGACTGCCTCAGGGTTGACTCCGAGGGCCTCTAGCCTCTCGAAGAAGATGTCGCGCGGCGGGGGTGTGTCGACTCTAACCATCCCCGCCTTCTCGAAGAAGGGGTTGTACCGGGCCATGACTGCGAGTGTCTCAACGTAGGGTGTGCCTGCGAGTGGGAGTGTCTCTTTTACGAGCTTGACGCCCAGGCCGATGCTCCTGTATTTGGGATGGATGATGACCCTGGCTATCCTGGTGAAGAGGCTGTTGACTAGCCTAGCCCACTCGCCCATACTTCCCAGCTCTCTGAGCTTCTTGCGGAGGAATGGGAGGGCCTTGAACCTGGCTGAGAGCATAAGCAGAGGGGCCGAGTAGACTATGACGCCTGCCAAGTCCCCACGGATGCGGGCCCTATATACCGCCCTAACACCGAATATCTTTCCAGGCTTATAGTGAAGGTGCCTCAGAGTCCCGTAGTCCCTCATATCGCCCCTCTCAACCACAGCTTCCCCCAAGAGGCTGCAGGGCTTCGGCGAGGGGCTAAGATACTCGACGCTCACGGCTGGCCCGAACCCCTTACGGACTATCACGTCGGGATTCAGATCCTCGGCTATGTCCTCATGCGTGGTTGCGGCTAGCACGGTCACGCCCCTCCTCCTCGCAGCCTTCTGAAGACAGTAGGCCACGACCCTAGCCGTAGTCCTGTCAAGGACTGAGGTGAACTCGTCGAGGACCCATGTCCTAGCCCTCGAGTCCAGCAACCTAGCTATCCTATACCTGTACTTCTGCCCGTCGCTAAGCTCGTCGAACCTCCGGAGGAACAGGTAGGCCTCGTTGAGGCCCGCCATGCTTAGCTTCTCGATTGCGTCTGTTACGTCTTTCCCGAGGGTCTCGACTATGGGCCTCTCCTGCACAATCCTTATTCTCGAGGCGTCTGCAACCGGCCTAAACTCTTCAAGCCCCTCCATCTCAGCCGCTATCGCCCTCAGCAGGAGGCTCTTGCCCCCTCCTGACTCGCCGGTAATAAGCAGTATCTTCCCGGGCTCGATATCAAGCTGGAAGTCCTCGAAGACCGTGAAGACCCTCTCCTCGTCAATTCCTAGGCCGAAGGCCTCTGCGACCGCCTTGACACGCTCGGAGGGCCTGACAGCCGTCCGGAACCTCCTATCAACCCTAAAGAGCCTCTGAGCCGTATACCTTGGCCAGGGCCTAATCCACAGCCTCACCGGCTCCAGATCCTCCTGATTGGCGGGGAGTGCCAGACGGCCTCGCTCAGCTTCTTGACCAGGACAAGGAGTCCGAGGTCGAAGAGGATGTTCTCGGCGGTCTTCATGTCAACCCCCATCGCCCCGCTTACTAGGCCTACTAATCCACCCCAGAGCGCCGCCGAGAATAGCCCCTCAGGCCTCAGCCCAGCACCGCTGGCCGCCCGCGACTTAAGATAGCCCGAGAAGCCGTAGACGACGCCTGCAGCCACGCCCTCCAGAACCCTCAAAACCTGCTGAGCATCCACGAGACCAGCCTGCTCTTCTCAGGAAAATTAAACCTAAGAAGACTCCGCGGCGCGATGAGTCTCCTCAAAAGGCTCTTCCGCAAGTCGAATAGGCTTGAGGGGCCGAAGGCCCTCACCTCCACTCACATCGACGGTCTATGGGGAGAGCCGAGAGAGGTTGACTACCCGAGTCTCCTACGCCTCGCCCTCTCCGACGCCTCAGTAAGAATGTGCGTGGACGCCTACATCGCCGCAACCGCCTCGCCAGGCTTCAGAGTCGTCTCGAGCAGCGAAGAGGTCAGAGGGTTAGTCGAGTCATACTTGGCGGCCAGGGGCGTCGAGACTGTCCAGCTCATCAAGAGGCTCGTAAGCTCCCTAATGTTCTTCGACGAGGCGTTCATAGAGACTACCTCGGACTTCCCACGCCTCATAGCGCCCTGGACAATAGGGATCGTGAGGGACGAGTATGGGAGGGTGGGGCGGTACATACAGCTCGAGCCGCGAAGGGTTGAGCTGGAGCTTGGCGAGGTTGTCCACGTGGTCTCAACACCCTACCTCGACTTCGCCTACCCAGTCCCCAGGCTCCAAACACTCTACAGGCTCATAATGACGAAGAGGGAGGCGGAGCTATTCTACTACCAGGTCCTGATGAGGAAGGGTATTCCGGCGAAGGCCTTTATCTACAGAGGCCTCGACGCAGCGACATTCAACGAGGCTGTCAGGGCGGTTCAGGGCTCCAAGCCCGGCGACACGCTGGCTCTGATGGGGGATTGGGCAATCCAAGACCTCGGCAGCCCGGTGAAGGACCTGGAGCTCCACAAGACAATAGAGTCGATAGAGCAGAGGATATTCGCCCTATTCGGAGTCCCCCGAATCATCCTGGGATTCACAGAGGCGGCAACCCTCGAGACCTCCAGGAACCAGCTCGTAGTCTTCCAGCAGCGGGTCAGGGACCTACAAGACCTCGTCGCAGCAGCACTCACAGAGGCCTTCAAGAGGATACTGGGGGTCGAGGGCTTCTCGTTCAGGTTTAACGAGTGGACGAGTGCTGAGCAGCTGACGAGGCTCACGGCACAGAAGCTCGAGGCTGGGATCATCTCAATAAACGAGGCCCGCTCGCTCCTAGGTCTTCCGGAACTTGACGTCGGATACGCGAGGGCTCCGCTCCCGCCCGCCCTCTCGAGGGCGCTAGGCGAGAGGCTCTCAGAATATCTGGAGGAGCTGGTTGGCGGGCTATTCCAGAAGGGCTCTGGGGCTTGAGGCTTCGGGTTAAGCGTTGGCCTGAGGTTAGAATGCTGCTCATCCTCCTTCTGCTTCAGGTCTCTTTCTCAGTCTTCGCATCGCTTACGGCCTCGATGGGTGCGCTGACGTGGCTGACCCCTTGGAGCCTCAGGCTCGTTCTCCTCGCAATACTCTCAACGTTGACGCTCGCCGTCGGGGTGGAGGCTGGAAGGACGAGGCACAGAGACCTCGCAGCAACCACCGCCGCCATCGCAGCCGCCTCCCAGCTCCTCTACACGCTGGTGATACTCCAGTGAAGGCCCTAGCAGCCGTAGCCCTGACACTCCCACCAACAACGACTCTGCTCTACCTCTCAGGTCTGCTCGGGCTCGAAGCCTACATCACGGTAAACGCTGCCGCGCCAGCCGCGGCCACAACTATCTACGCCATGCTTTCTAGGAGGCGTGCTAGGAGGGTGCTGGGTGGCGTAGAAGCCTGCCCAGTCTGCAGACACGCGGAGAAGCTGAGGATTGAGGAGAGGGTTAGGGCCGGTGAGCGTGTGGATGCTGTCGCGAGGGAGTATGGGCTCGGCGAGGATGAAGTTGTATCACATGTCACACTACACGCTGGAGGCAGGGCCGATGGCTCCGTCCGTGTAGACGTAGAGACAGAGCTCTCGAGAATCCTGGAGGAGCTGAAGGCGATGCAGGAGGAGTTGAAGAGGATTGAAGGGCTCTTCGAGTCAGGCGAGTTCAGGGTCCAAGACTATATCAAGCTCCTCGCCGAGAGGAGGGCCCTGATGAGGGATATCCGATCACTTCTGCTGATCATCTCTAAGACTGGGGAACGGGGTGGAGGGGAGCGCGACATAAGCGCTCTCCTCAGAAGGCTCAGGGGCTCCTAGCTCCCTTTCTTCCCCAGCCTCTTCGTCAGATACTCGAAGCTCCTCACAAAGTATTCTCGGATTAGGACGACTATCAGGGATAATGCGAGTGCGAGTAGTGCCGCTCCGAGGGCCCCTGAGAGTGGGCTGCCCCTCAAGACGCTGAATCTTCTCTCCTCGCAGACAACCCTCCCACCTCCTCCTAGGGCGTCTCCCGGAACCTCCCTGCAGACCTCCATAGCATACTCCCCTAGGCCAACGGGCCAGTCGGAGAGGAGGACAACGCCAGCCACCACCAGCGCCAGAATCGCCGCCAGGAGGCCTAGCCTGTAGAGAAGGCTCACGAAGCCCTATCCAAAGCCGGTGATAATATCTCTCAGACCAGACTATTCCGTCCTTATCTCGCCGCGCCTAGCCTTCCTCGCCACCTCTGGGATACTGGTCAGGGCGTAGTAGATGTGGCCGCAGCTGTAGGCCCTGCAGTGCTCGCAGAAGAGCCTCCTATCCTCCATGAGTGTTAGGTCTACGGTCTGGTTGAGTAAGAAGTCCCAGAGCGTTATCGTCGTGTTCCGGAAGTTGAAGTGGAGGACCTTGTTGTATCCGTTCCTGTAGGCCCAGTCGAGGAGGATTGACTTTACGAGGTCGTTCTTGCTGACACCCCGCTTCTTAGCCTCCCTCTCCAGTATCTCGTCTATCTCCCGCCTAAGCCTGAGGGTCCAGACAGCGTCTCGAGGGGCTGCTGTAGTCCTCGGCACACTTTCACCAAACACTCTCTTAAGATATATATCTTCTCGCGAATCCAGGGGATGGTATCGACTGGTGGTGTCAGATTGTACAACCAATGTATGGTTCCGGACAATGGTGGTCCACACCTCTATGGTGGTGGGGAGGCGTGAAGAGAGCTTTAAGGGATAGCAGGGAGGTGCATGTAAGACTCCCAGCAGACCTCTACCAGGCCCTGGCTGAGAAGGCCTCTGCGGAGGGTGTGCCGCTCTCGGTACTTATAAGGAGGCTGCTGAGGCGCGGCCTAGGCCTCTAGCAGGGGTTGGGGTGTCTTGCCTCGCCTCAGGGATAAGAGGCTTGCCCTCAGGCTTGTCTGGAAGCTTGGCGACCTGCTGGCCGAGGAGCTCTCAAGCGTTAAGGGCAGGGACTTCGTTGTGGGCTCGGCGGAGTATAAGGCCCTCTACAGAAGGGTGATGCCCAACTCAAGGGCGAGAGACCTGACCTCCATGGCCCTTCAAAGCTTCTGCCAGCAGGTCATAGAGACTCCCCGGTGGGTCCTCGAGGTTCTCGACGATAAGAAACCACTCCTAAGGCTGAGAATAAAGAAGCCATGAAGATCTCCCTCGTCCCCGTCAGCCGGATTCGCAAGACCCCGATTAATCCTAGGCAGGTGGTGGATAGGGAGAGGTTTGAGGCCCTGGTCACTTCTATCCGTCAGGTTGGTGTGACTCAGCCCCTGGTCCTGTGGTGGAATGGCGGCCAAGGCTTGTATGAGGTCTTGGACGGCTCCCGTAGGCTGGAGGCAGCTAGGCTCCTGGGGCTCAGCGAGGTCCCAGCAATCATATACGAAGTCTCCGCTGAGGAGGCGATGAAAATTGCCTTCTCCATACACCTGAGCCAGGAGGACTTGACGCCAGAGGAGCTTCTAAACTATATCGACCTGATGGTCCAGAGGGAGGTCTTCAGGAGTGTTGAGGAGGCCTGTAGACACTTTGGGATTAGCAGGTCATGGTTTTATGAGTTGGAGAGGGCTGGTAGGGTTCGCGAAGAGGGGTTGAGTGTCAGCGTGAGGTCTGTCGTAGCCGGCTCAGACCTCCCTGAGGATGATAAGAGACGTATCCTCGAGCTTGCGCGGGAGAATGCGTTATCCTCTCGCGAGGTTAGGAGGCTGATAGACCTCTGCGGCTCCCTCGGGCTTGATGAGGCCCTGGTCAGGATTGTTGCGGCCAGGCCCCGGCTCATCTACTCGGACCCCCTGACGCGCGAGGAGGTCTACGAGTGTGTGGGCTCCACTGCCTTTAGGCTGAGGCTTGTGGAGGGCTATGCTGAGCTGGAGGTGGAGGGCTCTGGGAGGCTGAGGATACCCAGGCTGGATGTGCCCGTCGTCACGAATCTGCTCAGGTTCGCCGAGTCTGGACGGGGAGCCAGAAGGCAGAGCTAGACGAATCATACACGCGGCTTTTATCACGCGTATAGTCCCTAAATGATGAGGTCGTATGAGCTGGAAATTGAAGCTCTCGGTTGCACTCGCGCTGGGTATTGCTGGCCTACTGGCTGGAGCGGCTCTCCTCTACCAGCAGCCCTACGCCTATGCGCAGCCCATAGACGACGTTTATGGCCTCGGCTATCGGATGTCAGCGGCTGAGCGTCTCGTCGACCGCGCAGGGCCCGGAAACCAAATGATGCGCCATGGGGGTTGGAGGAGCGGCGGCCTAGGCAACTTCACCGCCTCCTCTGATGTGGTTCAGCTCTCGGGGAGACTTGTCGAGCTGGACCTACGTCGCCTAGTTGTAGACACTGGCGTGGAGCAGGTTAATGTGAGGACACCTATGTGGCTGTCGGTTAACAACGAGTCTGTGAATCTCGTAAGGCTAGCCTTCGAGGACAAGCTCAACATGGGTGATGAAGTCCAGCTGACAGCTCTTAAAGTAACTGTGACGCTGTCGGATGGTTCCCAGCGGACCTTCTACATTCTTAGGGAGCTTGTGGACTTGACCACCGGCTTGGAGGCCACTGCCCTTCACCTACGAGCACCACCTGCCCCCTGTCCTCTCAGCCAATCAACCCAGCCTCCTGCCAGCGCTTGAAGAGATGAGGCATCCAGTCCAGTTAGACTATAGATATTTTTTCTCCCAAGTTATGCGGGTTTAGTGGTTGCTGGGCCTGTTACCGCTCCTCAGGATTGAGGTCGTCTTCGAGGCCATTAGCCTAGTGATAGGGCTCTTCATAGCCTTCCAATCATTCAGGGCCTACAGCGTCCTCAGGTCCAGTAGCTTCTTCCTCCTGGGGGTGGGCTTCATCCTCATGTCCTTGGCCATGCTCTTCAGGACGACGGTCGTCGGGTTTGTCCTGACAACAGCCCAGCCTCTGGGCCGGATGCCTCTCCCGCCCCTAGGCCTGGTAGCCGTCGAGATAATCTACTCCGTGGTGAGGGTGTTGGCTTACGTCGTCTTCATAGCGGCCTATGCCTTGTCGAGGTCGCGTCAGCCACAGGCCATACAGCTCCTCTCCCCACTCCTCATCACGGTCTACAACCCGCTCTTCGAGATTGTCTCGGCAGGGCTCCTGGTCTATGTGGTCGTTGAGACTGAGCGGAACTGGGCTAGCGAGAGGGCTAGGGGGTCTGGAGGAATCTTCACAGGTTTCCTCATACTCCTCCTAAGCCACATCCTATTCTTCCTCACGCCCCTGGGCTCGCTCTACTACCTCCTCGGCCACACGGCCCAGCTTGTGGCGCTGGCCATGATTCTGCTGGGCACCTACGAGGCGGGTGCCTCGGCGAGGCCCCCAGCAACCCCCGCGGCGCCGGCATAACTATGTATAATTGGGCTTGTGGTTTTCATGTTGGTCTGGATTGAGTAGGAGTGTTGGCGAGGTCTTCGGGGCCCGTGAGGGCGAGGAGGTGGAGCTGAAGGGCTGGGTCTGGAGGAAGAGAAGCCACGGCAGGCTCCTCTTCATAGACCTCAGGGACTCGACAGGCGTGATACAGGTGGCCATCAGCGCAGGCAGGGTCAGCCCCGACGGCTTCAACGAGGCCAGCAGGGTAGCCCGCGAATCATCAGTGGTCATCCGGGGAGTCGTTGCCCGCGACCCCCGCGCCCCAGGCGGCGTAGAGGTCCGATGCACATCCTTCAAGGTTGTCGGAGAGGCGCTTGACGATTTCCCGATTAGGAAAGGGGTCTCTGGCAGGGTCCTCTACGATAACAGGCATCTCTATCTCCGGAGCCCGAGGGTCACGGCTATTATGCGAGTTAGGTCGAACCTAGTCTGGGCTGTTCACGAGTTTTTCAGGTCCAGAGGGTTTGTCGAGGTTGACTGCCCAACATTCGTGACAGCGGCTGTCGAGGGCGGGGCCACGCTCTTTGAGGTCAACTACTTCGGCAAGAAGGCCTACCTGACCCAGAGCGTCCAGTTCTACCAGGAGGCCGCAATCTACGCCCTGGAAAAGGTCTACAGCATCCAGCCGAGCTTTAGGGCTGAGAAGAGCAGGACGACACGCCACCTAACCGAGTTCTGGCACGTGGAGGCTGAGATGGCCTACGCGGGGTTTGAGGATTTGTTGAGGACGATTGAGGAGCTGGTGAGATACATAGTCCTGAGGACTGCAGAGCTCTCGGCTCGCGAGCTGAAGGTTCTGGGGCGGAGTGTGAGGACTGATGAGGTTGAAGACCCTTTCCAAAGGATAACCTATGCTGAGGCCCTTGAAATATTGAGGAGGCGCGGGCTCAACGCCGAGTGGGGAACAGACATAGGTGCTGACGAGGAGAGAGTAATATCGAGCGAGTTCCAGACACCCGTATTCCTTACACACTTCCCGCGGAAGCTGAAGGCCTTCTACCACAAGCCGGACCCCTCAAACAGGGAGGTGACACTCAGCGCAGACCTCCTAGCGCCGCGCGGGAACGGTGAGATTGTGGGAAGCGGTGTCAGGATTGACGACTACGAGGAGCTCAGGAGCAGGATACTCGAAGAGGGGCTTAGGCCTGAGGACTACTCCTGGTATCTGGACCTGCGTAAATACGGCTCTGTCCCGCATGCTGGCTTTGGATTGGGCGTCGAGAGGGTCTTGAAGTGGATTCTGGACCTCCCCCACGTCAGGATGGCGGCCCTCTTCCCTAGAACATTGACGAGGGTTATGCCTTAGAGGCCTGTGGGGTTGTTTTGACGTGAACAGTATTTATACCGGGGGCCACGGGCAGTCCTAGGAATTAAAAGTTGGATAGTAATCTGCCTCTGCCAGACCTCCAGTCCGAGCCTGCCAGGTTGCCTCTAAGGGTTGGGGGGGTTGGCCTTGTAAAGATACGTGTCCCCTATGCAGGGGTCCATGTCGGAGACGGTGTAAGCCTTGTCCAGAGGCCCATCCTCACCGTCTATGTCGACCTTCCCAGGAGCCAGAGGGGAATCCACGCCAGCAGGAGCTACGAGTCAGTATTCAAGGTTGTAGGCCAGCTTTCATCCTCCAGGCAGAGGCTTGAAGATCTCTGCGCGAGGGTTGCGGAGGATCTCCTACTCAAGCACGAATACTCCAGCAGCTCCAGCTGCGAGCTACGGGGAGAGGTGTTCAGAATATCCAAGACGCCGACGAGCAGGGTTGAGGCCTACGAGCCGATTCCAGTCTGGGCCTACGCCTCCGCTGAGAGGGTTGACGGGAGGATAAGGACGAGGAGAGGGTTGGGCGTCTCGGTGAGCGGAATAACCGCGTGCCCCTGCGCGCAGCAAACGGTGAAGACTATTGCGGAGTGGGAGAGAAACTCTATGATAAGTGACGAAAATATAGTTGGGACTCATATGCAGAGGACTGTCGCTTCTGTGAGGCTCCTACTTGTTGACGGCGAGTCTGTAGACCTCTTGGAGCTTGCGGACTTGGTTAAGGGATGTATGAGCGCCCCGTCCTACGAGGTTTTGAAGCGGATTGATGAGGGCCGTGTTGTCTTGAAGGCTCTCAGCAACCCCCTCTTCGTCGAGGATGTAGCGAGGCTCATAGCAGCCACAGTATCCCAGAGGTTCAGCGGTCTCGACGATAAGACAAGGGTTCTGGTCCGTGTGAGGAGTATCGAGAGCATCCACAGCTACGACCTCGAGGCCAGGCTCACTGCAACCATAGGCGAGATTAGGGAGAGCCTGAGAGACAGGGTCTAGGATGTGGCCCGAGCCTCCTCCGGGCTGGATGGAATGGTATGAAAGGATACTGGAGGATTTTGGGTATTCGCGGGAGAGGGATGAGGAGGCCGCAGAGATTCTCGCCGGCTTCATGGCGGATAAAAAGTGTTTGAGGGAGGAGCTGGCCTCAAAGTTCAGAGGAGCTGGATGCGTTGTTGTGGCTGGGGCCTATGACACAGTGGCCGAGGAGGCGGCGACCCTCTCAGAGAACCTGGCCCCTGGCATCCTGGTGGTCTCAGCAGACACAGCCACCACCCCCCTACTCAGCGTAGGCGTAATCCCAGACATAGTTGTCACAGACCTGGACGGCGTCTTCGAGGACATCTACGAGTGCTGGAGGAGGGGGGCTGTCCTAGTGGTTCACGCACACGGCGATAACATCGAGAGGCTCAAGCTGTATCTTCCGAGGCTGGATGCGAGGATTGAGGCAACATGCCAATCCACCCCGCGGGGCCACATACACAACTTCGGAGGCTTCACAGACGGCGACAGGGCGGTATTCATGGCGGCGGCCCTCGGAGCCAGAAGGGTCGTGACAATAGGCATGTGCTTCACCTGCGGCGCGGGTAGGTATTCGGCAGCAGTGAAGGCGGCTAACCCGCAGTGGTTAGCTATGAAGAGGATGAAACTTGACTATGGCTACCGATTACTCTCTTGGCTAGCCGGGACGAAGCGGGATATAGAGTTTATAGACGCGACGTCGGCCGAGTGGCCTCTCCCCCAGGGCTTCAAGAAGAAGCCACTCAGAGAGGCTCTAAGCATCATGGAGCATTAAAGATTAAGGTATTTACACCTCAGCAAATTTTTCTCCGCCACATAATTCTGAAAATCATTTAAGCAGGTTACAACAATCTGAAACCATGCCTTTAAAGGCGCTGGAAAGCCTCCGCATATTGGCACACGCAACCATGATTGTGATGCTTTTCACACTGGTGGCCCTCACACCTCTTTCAGCGATCCAGTATGGTCAGCCTGATGGTAATGCACACCCATACATCGGCCTTGTTGTCTTCTATGACAAGAACAAGGTGCCGCTTTGGCGCTGCACAGGCGCGTTAATTTCAGAGAGAGTGTTACTCACGGCTGGACACTGTACGGGATATGATCCCGAATTAGGTCTGGCGCCATCCTATGCGCAGGTCTGGTTTGACCCTGGCCCAATCCCTTGGGGAAACTATCCTCTCTCTGTGCCAGAGCCAGCTCCGTCCTGTGTCGGGTATAAGGGCTATCCATGCACTGGTGGTTACTGGGGTACACCTCACCCGCATCCAGAATGGACCGGTTACCTAACAATCCCGAATACTCATGATATTGGCGTCGTCCTGCTCAATAAGCCCGTAACCAGACAAGGCTTCGGCAAGCTAGCACCAGCCGGATACCTTGACAACCTAGCAACGCGGCGCGGACTACAGAACGTACAGTTTACCGTTGTAGGCTATGGGCTCCAGCTGGTGAAGCCTTTCTTCATGGGCATACGTGAGAGATATAATGCGACGGTCATGCTCATCAATCTCCGCAGCGCCCTGACCGACGGATACAACCTCCAATACTCTAACGACCCTGGCCTAGGCACAGGCCCCGGCGGCACATGCTTCGGAGACTCCGGCGGCCCAGTCCTACACAAGACCGAGACCGGAGAGGAGTTGATAGTGGCTGTAAACAGCTTCGTACTGAACGCCTACTGCAAAGGCTCGGCCTTCGCCTACAGGACAGACATCCCATACTCGCTTAGCTTCCTCGCAAGCTACGGCGTGGCTCCCTAAACTCTCCTGTGAACGAGCAGGTCTCCAGGATGGTTATCAGCCGTTATCTTGGTCTTAAGGGTAGGCCGCTGAGGGCGGCTCTCCGGCTTATGTGATGTTTTCAGAGGAGTGCCTCGTCGAGGTAGTGGGCGCATCTGCATCCCCGGGTCTCGGGCAACATAGGTATGACGCGGGCGAGTAGTTTTTGGACTTTCTCGACGTTGCTCGCCATCGTCCTGACAACTTCCTCGGCTGTGACCCTCCATCCCTCCTTCCAGCAGTCGTAGTCTGTGACCATCGCGATTGTGAGGTAGCACATCCTCGCCTCCCTGGCAAGAGAGACTTCCGGGACAAGTGTCATGCCGATTATGTGGCCGCCCCATGCCCTGAACATGTTGGACTCTGCGCGGGTGGAGAACCTGGGGCCCTGGATGCAGACGTATGTGCCTCCCTTGTGTATTGGGAGGCCTAGTCTGGCTGCCTCATCGTAGACTATGTCTGTGAGCTCTGGGCAGAAGGGGTCTGCCATCGAGATGTGGGCTACCTGGCCTCCGTCATAGAAGGTTGAGGCCCTGCCGTGTGTCCTATCTATGAACTGGTCTGGGAGGACGAGCTCTCCCGGCCTATACTCCTCCTGCAGGCTCCCAACAGCGCTAGGAGCCAAGACCCTCTCCACACCCTGCTCCTTCAAGGCCCAGATATTCGCCCGGTAGTTGATCATGTGAGGGGGAATGCTGTGGCCAAGCCCATGTCTCGGGAGGAAGACGATGGTGTGTCTACCAACCTTCCCAATGGTCAGTGAGGCGCTCGGCGAGCCGTAGGGTGTGTAGGCCTTAACCTGCCTAGCCTCGCTGAGCATCTCCGCGCTATAGATTCCGGAGCCGCCAACAAGTCCTATGACAGCCATCAGGGTGGAGGCATGTTACGAGTCTTATAAAAGTGTCTCGGCCATCAAAGCAGGAAGAAGAGCTGAAGCCTCAACCCCCCTTAAAAACCACCACATATTACATTGATGCTGTTCAGGGTATTCTCCGAGAAATCGGTGTCTGACGACCGGCTTGTTAAAGCTTTTTTCTACTTGTTTGTTTAGGCTGGGGGTGGTTTTACTGTCGCGCGACAATAGTGGCGGGGACTCGATGGTCTTCGTCTCCTCGGGGGAGTTCGGTGAGCTGATAGCCGAGCTCAGGAGGCTAAACTTGGGGCCAGAATTCGTGCTAGCGGTTCTGAGGGAGCTTGAGAAGCATGGAGTATTGTCAAGCAGGGAGAAGGCCCTCGAGGTCCTGCAGGATGCCTTGGTGAAAAGAGCCGGTCGCCCCCAGCCAACCGAGCTCGGCGAGTCAATCGCCCGAGTAATCCTAAGCAGCAACATAAGCCCAGACGACCTGGAGAGCGCGGCCGAGGCCCTCCAAAACCTAGCAAGACTCTCGGTGGCTAAGGGAACGAGCGCGAGGGCGGCTGAGCGTGCTAGGGAGATCGTCGCTAGGGGGCTCCTCCCAGCCCTCCAGAACCATCTCGTCCCCAGGTGGGTTTACAGGTCTCTAGAGAGGACTACGGCCCAGCTTAAGGAGAGAGTCTCGATGCAGGAGCTTGAGCTTGAGAGGCTTAAGACGCTGCTTAAGAGGAGCGGAAGGGAGATTCCTGTCCAGCGCCTCTACATCGTCTCCGGCCTCTTGGAGGAGGATCCGCTCCCGATGGAGGGTGAGGTGACAAAGATACCCTGCACGGTCTGTAGGGAGCTGAACCACTTCCACCTGCCCCGCGAGGAGGTCTGCAGGATGGCCGACGCCAAACACCTACTCTTCAGGCTCCACTGCAGCTACTGTGGAAGGGTCATAGATATCGAGCCCCAGAGAATCTTACGGCTTCTCGAGGAGAAGATCAGCGAGGCTCGGATGGATTTAAGAAAATAGACACTTGACCCCCGCGCCCCCTATACGCTAAATAACTGGCTGTGCCTGTAAAGGGTCTTGGATGGTGCTGGACATTAAGACGAGGCTTAGGATTCGGGGGTTCTGGTCTCAGTCGACTAGCCGTGTTAGGGAGGAGATTGAGCCGGTCAGGATGGCTTCGAGGAAGCTGGGGCTCGTCGCTAAAAAGGAGCTGGAGAAGAGGCAGAACCTCAGCAGGGATGAGAGGAGGGGGCTTAAGACCGGGCTTATAAGAGCCAGCCAAGCCCACAGGCGCCACCTAAGGCTTCTAAGGTCCAGGATGAAGGAGATTTAAAGCCTGGGGTTCCCCGTGAAATGGCCCAATACGCCCGGGTCTTCAGCCGCGCAACAGCCCTAGCCCTCATCCTTACGCTCCCCCCGATTCTGGGCCTCCTATACCTCTGGAGTATGCGGCTCCAAAGGCCCCTGGAGATAACACTCTGGATAGTCTTCAGCCTGCTCTGGAACACGTTTATATTGATACTATTCGTGAGGGGTAAACTCCTCTCGAGATAGGGGGTCTGAAGCCTAGAAGGATAGGAGCTTGACGACCAGCGTGTCGTCCTCCCGCCTCATGACTATGGTCTTGGCCTTGTCAAACATGGGCCTTAGCCTTGTGGGCACGTAGATTCTCCCATGCCTGTCTAGGCTTACCTGCCACCTCTCCCCGCCCGCCTCTATGACTATGAACAAGGCCCCCTGGCTCAGCTCCCTCGGAACTCGGAGCCTCCAGTAGCGCTTGAGCGTCCTAGTAACCTTCACCTCCTTCACTGAGGCGAGGCCAGACAACACAACATAGTAATACCGGCGGATAATATAAACCCGTCTGCAAATACCTCTAAAAATGCATAATTTACTAATGTTAATCAAATCTTCGAATTAGGGGGATTCCACATATTTTTCCGGGGAAATTATAAACTACGCTCTGCACAGAGGATTTTATGGCCTACTGATTTTAGATAGCCTAAAATCTTAGGCTCTAGCAATTTCTCTCGTTAATGGCTCTGAAGATTGCTGAGACGCTCTGGAAGACCGCGCGTTTCATGTTTGAGGGGCTGGGGAGGGGTAACACTATCCGGGGGTTTGTCTTCGCCTCCATCACCTATCTCATCAGGTCTATTGCCCTCGGCCTGATGCTTCCGTTAATCTTGAGGGACGTTGTGGAGGCGCTGAGCGTCTCTCCACCCAACGCTAGGCTTCTCAACAACGGGCTCCTCTCCCTCGCGATAGTAGCTGTCTCTGTCTCGGCTAGTGAGTGGCTTCTAAAGCCCTTCTGGCAATACATGGCCAGGGGAATCGTCCAGATTAAGCGGGCTATAGTTGACAGGAGGACACCCATGGAGGGTGACTCTAAAGATGTCATAGGCCGTATTGTGAGCGATGTTGACTTTGTAATCTGGAACAACTCTACGAGCTTCAGTATAATCCTGCCCAACTTCCTGACCATGTTTGCATCTCTCGCGGCTATGATTCAGCTTAGCCCGCTGTTTGGCCTCATCTCCCTCTCCCTCATCCCACCACTCACAGCTACGACGGAGTATTATGTCAGGAAGGCGGAGGAGGCTAGGAACGTCGAGAGGAGCTTCTACAGCCAGAGCATACACTTCGCTGAGAGGTTTCTCAACGGTGGGAGGGACGAGCTGCTGGGCTTCCAGGCCTCCTTGGAGAGGTGGCTGAAAGGTATATCGAGGCTGATATTCTATGACAGGGTATTCTGGTTCACTGGGCTGATACTCAGCACCATCCTGCCTTTCATAATTCTCTGGGTTGGTCTGGGCGAGCTTGAAAAGGGTCTGCTGGCTGTCGGGTCACTTGCCGGATCACTCTACGCGAGCGTAAACTACTCAATGGCCCTGGTTAACGGATTCTGGGGCCTATGCGTACTCGGCCAGTCGCTCGCAGCTGTAAGGAGGGTTGAGGCCCTGAGCCGAGAGCGGATGGGGGCCGCCTAGCTGGGCTTAAAACCTTTTATCAGCCTAGACGATGAAGTTGTGCGTGAAGATGGGCCCTGTAAAGATAGGAATTTTGGGTTCCGGCTTCGTGGTCTCTTTCTTCCATCTACCATCCCTGATGGAGGTTCCGAAGGCTGAGGTCGTGGCGATTGGGAGCAGGAGACAGGCGCCGGTTGAGGAGCTGGCTAGGAAGTATGGCGTGAAGAAGGCATACTATGGAGGAGACTATCTGGAGAAACTCTGCAGAGACCCTGAGATAGACTCTGTGCTAATCTGCCTGCCAAACTTCCTCCACCTCCAAGCCACAATACACGCGGCGGAGAACGGTAAGAACGTAATCTGCGAGAAGCCCCTGGGGAGGAATGCAGAAGAGGCGAGGCAGATGCTTGACGTGGTTGAGAGGTATAAGGTCCTTCACGGATACGCCGAGAACCAGGTCTTTACGCCTCAGATCACGCGGGTTAAGGAGATGATTGATAACGGCGCACTGGGGCGTGTCTTCTGGGTTAGGACGAGGGAGGCCCACTTCGGGCCGCACTCCGACTGGTTCTGGAATCCAGAACTCTCAGGCGGGGGCTCCCTGCTAGACATGGGCTGCCACTCTGTTGAGGTTGCGCGCTACTTCATCGGTGATGAGCCGGTTGAGGTTATGGGCTGGGGAGCAACACTGGTTCATGGCTCTAGGACTAGGGCTGAGGACAACAGCCTCGCGTTTGTGAGGTATCGGGGTGGGCAGGTGGGTCAGTCTGAAAATAGCTGGGCGGCACATGGGGGGCTTGACTTGAGATACGAGGTCTACGGCTCTGAGGGCGCTGTGTTCATAGATACGACGAGAGAGACCGGTATCAGGGTTTTCACAGTGGCGCCTGAGGAGAGGGTTGGATACGTGGTCGAGAAGGCGGAGGTTGCGCGGGGATGGATGTACCCTATCTGGCGCGAGCACGAGCTCTACGGCTACCTACACGAGCTCCAACACTTCATCCAGGCCTTCTCCGAGGAAAAAATGCCTAGGGAGACCTACAGAGACGGCTACATAGTCAACAAGATACTAGACGCAGCATACAAGTCCATGAAGAGCGGCCGCTGGGAAAAGATA
>Ga0105160_1000213_pt1 | contig 29747 bp, 27 predicted proteins | sample GXS110809BmetaG_FD_89591 | JGI IMG/M metagenome (GOLD analysis project Ga0105160, IMG submission 89591) | Hot spring microbial communities from Gongxiaoshe hot spring, China to study Microbial Dark Matter (Phase II) - GXS 110809B | ecosystem: Environmental > Aquatic > Thermal springs > Hot...
GACCCCGTCCTTGCGCGCGTCCAATCCGCAGCCCCACCGTCTCGCCCGTGCGCCGCCGCGCGCCGATGTGTCGGGCATTGGCGTGCTGCATCCCTCTGTTCATAAAAGCGCCGCGCTCGCGTGTGCCTTTGCAGCAGTGCCCGCATGTGGCGCACACATGGGCATGGCTGTTGCTGATGCGCCCCAGCCCGCGTTGGATTTCCATCCGCTTCAGGTTCAACTCCGCCCACTCGCGCGAACACTGCACCGAGCGCATCCGCTCCTTGTGCGCCAGGATACGCGCCGCGTGATTGCAGAAAATCTCCCACGCCCGAAACACAGGACGCGAATAAAACAGAAACACCATGCGCGTCGTCCAGCGGGCGGGTTTCATGCCTTCACCTCCGGCAGAGTCGCCCCCACCATCGCCGCCCCGATTGCCTCGCGTGAGAACTCATCCCGCGTAAACTCTGCCACAATCGCGCCCTTGAACAGCGCGGCGATGCGGTCGCAGTGTTCCATCAGCTCGTCCAGGTCGAACGCAATCACCAGCGCCGCCATGCCCTGCTGGCACGCTTGCCGAATGGCGGCGTAGGTCGCCTCTGCACCGCGAATGTCCAGCCCACGCGTGGGGGCGTAGGCAATCAGCAGGCGCGGCTGCCCATACAGCGCACGGGCAATCACCAGTCGCTGCTGGTTGCCCCCCGACAGTTGCACGATTGGCGCACGCAGCGAGGGCACTTTGACCTGAAATCGCTCGATTAGAGCCTCTGCCCGCTGGCGCACGGCGCGCGGCTTGAACCAGCCCAGCGTTTGCAGTTCGGGGTCGCGCTGCGCGCCGAGAATCGCGTTCTCCAGCACGCTCCACTGCGCCGCCATCATGCGTCGGAAACGGTCGTCGAACAGGTAGCGAACGCCTGCCCGAATGCGCTGCGCGGTACTCCAGCGGTGAATCGGCTGCCCGTTCAGCAGGATTTCGCCTTTGGCTACGGGGCGCAGTCCTGCGAGGGCTTCCATAAGTTCCGATTGCCCGCTGCCGTCCACGCCTGCGATGCCGAGAATCTCGCCTGCGCGGAGGGTAAGGCTCAGCCCTTGCACGCCCCAGCCGCCGCGGTCGGAGGGGATGTAGAGGTCGCGGAGTTGGAGGATTCCCTCACCCCCTGACCCCCTCTCCCACGGCGTGGGGGAGGGGGAACTCCCAGCGTCGCGCAGGGAACTCCCCGCATCACGCTGGGAACTCCCAGCGGCGTGCAGGGAACTCCCAGCGGCGCACTGGGAACTCCCCGCATCACGCTGGGAACTCCCAGCGGCGTGCAGGGAACTCCCAGCGGCGCGCGTAGAACTCCCCCTCTCCCACGCTGTGGGAGAGGGGGCTGGGGGGGGAGGGCTGCCCTCCTCCCCAACAATCCACCGCGTCAGCGTCGGCGCGTCCACTTCCGAGAGGGGCGCATCTGCCACCTTGCGTCCCCCGCGCAGCACCGTCACGAAGTCGGCATGCTCCAGTGCCTCCCGCAGTTTGTGGCTCACTAAAATCACTGTACGCCCTTGCGCTTTGAGTCGCAACAGGGTTTCAAACAGCACTTCCGCATCGCGGGGCGAGAGCATTGCGGTCGGCTCGTCTAAGATGAGGATTTCGGCGTCGCGCCACAGCAGCTTGAGAATTTCCAGTTTTTGTCGGGCGGCCACGCTAAGCTCGGCAGCGGGGCGATACCAATCGGGGTGGAAGTCAAGGGCAGCAGCGAGTTGCTCGGCTTTTTCCTGCGCGGCGCGCCGGTTCAGCCAGCCCAGTGCGCCTGTTGGCTCCGCGCCTAAAATCAGGTTGTCCAGTGCGCTGAGTTCAGGAATGATGCTGTAGTGCTGGCTGACCATGCCGATGTGGTGGGCAATCGCATCGGCGGGGCTGCGGAAGTGAACGCGCTTGCCCTTGAGGTAAATCTCGCCCGCGTCAGGGGTGTAGTAGCCGTACAGAATGCGCATCAGCGTGGTTTTGCCTGCGCCGTTCTCGCCCATCACGGCGTGCAAGGTCGCGGGGGCAACCGTGAGATCAATCGCATCGCACGCCACGAGGTTGCCAAACCGCTTCGTGATACTGCGCATTTCGATAATTGGCGTTGCCCCCTCCGCAGGGGCAGCATGCTGTCGTTGGGCAGGCTGTGTCTGCATCGCGCTTTTAGTGTACCCGTGTTCGTTGCTTGGGTTCTGTCGCGCGCTTTTCGCGGCGGATTTTCTAGTTCTGCCCCCCCTCCTGCAGGTTCCCCTCGCAAGCGAGGGGAACCGAACTCTGAACGGTTCCCCCTACGCAGGAGGGGGAACCTCAAGGAGGGGGTTCAAAAACAGCTTGCCCCCCTCCTGCAGGTTCCCCCCGCAAGCGAGGGGAACCGAACTCTGAACGGTTCCCCCTACGCAGGAGGGGGAACCTCAAGGAGGGGGTTCACCAAACTGCCCCCACATGCAAGGAGAACCGACATCGGCTCGATGCCCCCTACGCCTCAGGGGAAATCTATCTGTCTTCTGTTTCGCGGTCAGTCGATGACGAACACCACCTGCAGTTTGTCTAAGAACTTGGTGCGGGCGTTTTCGGCGAGCAGTTTGGCGGCGTCGAGGTCGCTGAGCACCACATCGGTGGTGGCGACAGCGCGCCGGTAGACCCCGATGGGTTTGAGGATAAGCGGGTTGCTCCCGGCGCGGGCGTCGGCACGAGCGGCGTCAAGGTCTTTGTAATAAGCCGCCAGCCCCTGCTGGAGCAGTTGCTCGGGGTCGTACTTGCCCTCGCCGTAGAGCACGGTGCCATCGGCTTTGAGGATGCGCGGTGCCATCGCGGGTTGCACGCCCAGCCCCCGCGCGTCAATAATTAGCCCCGTGTAGGTGCCCTCGACGGTGGGTGCATTCTCGCCAATGGTGAGGTTGGGGCGCGTGATTTCGAGGCGTGGTAGGCTTGGTTCAGGCTCGGCAGGAGGCGTTGCAGAGGCAGGTGGCTGTTTTAGAAGGACGGCGCCCAGTCCTCGCTGTCCATACAGCGGCACAGCCACCGTCACTTGCACAGCTTCCTGCCCCTCGATGTAGATTTTGCGCTCGTCGATGACCGTCGCGCCCCGCAGAAAGCCACTTACGGCAGCGCGCAACTCCTCGCTTTGGGCGATGTAATCGGCGCCCGTGTAGCGGGCGTCGATTTGCACGCGATCTACCAACATCATCAGATTTGCCAGCGCGTCGAGTCGGGCATAGCCGCGCGCTTTGAGGTAAGCGCGAGCGCGGTTCGGTTCGTCTTTGGGCATCAGCCCGACGCCCGTCGCGCTCAGTGTGCCCTTAGACCAATCGATTTCGCCTTCGTCGTGCACAATCACATAGCCCCCGCCGATGGGCACTTCGCGCTCAACGACGGGTTGCGCGTGTAGTGCCCCGACGAGCGCGAGCAGCAGGCTGAGACTGACGATTCGCGCGTTGGGTGGTTTCATAGGTGGCTACCTCCTTCTTTGGAACGGTTGTGGGTGGCTCAGAGAATGTGCCGTAGAGCAAAGCGTTCGCCCACCAGTGCGAGAGCTGCTGTTGCCATGGCGGGCTTGTGTGGTTGGCAAGTATCTGGCGTAGCGCGCGCTGGATAGCGTCCATGTCGCTGAGGTGGCTGATTGCCTGCGCCTCGCCTGCCAGCAGTAGGGGTTCGTGGGGGGTGTCGGGCGAGTGAAGGGGCAGCAGCGACACGCCTGCGGGTGGCTTGAGGCGCAACTGCATCTGCACACGCCAGCTGGCAAACAGGTCGCCCGTGTTGTAGGGCGCGTTGGGGTCGCCCCAGCGTTTGAGGGGTTGCAGGCGTACTTCCGCGACAAGTCTCCATGCGCGTGGGTTGCTTGCGGGGCTAAGTTGCACGCCGATTGGCTGCAAGGCACGATTGAGCAGGGTTTGGAGGACGTCGCGCGTGGGCGTTTCCAGCATCGGCTCGCCTAGGTGCTGGTAATGCAGGGTCAGCGGCGGATGCCCCAAAGCGCGCCAGATTGCGCTCCAGTCGTCGGGGGTGCGTAGCTGCGCAAGGGGCACCACCTCCGCGCGAATGCGCACATAGACGCAGTCGTTGGCAAGGCGCGGCTCGCCCACGCGCTGCCAGCGCACCACGATGCCTTGCGCAAACGCCATGCGTGCCACTTGGTGCAGTTCGCCGTCGCGCCCCACCTCGAGCCCTGCGATTTGTACGCCGCAAGCGGTCTCAACGGCTTGGATGAGGGCGTGGCGTTCCGCTTCGCGGAGGGCGTGCTCGCGCGGCTGCGTCAGCGCCGCCACGCCTTCCACCTCCACAGAAATCGTAGGTAACGCTGGCTGCGCCCAAGCCATTGCGTAAATGCTCCAAAGCACAACTGTTTGCCAGCCTCTCATGGTGTTGGCTCCTGCGGGCGTGGGGGTGTTTCAAGAGCTCGCATAAGCGCTTCGAGCAGCGTCGCTAAGCGGGCGCGGGTCAGAGGCGCGCGCAACTCTTCACGTGACAGGGCGCGGGTTGCCCATTCGGGCGGATGCAGGTACGAAGCGCGCGGCTGCGCCTTACCTATCTGCGCCATGCAGTGGATGGCTTGGATGCAGCTGGGCGTCTCGCTGAGATCAGCGGGGGTGTAGCTGAGCGTGCCTCCGTAGCGCGCTTGCAGCCGCTGCAGCATCGCCTGAAAATAGACGCCACTTACAGGTTCGTCGGGGCGAAATGTGCCATCGGGGTACAGGCGCATCCAGCCGCGTTGCAAGGCACGCTCAATGCTGGCGCGGTGTCTGTGCTGGAGGTAATCGCGTGTATCGAAGTCGGGGGGCACGCCTTCATCGGGCAGCGGTTCGATGGCAAACGATACGGGCAGCGACTTGCCTGTGAGCCGTCGGTGGATGCGTTCGGCGGCGCGCTGGGCTAACGGCTCCCAATCGGCACGCACTCCCGACACTGTCTCTACGCCCCCTGTAAGCACCAAGCCCGTGCGGATATCGTGGCAACTGAGTTCAATCTGAATGCGCCCACCCACGCTGCTTACACGACCCACCAACAGCCGCTGCGCGGCAGCAAGCGGCGCATCGTCGGGTTCGCCCGTCAAGCCCAACTCACGCAAACGACGCTCTTGCAGCACCGCGCGCAGCTGGGCACGGTCGGCAATCTGCAGGTGCGCCGAACGGCTCAGAATCTGCACCACCTGCTGGCGCACTGTCTGAGTCAGCGACTCGTCGTCGCCCTCAAACGCCCCCACAGCGAGGATGGGGCGCGCAGTTTGCCCATGCGCAGCCGCCCCCATCAGCCACGCCACCGCCCACACAGCCCACTGACGCAACCCTTTCACAGCATCCCCCTGATTGAGCGATTCGGATGCGATTTTCAGACTCCTGGTGGCACTTGGGCGTTCAGGCAAGGGTACACTTTCGCGCAGCCAGATGATTGCTATCGTCAACTACGGGATGGGCAACCTGCGCAGTGTGCAAAAGGCGTTTGAGCATATCGGCGTGGAAGCGCGGATTACCAGTCAGCCTGCAGAGGTGTTGGCGGCAGATGCAGTAGTACTGCCTGGCGTGGGCGCGTTTGGCGCGGCGATGGCGCGTCTGAACGAACTGGGGCTTACCTCCGCCCTGCGCCGTGCAATCGAATCGAATAAGCCGTTTCTGGGTATCTGCTTGGGGCTACAACTGCTGTTTGAAAGCAGCTCTGAGTCGCCTGGGGTGGAAGGGCTAGGCATGCTAAAAGGGCGGGTCGTGAGCTTTCGCGAGCAACTGGGCTTTTCATTGCGTGTACCGCATATGGGCTGGAGCCGTTTGCGACTGGCACGGCCCGACTACTCGCTGTGGCGCGGCGTCGCCGACGGCGCATATGTCTATTTCGTGCACTCCTATTATCCGGAGCCAGCGGACGCAAGCATCACCACCGCCTACTGTGAATACGGCATCCGCTTTGCCTGCGCTGTGAGCGTAGGCAATGTGCACGCCGTGCAGTTCCATCCCGAAAAGAGTAGTCAAACAGGGCTTCAGATACTGCGTAACTTCTGCACGCAGGTGGTGGGCAAGAGAGAGGTGTTTTGCTGAGCCCCCTTCGCGACGCTTGACACGACAGCGGCGTTGACACTCCGATTAATTCGTCATTCCGAGCTGCGAGCGGACAATCGCAGAAAAAACTTCTGTCATTCCGAGCCGAAGGTGAGGAATCTGCACAAACATTCCGATTGAGACCCCTCGCCCCGCTCGGGGTGACACATCACTTGGCTCCAACCAACGCTGTCATTCCGAGCCACAGGCGAGGAATCTCCGACACACCACCTTCGCGCGCACAGTCACGGCTTCAGCTACCGAATTCTTAACACCCTGTTAACCAGTAGGGGGGTACCCTTGCTCTGGAGGTTTTATTGTGGAAATGAGGGGAATAACCACGATTCTGGCGCTGACAGGCGCCGTGTTGACAGCAACTGCACAAGTGCGTATCACTGAAGCGATGGTGAATCCGCCCGGTTCGCCCGACGCTGGACGCGAGTTTATTGAAATCCAGAGCTGCCGACCAAACTTCCCTTTGCAAGGTTACTGGCTCATCGGCATTGATGGCGAGTGGTTTTACAACCCCGGCAATATCCACTGGGCGATTGATCTGAGCAACTACAGCACGGGCGCCAACGGCTTGCTGCTGGTGCGCGATGGCACAGCAGTTCTGCTGCCCGAACCTGCAGCTGAGACAACTGTAGTGACTATTCAGGACGCCTTCACACAGGCAGGCATGGGTAACGACAGCTACACAGTGGCGCTGGTGCGCGGCTTCCGCGGGCAGGTAGGCGACGACATCGACACTAACGATGATGGCATCATTGACAATGTGCTGTGGGACGAAGCTATTCACGCCTTCGGTTGGACCGACGACGAGGTTGCGCTGGGCGAGTTTGACGCCACCTACGCTACGCAGCTGAACGGCGTGGATATTCCGCCCGCGATGCGCCGGCGCGCCGACGGCTCCACTTGGGAACCCGATGTGACCATTTTCTTCCAGAACGGTTCCATCATCGCCGCTGATGCGGGGCGCGCCTCAGGCGCGGGCGACTTCGGCCCGTTCCTGACCAGCACCAGCAACCGCGCCATCATCGGCACGCTGCCTGCGCAGTTTAACCGCGAAATAACCCCGGGCAACCTAAACCCTGGTGACAAACCCGCTATCGCGGGCGATGTGAACTGTGACCGCTGCGTGAACGACTCCGACTTGTTGCAGGTTCTATTCAACTTCGGCGGCGATGACCCCGCCTCGGATGTAAATGGCGACGGGGTTGTGAACGATTCTGACCTACTGACGGTGCTGTTCAGCTTCGGTCAGGGCTGCTAGGCGACCGTATTACATAGCGACCAGCGGGGCGTGACCATCGCGCCCCGTTTGTTGCTACCCCATTTGCGACCTTATGTTGATTTGGAGCGGTCGAGACCCATCGCTGCGCTCAGGGTGACAAGCTGATCCGAGTGCAACCAATATCGTCATTCCGAGCCACAGGCGAGGTATCTGAATAGACCCCGCAGTAGAGCCCCCCGCTGCGCTCGGAGTGACAGCCGCTTATCAGCTTTTTTGTGCAACCTGCGCTTGCCCACAGGTGTATACTGTGGTGGAGAGAGCCATGCGAACGTGGATGAGTTGTGGGCTGGCGGTTGCGCTAATCGTGGTTTGGGCGCAAGGGGCACGTTCTGTAATCGGGTTCGAGGATGCCCAACACGGGTGGTTTGTATTGCCCGGCGCGGGGGGCACTGTGGAACTCACGGAAAACCCCAATGATGTGAAAGTGGGCAAACGCGCCTTGCGCTATACCTACGCCGTTGCCAAAGGCAAACTCAACGCGATTATCTACCTACAGCCCGAAACTTGGGCGCAGGGCTTCCGTTTCTGGATCAAAGCCGATCGCCCCGCACTATTTGCCCTCAGCGTGCAAGAGGAGAGCGGCGAGCGGTGGCATGCCCCCTTCTGGGTCAGCGGTAATCAGTGGCAACAGGTCACCATCGCCCTGAGTGACTTTATGCTGGCAGAAGACACCAAGCCTCAAAACGGCAAGCTAGATATGGACGAGGCGCAGGGCATCGGGCTGATAGATGTGAGCGCGCTGTTCTTGGCTGGTTCGGAGGCGGCGGTTCTGTTCGGCGACCAGACAGGCACTCGCATGCTGTGGCTGGACGAGTTTGAGTTTCTCGGCACGCCACCCGCACGCACGCGCGACCCCAATGCGCTGGATGACTTCGGACGCGACTATCTGGTGTGGATGGGCACGCTGTTCACCACCATCCGGCGCGAGGTAGGCGGCATGCGCGTGGAATATAATGCGCCGTTTCCGTACATTTTCGGCACGCTGCGCTTGGTGGAGCCCAATGCTTTGCGCGACACGCGCGGCGTGGAAGTAGTGATTCAAGTGAAAACGCCCACCACGCTGGCAATGTTCGTGGAGGAGGCTGACGGCGAGCGGTGGATGGTAACCTTTGAAGCGGGCGGTGAAAGCAAACCCGAGCCGAAACGCTTACTGTGGAACCAGTTTACCATCACCGACGACACCAAAGGCAAGGGCGACGGCAAATTAGACCCCGCAGCCATCCGCATGCTTTCGCTGGCGGACTGGGGCGCGCTGACCGAAGGGAGCGCCACCAGCAACCAGTGGCTGGTGCAAGCTGTGCGCAAGGTGAAGTAGCGTAGAGGACGCGACGCGATGGCAAGCGATGCGCAGTTAGTGGAACGGTGTTTACGGGGCGAGACGACGGCGTTTGATACGCTAGTGGCGCGGTATCGCGATCGCGTGTTCTCGCTGGCGTTCCGCATTCTGGGCGAGGCGAGTGCTGCCGAGGACGCCGCTCAGGAGGCGTGGTTGCGCGCCTACACGCGCCTGCCGATGTATGACCCTGCGCAACCTTTCTCCACGTGGCTGCTGTGTCTCACAGCGCGGGTGTGCCTAAATGCACGCCGCGCGCGCCAGACCGAGCAGCAATACACGGAGCGGGCTGCCAAAGCGCAACCGCCCACCCCCACGCTGGAGGAGCGCATTTACGAGCGCGAACGGCAGCGCACTCTACAACGACTGCTGCTGCGCCTGCCCGTATTGCAGCGCGCAGCAGTATTGCTGTATTACTACGAAGGGCTATCGGTTTCAGAAGTGGCGCGGGCGCTGGATGTGCCCGAGGGCACTGTTAAGACTTGGCTCTATCGCGCCCGCGAGAGCCTGCGCCAGTGGCTACAGGAGGAACTGGGCGAATGAAAAGCGTGTGCAACTTGTTGGAACCGTTGTTGCTCGCCTACACCGAGGGCTGGCTAAGTGCCTCTGACCGTCTGCGCGTGGAGCAGCATCTGCGGAAGTGCTCGGCTTGTAGGCAAAAGGTCGCCGATTGGTACGCCGTAGCAAACGCGCTGCGCGAGCTGCCCACGCTGCCCGCGCCGATGCCACGCCTGCTCGCCCCCGAGCCAGAGCCACGCCTGGTGCCCCGATTGGCGCTCGCCATGTGCCCCGTGATGGCTTTGCTAATCGCGTGGCACAGCAGCGCGTGGCGCCCCACACTAAGCCATCTCTCGACCTATGCGCCGCCGCGCATCATCACCAAGCCGTTGCACAGCTATGCCCATACGATGCACCGCTGGATAGCAGAGGTTCAACGACGATGGAAGACATTTTAGGGTTGGCGTTGCTATACTTAGCTTTAGCAAGTGTTGGGATTGCGGATGTCGCGCTGTTTCGGGGGTTGACAGCGCACTACCTCTTGCAGCTGCACCGTGAGGAACGCAGGGCGTTCACGAGTGGGCTGACAGTGGTCGCCCTGGTGGCGATACTGGTGGTAATTCTGGGCACGATTGCGCAAAATGCACCTCAAGGTAGCCCTGCGCAAACAGCCACGCAACTAACCGTAGGACTGCTGGGGCTGTTGGTGGGGCTGGCGTTTCTGGTAGGGTATGGGGCGTTGGCGTGGCGCGTGGGCGAGCGAGTGTTGCACATCTTCGGCATGGCGGAGCCAACGCCCGGCTGGTGTGTGCTTGTGGGCACTTTGCTCATCGTGGTGGTGGTATGGGTGCCGCTGTTGGGCTGGGCGTTGGGGCTGTACTGGTTGATGCTCACTGTCGGCGCGGTTATCCAGCGGCTGTTTGGGGGGCTTACTGCCGAGCCCACTGTGCCGCCGACTGAAGCCCCGTAGCCCTATTTCTGTCGCTCGCGCAACTTGGCTGCCACCGATGGAATCACCTGTGCCCGCAGGTGAATGCCCTGCTCGTGGTAATCCACCGACAGCACGCGCCCATATTCGTAGCACTCTGCCAGCAGTGCGGTCGCCTCGTAAGGCAGCCACACATCTACGCTTACCAGCATGCTCTGCACCGTCGCCACGATGCGATCCATTAGGTGCGGGATGCCCTGCGCAAACTTAGCGGAGATATAGACCGAGTTAGGCGTTTCCGCCACCAGCTGGCGCAGCAACGCGGGGTCGCGCACGCAATCCGCCTTGTTGAACACCGTGATGATGGGCTTCTGATCGGCTTGCAGCTCTACCAGCGTGGTTTCCACCGCGTCGCGTTGCAGCTCCCAGTGCGGGCTGGAGATGTCAATCACATGCAACAGGAAGTCCGCTTCGCGAACCTCCTCTAGGGTGGCGTGGAACGCTTCCAGCAGCATCGGGGGCAGGTTCTCCACGAAGCCAACGGTGTCGGTAAGTAGCACCGACCAGCCGTCGGGCAGCACCACGCGGCGGGTGGTGGGATCCAGCGTGGCGAACAGACGGTTATCCACATAGGTTTGTGCGCCCGACAGCACATTCAGTAGGGTGGATTTGCCCGCGTTGGTGTAGCCCACGATGGCGCCGCTGGGGAAGGGCAACTTGCGGCGAGAGCTGCGCTGGTGCGTGCGCTGGCGGCGTAGCTCTTCAATTTCGTGGCGCAAGTGTGCTACGCGCTCGCGAATTCGCCGTTTATCAATCTCCAGCTTGGTCTCGCCGGGTCCGCGGGTGCCGATGCCACCGCCCAAGCGCGAGAGCGCCACACCTTTGCCCGACAGACGCGGCATCAAGTATAGCAGCTGTGCCAGCTCCACTTGGAGCGCGCCTTCGCGCGAGCGTGCTCGCTGCGCGAAAATGTCTAAAATCAGCTGGGTGCGATCAATCACGCGCGTTTGAGTGATTTGTTCGAGATTGCGCTGCTGCACAGGGTTGAGTTCCACATCAAACAGCAGCACATCGGCTTCGTGTTCACGGGCGAGGCGAAACAGCTCTTCTGCTTTACCCTTGCCGATGTAGGTAGCGACATCGGGGAGGGGGCGTTTTTGGCGCGCTTCGGCAACGATTCGCACGCCTGCGGAGTGCGCTAACGCGCGCATTTCATCGTTCCAGTATTCCTCTTCGTATGGATCGGGGCGGCAGAACACCAAAATCGCGCGCTCTGCCTGTCCGATTTCAGTTAGTCGGTGCGGGATGGACTTTCACCTCCTATCAGTTCTAATTTACTGACGCGCCGCCGGTGGCGTTCCTCGGGGCTGAAGCCTGTGCGCAGGAACGCTTCCACGGTGGCGCGTGCCAGTTCGGGTCCGACCACGCGCGCGCCCAAGCAAAGCACATTGGCGTTGTTGTGTTCGCGGGCTAAAGCTGCCGACACAGGTTCGCTGGCGTTGGCAGCGCGGATGCCGAGGCGTTTGTTCGCTGCGATGCTCATACCGATACCCGTACCGCAGATCAGGATGCCCAAGGCGGGTTGCTCTTCTTGCACCAGCTGCGCGGTGAGTTTGTGCGCCACATCGGGGTAGTCGGCAGGCTCTTCGGAATAGACGCCCACATCCACAATTTCATAGCCCTGCTGGAGCAGGTAGTTTTTGAGGAACTCTTTGAGGGCGTAGCCTGCGTGGTCGGCGCCCATGTACAGAATCATCGGTTCACCTCCGCGTCGTGTTGGGCACGCAGGACGCCTTCACTGGGTTTGCTGGCGCCAATGCGTTCGCGCAGCACCTCTAGCGCTTTTTGTAGTTGCGCGTCGCGCGCCTTGTCCTCTTCGGTCATGCGCCAATCTTCGGGATTTTTGACTTCTATGTCGGGTTTCAGTCCACCGATGCGCTTGCCGTCTACCACTTTCGCGTTCAGGTCGTAGCCGCTGGGGGTGAGATACTTTGCGGTGGTGATAGCAACCGCTGTATTGCGTGAGGTGGGGATAACTGTTTGCACCGAGCCTTTGCCAAACGAATCTTCGCCGATGAGCATGGCGACTTTGTGGTCGCGCAGCGCGCCTGCCACAATCTCCGATGCGCTAGCGCTGCCGCTATTGATGAGCACCACGATAGGGATGTTTAGGTTGCGGTAGCGTCCGCGCAGGGTTTCGCGTCGCTCCAGCAGACCTTCTCTGCCCACGATGCTCACGACTACGCGCTCGCCGGGAACAAAGCGGCTCGTTACCTCAATCGCGGCGTCTAGCAGTCCACCGGGGTTGGCGCGTAGGTCAAGGATCAAGGCACGCGCGCCGTTTTGTTGGATTTCGGTGAGGGCACGGTCCAGCAGTTGCGGCGCTTTCTCGTTGAAGTTCTGCAGCCAGATGCGATAAATCTTGTTCTCTTGGTCTTCTAGGTAGACATCGACGGTGGGGCTTTCCACGAGATCGCGCTCGATAGCAACGGTGAACGGTTCATCGACCCCGTTGCGGCGGATGGTGAGGCGCACGGTGGTGCGACGCGGTCCGCGAATCATGCGCACGGCTTCGTCGAGGCTTACTCGCTCGAGGCTTTTACCGTCCACCGCGATGATGATGTCGCCCGGTTTCAGCCCTGCGCGGGCGGCAGGGCTGTTCGGTAGTGGGCGCACGATGCGTGCGCCGCCGGGAGCGTCTTCCAGCAATGCGCCGATACCTGTGAAGCTACCTGTGGTATCCTCCTGCATGCGGCGGAACGCTTCAGGGTCCATAAAGCGGGTGTAGGGGTCGTTCAGCGCCGCAAGCATGCCCTCAATGCTGGCGTAGGTGAGCTTATCAATGGCGGGCGACTCGCCGTAAAAGTGCGCTTCGATCTCGGCGAGGACGGTGCGAAAGGCGTCGGTGGGGTTGAGTGCTGCGCGTGCACTGCCCAGCCACGAGGGGGCGTAGGGCACGAGGGCGTGATAGCCCGCCGCGCTGACATAGCCCGCTACAAACAGTGCGGGCATAAGAAGCAACAATCCGATCCGCGTGCGTCCTGCGCGTTTCATGCTCGCTTCTCCTGAGTGGTCAGCCACTGGAGGGCGCGTTCTAAGGCAGGGTCGGCGCCGGGTTGCCCGCGCATGCGCGGTTCTGCAGGCACGCGCGCGTCAGGCTGCACGCCTCGCTGGTGGAACGCCGTGCCATCGTTGCCCAAGTAGCGCCCCACCGTAAGCGTGAAGGCGGAGCCGTCTTTGAGTTGGTAGAGGTTCGTCTGCGAGGCTTCGCCAAAAGTTGGCATTCCAATAATGCGCGCCTGTGCCCCCTGCCGAATGGCAATTGCCATTAGCTCAGCGATGTTGTAGGTGCCGCGGTCTACCAGCACGGCGATGGGCATGCCCACAGCCTGTGGAGCCTTTGGTAGGGTCAGTGGGCGCTTCTTATAGGTTTTGCCGTCGCGGTATTCCACTTGCGCTACTTGGCGCTTGGAAACCAGTAGGCTGAGCATTTGCAGGGCAGGTTCTTGCTGTCCGATGGCAACGCCCCGCAGGTCAATCACGAAACCTTTGGCGCCGCCCTGTTTGAGGGTGCGCAGCGCGTGAGCAAACTCGCGTGCCGCTGTGGCGTTAATTAGGTTCGGGCGCAGGTAGCCCCAGCGATTTTTCAGCATGCGGTATTCCAAGGGGCGCACGCGGGTGGTGGCGCGCTCAACGCGCACTTTGAGCGTTTGTCCGCCGCGCTTGATGGTTAGCTCCAGCGGTTTTGCTTCGTTGGGCTTGGGGATTTGGCTCAGCTGCGCAGTGGCTTCGCTGAGGGTGATGCTGTTGAGGGCGCGTTGGCGAGCGCGCTCGCTGGCTTGGCGGATTTGGTCACGCGGGCTATGCATCCGCTGCAGTTCCACCACCTCCGCGTAGGGGTTCTCCGACAGCACCCAACGCCCGTCAACTTCATCTATCACATCGCCGGGTTTCAGCCCTGCTTTTTCGGCGGGCGAGTTGGGCAGCACTGCCACGACCGTCAGCAAGCTCTGCTCCAGCGGCGCAGTTTCGTTGCCTACGCGCAGAGTGGTTTTGCGATTCACCACCGCCAACACGGCGCCGATGCCTCCAACCTCGCCGCTGAGCGCGCGCACAAGGTTTTCGTGCTGCTCAGGGCGCAAAAACTGCGAGCGAGGGTCGTTCAGCGATGCCAGCAACGCCTCCAGCGAACCGTAGGTCAACTGCTCGGTTTTAACAGGCTCCACATATTGCTCTCGCACAAGGTAGAGCACGTTGTTGTACAGTTGCACCATTGCTGGCTCGGAGACTTTGGGGGTTGGAGTTGGGGTGCGAGCGTCGGCTAAGGCGGGCGCAAAATCGCGCTGCACCACCACCTCCGAGCCGCGGTGCAAGACGTGGTAGGCAACTATCCGCCGAGTGAGCCAGCCGCTGGCGAACACCAACCCTAGCGCCAGCAGGCTCAGCCCCCCACGAATCCACTTGGCTCTCACGCGATGCGCTCCTCCAGTACCTAATTGTATCCCATCGGCACGCCCGAAAGTTCCCAGTAGACGCAGCACTTGAGGGTTTTACCAGGAACGGCTTGAGCCGTCGCGTTCCGTTCGCGGCTCAAACCGTTCCATCCCCCGCGTTGAACCGACCTACCATGCATACGCTTCGGGCGCGGGACCGCCCGGACCCGGGAAGATTTCATCCAGCCGCTTGAGCGCTTCCTCATCCAGTTTGATTTCCAACGCGCGCATCACGCCATCCAGCTGCTCAATCGTACGGGGTCCGATAATCGGTGCTGTGACCGCAGGCTGGTGCAGCAGCCATGCGATGGCGACATTGGCTGGCTCCTCGCCCAGCTCCTCGCAGAACGCTTCGTACTTTTCGATGCGGTCGCGGTACTTTTCCAGCATCTTTTGCACGCCTTCGGAGGCGCGCCGCCCCTCGCGCACGCCCTTGAGAATGCCACCCAGCAACCCGCTTGCCAGCGGACTCCACGGGATAATCCCGATTCCGTAATGCTGGCATGCCGGTATGACTTCCAGTTCAATCATGCGTGCGTTGAGGTTGTAAAGGCTCTGTTCGGAGACCAGCCCCATAAAGTGGCGTTGCTTTGCCAGTTCCTGCGCTTGCGCGATATGCCACCCTGCGAAGTTGCTGCTGCCCACATACAAAATCTTGCCCTCGCGATAGAGCTGCTCCATCGCTTGCCAGATTTCTTCCCACGGGCATTCGCGGTCAATGTGGTGCATTTGATAGAGGTCAATGTAATCGGTTTTGAGGCGGCGCAGGCTGGCTTCGCAGGCACGCTTGATGTGGAGCGCGGATAGACGCGATTCGTTGGGCCAGTCGCCCATCACGCCGTACACTTTGGTGGCAATCACCACCTTCTCGCGCCTGCCCCCGCCTTGCGACCACCAACGCCCAATAATCTGCTCGGTAATCCCCTCACCTTTGACCCAGCCGTAGGTGTTGGCAGTATCAAAAAAGTTGATCCCCAGCTCCAGCGCCCGATCCATAATGCGATAGGCGTCTTCCTCGCTGGTGTGCGGACCAAAGTTCATCGTACCCAAGCATAAACGGCTCACCAACAACCCAGAGCGACCAAGATGCGTATATTGCATAGGCAACTCCTCCGTTGCTAAGGTTTCGCGGCGCGCAAGGGTTTTCCTGCGCGCAGTTCCTCCACGCGCAGAAGACGCTAGGGGGGCAGGTTTAGAACCTACCCCCTTGGTGTGGGGGTTTCGTCATGCGGGCGAGGGTGTGATGACGGCACGCCCTGCGATTTGACCTGCCTTGAGTTTCGTGTACACTTCGTTGATTTGCTCCAGCGGGTAGAACTCCACAGGAATAGGGCTAACGCGCCCCGATTCCACCAGCGCCACCACCTCGCGCAGCTCTTGCAGGTTGCCCCACAAGGTGAACTCGTATACCACTTCGAAGCGGCTGTTTTCGAGCACCTTCAAGCGGGCGGCGCCGCCAGCCAGCCCCAGTTGGGTGACTTTGCTGCCGTTGGCAGCCACGCCGATGCTCAGTGCTAAGGTCTGCTCGCTGCCCACAAAGTCGAACACTGCCTGCACGCCCTCGCCGCGCGTGAGATCCATAATCGCTTGGGCGAGGTCGGGTTGCTTGGTGGAGTTGAACACTACATCCGCGCCATGCTGGCGTGCCAGCTCCAGTTTGTGGTCGTCGATATCCACCGCGATGATGCGGATGCCCGACAGGGCGCGCAGCAGCTTCACGCCAAACTGCCCCAACCCGCCGATGCCGATTACCAGCGCCCAGCCGTCGGCATACAGGTAGGGCAAGGCGCGTTTCACAGCGCGGTAGGGCGTGAGCGCAGCGTCTGCCAGCGGTGCCGCCTCGCGCGGCGCAAGCTTACTAAGCTTCACTAAGTAGCGCTCCGACGGCACACGCAAGTATTCGGCATAACTACCTTGATGCTCCGAAATACCCACCCACTGCGGTTGAATGCACAACTGCTCGTGCCCCATCACGCACTGACGGCAATAGCCGCACCCCCATCCGCCATAGACCACCACAGGGTCGCCCTCTTTTACCGCCTTCACGCCGCGCCCTACTTGGGCAACAACACCCGCGTTCTCATGACCCAGCGTGTGCGGAAACTTCGGAATCAGACGCAGTTCACCGTCGAGGATGTGGATGTCGCTGTGGCAGAAGCCCGCGCCTTCCACCTTCACCAGAACTTCGCCCTCGCCAATCGTCGGCGTCGGCACTTCCTCAATCACAAACGGTTGACCGTAATCGTATAGTCGCGCTGCTTTCATCGCGGGTCGCTTCCCTACCGCAACTTTTACAGGTAAAGCAGGAGTTTCCTGCCCCATGGGCAACTCGAGTGCCCAGGTGAGCGCGGTGGCAGCAATCCGAGCAGCGCTTATTGATTGGCGGAACTATCTGGTGGGTGTCTTCACGCAGTTCTTGGCGAACCCTGTGATTGGGCGCGAGCTTCGGGTGCGCATGCGACTTGGGCGCAGCTATCGCCTACAAGCCTTCTACTTGGCGTTTATGGTGCTGATTGTCGTTCTCGCTTATGAATGGGTGGTGGGCGATGCGCAACGACTGAGCAACCCCTACCAATTGCAAGACGCGCTGCTGGGGTTCTACTACACAGTGATGGGCACGCTGATTTCGCTGATAGCCCTCATCGCCCCTGCGCTAACGGCAAACGCAATTACTTTAGAGCGCGAGCGCAAGACGATTGATTTGCTGCTTGCCACGCCGCTGACTGCGCGCCAGCTGTTGGTGGGCAAGTTGGTGGCATCGTTCGCTTTCGTTGTGCTGCTGCTGGCGCTCACGATGCCGATTACTGCCGTGTGCGTGTTGTTGGGGGGCGTGTCGTTTGGCGATTTGGTGCGTGCTTATGTGATTGTGGCGTTTAGTTCGCTCCTGCTCTGCAGCATTGCGCTGTTCACTTCAGTGTATGCGCGCAACTCTACCTTAGCGGTGCTGTGGAGCTATACCCGCGTGGCTGCCTTCTTGGGGCTGACCGCCATTTTGGTGTTAGTTCAGGGCGCCTATCGATTGTCGGTCGCGAGTGGGCTCACGGGAGTGCCCTTGATGTTTCCGTTGGCTCTGCTCAACCCGTTTGCAGCGATTGCAGCCGCCGATGCGGAGTTGAACTTGATACACTTCCGATTGCCCAGCTGGGTGGTGGCGGTGGTACTCAATTTGCTCCTCACCCGCCTGATTCTGACGGCGGCGGCGCGCAAGGTGGGGTTGTATGACAAGGATGTGCTGCCCTCCGTGCGGCGACAGGTACTGCTGATAGTGCCTTTGGCGGTATTTGTGAGTCTGGTGCCACTATTGACCCCCGGCTCCGTGAGTTCGCTGGGCGCAGCGGCTTTCAACACTCCTGAAGCAGGGGTGCTGATTTTGTTTGGTATGCTGCCAATCCTAGCGTTGGCAGCGTGGATCAGCCCCTTCGGTCAGGATGACGATAAACCCTGCCCCAACGACGGCGTTTTTCGGCTCTCCAAGATGTTCACGCCTGCGCCGTCGGGTGCCCTACCGTTTCTAAGCGCGCTGTGGGTGTTGACGATTGGTGCCGTCTTCGCAGGATTTGCCTGGGCAACCCCGCGCACATTACCGACGCTGGACACCGAGTTTTGGTTGATGCTGATTGGGCACATCACCTACTTCGCGGGCATCTCGGTGTTGTTTTGGGGGATTGGGCGCTACTGTTCAGTGCTACTTGGGGGTAGGAGCCTCGCAGGGGCGCGCGCGCTAACCATCGCAGTGCTGGTGGGAATAATCGTGCTGCCGCTTTTGGTACACCTGCTGCTTTTCGCGGATGCCGGGAATTCACCTGCGCTGCAGTTGTGGCTTTTGACCCCTCTTCTGCTCCGCGATACAGGGGGGACTTGGGCTGTTGATGTGGCGCAACGCCTATTCACTTGGGGAAGCGTTATGCTGATACTTGGCGCGATTCTGGGCGCGCTCACGCGCCCTCGCAAGGCGAGCGCGGCATAGGCAAGCGCCATCCGATAGAGGTACAATCGCACTATGCGCCGCCTGGATGCGCACACGCAGCTGGTGGGTGTGCTGGGTTACCCTGTGCGCCATTCGCTATCGCCCGCGATGCATAACGCGGCTTTTCAAGCGCTTGGGCTAAATTGGGTTTATTTAGCCTTCGAGGTGCCCCCCGAGTTGCTGCCGCAGGCAGTTACGGGCATGCGCGGGCTGGGCATTCGGGGGCTGAACTTGACTATTCCGCACAAGCAAGCGGTGATACCGCTGCTGGACGGGCTCACTGATGCGGCGGCGCGCATCGGCGCGGTGAACACGCTGTTTTGGCACGAAGGGCAGCTTATGGGCGACAATACCGATGCGGAAGGTTTTCTCCGCGCCTTGTTGGAAGCAAGTGTTGACCCCACAGGGCACACGGTGCTGGTGCTGGGGGCAGGAGGTGCGGCGCGGGCGGTAGTGTATGCTCTCACCCAACGCGGGTGCCGAGTTTATATTGCCAACCGCACCTACGAGCGCGCCCTGCTGCTGGCGCAGGCGTTCGGTGCCGAAGCTATTCCGCTTCACGCGCTGGAGGCCCTCCTGCCGCGTCTGGACGGCGTCGTGAACAGCACCTCGCTGGGGATGGCGCCCGATGTGCACAGCACGCCCCCAGTTGCTTGGCAACTCGTGCCGCCCACGGCATGGGCGTGCGATTTAGTCTACCGCCCTCGCCAGACACGCTTTCTGCAGTTGGCAGCCGCGCATGGGCTGAAAACCGTGGATGGCTTGGGCATGCTGGTGCATCAAGGGGCGCTCGCTTTCGAGCGTTGGACAGGGCACGCGGCGCCCATCTTCGCTATGCGCGACGCGATAACGCCCTTCCTCGAGGAGTGAGCGCACCCTGTTTCTGGTACAATATACCGACTTCGCCACAAAGGAGGCGGATGCTGTGTCAACTAAGTATATTTTCGTCACGGGCGGCGTGGTTAGCTCAATCGGAAAGGGTATCGCCGCCGCCAGTATCGGTAGGCTCCTGCGCAGCAGGGGCTACCAAGTTGCCCCCCTCAAAATGGACCCTTACATCAATGTCGACGCAGGCACAATGAACCCCTACCAACACGGCGAGGTGTTCGTCACCGATGACGGCGCGGAAACCGACTTAGACTTGGGGCACTACGAGCGATTTCTGGATGTGAACTGCACGCGCAACTCGAATGTCACCACAGGGCGCATCTACAAAAGCGTGATTGACAAAGAGCGTCGGGGCGATTACTTGGGCGCAACAGTGCAAGTCATTCCCCACATCACTGACGAAATCAAAGAACACATCCGCCGCGTGGGGCGCGAGCAGAACGCCGATGTGGTCATCGTGGAAGTAGGCGGCACCGTGGGCGACATAGAAAGCTTGCCGTTTCTGGAAGCTATTCGTCAGTTCCGCAAAGATGCTGGCGCCGAAAATGTGATGTATGTGCATGTTACGCTAATCCCCACGGTGGGGCGGTGGAACGAGATCAAAACCAAGCCCACGCAACACAGTGTCATCAAGCTGCGCGAGATTGGCATCACGCCCGATGTGTTGATTTGTCGCACGCGCGTGCCGCTGCCCGACGATGTGCGCGCCAAAATCTCGCTGTTTACCGATGTGGCGCAGAACGCCGTTATCGAGTCGCTGGATGTAGACACGATTTACGAAATCCCGCTACTGTTTGAGCAAGCGGGGCTGGGGCGATTGGTGCTGCGTCGCTTGGGGCTGCCCGACCTACCCCCCGACCACCGCGAATGGGAGCAGATAGTGGCGCGTCTCAAGCGTCCCGCGCATCGCTGTCGCATCGCCCTGGTGGGTAAGTACATCGAGAACCGCGACTCCTATCTGAGCATCGCGGAAGCGTTTGCCCACGCAGGCGCTGCCCACGACGCCGCCGTTGAAATCGAGTGGGTCGATTCGTCGGAGCTGGAGCAAGTGGACGTGGAAACGCGCCTGCAAGGCGTGGACGGGATTTTGGTGGCGCACGGTTTTGGCGCGCGCGGCGTGGAGGGCAAGCTGCGTGCCATCCGCTACGCCCGCGAACAGGGCGTGCCTTTTTATGGCATCTGCTATGGAATGCAAATGGCAGTGATCGAGTTCGCTCGTCATGTGGCGGGGCTGGAAGGGGCACATACCGAAGAGGTTGACCACACCACCCCGCACCCCGTGATTCACCTATTGCCCGAGCAACGCACCATCGGCGATAAGGGCGGCACGATGCGCTTAGGAGCCTACCCGTGCCGCTTGTTGCCCAACTCGCTGGCGGCACAGGTGTATGGCGACACCGTTATCTACGAACGCCACCGCCACCGCTACGAAGTCAACAACGAGTATCGCCCGTTGCTGGAGCAGCACGGGCTGGTGTTCAGCGGTGTATCGCCCGATAACCGCCTCGTGGAGATGATTGAGTTGCCGGGGCACCCCTTTTTCTTGGCTGGGCAGTTTCACCCAGAGTTCAAGTCGCGCCCGAACCGCCCCCACCCCGTGTTTGTGGGGCTGGTGCGCGCCGCCCTCGAACGGCGCAATCGCATGCCCTACACCCCCGCGCTGGTGGAACAGCGGTAGGTTGAATCGAGATCGCCCGTCATCGCCTCTACCATAGCGAGGGTATCCACAGGAGGCAAATCAGATGCGCAAATGGCTCGTTTGGCTGGTTTGGATTGTAGCCATCGCTGCGCTGCTGGGCGCGGCGAACACGCCCCTTCAGCAAGCATCAAAACCCGCCACCAACAGCTGCACGACACCCATTTACTGGGAATCGCCCCTGCTGAAATAGCACGCTACTCCCACACCACAAAGGGGTTGAAGCGCGTGTCGGTGTCGTACACATCCACGCCTTCGCGCGCCTTCAAAAAGCCCACCACCAGGTAGGTAAGCGGGGTCGCCGCTGCCTCATAAGCAGTTTTGGCGAGCCACTCCGCCAGCGCAATCTGCGCAAGCGTCGCCATTGGGTGAACACCCCCGAACGCCACCCCTGTGAAGATCGCGGTGTCTAGCAGCTGGGCAATCAGCGTGGAGCTAATCGTGCGCATCCAGAGCCAGCGCCCCTGAGTAGCAATCTTAAGTTTCGCCAACACATACGAGTTGGTGAACTCGCCCACTAAGTAGGCAATCAGCGAGGCAGCCATCAAGCGCGGCGCCACGCCCAACACCGTCTCGTATGCCTGCTGATGCCCCCAAAACGGCGCGGGAGGCAATGCAATCACGGCGCTCACTACCAATACCGTCAGCAGATTACACAAAAAACCAATCCAAATCACCAACCGGGCGCGACGATAGCCATACACCTCGGTTAGCACATCTCCGATGATGTAGCTCACTGGGAAAATAACAATAGCCGCTGAGAGCGCGAGCCCGCCTACTGTGATGATTTTGGCAGCGATAATGTTGGAAAGCAGCAAGCTCATCACAAAAAGCGCAACCACCATCACAAACCAGATGGAATAGCCACGCTCCAGCGACCCTGTCAATGCCACTTTAGGTAGCGGTTTTTTTATCATCGTTTCAGTCATGATTTGCTAATCAGTCGGTTCTCTTCTAAAATGTCTGCCCAGGGATACCCTCAGCCGAAGGAGTACCTGATGAGGCATTATTATAACCCAAGCAGCTCCCTATTCGGTTTGCGTGGGCAGGTTCTTTGCTCCGCTGAGAATGACCGCTTCATTTGTGCGGCGGTGGCTCTACCACTCTAAGTAAGGGGCGAGGGGTCTTATGTGGGTGCCAGCTTGGGTTATGGTGGCTCAAATTGCGATCTATGCCGAGGGGCTGTGTGGAAATAGACAGCTGCAGGTTCTTGTGCAAGCAAAGCTGCCCTGTGTCGGCTTGTGGTCGTGCGCGAGGACGCCGACGCTATTGGCTTCGTCGGCGGGGACGCCGATACCATGTTTAGCCTGCGCAGGCGGGCTTGGCTTGCAGCGCAACGACTTCAGCTGTCAATTTCTTGAACCGTTTCTCAGGCAAGCTTTGCGGGGGCGCGACAGCTTTCTAACTGCGCTTCCAGCCACTCCAGCGCATCGGCAAGGCGCGGGCATGGACGACTAAAGTATGCATTGCCGTCTGCCACAAACACCGCTCCGCGTTGCACAGCGGGTAGCTCGTGCCAGCCCGGCATCGCCTCTAAAACAGGCAAGTCTTGTAGAGTGCGCTCCACCGTGAAACCGCAACAGGCAATTACAATCGCTTCGGGTTGCCACGCCAGTACCTCGTTCCAGTCGAGGCGACGGGAAGGGCGTCCGGGTTTACCGTGTCCGTCTATACCCCCTGCCAGCTGCACCAACTCAGGCGTCCAATGCCCGCATGCGAAAGGTGGATCAATCCACTCCAAGAAGGTGACGCGCACGGGCGGGCGGTGCTGCGTGCGTCGGCGCACGCGCGCCAAGCGTTGCTGAAACGCTGCCACAAGGGCACGCCCACGCTCGGGCATACCCGCAGCGTCCGCCACCATCTGAAAGGTTTCCATCACGCCCTGCAGCGTGGTCGGCTCAAGGTTCAGCACGCGCGTGCTCGGGCGCAACCGCGCCACCGCCTCCTGCACCGAGTTGTAGGAAACCGCACACACACTGCAAAGTGCCTGCGTGATCAATAAGTCGGGTTCCAACTGCTGCAGTAGGTCTAAATCCAGCCCATAGAGTGTTGCGTGGGTCATCAATGTCTCGGAGACCATGCGGTCAATCTCGTGGCTGGGCAGATCGGGCGGGATGAGGCTGTAGGTAATCACGGGACGGTCTAAAATCTCTGGCGGGTAGTCGCACTCGTGGCTCCGCGCCACTAGGTAATCCCCCAATCCTAAGGCGCACACGATTTCCGTCGCGCTGGGCAGCAGCGACACGATGCGCATGTCGGGATTATACCCGTCAGGTAGAATCGTGCTATGCGAACACTTGGCACAGGAGGCATCGCTTGATGGTTCGAGTGCGCTATGCGCCCAGCCCTACAGGGATGCCCCATGTGGGCAACATCCGCACCGCGCTGTTCAACTGGGTCTTTGCCCGCCATCACGGGGGCCAATTTATCGTGCGCATTGAGGACACCGACCGCAACCGCTATGTGGAAGGCTCTGAGGCAGCGATTCTCAACTCGCTGCGCTGGTTAGGGCTGGATTGGGACGAAGGTCCTGAGGTAGGCGGTCCACACGCACCGTATTATCAGTCGCAGCGGTTGGAAATTTACCAGCGGATTGCCCACCAGCTGGTGGAAGAGGGCAAGGCGTACAAATGCTTCTGCTCGCAAGAGGAGTTGGAGCAGATGCGCGCGCAGCAACGCGCTGAAGGTGCAGCCGTCACGATGTACGACCGTCGCTGCCGCCGCCTTACGCCCGCCGAAGTGAAGGCACGTGAAGAGTCTGGCATCCCCTATGTCATTCGCTTCAAAATGCCCCTGGAAGGCACTGTGGAATACGAAGACCTCATTCACGGACGCACCGTGTTCCAAAACAAACTCACGGACGATTTCGTGATGCTCAAATCGGACGGCTATCCCACTTACCACTTGGCAAATGTGGTGGACGACCACCTGATGGAAGTCACGCATGTGCTGCGGGGCGACGAGTGGATTTCCAGCATGCCGCGCCACTTGAACCTCTACATGGCACTAGGCTGGGAGCCGCCCAAGTTCGCCCACTTGCCCCTGCTGCTGGGACCTGATAAACAGAAACTTTCCAAGCGGCACGGCGATGTGGAGTTCACTGAGTTCATTCGCAAGGGCTACCTGCCTGAGGCGATGTTCAACTTTCTCGCCATCTGCGGCTGGAACCCCGGCGACGACCGCGAAATCCTCACGCGCGAGGAAATCATCCAGCTGTTCAGCCTCGAGCGCGTCTCAGACAATCCGTTCGTGTTCCACCACGATAAGCTGCTATGGATGAACGGTTATTACATCCGCCACCTGCCCAAAGAGGAGCTGATTGAACGGTGCATCCCGTTTTTGCAAGAGGCAGGGCTAATCCCGAAAGAGTTGGACGCAGCAACGCGCGCCTATGTAGAGAAGGTCGTGCCGCTGGAACAAGAAAAAATGAAACTGCTCAGCGACGCGCCTAAGCTGCTGGACTTCTTCTTCACGGATGACTACCCGATTGACGAGGCAGCGGTGCGCCGCTGGTTTGGCGAACCACACATCCCGCAAATGCTGGAAGAGCTGATTCGTCGCTATGAGGCGTTAGAGCCGTTCACTGCCCCTGAGATCGAACGCGTAACGCGTGAAGTAATCGCGTGGTTGGGCGTCAAGGGTGGTGAGGTCATTCACCCCACGCGTGTGGCGCTTAGCGGGCGAACCACGGGTCCCAGCCTGTTTGAGATGATAGAGGCGCTAGGCAAGCCGCGCGTATTGCAGCGACTCCGCCGCGCACAAAGTTGGATTATTAGATAACCAACCAGTTGAGATTCCTCGCTTCGCTCGGAATGACAGGGCGGTTTTGCGCACCTAGCTTGTCATTCCGAGCCGCAGGCGAGGAATCTCTTAGAGCATGCCACTTCTGAAACACCCCGAGCAGTTGAGGCTTCGAATAGGCAATGAACTCAGGTGGCTGAAGCCGTTCCTAAGCAAACGAGGTCGTCAGTCACTGGTGCAGCGGCATTCTTGCCGTTGCACCAACTCTTGTTGGTAGAAACGCCGCCCCAACAAGTTCGGTGCGACGACATTCCTGACGTCGCGTATCAGACAACGGCAAGAATGCCGTTGCGCCAACTCTCGTTGGCAGAAATACCGCCCCAACAAGTTCGGTGCGACGACATTCCTGACGTCGCATATCAGACAACGGCAAGAATGCCGTTGCACCAGCTCTTGTTGGTCGCATCATCAGATAACGGCAGGAATGCCGTTGCACCAGTCTTCAAACAATGCCTTACATGCACGCTCTAAGTGTGCTTCTGCGTCAAAAGCCGTTCGGCGTAATCAGTTCCAGAAGGCGTGCTAGCTCCTCCTCCGAGTAAAACTCTATCACTATCTTGCCACCCCCTCCGTTTCCGAGCGTTATTTGCACGCGCGTACCCAAGTATGCGCTCAGGTTGTGTTCTAACGCCTTAATCTCCTCGGGCACAGACGACGGTGGGGACGCTTTAGTAGGGGCGTGACGCGGGCTGGGAGCCGTCGGACGCAGCTCGCGTGCGCGCAATTCCGCTGCCCGCACGCTTAGCCGCCCCGCAATAATTTCTTCCCACAATTGACGCTGCTGCACAGGATCTTTCACCATCAGCAGGGCGCGTCCATGCCCCTCGCTGATCGCGCCGTCTTTGAGACTGTTGATAATGTATTCGGGCAGCTGCAGCAGGCGCAGCGTGTTCGAGATCGCGGGCACGCTTTTGCCCACGCGCTGTGCCACCTGCTCTTGGGTCAGCCCGAACTCCTCCATCAGTCGCTTGTAGGCGAGCGCGGCATCAATCGGGTTGATATCCTCACGCTGCACATTCTCTACGAGCGCCATCTCCAGCATCTGCTGCTCGGAGGGCGAACGCACAATCGCAGGGATTGTGGTCAGCCCTGCCATTTTAGCAGCGCGCAGCCGACGCTCCCCCGCGATAAGCACATAATCGTTCGCGCCCTCCTGACGCACAATAATCGGCTGAATGACGCCCAACTCCTTGATGGAAGCAGCCAACTCCGCCAGCGACTCGTCGCTGAACTGTTGGCGGGGTTGGTAGGGGTTGGGTCGAACCGAATCAATAGGCAGCTCGCGAATCAGAGTTTCCGAAAGTTCCGCTTGCCCCAACAGCGCTTCCAAACCTTTACCGAGCGCGGGACGCCCCATATGCGCGCACCTCCTCCACAAACTCCAAGTATGCTTGGGCAGCGCGTGAGCGCGCGTCGTATTCCAACACCGGTTGCCCAAAGCTGGGCGACTCGCTCACGCGCACGCTGCGCGGAATAACTGTGTTAGCCACTTTTGCTCCAAAAAACTTGCGCACCTCGTGTTCCACTTGCTCCGATAAGCGTGTGCGCGAGTCGTGCATCGTTAGCAGCACCTTCCAAATCTCCAGCGCGGGGTTCAGATGCCGACGCACCAACTCCACGGTTTGCATAAGGCGCGAGAGCCCTTCCAGTGCATAGTACTCACATTGTACAGGCACAATCAGACCCTCTGCGGCCACCAGTGCGTTGACTGTAAGCAGCCCCAATGAAGGCGGCGTATCAACAATAATCCACGCATAGTTTGTGCGCAACGGCTCCAAGACGCGCCTGAGAATCGTCTCGCGGGCAATTTGCGGGGCGAGCATTACGTCGGCGCCTGCGAGGTCAATGCTTGCAGCAATCAAATGAAGATTAGGACGCCCTGTCTCCAGTTGGGCGGGTTCTATAGGGGTGATGGAAGCGTGCTCCGTTGCCTGCTGAATCAGTGTGAATAGGTTCAGGGAACGGCTGCGTGGGTCGATTCCAAGCCCGCTGGTTGCGTTTGCCTGCGGGTCAGCGTCTACCAGAAGGGTTGGTTCCCCCAACTGCGCCAAGCCGACGGCAAGGTTAACAGCGGTTGTGGTTTTGCCCACGCCACCCTTCTGATTGACAACCGTCAGGACCCAGGCGGTATGTTGCACGTGGTTATCGTTCGGGGGCGGGGCGTAAACTCCTGCAAGCAGATGCGAGGAGCCTTCCAAGGCTCCTCGCACGCGTTATTGGCTCAGTTTGTCGGCAAGCGCGCGCCGCACCATCGCGCCTGCAATTGTCTTAGCGTCCACGACGGCGTGGCGCAGCGAGCGTTGTACCTCCTGCACGCGCTCGTGGCGGATGTCAGGCTGCGCCGCCAACTCACGCGCGAGGTCCTTTGCCAGTTGTTGGTCGGCTTCAGCATTTGCCACAAACGGGGCAGGCACCGACTCAATCGGCGTCATGCTCACCGCCTGCTCACGCAGCACGCGCGCCACCTTTCGCGCTTCCGTTACCGAGATTTGCATCGTTTCTGCCTCCTATCTTGCTGATCTTGCAGCAAGCCAGAGACAAGCAACCCAGCCATCTGCCAACCACTGCGGCAGCCCCGTCGGCTTTGCGCCCCTGCATCACTACAGGTTTGCCCTTTGCTGTCTTCGGCTTACTTCAATAGGGCTATTATCGGCAGCCCTTCACGATTTCTTTAGCCCCCCAATGGGCTGCCCCTCCAGAATTTTGCGCAATCGCTGGATTTCGTCGCGCAAAATCGCTGCCCGTTCGAACTCCAACGCCTTTGCCGCTTGACGCATCTCCTGCTCCAGCCGACTGATCACCAACGGCAGATCTTCAAACGCGACGCGCTCCGTGTCCACCACCTGGTAGAAAGCGCGCTCCTCTGCCACTTTGTAAGCGCGCACTGTTTCGCGCACTTCTTTGCGCACGGTTTCGGGCACGATGCCGTGCTTTTGATTGTACTCCATCTGAATCTGCCGGCGGCGGTTGGTCTCGTCAATCGCCCGCTGCATTGAGCCCGTAATGCGGTCGGCGTACAAGATTACCTGACCGAACTTGTTGCGCGCCGCACGCCCAATCGTCTGAATCAGCGAAGTCTCCGAGCGTAGAAAACCTTCCTTGTCCGCGTCGAGAATCGCCACCAGCGAGACTTCGGGCAAGTCGAGCCCTTCGCGCAACAGGTTAACCCCCACGACTACATCATACGTGCCCAAACGCAGATCGCGCAGGATTTCCGCCCGCTCCAGCGATTGCACATCCGAGTGCAAATACTGCACCCGAATGCCAAGCTCTTGCAAGTAGTTTGTGAGGTCTTCTGCCATCTTTTTGGTGAGCGTGGTCACCAGCACGCGCTCGTCGCGCTCGATGCGGCGGCGTATCTCCGCCACCAAGTCGTCTATCTGCCCTTTCGTGGGGCGCACAATCACCTCAGGATCCAGCAGCCCCGTAGGACGGATAATCTGCTCCACTATCTGCTCACTAACTTTGCGCTCAAACGGACCCGGCGTCGCCGAGACGAAAATCACTTGATTGATACGCTCCAAAAACTCCTCAAAGCGCAACGGGCGGTTATCTAGCGCAGAGGGCAGGCGGAAGCCGTATTCCACCAGCGTACGCTTGCGCTGCAAGTCGCCATTGTACATCGCGCGGATTTGGGGGATGGTCTGATGCGATTCGTCGATGAAAAGAATGTAGTCCTCTGGGAAATAATCCAGCAAGGTGTAGGGCGGTTCACCGGGCTGGCGCCCGTCAAAGTAGCGCGAGTAGTTCTCTATACCGTTGCAGTAGCCCACTTCGCGCATCATCTCAAGATCCATCTCGGTTCGCTGCCGAATGCGTTGTGCCTCCAGCAAACGCCCTTGCGACTCGAAGTAGGCCACCTGCGCTTCCAACTCCTCGCGGATTTGCGCGATGATCGTATCCAGCCGATCCCACGGCGTCACATAATGCGTGGCGGGGAAGAAAGTCGCTCGCTCCAGCTCGGCAAGGATTTCGCCCTTCAGAGGATCGTATTCATAGATGCGCTCCACTTCGTCGCCAAAGAGCTCGATTCGGGTCACGAACTCCTCATCTGCAGGCTGCACATCAATCACATCTCCGCGAATGCGGAATGTGCCACGCCCAAGCACCATGTCAGAGCGCACATATTGCAGCTCTACCAAGCGCATCGCTAACTCGCGCGGATCCAGTCGGTCGCCACGCCTCACCGTTACGATGCTGCGCAGGTACTCCTGCGGTGAGCCTAAGCCATAGATGCTGGAAACGCTGGCAACAACTACCACATCGCGACGCTCCAGCACTGCTTGCGTCGCTGCATGCCGCAAACGGTCTATCTCGTCGTTTATGGAAGCCGTTTTCTCAATGTAGGTATCCGTTTGGGGAACATACGCTTCGGGCTGATAGTAGTCGTAGTAGCTGATAAAAAAGTGAACGGCATTTTCGGGGAAGAACGCGCGAAATTCTTGACACAGCTGGGCTGCCAGTGTTTTGTTGTGGGCTATCACGAGGGCAGGACGCTGCACGGCAGCAATCACCGAAGCCATCGTGAAAGTTTTGCCGGTGCCCGTTGCCCCCAACAACGTTTGAAACTTATAGCCGCGATTTAGCCCTTCTACCAGCTTGGCAATCGCTTGAGGCTGGTCGCCGCGTGGCTGAAACTCAGCGCAGAGTTTGAACATCGTCGGAAAATTATACCTATCAACAAAGGGCACGCAGCATCAGGGGCTCGTAAGGAGGCGTTCGGGGCGTTTAGGGGCAGTTCGACAACCCCTGATTATTTAGCCATGCTAAACACTGCGCAACCCCCCACCCCCTTTGAACTCAACACAAATGTCTACCACCCCCTCGCGCACTCCTTAGC
>Ga0105160_1000214_pt1 | contig 29649 bp, 32 predicted proteins | sample GXS110809BmetaG_FD_89591 | JGI IMG/M metagenome (GOLD analysis project Ga0105160, IMG submission 89591) | Hot spring microbial communities from Gongxiaoshe hot spring, China to study Microbial Dark Matter (Phase II) - GXS 110809B | ecosystem: Environmental > Aquatic > Thermal springs > Hot...
TCCTCGCTATCCTTTACTCGTTAATTTTCCATTTCTTTATTTATTAAGATATGAAGAAATAGAAAAAATGCTTCATCCTGTTGTAGTTGCTTACGAGGATATTGGGTCAGGCGAATTAAAAGGTAGAAGAGTCGCAGTTATAAGTGTTATCGATAAAAGCAAAATGTATGAAAGATACAGGATATACCTTGATACACAAACATATTTCCCTGTAAAGATAGTTTTCTATCCATTTGAGAAAGATAAAGATGGAATAGAGGTAATCTATAGAAATTTTTCTTATGTAGGGGATGGAAGAATATGGCCCCAAAAAATATTGATTTACTATTTTAATAGTAAAAAGAAATATTTAGCATGGGTAGTATATTTCAAAAACATTTCAATAAACGTAGGCTTAGGTGAAGATGTATTTCAAACAAATACTAATACTGACATTCCTGTAATCCCAAAATAAGATGGAAATAATTTGGGCACCATGGAGAGGAAATTACATAAAAACACATTTTATGGATAAGAAAAAGGATTGTATATTCTGTGTTTTTAATAATAAGAAAATAATAGATTTAGAGCCATCTATAGAAAACCTTATTCTTCACAAATCTAAACACTGCTTCATAATGATGAATAAATACCCTTATATAAATGGACATCTAATGGTTATTCCTTACAAGCATACAGATAATATTTTGGAATTAGAAGATGATGAAAAAAATGATATTTTTAGCATTATTCAGTTTTGTGTCCAAATCTTATATAATGTCTATAAGCCAGATGGTTTTAATATTGGTATAAACTTGGGAAAAGTTGCAGGAGCAGGAATAGATCAGCATATACATTTTCATATAGTTCCTCGCTTCAATGCGGATCATAATTTTATGACAACAGTATCAAACTGTAGAATAATAAACTTCTGTTTAGAAGAAACTTATCAAGATTTATACAATGCTATAAAAACAAAAAAGAAAGAGGGATAGATATGAGTTATGAAAACAGAATATGGTGCGGAACAATAAATATAAGATATATTAATCAAGAGGTAGATCTATTTGGATGGGTTAACAGAGCAAGAAACATGGGAGGAATCCTATTTATAGATTTAAGAGATAGAACTGGGATTGTACAAGTAGTAGCTGATGAACAGAAAATTTCAAACTTTGAAGAAATCTCAAAATTATCCAATGAAGATGTTATAAAAGTTAAAGGAGTAGTAAAACAAAGACCAAAAGATAAGGTAAATTTAAAGATCCCAACAGGAGAATTTGAAGTTGAAGCACAAGAAATTATTATTCTATCCAAAAGTGATCCTTTACCATTTCCAATAAATGAAGAAGACTACAAAGAAATATCAGTAGATGAGACTTTAAGGTTAAAATATAGATTTTTAGATTTAAGAAGACCTAAAATGTTTAAGAATTTATATTTTAGGCATAAATTAATAAAAAAAATAAGAGATTTTCTTGATGAAAACGAGTTTTTAGAAATAGAAACTCCCATTCTTTCAAAACCTACTCCTGAAGGAGCAAGAGATTTCTTAGTCCCATCAAGATTACAAAAAGGTAAATTCTATGCTCTTCCGCAATCACCTCAACTTTACAAACAAATACTAATGGTTTCAGGTATAGATAGATATTTCCAAATAGCAAAATGTTTAAGAGATGAAGACCTAAGAGCAGATAGACAACCAGAATTCACTCAATTAGATTTAGAAATGTCATTTATCCAAAAAAATGATATCTTTAAATTAATAGAATCAATGTTAAAATATTGTTTAAGTGAAACATTAGGAATAGAAATAAATACACCATTTCCTGTAATGGATTATAAACAAGCAGTGGAAGAATATTGTTCAGATAAACCTGATCTTAGGTATCCATATCCTGTAAAAAAATTAGATTTACAAAAATACCCTATTAATAATGAAAACATCTCTGGTAATGTATATTATCTTTGTATACCTATTCCTGTGACAAGAAAAGAGATAGACAACCTTTATAACATGGGTTATAAATTTATGTATTTAGTAAAGGATGAAGAAAATTATAAAGGTAACTTAGCTAAATACGTAGATGTTGAAAAATTTAATGAATTGGCTGGAAATAGAACCTATACAATCTTTATAATATCAAATCAAGAGAAAGAAAAATTAAATGAAATCAAGCAAGTATTAATAGATAGGAAAGTAATAATGCCGTCCGTTAGTTTTTATTTCCTATGGGTTGATAACTTCCCCTTGTTCAAATTAGAAGAAGATGGAAGTATCAGCCCTGAGCATCATCCTTTTACTAATGTAGAACCAAACCATAAACAAAAATTAATCGATATATCAAAAAATATAAACTCCAAAGAAGATGTACAAAAGTATAAAGAAGAATTGCTATCCATTAGGTCATTGGCTTATGATTTAGTTTTAAACGGTTCAGAGATAGGTAGCGGAAGTATAAGAATAAGTGATCCAGAATTACAAAAAATAATATTTAAAATTATTGGTTTAACGGAGGAAGAAGTCCATATAAAATTTGGATTTTTATTAAACTCGTTCAAGTACGGAGTTCCTCCACATGGAGGAATAGCATTAGGAATAGATAGGATAGTTTCAATATTTAGTGGTGCAAGTAGTATAAGAGATGTTATAGCTTTTCCAAAAACTCAAAGTGGAAGTTGCTTACTAACTTCTTCACCATCCTTTGTAGACGAAGAACAGTTAAGAGAGTTAGGAATACAATTATTACCGCTTGCTCAGGAGCGGTATATAAAAACTGAGCTATAAAAAAAGGAGAAATATGATTAAATACTTAGAATACAAAATAAACTTGAATACTGATTTTATAAACAAAGGAGAATTACTAAGCATCATTTCTAAAGTGGGTAGCCCAATAATAAATTCGATAAAAAATGATATATACAAATTATTTTTCTCCCAACAAGAAGATAAAAAATATTTGTTTAATGAAAACTTTGAAATATTTGTAAAAGAAAAAGTCCTCTGTGTTGTAGATTTTGAAAAATCAAACTTTATAAAAGTTGGGTTTATCATTTATAGTAATGAATTTGAAAAAATAATAGAAATGTTTAAAAGAGTTATCGAGAAATATTTGCAAACAAAAAACATATCTTTTGAGATAATAGAGGAAAAACCACAGATTAATCTTTTTCTACCAGCTGATATTTCCTCATTCTTAAACTCTGACTTAAGTATATTTAACAAATTATCAAATCAAGGTTATAATGCTTTAAAAAGTATAAATAGCGTTGGAACTAAGGTTTATAAAAAAGATATATCCAAACTATTAAACATTGATTTTAATCTAATAGAAGAATTGGTTAGTCTAAATTTCTTGCAAAAAGAATATGTATTTTTATGCAAAGAAACTGGTAGGCAAATAATACAATTGGCTAACTTGGATATTTTACAAACCAACCCCGACGCAGTAAAATGTTTCTACTGTGGGAAAAATCTAAAAGATGAGATAATGGAAGAAATAATTTCTTTGTCTTCGATATCTATGGAAATGGTAAAAGATAACATGTGGTTAGCAGCAGTTATATACAAATCATTAATCGATAACGGAATTACAGAGTTAGCAATAGATTCAGTAGAAGTTGGTAAAGTTATAATTTCTTCCCATCTTTCAGAACCATTGGCAATCTTTATTTTAAAAGAAAATTTCAAAATTCATGATGTATTCCTGCTCGATATATACTTATCAAATTACAAAACTAATTATGTTATCTTAGTTACTTTATCTAATAGTGCTTCTATAATAAAAGATTACATTAGTCAAAAAGGAATAAAAGTAGAATTGATAAATACATATGAAAACATTAGTAAATTAATAATTCAAGCTGTTCACGACATATCAAAAATTTTTATTAAAGATAAATTAGAACAATACAACAAATATTTCTCATTCAAAATATCGGATTTAATTTCACAAGAATATCCAACAATATCAAAAGTTGAAAGCACTGCATAGAAATTTAAATGTTAAATAAATGTTAAATAAATGAAAAAATTGAGGAAAAATTGTAATTTTTGTTTAAAAATAAAATAGGGGTATAATAAAAAATGAGGGGGGTAGTATGACAGTTAGACCCGGAACAACAAGACCTACAAGACCAACCACAGGAACAAGAATAACACAAGGAGCACAACCTTCACAAACACCAAACTTCTTAGAAACAATTAAAAACTTAGATAATAAACAAAAAATGCTTATAATGGCTATAATCGCTATTATTTTAATATTAGGAATTGGAATTTATTTTTATAATAAAAACAATGAATATGTACCATTAGTCCCTGGAGGAAAACTCGACGCAAATCAACTATCTAAAGTTAAACAATATTTGGAACAAAGAGGAATAAAAGAATATAGAATAGACGATGCAATAGGTCAAGTTTATATACACCCAAGATATCACAACACCGTTTATGTAGATGTTATAACAGAAGGATTTGTTAAACCCGATATTAAACCCAAATTAGAAAGTTTGCCACCAGGAACAACAAAAGAAGCTTGGATGGAATATCAAAAATCCCTCCTACAATATGCCTTGGCCAATATGATAAAAAGAAACTACCAAGGTAAAGTTAATGAAGTCAATGTATTTATAACATATCCTGAAAACAATCCTTTTTCTGAAAACCAGGAACCAACTAAAGCTACTGTAAGTATAAATACTTTCGGAGGGCAATCATTAAGTAATGACGAAGCTAAAGGGGTAATTAGTGCAGTAGCAGGTGCAGTTAAAGGTTTAGAGCCTCAAAACATATCACTCATAATTAACGGTAGGTTAGTAAGACCATTTGAAGAAGAACCAGCTGAAAGCGCTTTCTTAATCAAAAGTAAAATAGAAGAGCAATATGCAAATAAAGTTAGAGCAGCTTTAGATCAAATCCTTGGACCTAATAATTATACATTCACAATAGACGTTCAGTTAAAATGGGACAAAATAGAAAAATACGCAGAAACTTACGGTAACATGGCAGACCCACAATCTAAAGTATTATCTAAACAAACCACAGAAAAATCAAAACAATATGAAGGAGGAACTCTTGACAAAAATAAAGAATCAGCAGAAGAAAATCAACGACAAATTATAGAAAATAGAAAAGTAGATATGGTTGTTACAAAAATCCAACAAAACCCTGGAGAAAGCGTAGATAGAATATCTGTAGCAGTTAATGTATCTAACGCAAGCCCATCAACAATCTCACAAATACAAGCCTATGTCAAAAATGCAGTAGGATTAAGAGAAGAAAGAGGAGACGCAATTGTTGTAACCAACATACCACACGCATACATAGCAAGTGCAGTCAATAATGCTAACCCAACACCAACAGTAATCCCTACAGCACCAATAAAAGAACCCTTCCCGATTGGTACAATTATACTATCATTAACAGCAGCAATAGGTATAGCAGGATTAGGATTAGCAATAATATTCTTTATGAAACAAAATAAAGCACACGTAGATAGAAGCGCTATAGCATTCGATTCAAATCTAAGTAATACAATATCCACCGATACAAACGTCGTAGATCTAACAACTGATAAAATGGGTAACAAAACCGAAATACCACAAGAAAATAAGGAAATGAAAACCGTAGTCAATGAAATAGAAAATATCGCAAAAACTAATCCAAATGAAGTAGCTAATTTATTAAAACAAACCTGGTTTAATGAAAACAAATAGTACCTGCGAATTATCTCTCATTAATAGGCTCCCTGGATCAAAAAAAGAAGTTCCAGGGTAAAAATACCCAATTTCGGAAATTAATATTTCCCATTCCCTATAAAAAGAAAAATCTTCATTAAATCTTCTAAACTACACTATTTTCATTTCAAAAACAACAGATTTTTTAGTTTGTCCTTTTCTATATTTCTCAATTACTTTTTCAAATTCATCAATTTTGAAAATATCAAGGTCCAATTTTATTTTATTTTTCTTATCACGGTAAATTTGTGAAATCAAATCCCAAAAATCAATAGCATCTTTCCTGGTAACATTGGCAACAGACATTAATATTCTTTCATTCCACAACCATTCATACTTTAACGGAGGTATATCTGACATATGTATTCCTCCACATACAACTATTCCACCTTTCTTCGTATTTTGCAAAGCAAATTTAACTAATTCCCCAACGGGAGCAAAAATAATGCTTCCCCAATGCTTTTCTTCTATTACTTCGTCACTGTAATAAACTTTGCACCCAAGATTGTAAGCCAAGTTTGCAGTATCTTTATCTTCCCTTTTAATGAATGCTAAAACCTTTTTGTCTAAACTAAGTGCTACTTGTGCTATAATATGTCCTGCACTTCCAAATCCATAGATCCCAATACTATCAAAATCTTTGACAAAATAGAAAGCTCTATATCCAATAATTCCAGCACACATAAGTGGAGCAGCCTCATAGTTATCGTAAAAATCAGGTATTTTAACAAAGTAATCTTTTTTAGCTACGATCAATTCCTGAAAACCACCATGAACAGTACAACCTGTAAATTCTGCCTTATCACATAAATTTTCCTTCCCCCTCCTACAATATTCACAATTTTGACAAGAAGAATAAAGCCAATATATTCCCACCCTATTACCAACATCAATATTTTCTACATTTTCACCTTTTTGCAACACTCTGCCAATAATTTGATGTCCTGGAATAATCGGATACTTCGTAAAAGGAATTTCTCCATCCAATATATGCAAATCTGTCCTACAAAGTCCACATACTTCTATTTTCACTAAAACCTCATCATTACCTACATTTTCGATTTCATTTATACCTTTGTAAATTTTTCCAACTTCTACAAAATATCCTTCACTTTTTATCATACCCTGTTAAACTTCCCATTTTTGTAGAAGGGAAAAACGACGGCCTTCTTAATTCATATTCTTTAATTTTGTCTTCAAACTTCAGAACCAAATCTATGCTATCCCATCCCTTAATCAACTTATCTTTTGATTCTTGGTCTATTTTAAAATCCACAACTAATCCCTCATCATCGTATATTTTCTGATTAGGCAAATCAACTGTTAAGTAGTATTCTTTTCTTTCCTTTGTTTTCTGCATTAAAACCTTAACATTTTCCATCTCTACAATACAAGGTAAGATCATATTTTCAACAGAATTAAAATAGAAAATATCTCCGAAGGATGGAGCAATGATAACTTTAAATCCGTATTCTTTCAATCCCCATACTGCGTGTTCTCTTGAGGATCCACATCCAAAATTAGGTCCTGTAACCAATATTGTAGCCCCTGGAAATTGATTTAATTCAAAATCAGGATTTGGCTCTCCATTTTTCAAGTATCTCCATTCATAGAATACAAATTGGCCAAAACCTGTTCTTTCAACCCTTTTTAAAAATTGCTTTGGCATGATTTGATCAGTATCAACATCACTTCTATCCAAGTAAGCAACTTTTCCCTTATAAATTGTTATTCCTTTACTCATTTTACAACACCTCTCTACAGGATTTCTCTAACATCGATAAACCTGCCTGCTATAGCAGCAGCTGCTGCCATAGCGGGGCTAACCAAATGTGTCCTACCTCCTTTTCCTTGCCTATTTTCAAAGTTTCTATTTGAAGTAGAAGCACATCTTTGCCCTTCTCCCAATACATCAGGATTCATTCCTAAACACATAGAACAACCAGATTCTCTCCACTCAAACCCTGCATCCTTAAATATTTTATCCAATCCTTCCTTTTCTGCTTGCAATTTTACTTGAGTCGAACCTGGAACAACCATTGCTCTAACATTCGGGTGAACCTTTTTACCCTTAACAACCTTTGCAGCTTCTCGTAAATCCTCTATTCTCGCATTCGTACAAGAACCTATAAAAACCACATCAATTTTTATATCTGTTATTTTCATCCCTTCTTCTAATCCCATATATTGAAGAGCCTTTTTAGCAGCATTCCTACTAAATTCATCCTCTATTTCACTAAGGTAAGGTATTCTACCCGTTATTGGCTGCACTTGTGAAGGGTTAGTCCCCCAAGTAACCATAGGTTCTACAGAACTCACATCCAGAATAACTGTTTTATCATATTTTGCATCTTCATCAGTTTTTATTTTCTGCCAATAATCAAGAGCTTTTTCCCATTCCCTACCCTTAGGAGCAAATGGTTTATTTTCCAAATACTGAAAAGTTTTTTCGTCAGGCGATATAATACCTACTCTCGCACCAGCCTCAATACTCATGTTACAAATAGTTAATCTTCCTTCTATCGATAAATTTCGTATAAATGATCCCGTATATTCTATAGCATATCCAGTTCCTCCACCGACACCTATTTTGCCAATCAGTGCCAATATAACATCTTTTGAATATACTCCTTTCTGTAATTGGCCTTCAAACCTTACCTCCATAGTTTTAGGTTTTTTAGCTTTTATTGTTTGCGTGGCTAACACTAATTCTACTTCCGATGTTCCTATTCCGAAAGCCATAGCACCTAAAGCTCCATGCGTTGATGTATGTGAATCGCCGCACACTATAACCATTCCAGGTTGAGTTAGTCCTAACTCAGGCCCTATAACGTGAACAATACCCTGGTAAGGTGAATCCAAACCAAAAAATAATAATCCCCATTTTTCTGCATTTTTATACAGAGTTTCTATTTGCTTTTTAGCTATTGGGTCAGTTATAGGGAGGTGGTTAGGAGTGGTCGGAACGTTATGATCAACAGTTGCCACGATTAAATCTGGTCTTCTAACTTTCCTACCTGCCAATTCCAAACCTTCAAAAGCTTGTGGAGAAGTAACCTCATGAATAAAGTGCATATCTACGTATAAACCATACCATCCATCGATCTCATAAACAAGATGCTCATCCCATATCTTTTCAATTATCGTTTTTGGCATTTCCTACCCCCTTCTATTTATTTTAGACTCTAATCACTTATGTTTCTCAAAAATGATTCTCTTCAATTCTTTTCAAATATATTTTCTATTTTCCTTGCTAATTCTACATCTTTGTTTGTTATTTTTCCTTCAGAATGAGTGAAAAGGTTTATATGGCATTTTTTGTAAGTTATAAAAGTATCTGGGTGATGGTTCATTTTTTCTGCTTCCCATGCTACCGCATTGAAAAACATAACCACTTCTTTAAAATTATTGAACTCAAATGTTTTGCTTAGTTTTCCTTCTTCTATTTTCCATCCTTTTGAAATTAACTCTTCCATATTTTCCTCCTATATAATTTCTTGCCAATTGAGAATAATTTTTTTCTTTGGGAAACCCATTAGTAGAGGTCTCCTAAAATCTTCTAACACCTGATTTATCATCTCTTTAAATTTATTGTTAAATATAGTATCTTCCATCTTACTCAACATATCTAATAATACTTCAATTTCTTCGCTTTCAAAATTTTCATCTCTTATGCTTTCAATAATTTCAATGATTTTCATTAATATCTTTGAGTGTGCCAAATCCTCTTCTTGAATCCAATATTTCAAGTGCTCCTTACATTCATCCAAATTATAACTATTAAATAAAAGTAAAGATTCTATTATTCTTACCTTAATTTTCTGAGACATAATCCTTCAATGATAATTTTCAAAACTTTTTTAACTTTATCCTTCAATTCAATTCTACTTTAGAAATTTCCATTGTTTCAAGAATTTTGTTATTTTTATTTACTTTAAAAAATAATTCCAAAGTTGTTATTTTTTGTAGGAAAGGGTGAGAATGAATGATAGGTATTTTTTTGTCATCAAAGAACTCTTTGTGATCGTGCCCCCCAAGAATTATAATTTTGTTTCTTATATTACTAAACTCGTTAAAAATGTAATCAGCTAAAATCCTGTCATCATCTATACCTAAATGAGATAAAATTATAAAAACATCTGTAATTTTGTAGTATTTTTCTATTTCTTTTTTTACAGAATTATTTACATACTCAAACCTAAAATTTGTTACCTTCTCCCAAAAATGATCAGGCTTATACTGAGGTTTAGTTATACCTATTATGGTAATTCTTAACCATTCTATAACAATATGAACCGAAGGTTGAATGATTTGATTTTTCAATTTTTTATCGATTAGATTACATGCAATAAAAGGGAATTTTTTCAATCTGCTGTAAAATACAGGTCTTATGTAATTAAATTCTCTATTACCAAGGCATATTGCAGTGTAATTTAAAAGTTTAATGTATTTAAAAGTATTTTCAACGGGATAAAACAGGATATTACCACCTTTCAAGATGTCCCCACTATCAACAAGTATCTTAGGAGTATCACAGTTTTTTAGCAAATCTTGAAGTTTTTTTACTTTACTTTGATTAAAATTTCCGTGTATATCAGTAGTATGAAAAATTGTAAAAACCTTGGTTTCCATTTTAGATATTTTTAGTTATTGGTAATCTGCGGTCTTTACCAAATGCTCTTACTGATACTTTTATTCCCGGTGGAGCTTGCCTTCTTTTATACTCCGAAATCTCTACCTGTTTTATTACTTTTTTAACAAATTCTTTATCCAAATTACAAATTTGAGAAATATATTCAGGAGAGTAATTATTTTCAAGGTATAGTTTTAAGATTTTATCAAGTATGTCGTAAGGAGGCAAAGTGTCTTGATCAGTTTGATTTGGCCTAAGTTCAGCAGAAGGTGCTTTGATAAATACCCTTTCAGGAATAACATTCTTTTTCGTGTTATACCATCTTGCTATTCTATAAACATCACTTTTGTATATATCTTTTATTGGAGCAAAACCTCCTGCCAAATCTCCATACAATGTAGCATACCCCATACTCATTTCGCTTTTATTCCCACAAGCCAAAACCAAATAGTTAAATTTGTTAGAAATCGTCATTATAATATTTCCTCTTATTCTTGCTTGTAAATTTTCCTCAGCAACCGTAAATTCCTTATTTCCGAATTTACTATAAACGTCGTCTAATGAATTGATAAACGTATCATAAATTTTAGAGATTGGTATTATAACAAAGTCTATACCTAAGTTTTTTGCTAATATTTGAGCATCTTCGACAGAATGGGATGAGGAAAAGATACTTGGCATAGAAACCCCCAAAACATTCTTATGTCCCACTGCCTCAGCAGCAATACAACTAACCAAAGAAGAATCAATACCTCCAGACATAGCCACCAATACTTTATTAAATTTATTTTTAAAAATGTAATCCCTTGTTCCTAAAACTAAAGCATTGAATATTTCTTCTTCAAAATCATAGAAATCCGAAATATCATCCTCAGTATAATCTTTACTTAAAAGATCTATGCTTGTATTTATTATTTTACATTCCAAATTTGATTTAGGTTGATTCTTTCGTAGTGGATTGAGTTTAGATAATTTCAAATCTTCAACAGAAATTGATCCGATTAATATTTTTTCTTTAAACGATGGTGCTCTAAACAATGTTTTTCCGTCATTTTTGATGATCGATGAAGTTCCGTCGAATATTAATTCATCTTGTCCCCCAACAGAATTACAGAACAAAATGAAAACTGAGTAATCGATTGCTCTAACTTTAAAAATCTCTTCCCTTAATTTGGGTTTTAAAACATGGTAAGGTGAAGCAGAAATGTTTACTACAATATCCACATCATTATTAACTAAACTAAGAATAGGTTCATTTGGATACCATAAATCTTCACAGATCGTAAAACCTATCCTTATTTTATTAGCATCAATGATTAAGGAATAGTTTCCTTTTTTGAAATATCTATCTTCGTCGAATACCCCATAATTGGGAAGGTTAATTTTGTTATAAACAAACATTTGGTTTTGGCAGAATACTGCTGCAGAGTTATAAAGATAATCATCAAAATTAGCAAAACCAATAACTATTAGGCTATCTTCGGAATATTTTTTTATTCTTTCAAGATAATCGAATTGTTTTTCAAGTATGTAAGGATAAAACAGTATGTCTTCAGGAGGGTAACCAAGTAAAGAAAGTTCAGGAAAACATATAATCTTAGCACCTTTAGCCTTCGCTTCCTCAATAAACCCACATATTCTTTCAAAGTTATATTGTAAATCTCCAACAATGGTATTTATTTGGCACAGTGCAATTTTTACATTCATAATTTCTCAGCCTCTTCCTCGATTTTTCTTCTTAATTCCTCTTTTGTGATTACTCTTCCTCCTTTAAAAATCCCCAATATTTTTTGTAAAAAAGTTAAAAATCCACCAACAAAAAAAGATAATATAAGTAAAATAATTCCAAAAACAAAACATATCATTAAATATTCTCCATACATAATCCTATATACGTAGCTCATTGAGTAATAAAGAGAACATGATCCAAATATAGATGAAAGGGCAACAATTAATAAAAATAACCAGAATAAAATACCAATAAATGGAAATGAACCTTGGTATTTATCTCTATTAATTTCATAGACCAACTGTTCAAGAGCATTGTTATAAACCTTCGCAAAATTTTGGATATTAAGAAGTTGAGTATTCCTTAGATAATACTCAACCCCAGGATTCCTTATCCTATAGTAGGATAAATATCTGTTTAAAACCATCAAAATTTTAACAAACCTCGAATTCTCATCAACTACTCTCTGATTTAATATTTTTGAATAGTTATTCTTTAAATACTCAGATATATGAAAAAATCCTGAAATATCGGAATTTTGTAAAGCAATAAAACGAGAGTAATACGGATTGTTAGGTCTTAAATTAACTCTTAAATTGTTAAATTCCTCAACTGTTAATAAATTACCTACTATTGGAATAAAATTCGGTGCTTCTATTACATCTCTATTTATTCTGAAATTTTGCAAACTTTGGGGTAAGTAATAATTCTTCTCAACCAAAGCCAAAACCGTAAATGCAAATTTATACATCGCTTCCTCATTTAATTTACTCGGCACTATGAAATTCTTGAAATTTATCAGTAATCTCTCCAACTCCATATCCTCATAACTCTCTCTAAACATACTATAATATTCTGCTATATTGTTCCCTCTATTCTCCAAATAATTTCTTATTAACTCCGCTATCTTTTTATCTTCATAATCCAATACACTCCCGTCTCTTATTTTTCTTAACACATTAATAACTGTCTCATATGATAGCTTCTTACTACCAACATATACAGGTAATGAAGGAAATTTATAATTAATGAAAAGGTTTAAAATTAAATCTTCATCATTCGTTTTTCTTCTTATCTCCTCTAATTTTTTCCTATCCTCATCGCTAAGTAATTTCTCTATACTTTTTGATTTAAATAATTTAACTCCACTCCTGAAGTCCTCGCTACTTCTCAAAAAACTCAATAATAACTCTTCTAAATTTCTGTATTCTTTATTATTAAAAGCTATCTTAAATTCTTCTTTTTGTTCTGTTGTTCCCTTTTCTTCTTGCCTTATCTTTAATTTTCCCTCTAAATATTCTTTTACCTCATTATATCCCCATCTTTTATCAGGGTTTGGATTTAAAAGATTTTCACAAAGAATTTTATAGTATTCCTCTATGTCTTTCGGAATCTCAACTCCTTGGGTTAAAATCTTATATACTATTAAATTTGCATCTATTTTTTCGAATGGGTTTTTACCTGTTATTATTTCCAATAAACTTATTCCTAACGACCAGTAATCTGCTTTTTCTGTTATTATGTTTGTAAATCTTTCAGGTGCTGCATACGCAGGTGTTAATTTAAACGTCGTCGCCTTTATATCCGCTCCTCTTGGTTTTATACTTCCTATATTATAATCACTTATACTAAATACCAACGGGTTCTCGGACCTTACCAATATGTTTGATGGTTTTATATCGCTATGCACTACCTCGTTTATATGTAAATACCTTAAACCCTCATTTATTTGCCTTACAAATTCCTTCAATTCCTCCTTACTTAATCTTCTCTTTTTTATATACTCTCCTAAATCTCCCCCCTCTATGTATTCCTCAACTATATAATAGCTCCTTAAATCTTGATCATAACCCCACTCTTGCACCTTTGTTAAATATTTCGGAAAATCTTCCATTCTTGATAAATTGTATATCTTCTCTATTACTTCTACATTGAACGGAGAAAAAGGATAGAATATTTTCAATACATACTTTCTTCCTTTTCCATCCTTTATCAAATACAAAACACATTGATTATTATCTCTTATTTTTCTCTCTACTTCATAATCTTTCCACTTTTTTATTTCTGGTATCGTAAAGTATATTTTGCTTTCTTGATAACTTACAGTCTTATCCGATATCGTTCTTTCTTCCATAATTATACATAATTTAGAGTTATTTTTCCGTCCTGGATAAAGATAACTTTGTCAGAGAATGCAGCAATTTTAGGATCATGAGTAGCTATTATAATAGTTTTTCCAAATTCTTTATTTATTCTATTGAATAGTTCCATTATATTTTTGGAGTTTTTCGTATCTAAATTTCCGGTAGGTTCATCAGCAATGATTATATCTGGGTTATTAGCCAAAGCACGAGCGATAGCAATCCTTTGCATCTGTCCACCAGAAAATTTAGAAACTCCATCATTGAACCTGTTTTTCTCTATTCCGACTAATTCTAAAAGTTTTTGAGCTCTTAATTTTGCTTGACTTTCACTCAATTCTCCCAATAACCACATTGGTAAACAAACATTTTCCAAAGCAGTTAAAGATGGAATCAAATAATAGTTTTGGAAAACCAATCCTATTTTTCTAAGTTTATAATTTTGCATTTCTTGATCGCCAAGTGTTTCAATAGGTACGTCGTCCCAGTAAACATTTCCTAAGGAAGGTTGTTCAAGACCAGAAATTATGAAAAGCAGAGTTGTTTTACCCGCACCACTCGGCCCCATTAAAACAATAAAATCACCCTCATAAATATCCAAATTAACATTGTTTAATACTATTATTTTTTCTTCTCCTGACTTATAGAATTTTGTAATATTCTTTAGCCTAATTTTTATATTCATTAGTTACTTCCAAGATTTTTCTTTTTATCTGTTTTTTCAAAATATCAACATTTTGTTTATTTTTAGCAGATATCATTATAAAATCAGGATACTTCTCTTTTATTTTATTTATTTCCTCTTCACTTAATTTATCTATCTTATTAAAAACATTTATTTTAGGTATAAAAGAAGCACCTAAATCATCCAATAGTTTATTCGTGTAAGATATATGACTTTCAAAATTTGGATTAGAAACATCAAATAGAAGTATATGAAGGTCGCTATAGATTAATTCCTCAAAAGTAGCTTTAAACGCATCCATTAGTTCTTTAGGTAAGTTTCTTACAAAACCAACTGTATCTATGAGTAATACTTGAGTTTTATCATCAATGTATGCAAGTTCGGTTTTGGGATCTAAAGTTGTAAAAGCTCTTCGATCAACATCCACGTTTGATTTGGTCAAAACGTTGAAAAGGGTTGATTTACCAGCATTTGTATATCCTACGATAGAAACTATGGGGTAGTTTGATCTTAGTCTTCCTTTTCTTTGAATACTTCTATTTTTTTGGACCATTTCAAGCCTTTTTCTAATGTAGTTTATTCTTTTCAATATTTTTCTTTTTTCGATAGTAAGTTGTTTTTCACCAGGTCCTCTTGTTCCGATTCCACCTCCCAATCTTGAAAGCATCTTTCCATATCCTACAATCCTTGGCAGGAGATAGTTAAGTTGAGCCAATTCCACTTGCAATTTACCTTCAATAGTCCTTGCCCGTTGAGCAAAAATATCGAGTATTAATCCAACTCTGTCTATGAGCTTAATATTTTGAAATTCTTTTTCTAAGTTCTTAAATTGCGCAGGTGTAAGATGGTTAAGGAATACGATTAGATTTACATCGAAATGATCTGCCAAGTTTTTAATTTCTTGAATTTTTCCTTTACCGATAAGGGTAGAAGGGTTTATTTCGTGCGCTTTCTGAATTACAACAAATTTAAGTTCAGCCCCCGCAAAACTCAATAAATCTTTTAATTCTTCTAATGTTTCATCGAAATATTTGTAATTATTTTTGTCTCTAACAGCAACAATAATTGCTCTATCTCTCAATTTTAATACTCCTTATATTTTGAAATTTTTCATAAACGATGACCATTATTTTTCCGTCCTTACATAAAATTTGATTCTCATCAGATAAAGAAAAATTAGATATACCTAAGGATGACAAAAATGGGATTTCAAAAGTCCCACTGTATTTTAGCCCTTGCATTTGAACCAAAGAATATGTAGTTAATGATAAAACAGAAACCCTAATGTTAGCAGGTATATTTCTAATTGATTGCTGCTCTATTAGTAAAATTACTGTCTCTTTACTTGATACGATTACAGGTGGATAATTTTCTTGGTTTATTTTTATTATCGAATATATATTAGCCAAAGTATGATCAAGTCTATTACCAATTATTCCAAAACAAAAAAGTTTAACTTTATGATCTTTATATTCTGAGAGTATATAATCTATTGCTAAATCGAGGTCATTTTGGTCTTTATCTTTGGGAAATTTTACCTTCTTAGCATCTATTTTTTTTCTTATAGAATCATGATCCCCTATTATTACATCAGGTTTAACCTTATTTTTAAGTGCTTTATTTGTTCCACCATCAACAGAAATAATTAATTCTGGATTTATGATATCCTTAAGTTCCTTTAAATTAGATACTTTTCCATTTGCAACTAAAAAAATATTCACGATTATACTATTTTAACTTTTCCGATTGTAACCAACCCTTTAATTTTAAATAGTATATCTCTTTGAGCTTTAATTATTTCTTCTTTGGATACGGTAGATGTTTCCAATTCTTTCTTTATCATTTTTGCTTGCACTTGAGGCATTAAAGATAATATTTTATCTGCTATTTCAGGGGCAACGCCTTTAAGAGCACAAACCCAATCATTCTTATTTGTTAGCTTCAGTAAATGTTCCATATCTTGAGGCTTTAATAAAGATACATCAGCAAAATCTATTTTCTTATTAGATATTATAATCGAGGCAGTCGTTTGTGATGTTTTATCAATATTTTGACTTGCAGAAGAATTAATCGAAGTGTTAGAGATACTTACAACAGAAGCAGTATTAGAAACCACTGTTTCTCCACCTACAGGTATATCTATTTCATCCAATTCCTGTTTCAGGAATTTAGCAACAACCTCTACTACTCTGTTATCTGCTTGTCTTATCCCCACCAAGTATTTGTTTATTTCAGTTTGTTGTGAAGTTGGAAAAACCGTAAGGATTCTTTGAGATACAGCTGGTGGTAATTGAGATAGTATAAATGCTATCGTGCTGCTACTTTCATTCCTTAAGACCCAATAAACTTTTTTAGGGTTGACAGCAGCTAAAAAATCCAACGGTTTAGAAGATTTTGATGTAGTAGTAAAAGAAGGAGAAACAGATGCATTAGGCTTTCCCAATAATCTATCAAGATTTTGCGCAATAGAAACAGGTTGTTCTTCCTGTTGCTTATTTTCCTCTACTGGTTTGGAAATAGTTTGTCTGTTTTTTTGTAAGAATTCGTTTAGGACTTGTTGCTTTATATTATCAGGAATATTTCTAACTTTGGGAAACTCTGCATTTATTGCGCGTCTTTCCTCAGGACTAAAACCCATTAGAATTGAGTTAGCTACTTCCTGAGGTAAGCTTGTTAATATTATCGCAGTTTTTTGTCTCGGTGTAAGTTCATTTATATCCATACAATCTTTCCCTTACTTCTCTAATTTTTTCAAGCAACTCTATATTTACCCTTTTATTCAGTTTATTCGTTATCTGGGGATTATTAACTATCTTAACATTTTTAATACACATATTTGAATCTACTGTTTTCAATATTTCATTAATATACTCTTTTACTTTTTCTTTGTTGGAATTAAGGATACTAAACGTAGTATAATTAGTTGTTGATATTATAATTGTATCGTTTGTTATCTTTTTTATCGTGGCATTTTTAAATAGTTTGTTTCTTTTTATGGTTAGTATAGCTCTAAATAAGGGTGGGTATTCTTTTATTATTCTTTTTAGGGTGCTTTTAAATCCTTCCATTATAATATTTGTCTTTACTTCTTGTTTTTCCCTTGTTCTTTTCTCAGTTTAAGTATTTTTTTAAACTCTTTAGTTCCTACGTATTCTTTATAGAATTCGTCGTTAAAGTTTTTATCAAAAGGGTCAGGAAAGAATTTACTTATACCACTGTATTTGCATTTGATATTGTTTTGATAACATTCTAACATATTAGAACAAAATATTTCTCCTTTGACTGATGGATGATATACACCTTTGTAATCGAGGTGCTCAATAACCACTATAACTTTCTTCTGCAGTATTTTACAGAATAGCTCTTGCGGTTCCAAAGCCCTCTGTTTAGACTCAGCCTTAGAATGAACCCTTTTTACTTTTTCAAATTCCTCCACATTTTTATATTACACAAAACACAATAAATTACCTTTACAAACTTTGCAAACTAAAAAAATTGATAAGAATTTTTCTACAATTTTGAATCTATCAGTAAAGCAAATCAGACCATAAAAAACAAGTTCTCAGAATCGTTATACCTAAAGGTAAAGTTAAAATATAAATCTTTAGAAGGATTTTACTTTTTCCTTATCAAATCTATTAAATAAGGAGGGCATACTTATGAAAGAAATCATTAGAAATACATTAGTACCAATAGTTGTTGAACAGACTCCAAGAGGAGAAAGATCTTACGACATATTCTCAAGATTACTAAAGGAAAGAATTATATTTTTAGGAGACGCTATAGAAGATCATTTAGCCAATTTAATCATTGCTCAGTTACTATTCCTTGAAAAAGAAGATCCAGATAAAGATATCGATCTATACATAAATAGCCCAGGTGGAAGCATATCTGCAGCATTAGCCATATATGATACAATGAGAGTTATAAAACCAGATGTTTCAACCATTTGTGTAGGTATGGCAGCAAGCGCAGCAGCAGTCTTATTAGCCGGCGGAGCAAAAGGGAAAAGATTCGCTCTTCCCTACTCAAGAATAATGATCCATCAGCCATGGATCAAAGGAATCGGAGGACAAGCAACAGATATAGAAATCCACGCACGAGAAATATCAAGACTAAAAAGAATAATCAACGAAATACTTTCAAAACATACTGGCCAACCTATCGAAAAAATAGAAAAAGATACCGACCGAGATTACTATATGTCAGCAGAAGAAGCCAAAGAATACGGAATAATCGATGAAATCATAACCCCTGAAAATAGAAACGTCACCCCACTTACCCAAGATATACTATGATAGTAACAACAAATTTTGAAAAAACTTATCAAAATTTTTTAGAAGAAGTTCAACAGAATTTGGATAATATAGGTATTAAGAGAAATTCTAAAATTGCTGTAGGGCTAAGTGGAGGAGTTGACTCTTCCTCTACTTTAGCAATATTAAAAGAATTAGGGTATGATGTCTTTGGTATTACAATGAAAATTTGGAATGAAAAATATTCTGAATTATTCGGTAATTATAATTCAAAAATACATGGTTGTTTCGGTCCTGAAGAATATGAAGATATAAAAGATGCCCAAATCATTTGTCATCAACTTAAAACCCCTTTCTATTGCATAGATTTAACAAAAGAATATGAAGAAATAATCCTTAATTATTTTAAAGAAGAATACCTAAACGGCAAAACACCAAACCCATGCGTAATGTGTAATTGGAAAATGAAATTCGAGTATCTGCTTAGTAAAGCTATCGAATCAAACTTATATTTCGATTACTTTGCAACTGGCCATTATGTTAAAAGAACTATTTTTAAAGGTACTCATACCCTTGCTAAAGCTAATTACTTAAAAAAAGATCAAACTTATTACCTGTCATTTTTGAATAGTAAGCACATAGAAAAAGCAGTTTTCCCATTGGGTTTCGTTGAAAATAAAGAATTCACAAGACAAATAGCAATGAAGTATAATTTACATGTTTTCAATAAACCCGACAGCCAGAATTTTATATCCACAAGGTACATCGAAATATTTAAATCTCAAAAAATTAAAGATGGATTAATAGTAGACAAATTTGGTAATATATTGGGAAAACACAAAGGGATACATCTTTATACAGTAGGACAAAGAAAAGGAATTGGAGTTAGCCATTCAAAACCCCTATATGTATTATCCATAAACTCTGAAAACAACACGATAATTGTGGGCGATAAAGAAGACCTTTACCAAAGAAAATTCATAGCACAAAATGTTAACTGGATAGTAAAACAAACTCAAAACATTTATGCTAAAATAAGATACACTCATGAAGAAGCAAAATGTAAAGTAAAAGAAATCAATGAAAATAATGTGGAAGTTGAATTTGAAGAAAAACAAATGGCAATAACTCCTGGACAAGTAGTTGCTTTTTACCATAATGATATCTTACTTGGTGGAGCAATAATAAAGGAAGTTCTACTTAACCAATGAAATTTGAAACCGCAATAATCCATATCAAAGAAAAACCTTTCAAAGATAATTTGGAAGGTGATGTCGTAAAATCCATACATTTAACATCTACTTACAGCTTACAAGATATTGAAGTCGAAGGCTTATTTTATCAAAGGTATGATAATCAAACTCGATTGGCTTTAGAAGAAAAGTTAGCGTATGCTGAAAAATGTAAATATTGTTTGGTTTTTTCAAGTGGTATGGCCGCTATTACCTCTGTTATTTTTTCTTTACTCAATCAAAACTCAAAGATCTTGGCTTTTGATGACCTATATTCAGTAACCAAAAAAGTTTTCAATTATTTCTTACCTAAATACAATATCACAACCGAATATGTAGATTTCTCCAAAGATTTCAAAATTGACAAAAACGTAACTATGGTTTGGTTAGAATCTCCAACTAATCCAATGATGAAAATGGTTAATGTAAGGGAAGTTGTTAAAAAGATAAAATCCGAAAATAGTGAATGTATAATAGTTTTTGATAATACCTTTTTAAGTCCGTATTTTTATAATCCTGTTGATGATGGTGTAGATGTAGTCGTGCATAGCCTAACAAAATACATTAACGGGCACAGTGATTGTTTAGGTGGAGCTGTAATGACAAATAACGATCAAATTTATCAAAAAATAAAAGAATATAGAAATACATTTGGTAATGCATTAAGCCCATTTGATAGTTATCTCGTCTTAAGAGGGTTGAAAACTCTACCAGTAAGAATGGAAAAACATCAACAAAATTGTCTTAAAGTTATAGAGTATTTGAAAACAAAATCTTTCGTAAAAGAGATATTCTATCCTTCCTTCTCTTCCTTTATTAGTCCAAATGTTAGGGGCTTTGGCGGAACAGTTAGCTTTTTAGTTGATTTAGATATTGATAATTTGAGATTATTTTTCAAGAGCTTAAAGATAATAAATTATGGTGTTAGTTTAGGTGGAGTTGAATCACTTATTTGTCTTCCTCATTTTTCAACGCACAAAGGTATAGAAGGAATACCTTACAATTTGGTAAGGTTGTCAGTTGGGATTGAGAATGTTGAAGATATTATCCAAGACTTAGAAAATGCTTTCTCTAAAATTCAGATCAAAGTGTATTAGCAGATGATAATAGGGGTATTAAAAGAAAAAAACGATAATAGAGTATCTTTAGTTCCACAGGAAGTTAAAGGATTTGTAGGTAAGGGTTTTAAAGTAATTATTGAGGAAAGTGCCGGTATTAATGCGGGTTTTACTAATCAAGATTATTTAGAAGCAGGTGCAGAAATCAAAAACAGAGAAGAAGTTTTAAAATCAGACATAATTTTAGCAATCAATAGGTTCGATGAAATCTTTGATGTTAACGGTTGGATTGTGGGGTTGTATAATCCCTTCGATGTCGATTTTATAAAGAAATTAATGACAAGTAATATCAACTATATAGGTTTGGAGTTAATACCTCGTATTTCAAGAGCACAGAGTATGGATATTCTTAGTTCTATGGCTACTGTAGCAGGTTATAAGGCTGTTCTATTAGGAGCTTCGTATTCCATAAAGATGTTCCCTTTACTTATGACAGCAGGGGGGACAATAACACCTGCGAAAGTTTTGGTTATAGGTGCAGGTGTGGCAGGACTGCAAGCAATAGCAACTGCAAAAAGATTAGGTGCCAATGTTTGGGGGTTCGATCCAAGGCCAGCTACCAAAGATCAAATAAAAAGCGTCGGAGGAAATTACATAGAATTCTCTATTTCTGACTTTGAAGATAAATCCGGATACGCCAAAGAAGCAACCGAAGAAATCATAAAAAAAGAAAGAGAAATCCTTTATCCATATGTTAAGGATAGTGATGTAATAATTAGCACCGCTGCTGTTATGGGTAAAAAACCACCTATTCTGATTACCAAAGATATGGTCGAAAATATGAAAACAGGAGCTGTTATTGTTGATTTAGTAGGAGGAAATTGCGAATTAACACAAAAAAATCAAATCATAAACTATCATAATAAAACCATAATAGGATACTCCAATTTGCCAAGCTTAGTTCCCTTTGATGCAAGTAAACTTTACTCCAGGAACGTCTTTAACTTATTAGTTCATCTCTTAAAAAATTCAGATAAAATTAGTCCTGATCTAAATGATGAAATCGATAAGAATGTGATTGTTATTTTTAATAAGCAAATTATAAATGAGAATATAAGGAAGTTGGTGGAGGGTTAGTATGGAGTTAATCTTTGCAAAGGCTTATATCTTTATTTTGGCGATAATTTTAGGTTTTGAATTAATAAACAAAGTGCCGAGTTTATTACATACTCCTTTAATGTCTGCGACGAATGCAATCCATGGGATTGTTGTTGTTGGTGCTTGCATAGTTGCTTTACATGCCCATGATCCTGTCCTGAAAATCATTAGCTTCTTTGCAGTATTAGTAGGAACTCTTAATGTCGTAGGTGGATATGCAGTTACAAACAGGATGTTAGAAAAATTCAAGCGCAATTCTTCTGATATTAAAGAAAAAAGTGGTGATAAGTAGTGGGATACATTACTGAGGTAGGTTATTTAGTTAGTGCTTTTCTATTTATTTTGGGAATAAAATATATGGGGCATCCAGCAACTGCAATTAGAGGCAATTGGATCTCTGCAATTGGAATGTTCATTGCTGTTTTATTCACTTTTTTTCATCCCTCTGTTCATTTTGAAAATTTGTGGTTCATTTTGTTGGCTATAGTTTTAGGGACCGTTATTGGTTTATATTTAGCTGGTGTTGTAAAATTTACAGAGATGCCGCAGATGGTTTCATTTTTCAACGGAATGGGAGGACTTACAATTGCATTGATTTCCATCGTAGAGTTTTTCACACGAGGAATCGTTAGTGAAGTTGAAGGTGGTTTCGATTGGTTTTTTGTTGCAAGTTCAGCTTTTAGTGGTGTTGTCGGCAGTATTTCTTTTGTTGGTAGTATGTTAGCAATGGCTAAGTTATGGGGAATTTTTGAAAGTTCAAAAAGGTCTATTTTTATTCGTGTTTTCAACGCTCTTGTCTTATTATCGATACTTATTATTTATGTTTTGTTAATCATAAATCCTTCTCCCTATTTATTGGTATTTTTGTTTATAATGGGTGGTGTTTTGGGTTTCAGTGGCGTCTTTCCAATAGGTGGTGCGGACATGCCTGTTGTGATTGCTCTCTTGAATGCTTTTACGGGGTTAGCTGCATCGATTGCAGGTTTCGCAATTAACAACAATGCAATGATTGTTTCTGGAACCTTAGTAGGTGCCTCAGGAACAATCTTAACTATACTGATGGCAAAAGCAATGAATAGGACAGTATTAGGGGTTATTTTAGGTGGGTTTGGTGGGACAAAAGAAGCAGCTTCAAACGTTAAGGGTAATGTCCAAGAAATTAGTGTTCAAGATGCTGCAGTATTGCTTGCCTATTCAAAGAAAGTTATAATCGTACCTGGTTATGGTATGGCCGTCTCTAACGCACAAAATGAAGTCCATGAATTAGAACAATTGTTAGAAAGTAAAGGTGTAGAGGTAAAGTATGCGATACATCCGGTTGCAGGCAGAATGCCAGGACATATGAACGTTTTATTAGCTGAAGCTAAAGTAGATTATTCGAAGCTGTATGAAATGAATGAAATAAATCCTGAATTCAAGAATACCGATGTCGTATTAGTAGTTGGTGCAAATGATATTGTCAATCCTGCGGCTAAAAATAATCCCAACAGTCCTTTGTATGGTATGCCCATCCTTGAAGTAGATCAGGCACAGAATATTATTTTTATGAAAAGAAGTTTAAGGCCAGGATTCGCAGGTGTCGAAAATGAACTTTTCTATAACCCCAAAACCAGAATGTTATTCGGAGATGCAAAAGAAACTCTTAAAAAATTGATCTCAGAAATCCAAAATCTATAGATTATCAAAAAAGCCTTTTTAACCCTATTCATAACAACTATCTACTAAATTTGTAATCGTAGTGTTTATGATTTCGTATTTTTCTATTTGTATTAGGAAGATCAATCATAGCGAATAGAATGCCAATAACCATTATTATCCCGAAAATTCCAATCAACCCAACGAATACAAATAGAAAGATACCAACCAATATAAACAAAACCTCGAATAAAACTCCAAGTAATTCAGGATTATTTAATAACTCGATCAAAAATTTAATAAAGCCAACCAAGCAATAAACAATAGCAATAGCTGTGTATAATTTTGAATATTTATTTTGTTCATTTTCCGAATTTTTACTTTCTTCTTCATTTGAATTTTCAGGTTTATTTTGTATATCCTGATAATGCAAGTCTTTTAAAATTTTTTTCTTGTCCTTCTTGTGTTCTATTTCTTTTTCAATTAAAGAGATAAAATTAGACATACCAAACACCTCCTGTTAGTTTTATTTTTTTGAAAAACCGATAGAAAACAACTTATAGGACTTTTTTGGAAAAAAGTAAAGAGAAAATCAATGATTCCTATTTTTAATTTAGACAAAAATATGTAAAATTCCTACCTTATGGGAATATTTATTATTGATAAGATAGGAACTGTAGGTAAGAATAGTATGGAAGCTTTAGAAGCTCAGATGAAACATAAAGTTGCGTGCTCTATAAGCGAAAAGCGATTCAATTTTGAATAAGGGACAGAGGGGAATACAGCACCGTTTCAGGCAATTAAGCAACCATTCCGTCGTCAGGGCAGTCAGGACAGTCCTTTGCTAAGTACCCGTCGTCATCAGGGCAGTCAGGGCAATCTTTTGCTAAATACCCATCATCAGGGCAATTTGGGCAATCTTTTGCCAAGTACCCGTCATCTGGGCAGTTAGGACAGTCCTTGGATATAATCAGCCCGTCATCCGGACAGTTCGGGCAGTCTTTTGCTATAAGACCACCCAATCCTAAAACGGCTATTAATGCACCGAGGCTAACCGTTATTATTATTTTTTTCACTCAATCACACCTCCGGTTTTTTATTTTCCCCCTCCATCCCACTAAAACTTATTCTCGTATTTATCCCAAAATCCTCCTATTGAGAAAAGAAACAAAAATAAAAAAATTTTTGAAAGGAATTCTTGAGAAAAAAAGATAATATAATAAAGAGAAGGGGGGATGTAAATGAAAAAAAAATATAGAAGAGGTTTAACTTTGATCGAATTGCTCGTCGTTGTCGCTATTATTGCCATCCTTGCCGCTATATTACTTCCATATGTAATGAATAGAACAGAAGATTCAAGAATATCAAGGATGGAAGAAGAAATACAATCAATTAGAAGTGCAGTAACTATGTTTTTTAATGATAATTCTACACTCCCATCAATTTGGAATAATTTTGTAGTCAATACAGGTTTTCCAAACTGGAGAGGCCCTTACATACAAAAAGCACCAAATACAGCTACTGCTACATGGAACCAAGCATCCCCCTGGAAAACAAATTATGTTATTCGCACGCAAACTGGAGGAACAAATTACAGGTTTGCTAGCTCCACTAACCTTTACCCATTTGGAAATGGATTTGCTATTGAAATAGCTAACCCGATGGTAGGTACATCACCTACTATACCATTAACTTCTTTAGCAAAAATAGATACGGATCTGGATGATGGAAATGCAGGTACAGGTTTCATCGTCGAAGCAAATGGCGGTACTACTCCACTAATAAATCCCAGTACAACAACACAAATGGCAGGTTTATCAACAGGTGGAGCTTACCAAGGTGGAGGAAAATCAATGTATGTTCTTATATTTACTTACTAATTTCAGAATTTGGCACCATCGTAATGTAAAACCAATAACAAAAAAGGAGGTGAAAAAATGAAGAAAGGTTTTACACTAATAGAATTATTAGTAGTCATTGCCATAATCATAATTTTAGCAGCAATATTATTACCATACATTATTAACAGAGTGGAAGAATCAAGGATAAGTAGAATGACAGGAGAAATCCGAAGTTTGAAAACCGCTATGCTACTTTATTATAACGATTTAAGTGTATTCCCTGATAGTTGGGATGATTTAGTTAGTAACGGGCCAACAAATCCTCGCTGGAAAGGACCATATATCGAAAAAATACCAAATTCAAATAGTCAAGTATGGACACAAGCAAGCCCATGGAAAACAGATTTCAGGATTTTAGTTCAATACAGTACAACTAATATCTATTTCGCAGGTCAAACACAATATCCATTTACGAAAGCAGTAGCATTAGAAGTAAAAAACCCTGCAGTTGGTAGTGGTAACACAATACCCCCATCAAGTTTAACCAAAATAGATACCGAATTGGATAATGGAGTTGACACAACAGGATTAATCGTAGGTGGACAGGCAGGAGCTTCAGACATAGCAAGTATAACACCAGCAGCTTATACCACAGCAGGTGTATCTCTATATGTTTTACTTCAAGGCTTAAGATAAGAAATTCTTGAATTACTTAAATATTGTGAAGGAGGAAATTTCCTCCTTCATTTTTTATTTTTGATATTTCTCTATCTCTAGATTCTTCATTTTTCTCTCTTTACTGTCTATTACTATTCCTACCAAGTATATATCTCCATATCTATCATATTTCTCATAATACCTCTTCTTTTTTATCTGTTCCAATGCTTCCTCTTTATCAACTTTAAACTCCACCACATATACTCTTTCCTTTTCTATTACTGTCATATCTATCCTACCTATACTCGTAACATCCTCTGCTATTACTTTCAAACCACTTGCTACTAATAACACATAAAATAACGAACAATAGAAACTTTCATACCTACTCGTATCTCTATACCACACATAGGGGATTGTCTTTAACACCTCGTTCATTAACGCTTCTATACTCTCTATTCTTCCACTCTCAAATACCTCTCCTATCTTCTTTATCCATCTATACGAACTTTAAATACCCTGTCTGATACAACAACGCCTCTATCATCATATCCTCCACATCAAACCAATCCAGCATCTCTCTTCTTAACACAACCTCTTCTATCGATGGTATATAATAATTCGTCTCTCTTATTAACTTTATCAAAAACTCTGGGGTAGGGGCCCCCTCCCCGGAAAGGGAGACCCCTTCCCCCGGGATTACCCGTCTCGAACCAATAACTTCCTTTCTCTCTATTCTGTAAATATAACAACACATCAGGGGGTAGGGGGACCCCATTAATCAACGGATTATACATCTTACTACTTAGCCACCAATATCCGTTATACCATTCTCTTATCTCCTCTAACTCCTTTTCTCCCTTTATCAAACCACCAAATACTTTTATTAACTCTTCCTCTGTATATCCACATATATCTCCATATTCCCTATTCAAACTTATATCATTCAACTGATTTAATCCACAGACCGGGGCCCCTTCCCCAAAAAAGAGAAACTTTCGCAAATTTACTTATACCCGTTATAAATACAAACTTCAAATATTTGTCTATCCCTTTTAATACCGAATATAATTCCTTCAATATTTCTCTTATCCTCCCCTTACTTTCAATCCAAACAGGACAAACATTTTCCAAATTCCAACCTTTTTCTAAATACAGTATTTCAAATATTTTCTTTTTTCTCTGTCGAGAGTAACGCTATAAACGTACACCTTATTCCACAAACAAAATTTTTCCTGCAGAACACTCAAGAACCTTTCTCCTCATCCTTACCTATTTAATTATTTTAACTATTTTTTCTAAAATTATCAAATCTTGGATAGTTGTTATTTTAAGGTTATAAGGGTCTCCCTGTATAAATCCAGTATTGAATAAATAAAAATCCAGAAGAGAAATATCGTCGGTAAATTCCATATCCAAATTTTCTTCCCTCAATTCTTCATGAGCATTGATCAACGCCCTTTTCTTAAAAATTTGAGGAGTTTTTATCAGATAAATCTGACTACGAGGTAAGTAAGTAATCTTATTATCATAATTAGCGGCGACAGAATCAAAAGGAAGAGAATACAAAGTTAACCCATCATAATCCTCTATTGTTTTTATTAAATTTTCCAAATCCTGCAAATTTATATTTGGCCTTGCTAAATCATGAACGATAATATAATCAATGTATTTATCTTTTAACATTTTTATACCGTTAAAAACACTATCCTGCCTCTTTTCTCCACCCTCGACAAAATCAATACTCTTAAAACCGTAAATATCAACCTTCTCTTCAATGATTTTTTTATGAAAATCGAAGGTATTCTTATTTAGAACAAAAACCACATCAGCTATCTTATCTCTAAATTTACTAAAAAGAGAAACAGAATATTCCCATACATAAACATCATTAATTTTAAGAAAAACCTTGTTTATAGGAACATTCATTTTTAACATATATTCTAATTTTTCCCAAAAATCGGGATTGAGAAAATCCCTGTGATTCGGATTATTATTTATTAAATTTAGTACTGAATTAACAAACCTTTCTGAATTTCCAGCAGCAAGCAATACTAATCCTATCATAAATCCACTTCCTTTCCAATCCTTTCGACTTGTTTTTGTATACCGTCCAAATCCAACCAGTAATCTCTAAACATAATGAAAATAAACATAGTAATTCTTTACAAAATCTATTGTAAAAAACGTAAAAAATAAACCTAAAACAAAAGAAATACACAACCAACCCATAAACAAAGAAAACCAAAAATTAATTATTAAAAACTTATAAAACAAAATAAAAAACAAAATAACAGGTAATGAAATAAGTATAAGAATAACAAATCTCCAAAAAAGGTCAAAAATCAAACTCCTGAAAAAAATTAATGTATTCTCATCATAAAAATCATCCCACAACGTCAAAATACCAAAAAATAACTCCTTATAACTATCATTCTCTATCGCCTTTAATAATAGCAAAGGAAAAAAAATATATAAAGATACCTGCAGTAAAACCAAAGAAAACATAAATAAAACTAACAAAACAATCAAAATAGATTTTAGAAAAAAAGTGACTTTAATAAGCAACAAAAAAACGTAAAGAAAAAATAAAAAAACAAATAACCCAATATTCAACATAAAAAATAGTAAAAAAGAATTCATAAAAGAAATTTTTAACTCTCTTTTATCTTTCCAAATTCCCTCAATCTTTGGAAAAATCGAAGATTCACCAGGATTTACAAAGAATTCCAAAAATTCCGTCTTCATACCTACCTCTCTTATAAAATACCTTAAAAAAAATATTAAGGTAGCAAAAAATAAAATTACTGCTAAAAAATTTAACAAAGGAAATAAAAGGAAAATCAAAGATAACAAAAACAAATAAACAATGAAATCAGAATTAATAATGCCATTTAAATCCTTAA
>Ga0105160_1000217_pt1 | contig 29387 bp, 30 predicted proteins | sample GXS110809BmetaG_FD_89591 | JGI IMG/M metagenome (GOLD analysis project Ga0105160, IMG submission 89591) | Hot spring microbial communities from Gongxiaoshe hot spring, China to study Microbial Dark Matter (Phase II) - GXS 110809B | ecosystem: Environmental > Aquatic > Thermal springs > Hot...
AAAAACGATGTTCTTTCCTAATAGTATCAATATCCCGTCGATCCCATTTTCTATATAAAAAAATTTAAATTTGTCAATATTTTTTATATATCTAATCATTGATAACAATCAATAAAATTGAATTTAACAAATTTTTAACAAAAACGATAGTATCTAAACGAGTATTACCAAGTATTCGTCGATGTGGTCTTTTTTAAAAATTTGTTTAAAAAAATTGATTTATATCAACAATAAAATCAAGTTTTTCGACCTCTTTTTTACAATTTTTTTACAATTACATAGATACTTTTTATTATTATAAGTTTTTAGTAAATGATGTAAGAATTTTCATAAAAGGGCTTTGAAGTATCGTGGATAGGAATTGGAAGTGTAACCATGTTTATATTTTTGCATCAGCTCATCCAAAGATATCGCTGAACTTAATAGTCAAATATATAAAAATTATGATTGTGACCTCCTCTCCTCGTTAAAACGAGGAGCTTCCTCCTAAAGCTTACACGAATATAGGAGTTAGACCTCAGTGCAGAGGCTTCTACAGGCGTCAGTTCGGGCTGGTCCAGCTCTACCACCCTTGAGGCGGGTGACACTATACGTATATTATATTCCTTTTTTTTATATTATACTCTTTTTTTGAAAAATTTCAAGCTATTTATCTCCTACTTGTAGAGGTGTGAGACTTCTGGCTTTATAGATTGTTGTTTTCAGCCATTCATCTCTCCTTTACCCGAAGGGAATCTTCACCTACCCCAGGGAGGCTTTACCTGCCTGCCGGCAGGCTTCGCCTGAAAAGGAAAGCTTTCTTGCTTGGGTTTCGTAAATTTATGTTTTAATATGAAAAAAACAAGAATATTTCTTAAAAAGAGCTGTGTAGTGTGTTCGGAAAGCTGTATTCAGTTTCAGAGCTTTTAAAAAGAGCTTTTAAAAACTTCTTTGTTAGAAAACTAAAATTTCTTTTGTTAAAATAGGGGAATTGAGGAGTTAAGGAGAGGGTGGAGAATTTTCGTATCTAATAGAAAATATCATTTTGATTTTTGTCTATGCCTAAAATTTCTCTTGATGTGTAAAATGATACTTTGAAAATGTATATTATAACTGAATCTTCAGAAGGATTTATAGTGTTTTGCAATTCAATTTTTAGTTTTTCTAATGTTGCTGGTGTGATTTCTCCTTCGAATACTGAATTCTGAACCCATTTTAGGTACTTTCTGCATATTTTCAGAACTTTTTGAACTCTTTTTTCTCCTATGTCATACACGAGTATCACATTCATTATTTTCTAAAATGGATAAATAAATGGGGTATAATCTTCCTCTCCTATGATATGCTTTTGTAATTTATAAATTTCCAGCCTTATTAGTTCTCTATATGATACGTTTCTATTGAGTTTAGGATGATTGATCGTTGATTGTAGTTTTTCTTCAAACTCTTTGATAAATATTTTTGCTCCTTGTTCATTTAGTGTTATTCCGTTTAATAATGTTTCAAAATGTTCTTCTTTTATAATTTTTTTATTTATGAGTGAAAAGATTACTCTATCAACGATTATGGTTTTAAATATTTCTGCTATATCAAGATTTAGGCTAAATCTTCTAAAATTTGATTCATGCAGATATCCTATTCTTGGGTCCAATTGAGTTTTGTAGATTTCTGATAATGCTGTTGTATATAAAAGGGAATTTCCAAAGCTTATTAATGCATTTAATTTATTTTTAGGTGGTTTTTTTGTTCTTTTCTCAAATTTGAATTCTTCATTCTGTAATATCTTATCAAATGTTTTGTAATATATTTCTCTTACGTTTCCTTCAATTCCCATTATTTCTGAAATTGATTGAACATCATTAATTTTATTTATCAGTAATTCGATCGTTTTTATTTCTTCTTTAAAGTTTCTGTCTCTGTTATTGTAATAATAGATATTTTTCAAAATATTTTGTATTGCTCCGTAAAAAATTAATTTTGCTATGTTTATTCTTTTTTGGTTATCTATGTAGTGTTCGACTTGTTTGACTATAATGTAACCTGAGTTTAGATGTTCTCGGGGGTAAAATGATCCTATGTAGTAATCATAGAAGTTGAAGAAATGCAGAATAATTTGATTGGATGTCAAAAATTCAAGAGCTCTTTTGTTTATTGTTATCTCGCCGAATATATATATTTCTTTTGTATTTTCGACAGGTATATAGTTTTTATTATTTTCTGATTCCAAAAATAGGGTGTTATCTTTTCTTTTTAGTTCTCCATGTGAGAACAAATAAATTGTTTTTTTCATATTTATCAACTCCAGCACATATCTCTGTATCCACAATTTTTACAAAATGGTATTTTTTTAGTTTTTGGTGGTGTTTCATTTTTCACTATTTCTTCTATTTCTTTTTCCATTTTTTCTAATTTTTGTTTTATTTCTTCTGTCAAATTCAATTTTATATTCTTTTTTTCTTTTGGTATGAGTAGGATACCTTCTGCTTCTATACCGAGTTCTTGAAGTTTTTTTAGGTAAAAATAAAGCTGAAACATGCAAGATTCTAAATTTTTTGAACTTTTCTTTATTTCTCCTACTATTAAATGATTATCTTCTTTTTTTACGATATCTATTATCATATTTTCTATTACTACTTCTTTTCTTTCGTTTTTATAGTATTGTTCTGATATAACTTTTCCTATTTGTATATTTGGATCATCTTGATTTGGGACAATATTTCTTGACATATACCAAACTTGTTTAGGGCATATAAGATAATACCATACCAGAGTTGCGTATACTTTGAATTCTTTCATATTATTAAGAAATCGTCATTTTCTGTAATATATCCTGTTTCTATATCATAGTAATGCGGTAAGTCATCTATACTTATAAAACCCATTGAAGAATTTTCTTTATTGAGAAATGGTGGTAAATTTTTTATTCTGTATGGCAATGAAATAACATGTTCAAAAAACTCGGATTTCATTTTTTCGAATTCTTTTTTTCTTTCGAAAACGTTTTTTAATGATAGTGCTTTTTGGTATTTTTGCCATATTTCTTGGGCTTGTTTATCTACCTGTATGAAAATCATTATTTCGGGATATTCTTGATCTATTAATTTAAACTTGCTTATTGAATTATCATCGTTTGAGTAGTATTTTAATTGGGATATTGATTGAATAAATTCGTCTGATTTGTTTTGTGATACTTTCAATTCTTGGTAATACTGTTCCAATAATTCATAGAATTTTTTTTCATTTATTATTTTATATTTTTTCAATATTTCTTCTGTTTTACTTAATAGTGTTGAACTGTATATGTATGAGGAGTATTTTACATTTTTTTCGTTTACTAATTTAAATATTTTAAATACTCCTTTTTTTGTGAAGTTTCTATTGCATCTACCGGCGGATTGATTTAAGCTGTCAAGTGGTGCAAGATCTCTAACGACTACATCAAAGTCTATATCGACTCCTGCTTCGATTAGCTGGGTTGATACCACTATCCTATATTTTTTCTGTTTTATTTCGTTTATTCTTTGCATTCTGTGTTTTGGTATCACTGATGTAGCTAAGAATGTTTTGTCTGTATTTTTTATCATTTGATAAAACTTTTTTGCACTTTTTATTGTGTTAAAAATGAATAAATATGTTTTGTTATCGTTATTTATTTGTTCTTCAAAAATTTGTAATAAATTTTCAATTGTTTTTGGTTCTAAATCTATTTCTACTTCGAACCTATCGAGATTTTGGATATATAATTGTGGTTTAGATAAAAACTCTACTTTTTCAAATATATAGGGATAGGTTGCTGTTGATACAATACAATATGAATCCAGTGTTTCTGTAAGAAAGTTTATTGTTTTTTCTATTAATTTCCAATATTTAGGGTCTATTGCTTGAATTTCATCTAAAATTATTATACTATTACATAGTTTATTTAGTTTTTTTATGCTGGCGTTTGAATTGGAAACAAGAGTATGAAAAAGTTGGACGAACGTTGTTATTACTATATTTGATTCCCAGTCTTCGATCAAAAATTTTTCTTGATCAAAATTTAATAAATCTGTATAATTTCCTTTTTCTTCTAATTTCTTTTTAATTTCTTCAAAACTTTTACTTAATTCTGTAAGAGAATGATATTTTAGTACGAATTGGGGATCTATTATTTGGGAAATGGTGTTAAAACTTTGGTCGATTATGGATAAAAACGGTAAGCAATATATTATTTTGGGTTTCTTGAATTTTATTTTATCATATATTTTCAAAGCTACGGAAAAATTGATTAAAGTTTTACCTAAACCAGTTGGTAGGTTGACACATAAAATTCTGTTGCCATTTCCCCATACCTGCATTAATTTTTCAATTGTTTCTCTATATGCTTCATATCTCATCTTATTTATTTTATCATTCTTTTTTATTTTTTCAATGTGTTTATCGATTACTTGCGAAAAGTCCTGTATTGATTTTGAAAAATCATATATTGAGGATACTTCTTCTAAAAGATTTATATCTGAAATTATAGCTTCTGTTTTATCTGATTCTATAAGTATTGAAAATATTAAATTTAGTAAAAAATAAAGATCGAACGAAGAATTTTTCTTATTTTCATCCACGAGTTTTCTAAAGAAAATCCTAAAAGAATGATCTATTTTTATATTGGCATATTCTTTCAGTTTTTCTTTCGTTATTCTAAAATCGAGATATTTTTGTAATTCTAAGCAAAGAATTTCGAATTTACTTTGATCAATACTTTCCAATTGTTTTTTTAATAATTCTTTTTTATTTTCTATTTTTGTTGGTTCTTCATCCAATGGATCGGACAAATTTGAGTGATGATGTTTTATCACAAAGTATATCAAAAATTCTAATAATGGATTATTTATTAATTCTTTGGCTATGAAGTAGGCAAAATAGGCTGAGAAGAAACTGTGTTCTTTACATTTTTGTTCAACTTTATTTCCATGCAAATACTGTTGGAAGTAATTTGTTGATTTTCCTAAGTCATGAAGTAAGCAAATTATTTTTATAGCTTTTTCAATTTTCTCAAGATTTAAAGCATAATCATTTTTTGTTTGTATGTTTTTTATGATATTTTCTATAGGTTTTTTTATTCTATTGAATTTTTTTTCTGCAATGATTAAGGTATTGATAGAGTGGTCTTCGAGATATTTGTTGGGATGTGAAAATAATCCTGATTTCATATGAAAACAATGTTTTCTCCTGTTTCCTTTACTTCTATGTATTTTTCAGGGATACATTTTATGGTATCAGCGTTTATTTCTGCTATTATATCTTTAAATGATAGTATTTTTCTTTCCACTGTTATATTTAGTGGCACTCTTTCTTTGATATATTTTTTACCTTCTTCAAATTTTATGTATTTTATTTTTTCTTCTGGAATAATTGAATGTATGTCGATTTCATTTTCTGTAATATTTTCTGATGCTTCGAAGGTTCCTATATATTTTACTTTTGCTATCAATTCACTTAATCCTAAAGAGATTGTGTAAAAATTTTTGTTCTCTTTTAGAAAAGTTTCTAATTTTTCTGTATTTTCGTCAATTTTCTGTATGTATATTCTGAAGTGGGGGTTTTTTAGAAATTCGAATCTTATTTGTGTTCGGTCCTTTATAAACCAATTACCATCCTTATTTATTTTTATGTTATCCTTAGTATTTACCAAGTTTATGCCCATTCTTGTTTTGTTTATGGGATTTATTATTCTTTGGGAGAATTTTATGGTTTGGTAGTTTATGATTTTAAGGTATTCATTTTTATCTATTCCTATTATTGCGGCGATTATTCCATACAGTGCAGTTGGTGGTATGAAAGAGAATGTTAAGGGTGAAGTTGTTGTCCAATATTTTCTAAAGTGCCCATAATCTCCGAATATATCAAACACTATTATCTCCATACTTCTCTCCTCGTTTTAATTTTATTAAAAATTAAAATTTTCTGTTAGAATTTCATTACCTTCTATTTCTTTACTCAATTTTAGTTCGGGTATGTATTTAATTTTTACTTTTTCAATCTTGTCTTTTGCTTCTGTAAGCTTTTCAATTAATCTATCAGTAATTAAAATATATTCATCAATTTTTCTTATTTCTTCGTCTTTTTTATCTGATTTTATTTCTATTAGATGGTCTAAATTACCTATTTGATAGAATGTTCCAGGTTTGTAGTATATAGCCATAAGCATGACTGATCTGTGTCCGATTTTGGATGTTGTTGCTAATGAATTGGTGCCGTTCCACATGGATTCAAATAAAATGTCAATATCCTGGTAGGTAAGATTAATGTTTTGAGTTTCTGCAGCTTTTTCATTAATAACTCCATAGAATGAGATAAGAGAGTAGGGGAGTATGTATTTGCTTGTCATTGTTCCTTGTTGTTTTCCTTCTCCTGAAGGCATGACAGTTGTTCCTTTAATATACTGTAAATCTACTTTATGCAAGGATCTGCCAAATTTAAATTGGACAGGTCCTGTAAGAGCTATGGTATTTTTTTCTACTGCTATAGTACATCCAAATAACCTGATATCTATAAACTTTTCTAACAAACTTTCCTTATTTGAATTTCCTCCCAGCTCTTTTATTTTTTTTTCTTTGCTTTTTAACTCGTTATTTTCTTCTCTTTCCTCTTTAACAAATATGTCCATTTTTTTATGTTCTAAAATATAATCTCTTATTGTTCTTTTTAATCTTACATCGGTTACTATGTTGTAATTTGTGTTATAATCTATTCTTGGTTTATTTTCATCTAAAGGATCTCCATTGGGATTATTGAAGGATACATCGTAAAGGAATAGGATTTCTATCCTTTGATTTACTTTAGTCATTGTTATCACCTCCGTAGATGATGTCTTTAACTTTTCTATACAAACTCATACCTGTTGCAAAATAGAAATTCATTTCTTCATTTGACATTTCCCATTTTGATTTTAATAATTTTTCTGATGCTTCCGGATATAAAATTTCTTGAATTTTACTATAGTAATCATATTCTTGGAATTTATTAATAATTTGTGGTAGTAAATCCATAAAATCTTTTTTTGTCATTCTTAATGATTTTAATTTGTTAAAGAAGGGAGTATTATTAAGTCTTTTTCTTTGTTCTTCTAATAGTAGCCTTGTTAATATTCCAAGGATAAAAAGCCCCTGTTTATCCTCATTATCTAACTTTAGATCGCTGTAAATTTTATCGAGCATATAATCACCTCCTACTTCTTCTTTAAATTCTGATTCTTCTTTGTAAGAAAATAGATTATCTAAATCTATCAAACCCAGATTTATGAAAAATAAAAAATTGGAAATAGAATCAAAAACTAAAGTATCAAAATCATAAGGTCTATCATTTAATTTTTGCACAGAATTTTGCAGATTAAGAATAAAATGTTTAATCAATAAGTTTTTGTTTATCTTTTTCAATTTAAATATCGATTCTAAATAATCGAGGAAGAATTTTTTGGATTCTATCGTTAAACTACCTTGCTTTGTTATAAAGAATTTTTTCAGTTTTGAGAAATAATAATGGTAATCATAGTTTTTGAGGGCATATTTTTCTATTATTTTTTCGGTTTTATGCTTAGATTCGAATATTTTTTTGAAATTTGAAGGTGGGATATCTTCTACTAAAAGTAGTATCCTTTCAGCACTGTTGTCCTCTTCATAAAACAATAGATAAAAGTAGAGAAAATTTTTGTCCTTTAATAAGAAAAGTATTTCATCTTGTTCATTGGTAATTCTTTCTGCTTCTTTTAGCTCTTGTTTTTTATTTCGTAGTTCCATAATCGTTTGTATTTCTTCATAAGCTTCTTTTTTAGTGAAAATAATTGAAGGGATTAAATAGTATTTTATACCTTCCATCGAGAAAGATAGTTTATTTTTTAGGATTTCCTTTGATTTTTTTAAAATTTCATAGCAATCAAGACATACCGGGTAATTTTTCCAACTCTTTTCCTTTTGAAAATTATTTATTTGTGACCCTGCTATGAATCCTGGTTTATCAACTGTATAGAATTTAAAAACATTATTTGTTTGGTCTGAAATATTTTCTTTTTCTTCTTTACAGAATGAACAGATAGATTTGTTTAAATTTTCTTTTAATTTATCTTCTTCTATTTTTTTGCTAATATTTCTTATAATTTCAATTTCTCCAGGATATTTGTATTTTCCATCGTGGTATATTTTTATTCCAAGGAAAATTTTCTGATCTTTAAATATTTTGTTTGATTTAATTTGCTTTAATTCTTCTTTTATTTTATCGATTAATTTTTCGTCTAATTGTTGTAAGATTTGTTGAAAATCTATTGTTTCTTTTTTCATTTTTTTACTTTCATTAGATATTTTTTCAATGAATTTTTTTATTTTTTCGGTTGTTTTTTGTGGTTCTGTTAAGGGTGCGAATAATGCTGGTTTATTTCCTTTTGAATCCCCTTGAATATATAAATTTTTGTTTTCATTTATATAGTCTTCAACGGACACAAAAACTTCTTTTTCTTCTGGATTTGCATTAATGAAGATTATTTTCCCTTCTGTTGATGCGGTTTGGATATTTTCATTTTGATTTAGTAAGAATTTAGTGAACTCGAAAATTTGTTCAATCATAATTTCCCTCCTTTTAGTTTGCGTGTATAATTTTAATACATCCAAATCCTTGACTGTTTTTGTTTCCCATTCCTGCGTTAAGCGCTACGAAATACAAATGTTCTGGAAGAAATACCTCGAAAATCCCATGGTATGCTTTTATTACTGTGTTCTTATATTTTACAATGTTTTCTTTGTATTTTATTGGTTTAATGTAGTAATTACCCCCTGTTTCTTCTTGGTTTAAATTTTCTGTTGATAAATTTTCTGTTGAAATATTTGTTTGGGGATATGATTTATACTTTCTTATTAGGTTCTGTATTATTAGATTAGAGAATTCTTTTTCGGATGGACTATAAAAATAGGTTTTTTTAGAGTTATTAATCTTAACTGTGCTGTATATAGTAATAGGTGATAGGGTTTTTATTTTTGTTTTTCCTGAAATTTGGTTATTTTTTTCAACTTCTATTGAATGTATTTTTAGTTCCTGTTGTCCTAATTTGACATTTTCCTTCTTTATAAGATTTAGTGCTAATTCTTGAATCATTTTGTCAATCAAGCTACAAACTACTATGGAGATTCTATTTTTGAAAAGAAAATATTTTTTATCTTTTTCAGGCTGACTATATGAAAGTATTCTTGAGAAGGTGAAAAGTTTGAATTTTCTTTTTTGGTATAAAAATCCAGAGTTGTGAATTAATTCTGCTGTATCTACATTAAGGTTGTCATAAATAAATGCTTGAACAATTTCATTGTATTCTATTGGTATTTTTATGTAATCATTCTTTATGTTTTCAAGATGTATTTTTATTCTCAATTTTTACCACCATCCTTGAATAAATTCCATAGGATATTAATTTTATACAAAAAACATAAAAATTCCTTCTTTTTTATTTATTTTTTTATTAAAAAAAATAAACAAAAAAATTAGGTTAAACCCTGTTGGCTATATTTGCATTTGAAAATTGACAAGTTTTGATTAAGTTAAGGTTTAAAGATTTGTTGAGACATTATGCTTAACAGAACTGATAAAAATAGGAAAATGTAAGCGATAATCGATGTATATCTTTGAATTAATTCTTCCTTGGTTAATTTTTTGCTTTGTCTTGATTCTGTTGATTGTTGTCCCATTATTCCACTTAATCCCGATTTTTCAGTGACATAACTGGCAACACCTGCTATCAATAAGAGAGATACTATTATGAAAAATATGGTAAGAAATCTGTATAAGTTTTCCATTACTCACCTATGAATTCTTTATATTTTTTTGAATCCATGAGTTTGTCTTTGTATTTTTCAAAATTTTTAATTTCTACTTCAAATATCCAATGTTTATAGGGGTCTTGGTTAAGTAGCTCGGGTTTATTAAGCACTTCTTCATTAACATTAATGACTAATCCTTCTACCGGGCTATATAAATCGGATACGCTTTTTACAGATTCAATCGACCCACATATTTTCATAAATTCGACTCTTTGGTTAATTTGTGGTGGTTCTATATAAACGATATCTCCAAGTTCTTTTTGGGCAAAATCTGTTATCCCAACTTTTGCTATATTTTCATTAATTTCTATCCATTCATGTTGTTCTGAATATAAAAGATTATCGGGGATAATGTATCCCATAAAAACCTCCTATTCTTTTGTTGTTTTGATAAATGCTCTGATGATATCTCCAACCTGTATATCATTAAAATCTTTTATTTTAATTCCGCACTCATACCCTTGTATGACTTCTTTAACATCTTCTTGGAATCTTCTTAGTGATTCTATTTTTCCTTCAAATACTTTTTCTCTATTTCTTTCTACTATAACTTTTGAATCTCTGGTTATTTTTCCTGTTAAAACGTAGCATCCTGCTACTTTTCCGTTTTTGACCTTGAATACTTGTTTTACTTGTGCTTCTCCAATTTCAACTTCTATTTCTTCTTGTTTAGTTTGTCCTTCTATCATTTTTTTGAGGTTTTCAATCAATTCATAAATTATGTTGTGTAAATACACTGGTATATTTTCTTTTTCTATTAATTTTTTAGCGTTTGCCTCTATTTTAGTGTTGAACCCGAAGATACATGCATTTGATGCTTTTGCTAATAAAACATCACTATCGGAGATATTTCCTATAGCGCTGTGTATAATATTAGGTTTAACTTTATCGGTTGCTGTTTTTTCTATTACAGCTTTTAATGCTTCCAAGCTTCCCTGAGTATCCGCTTTTAGGATTATATTTAAAAGAAAAGTATCCTCATTATGTAATTTAGAGAGTATATCCTGTATTGAAAATGATTTTGATAATTTTTTGTTGTATTCTTCTATTTTTTGGTTTTCTATTGCTATTTCCTTAGCTATTTTTTCATTTTCAACTACTACCAATTTTTCTCCTGCTGTGGGAACTTGTGCTATTCCTATGATTTCGACAGGTGTTGATGGTGGAGCTTCTTTTAATTGTTGTCCTCTTTCATTATACATTGCTCTGATTTTACCCCATGTTTTTCCTACATAAAATGCCATTCCGGGTTTTAAAATACCTTTCTTTACTATGACAGTTGCCACAGGACCCCTATTTTTATCGAGTTTTGATTCTATAACTATTCCTTCGGGTTTGCCTGCTATGTTTGCCTTTAACTCCATTAGTTCTGCGACTAACAATATTATTTCAAGTAAAGTATTAATGTTTTTTCCTGCTTTTGCAGATATTTCAACAAATGGAGTTTGTCCTCCCCATTCTTCTGGAATTAAACCATAGGTAACTAATTGGTTTTTAACTCTGTCTATGTTAGCATTTGGTTTATCTATTTTGTTTATAGCGACTATTATGGGCACACCTGCTGCTTTAGCGTGGTTTATTGCTTCTATTGTTTGGGGCATTACACCATCGTCTGCTGCTACTACTAAGATTACTATATCGGTTGCTAAAGCACCTCTTGCTCTTAGGCTTGTAAATGCTTCATGTCCTGGAGTATCTATGAATGTTATTTTTTTACCCATGAATTCGATTTGATAAGCTCCGATATGTTGGGTTATTCCTCCTGCTTCTAAACTTGCCACATTGGTTTTTCTTATTGTATCTAAGAGGGTTGTTTTTCCATGGTCAACATGCCCCATTATTGTAACTACAGGAGGACGCGGAACCCAAACCTCTTCTTCCTCTTCTTCGAAACCTTTTACTTCATCTCTTGATTTTAATCTTATTAATGTGTTAAACTCTATTGCCACTTCTTCTGCTAACTCGACTGTAAGACTGCTATTTTTATTTATCAGGTGTCCTTTTGAGAATAATATTTGTATTACTTGGTTAGGATGAATTTTAAGTGCTTCTGCTAATGAATCTACTGTTATTGGAAAAGTTAATTCAATTTCTTTTATTTCTTCTTCGGTTTCTTTCTTTCCTATAACTTCTTGTTCTTTTTCGATTTCTTTTTGTGTTATTTCTTTTTGCGGTTTTTCGATTATTTCTGTTGTTTTTTCCATTGGTTTATCTATTATTTCTATTTGGGTTATATTATTTGAATTATTTTTATTTACAAATTTCTCTATTTTTTCAATTTGTTCATCTGTTAAATTTTGATTAGGGGATTTTATAATGATATCAATTTCTTGTGCCATTTCTTTAAGTTGTTTGAATGGTATGTTTAGAACTTTGGATATTTCATGTGCTTTCATAGCTAACTCCTATTCTGTAATATTCAAATCCGTATTCTAATATTTCTGGATAATTGATTATATTTCTTCCATCGATTATTATTGGTGTTTCCATTAATTCATAAATTTTGAAGAAATCTGCTTTTTTGTATTCTTCCCAATCGTTTGTTATGACGATAAGATTCGAATTAACTGTGCTTTCATATATATCTTCTGTAATTTTTATATTTGGATTTATTGAGTATTGTGGGAATTGATTTTTAAAGTTATGTGTTGCTTTTGGGTCGTATAGAACTAAGTATGCTCCTTCATTAAGCAAATGAGGGATTAATTTTAGGGTAGGTGATTCTCTTATGTCATCTGTTCCTGCTTTAAATGAGATACCCCATATTGTTATTATCTTTCCTTTAATATTCCACAGAGCTTTTTTTATTTTATTCATAAGTAACGTTATTCTATCGTTGTTTATTTTTTTGACTGCCTCAAATAAGATTGGATCAACTTGTTTTTCTTTGAACAATGATATTATTGCTTCTAAATCTTTGGGTAAACAAGAGCCTCCAAATCCTATGCCTGGTTTTAGGAAATCCAGTCCGATCCTGTTGTCTAATCCTATACCTGTTCTAACGTTTTCTATATCGCAACCAAGCTTCTCGCATATATCGGAAATGGAATTTATGAAAGAAATTTTTGTTGATAGGAAACAATTTGACGCTAATTTTATTAATTCTGCCTCTGTTGTAGATACGATTAATATTGGTGCGGGAAAATCATGGTATATTTGTGTAAGATCATCAATAATAGATTTATTGTCAACACCTATTATTATTCTGTTGGGATTAAAGAAATCGTAGATAGCGTTTCCTTCCCTAAGGAATTCTGGTATTGATGCTATTTCTATGTTTGTTTTTTTTCCTCGTCTATATCGGTAAATAATTTTTTTAAACCATTTTGCGGTGCCTGGTGGTACTGTGCTTTTTATGATTATTATTTTTTGTTCGTTAGAAGGTAAATGATTTGCTATTTCTTTTGCTGCGGCGTCTAAAAAAGACATATCGTAAGTTTGGTCTTCTTTTATAGGTGTTCCTACACATATGTAAATATGTTTGCATGATTTAACTAATTGTGAAATTTCATCTACGAATTCTAAGTTCCCTGAATTTAGGGAATTAAGTAAGAATTTTTGTAAATCAGGCTCATAAAAAGGTGCTATACCTTTTTTTAATAGATTCAGTTTTTCTTTGTTTTTTTCAAATACTAAAACTTTGAACCCTTTATAAGCTAATCCTATGGATGTGACTAATCCTACGTATCCGGCTCCTACTATCCCTATTTTTATTTCTTTCTTTTCTTCACTATCTTTTACTCTTTCTAATTTCTCTTCCAACAAAACCATATATTTATACTATTATCTAAGAATCACAATTTACCTTCTCAAATTACATTTTTTTTCAATTTTGGAAGGAGGAGGATGCTTTTTTTTGTTGAAATTCTATTTAGAGATGGTTTTAAGATAAAAAAAACAAAAAATGAAGAATATTTTATTTATTGATTTAGGTAGTAGAAATACAAAATATGGGCTATTTAGATTTCATGATGAAAATTCAAAGAATGGAAGTGATATCTTAGAACCAATACTTGTTGGAATATCGGATACTCAAGGTATAAATTTAGGTAGAGTCGTAGATTACTACGAATACGAAAATTTTATTAATAATCTCTTTGCTAAAATTAAAAATGATACCAATATTAATTCAATAGACAATGTATTCATTAGTGTTGGGGGGTATAATCTATATACAACTATTTCTTCACTAAAAGAGGAAGTTAGTAATCAAGAAATAACTACGGAATTTATTCAAAATTGGATATCAGGTAAAGCCAAAATTGGAAAAATAGATATGAACAAATTTGTTGCTATCCCAGAAGAATACGAGAATATCATCTCAATTTTACCAAGAATGTATATAATAGATTCTATCGATAGAACATACAATCCCTTTGGGTTAACAGCCAAAAATTCTATAGAGGTTGAGTTGTTAATATGTTCAGTTGGTACAGACTATAAAAAAACAATTCTTAAACCTTTTGAAAAAATGTCCTATGAATTTACTGATAATTTTTCTTTGGCTCAGAAAAATACCATTTCTTTCTTACCAAATATTGTTAATTATTCAAAGGCATTGGGAAGTTATAAAGTTTTAAAGGACTATCCACCTTTTGCTCTAATGGACTTTGGTTATTCTACAATAGAGGTTTTTATAATCTTAGAAGGAACACCATACACGAGAGTCTACATAAAAAGGGGTTTAAGAAATCTTCTTAAAGATATCTCTTTTTCCTTGGGAACTGATATGAATGAAGCAGAAAATATTTTGAATGAAATAGGAGATATCAGCAAAAAAGATACAGAGGAATATATAACATATACCCCTATATTTGGCTCTAAAACTTTAACACAAGAAAAAGTTTCAAAGAACATTTTAGTGGAAACAGTAATATACCCCCGGTTAGAAGAGATCTCTAAACTAGTAAAAGCAGCAGTTTCAAATGTTTTTAATTTGAGTATTATATCAAATATTATCCTGGTTGGTGGGGGAGCAAAAATTAAGGGAATAAACAAAGTCTTTTACAATCTTTTTGAAACTAAATTCTCTTTCTTTGAAACACAAGATGAAAAATTTAAAGACTATCAGTTAGTTAATCTTTATGGTATGAAAGAAAGTTTTGTTTTTAAAGTAAAAGAGGATTTAAAAAGAAATAAGTACCCTGCTTTAAAAGTGGTTAATAATACTTCCTCAAAGAACGTTATTGAAAAGGTTTGGCATTTCTTTAAAAATTACTTCTTCTAATTATGCGAAAAGCTAATTTGATAAAAATTAGAGAAATTTCAGAAGATGATATTCAAAGGGCTCAAGAATTTTTGGAATACTTTAATTCTCTTGTTGAGGAAGAAGCAATGATATGTTTGGATAGAAAAAAAAATTTAGAACAAGAAATAAAATGGTTAAATTCTAATTTAGAAGCACAACAAAAAAAGAAAAAAGTTGTTACTATTGCAGAAGATGAAAAAAATCGGAGAATAGTGGGCATAGCTGAGATTACCTTGAAAAGTGGAAGGCAAAGTCATGTTGGAGAATTGGGTATATCGGTTAAGAAGGAATACCGTGGAAAGGGTGTCGGAAAAATGTTATTGGATAGTGTTTTGAGTTTAGCAGTAGAAAAGTTGGATCCTAAACCGCAAATTATCAGACTTTCTGTCTTTTCAGAAAATGATGTTGCTATAAATTTATACCGAAAAGCTGGGTTTATTGAAGTGGCAGTTGTTCCTGAACAATATCAATATAAGGGTAAAAAAGTAGACGAAATTATAATGATAAAGAAGGTATAAAATTTGAATTTTGTTAAATAAAGAAGGAGAAGAGTATGTTTGGAGTTAAAATATCGGGATTAGGAATGTACATACCTACGAAAAAAGTTTCAAATTTTGACCTTGAAAAAATAATGGATACAACAGACGAATGGATTTATCAAAGGACGGGTATAAAATATAGATATATTGCTGAAAACGGGAATACCACTTCTGATTTGGCTCTTAAAGCAAGCCAAGAAGCAATAGCTAATTCAAATGTCAATTCTATTGATTATATCATAGTTGCAACTAATTCTCCGGATTACATTATTCCTGCTACTTCGTCAGTTTTGCAAGGAAAATTGGGTATTAATGCAGGAAGTTTAGATGTATTTTCAGGTTGTACGGCTTTTGTTTATGCTCTTATTGTAGCTTCTTCTTTGATAAAATCTAATATGGCAAAAAATGTACTTTTAGTTGGTTCTGAAACAATTTCTAAATATTTGGATTGGGAAGATAGAACAGTTTCAATATTGCTTGGTGATGGAGCTGGGGCTTTTGTATTATCCCAAGTTGAGGACCCTAATGTGGGAATAATCGATGCTAACGTAGGGACTGATGGTAGTAAAGCAGAATTAATATTCATCCCTGTTGGTGGTACCAAAGAACCTTTTTATCAACAAGCGGTAGAAGAAAAAAAAGTTTATCTTAAAATGCAAGGTAGAGAAGTTTTTAAAACCGTTGTATCTCTCATTCCTGAGGAGATAAAAAAATTATTAGATAAAAATGGTTTGAAACCTAACGATGTGAATCTGTATATATTCCACCAAGCAAATATAAGAATAATTAATGCTATAGTGGAAAGTTTAGGAATAGATGAGAAAAGAGTTTATAATAATATTGAGGTTTATGCTAATACATCTGCTGCTTCGGTTCCCATTGCTTTTTATGAATCGTATAAAAAAGGTATGGTAAAAGAAGGAGATTTGGTTTTGTTTTCGGCTTTTGGAGCTGGTTTAACATGGGCTAACGTCCTGTGGAAATTATAAAATAAAGGAGGTAAAAAAATTATGTTCTTAACAGAAGAAGATAGAAATGAAATAAGAAATCAATTAGGACAGCTAAAGAATGAAACTGAACTCATACTTTTTTCTCAGAAAATAGGATGTGAATATTGCACGGAAACAGAGCAACTATTAAAAGAATTAACTGAAACTCTATCAAATCTTAAACTTGTTGTATATAATCCTGTTCTTGATGAAACAATTTCAAAAAAATACGGTGTTGATAAAGAATTACCTGTTATAGGAGTAAAATCTTCAACTAATCCTAATACTGAGAATGTCAAATTTTTAGGTATTCCTGCGGGTTATGAGTTTACTTGGTTGTTATCATTGATTAATATGGTCGCAAATGATAAATATCCATTACAACCTTCAACTGTTGATGAAATAAGGAAGATAGATTCGTTATTAGGACTTAAAGGAGCAGAATTGGAATTAATGGTTTTTGTTACTCCAACTTGCCCTTACTGTCCTATAATGACGATTAATTCAACATCTTTTGCTTTATTGGCAAAAAATATAAAAGCTTTATTAGTTGAAGTTTCTGAGTTTCCTCACTATGCTCAACAATATTCTGTCATGGGGGTTCCTAAAACTGTTTTAAAACTAAAAGTAGGAGATGTTATAAAAGAAGCATTTATTGAGGGAGCTTTGCCAGAAAATAAGTTTGTCGAAAAAATAAAAGAATTCATAGAAAAAAATATGTAGATGAATTACTATTTCGACGTTTTTAAGATTAGAAAAGATTTTCCATTTTTTATTAATAATCCCGATATAATTTACTTAGACTCTGCAGCTACTTCTCATAAGCCTTCTATAGTTATCGAAAAAGAAAAAGAGTTTTATGAAAAGTATAACTGTAATGTTCATAGAACATCGGGGAGTTTTTCATTAAAAGTTGAAGAAATGTGTGAGAATAGTAGAAAAACAATAGCAAATTTCCTAAATTGTGATGAATCTGAAATATTCTTTACTTACAGCGCAACTTATGGAATAAATTACATCGCATATTTTCTGTGTATTAATGAATATTTGGGAAATGATGATGAAGTTATTATTACTGAAATGGAACATCATGCTAATTTGTTACCTTTTCTTAATTTATCGAAAATATTTGGATTTAAAGTGAAGGTATGGAAAATGAATGAAAAATTGGAATTGGATATTGAGGAGTTGCAGAAAATAATAAGCGATAAAACAAAATTGTTAGCAGTAACCCACATGTCAAATGTTTTAGGAGTAGTAAATGATATTGAGAATATCGTTAAAATTTGTAAAGATAGGGGAGTAATGGTTTTGGTTGATGGGGCACAGGGTATTGTTCATAATCATGTTGATTTGAAAAAATGGGATTTGGATTTTTATGTTTTTTCTGCTCATAAACTGTATGGTCCTTTGGGGTTAGGAGTTGTTTATGTAAATAAAAAACATTCTAAAAAGAAAAAACCTGCTTTTAGTGGTGGGTCGATGATAAGCTATGTTTCTCTTGATAAAATAACTTATCTTGATTCACCTTATTTTTTTGAGCCTGGCACTCAAGCTTTTGCACAAATTTTCGCTTTTAAATATGCTATAGAATATTTGAAAAATCTTAATCTTGAAAAAGTAAAAATGTATGAAATTGGTTTAACTAAGTATTTATTGGAAAAACTAAAAGAGTTAGATTTTGTGGAGATTTATGGTAATTACGAGGAAGTAACTGATAAGCGTTTTGCGATCGTTCCGTTTAATGTAGTGAATTTGCATTCACATGATGTTTCCTTTGTGTTGGATAGGTTTAATGTGTTGATTAGAGTAGGACATCATTGTGCTCAGTTGATACATCACAAACTTGGAATCCCTGGTAGTTGCAGAGTTAGTATAGCTTTTTATAACACCAAAGAGGATATAGATAAATTTATCGAAGCTCTTAAACAAGTAAAATTCTTAATATCCAAAAATTAGTTAATTTAACAAATAATTTTACAAGAATCAGATAAAAGATCTCAATTTTTTCCTATACAACTAAATTACAGTAAAACTTTAGCTAATTAGAACAAGGAGTTTAATGAAATTAATTAAAAATTTGTGTAAAGAATATTTTTAAACAATTAGTTATTGTTTAGCTGGCAAATGGTGATCCAAAATTTGAAGTTGGTGGGAAATGTATGAAGATTATCATAGGTAGAAACCAGGTTGTATTGCTCGAGAGTTTGAACATAAGGAAGTAAAAAAGTTATTTAGTTAAGATTTTGGTAAATGTAGTAGTTAATTTTAGAGTATTTGTGGTTTAACTGGAAATTTTTAGAAGCTTTTTTGTAAAAAATAGAAAAAATAAAAAGGGGGCTGTAAAAGCCCCCCTTTTTACTAATCTCTAAACCCTAATCTTATGAGATTTTAACTTTGTGTCCTTGTGGATTTGAGGTTGTTAATGGGAGAGTAATTCTCAAAACGCCGTTTTCATATTTTGCATTAACTTGTTGTGTATTAACTGGGAATGGGAGAGAAACTTGTCTGTAGAAGCTTCCAAATGGGTATTCATACATATAGAATGTTGGGGTATTATTTTCGTTCCATGGGTTCTTATAGGTTCCACTTATTGTTAATGTATCTTCGGTTACATTAACTTCTAATTGGTCTTTGTTTAATCCAGGAACGAAGCATTCTACGAATAGTGTATTGTTTTCAACCCACATATTCATTGGGGGTAACCAGGTCCATGTTGGTGTAGATGTGGTTGTTGAAGAAGGGGTAGAGAGTCCGAAAACTTCTCCCATTAAGTTTTCTACCAAGTTGTGAATTCTTTCGAGTTCAGATAACATTGATCTTCTTCCTAAAGGTCTTCTTTCTCTGAGTGTTAACATACCTTATCACCTCCGTGTTTATTTAGTTTTTCCTTCTTTTCAGCTTCCCCATCTTTTTTAGCTTCCCCATCTTTATGTTTTCCCTGTTTACCCCTTCCACTTTTTATTATTCCCTTTAGAAAAAAAATTATACAAATATTTTATTAGAAATATTGGCAGTAAAAATTGATTTTTGTCAATATTTTTTTATATTTTTTAATTTACCTAATTTTTTTGATTTGAAGGTTTTATTTTTTTATTTGTTAAATACTATAATTATGAAGTGTAATTTATAGGGGGTGAAAGATTGTGAATAGGATTGTTATCAAATCTCCAAGAGGTAGTTCTTTAGTTTGTAAGGATTGGCCCCAAGAAGCTGCAATGAGAATGTTAATGAATAACCTTGATCCTGAGGTTGCGGAAAAACCGGAAGAATTAATTGTTTATGGTGGAAATGGAAAAGCAGCAAGAAACTGGGATGCTCTCAATAAAATAATTAATACACTTCAAAATCTGAATAATGATGAAACTTTAATTGTTCAGTCTGGAAAACCTATTGCTGTATTTAAAACATTTGAACATTGTCCGAGGGTTTTAATTGCTAATTCTTTACTTGTCCCAAATTGGGCGAACTGGGATTATTTTAGACAATTAGAAATGAAAGGATTGATTATGTTTGGGCAAATGACTGCAGGAAGCTGGATATACATCGGAACTCAAGGCATTGTTCAAGGTACTTATGAAACATTTTATTCATTAGCCAAAAAACACTTTGACGGAAGTTTGAAAGGTAAGCTTGTTGTAAGCGGGGGATTGGGAGGAATGGGAGGAGCACAACCCTTGGCAATAACTCTAAATGAAGGAGTAGCATTGATAGCAGAAGTCGATAAAAATAGAATACAAAAAAGAATACAAACAGGATACCTTGACTTATATTTTGATTCTATAGAGGAAGCTGTAAAGGAAGCATTAAAATATAAAAAAGAAAACAAAGCTGTTTCAATAGGTGTTAAAGCTAATGCTGCTACACTTTTAGAATATCTTTATAAAAATGAAATATATCCTGATGTTATTACTGATCAAACATCTGCTCATGATGAACTGAATGGATATTTTCCAGAAAACTTGGAATTTGAAGAAGCATTGGAATTGAGGAAAAATAACCCGCAAGAATATATTAAAAGAAGTTTGGAGACAATCTATAAACACTGTTATTATATGGTAGAGTTTAAAAAGAAGGGAGTTATTGTTTTTGATTATGGTAACAACATAAGAGGGCAAGCTTATAAAGCGGGATTCAAAGATGCTTTTGCTTTTGAAGGATTTGTTAAACTTTATATTAGACCGCTTTTTTGTGAGGGTAAAGGACCTTTTAGATGGGTTGCAATATCAGGAAATCCTAAAGATATATACGAAACTGATAATGCTATTCTTAAACTTTTCCCTGAGGATGAAGGGGTTAGACGGTGGATAACAAAAGCTCAAGATAAAGTTAAATTCCAAGGATTACCTGCAAGAATATGTTGGTTGGGTTATGGACAAAGGGATAAAGCTGGAATGTATTTTAATCATATGGTTGAGAAAGGTATTTTGGAAGCTCCCATAGTTATTGGTAGAGATCATTTAGATACGGGAAGTGTTGCTTCTCCCTATAGAGAAACAGAAGGAATGTTGGATGGTTCTGATGCTATTGCAGATTGGCCTATACTTAATGCTCTACTTAATACTGCTTCTGGTGCGCACTGGGTATCTGTTCATCATGGTGGGGGAGTAGGAATTGGTAATTCAATACACGCAGGGATGGTTGTTGTTGCTGATGGTAAGAAACAAACATATGACCGTTTAGAAAGAGTTTTAACTAATGACCCTGGAATTGGAGTTGTTAGGCATGCTGATGCAGGATATGGTGAAGCTAAAAAAACTGCAAAAGAAAGAGGTATTAAATGGATAGAATAGACCAAGATAAATTGGAGCTTTTTCTCGAACATTTTGAGAGTTCTCCTTATAGGAAAAAACTTGATAATTATGATGTTGAGGTTGAAGGTGGAAATCCTGGATGTGGGGATGTTGTCAGAATTTATATGAAAGTTGGGGATGACGGAACAGTGGAGCTTTCTTTTGAAGGTAATGGCTGCACGATTAGCCAAGCTTCTACATCGATACTTATCGAGAATTTACAAAATAAAAAGCTTCAAGAAATAGAAAAAATAGATACTGATTTTTTAATTAATTTAATAGGTAGGGAAGTATATACGTTGAGACCTAACTGTGCTTCCTTAGGTTTAAATGTATTGAAAGCTGTTATCAAAAAGTATTATAGAATAAAAAATAAGTGAAAGGTTTTAGTACGATTGAGATAGTTGTTACATCTATTATTTTGTTTTTGTTAATAATAATAGCTGCTCGTTACTATTTCATTAATGTTGAGTATGCTAAATTGGCTGTTTTTACTGAAAATTTAAGGTTTATAAAGATGGCATCCGAAAAGTTTTATATTGATAAATCTAAATTCCCTGACACTATTTTGGATTTGTTTACTGACCCATATAAAGATTACTTACCCAGACAATTTGCTTCAAATTTTATCTACTCACCGTGGAATACAGAAATATATTTAAAAAGCTTCTATTTGAATAATATGTCTTTGTTGTATTTATATTTGGAATTAAGGAGAAAAAATAATGGGATCCCAAAATTTATCGAAAAAAAGATGGAAGAAAATCAATACTTTAGAGGATATTTTAAAGAGTATATTGTTTTTCTTGTTTCTTTTGTTTATCGATAGTTCTTTGTTGGAGTATTTTAAAAAATAGAGTAATTAAGTTTGAAAAAATGATAGATATAAAGGCAACTAATTCTAATTGGCCTAATTTTGAAATATAAGCGGAGAATTCACCCCGTGGCAGAAAATAAATTAAGTCCTCTACCTTGAATTTTACTTTCAATTTTCTAAATGCTAAATATATAGTAAGTATTTTAATAATTACAAAAAGCGGAGTAATAATAAGAATAAGATTTGGAATTGTTATTAATTCGAATTTAGTTTTCATCAAAAAATCTATTACAAATATTCCTATTGAAAAATTTTTGAAAATTTCTATTTTTGATTTTATGGTATATGATATTTGTTGTGGTATTAAGATACCTGCTAAAAAGATTATAAGTGATTCGGGCAAGTGAAAATAAAGACAAAAATAGTGAATAAGTAGAAAGTAACCCAATACGAAAAAAATTCCTGACTCTTCTTGAAGATATCTTTCAAAAAATAAGGAATATTTGTTAAGTAATTTGGAAAATAAAAATAAAGTAGTAATACATAAAACTGTTAGAGATATTGTTTGTAAAGAGAAAAGTGATGTTTTAGATGAGAGTATTGACAGAATTACTATTAGGACTATGTCTTCAAAAAGTAAGATACCAACCATTATTTCCGCTGCTTTTGATGCTAATTTTTTCCTGAATTCTAAAATTTTTACAACTATTGCTGTGCTTGATGGATATATTAATAGACCAACAAGTAAAGATAGAAAAAAATTATGCGTTATTATTAAAGTAACAAAAAAAGGAATTAGTAAATTGAGTAAATCCATCAGGGAACCGAAAATGGTTTTTTTTATATTTTTGTAAAAACCCTCAAATGTATATCCAAGCCCTAATGAAAAAAAAATTATGGATATTGCAATCTCTGAAAATATTTTGAAATCGCCTATGTTGAAATCTAAATTGTAAAAGTTATTCAAAATTGCTATGAACGAACCGATTAGTATGCTGATTAATACAAACGATGACCTAAAAAGTAGGGAAAGGATAAAGATTATTAAAAGTAATAGCGAAAACCATATTTTTTCCATATTAATCTTATTTGCATAATATTTCTTTACTCCTTTTTGTAGGAAGTTGTTTTTTTTTGTAGAATCTTATTCATATAAGATAAGAGGGAGGAATTAGTTATGTTAGCAACACTTGTTAAAAATGAAAAAGAATCATTAACAGTAGAAACTTTCCCAAGAAGAAAAGGAAAAGTTGAGTCTAAAAATATTAGAAAAAAAGATTTAATACCTGCGTGTTTATATGGCAAAGATATACCAAATAAGGAGTTTGCAATACCACATAAAAAAGCATCTTCCCTAAGGGTTGGACAGATAGTTGATCTTCAGTTAGAAGGGAAGATTTATAAGTGTGTTGTCAAAGAAATACAATTTGATTACTTAAAAGATAGAATTTTGCATGTTGATTTCTTGGGATTGGTTGAAGGTAGGTTTATTGAAATTGAAGTACCTGTTGAAATAACTGGAGAAAGTCAGGGAGTTAAACAAGGTGGAATCCTACAAGTTCTACTTAATTCATTGACTATCAAAGTTTTACCTGATAACATACCTGAAAAAATTATCGTTGATGTATCTAATTTGGATATTGGTGATAGTATCCACGTTTCTGACTTAATGAACTCTGAACAATTTAAAAATATCAAATTTGTTAATAAAGCTGATACTGCTATAGTCACAGTAACAATATCTAAGGAAGAAGAAGAAAAAACTGAAGAACAAAAATAATGAACCAAAACCAAATAGATAAACTGTTGAATACTTTTAAAAATAATAAAGAAATAATAGCTTTGTATACTTTATCAAACATGCAAAATTTGTACGGACAAAAAATAGAAGAAAAAGTACTTGACGATATAAAAAATATAATACAAAAATTTGATCAATTCTACAATGTTGATTACTTAGCATTTGATATAAATAATCAAAATACGGTTATAACTTTTAGATATGCTGATGATATAGTTATAATTATAGGTTTGCTGAGCATGAAAGAACCTGTAATAAGGTTGAGTATTAAATCATTAACAACATGAAAGAAAAAAAAGATTTAAAAAAATTTATATCTGAATCCTGGTATAAGCAAGGGTTGAGAGATTTAGAGGTTGCTGATTTGTGCTTGAAAAATAAATATTACGAATGGGCATGCTTCTGTTACCAGGAGGCTACTGTAAAAGTAATAAAGGCTGCTTTGAAGAAACTTGACCTCGATTCCTTTAGGCATTCTGTTTTTAATCTTTTAGAAACTCTATCGCAAAAGATAAATGTACCGAATGAACTTTTTGAGATGGCTACTGAAATAGATAAACATTACATTATTTCAAGATACCCTGGTGCAAACATGCTTAAACCACCTTATGAAAACTATAAACTTGAAGATGCTAAAAAGATTCAAAAATTATCACAATCTATAATTCAGTTTGTTAACAAAAATTTTTTTGAGTAAACATTTGATGTCTTTTTTTAAATTTTTACTTAATTTTTTAGTAAAAAAAGTTGTGTTGATGATTGTTTTTTTTATTTTTGTTTCTTTTATTTCTAAATCTAATGAAAACAACAAAAGTTTGGAAAAATTTCAATTAAACTGTATAAGATCAAAAGTTGATTTTTCTTACGATTCCGAATATATTTGCATCGAACTTTTGAAGCCAAAAGTTTACAAATTGTTTTACTCTGATAAAAATACGATAAATATTTTTCTCCCATTATACAATATTGAAAATTTTGAGGAGAGTTTTTCTCATTCTTTTTATAATGTTAATTTTCAAATATACGATTCTCTTTATTCAGTGATAAAAATTTATACTTTGTATCCAATTCCTTTTAATTTGATAAAGACTGAAGTGGGGGAGGGGGATCATCAGAAAATAACTTTTTCTTTCCCTTTACAATATCATTTAAATAGTGTTGTTTATTTTTATACACCTGAAAACTCGTTGATCTCAACTTTAAAGTATAATCTTATTGTAAGGAATTTCCCACCAATAAACATTACTTCCTACTTAATGGAAATTAATCAACCCCAATTTTTTGAAATGAAGTTTATAGAGTATGATAATAAGAAAGAATTAACTTACAGAGATCAAAATTTTTGGTTTGCTGTTAATGGGACATACTTTGCAAAAAATAATGACAAGTATTTTACTGTTGCAGGTGTTGTCGAAAATGGAAAAATAGTTTCCTATCCAGTTGAATATCGCCCTAAGAGAGGATTTTTCGCTTTACTAAAAAATGATCAAAATCAATATAGTTTTATGTTTGATAGATTAGTAAATAAAAAACGGGAATTTGAAGAATTTGTCCAAAATTTGAGACAAAAATATTTATCGGTTTTCTTAATTCAAGCAGGACCATTAATATATAAGGATTATCTCTTAGTTATGGATCCTGATAATGAAGGATTAGGAAAAAGTGGTAATAACATAGTGGAACCTGCCCCAAGAACTGTTATCTATACTGATAAGAATGAAACGATAAAGGTAGAGACAATTTACGGTATTGGATTAAAAAGAAAAGAAGGGTTGTCATTGTATGAATTAGCATCTTATTTGGAAGGAGCAAAAGATGCACTAAATTTAGACGGAGGTAGTTCCTCTTGTATGTACATAGCAGGAAGAAAAATAGAACCAATGTGGGAAAAGTCAATAAATTATAAATCTCAAAATTATTTAGTATTTTCAACAAATTCCAATTTTTATCACATTTCTCTAAATAACTTCTATTATTATTTCCCTGGGATTTTTGGCTATGGAGATTTATATGACAATATGTTTGGTAGTAAGGTTGTTACTTTCTTTGATGGATACCAAAAATACCAAAAAGTAATTTTCAATGAAAATATTGAGTATTATGTTGATGAAACAGAAAAAATAATTTTTATCCAAACAAATGACATAGATTTAGCTTTGGAAAAACTTGGTAATTATAAAATACGTAAAAAAATAAACTATCATAATTGTTATTTATTGTTTTATGAGTAATCAAAAAGGGGACAGTTATCAACAAGAAATTTTTGAAGAGGGTTTAAAACTTTTTAGAGATTTCTTGTTCTGGGAAGCTCATGAAAAGTGGGAAGAACTGTGGAGGATTAATAAATCAAATTTTGTAAAAGGTATAATTCAAATCTCTGCTGCTTTTCATAAGATATATAAACAAAAAAATGTTAGCGGCTTTTACAAAATAATCAATAATTGCCAGAAATACTTTCAAGATAGAGAGGATTTTATATACTTGTTAATGGAACTAAAGCAGCATTACCAAGATTCTTTAAAGAGTATCCATGAAAAGTTTTGCTATCTTCTTGAAAATTATGAAAAAGAATAAAAAGATTTAAGAAGTTTTGTATTTTTCCAACATTTACCTAAATATAATGCTCAAGAAAGTTTCGTCTGTTTCAGGGACGGTAGAGTTAGGCAGGAAGCTTCTTTGAGGAAAGGGGTTCTTGTGCTAATACTGCAATTATTAACTTTATAGTATTTTTTAAATATTTTCTTTTTTGGCTAATTTTTTTGATTCATATTTTACTATTCCGATTTCTCCATAATTTTGGGTGTAATAATTTAGTTTTGATTCTAATTCTTGTATTTTTGTTTCGTATTTATTTTTTAGTTGTTCTATTTCATTTAATAACTTAATTATTACTTCTATTCCTGAAGTGTTTATTCCCATATCTTTTGATAGGGTTGTTATTATTTTGAGTTTAGCGATATCTTTTAAGTTATACATTCTTCTACCGCTTGGTGTGCGTGATGGAGTTATTAATCCTTGTTTTTCATAGTTTCTTATTGTTTGTTCGTGAATTTTTAGAATTTCTGCTACTGCTTTTATCGAAAAATAATTTCCTTCTAATGGATAGTTTTCTAAAAACATTTTTATTAATTGTTCGATTACCATTATATCACCCCGCTTAGTATTTCTCTTATTTTTGATAGTTTTTGTTTATCTTTTGGTAATAGAGGAACAGGAATTATAATTAAGTCTCCATAATTTTGTTTGCTATCTGTTAAACCTAAATTTTTGAATACCACTTCTTGATACAGTTGGTCTATACTAAATGTTGTCTTTAATTTTTTATTGTTGGGAAGTATTATTGTTACTTCTTCGTTGTTTAAGATTTTTTCAATTTCTATTGGTAATATTAGAAGAAGATTTTTTTCTTGAATTACCTTGTAATTAGATTTATTTATTTTTATTTTTATCTTTATGGGACCGTAGGGGGTATTTACTGTTATTTTGGAGTTTTCTTTTATTCTTGGTGGTATGGTTATATTTACAGTTGTTGGTTTGTTGTTAATGGAAAGTGTTAATGTTTTTTGTGTTCCATTGTAAATTTCTTCTAAATTGAAATAGACTTCTATTTCTGGGATATTTGATTGAGTATTATGTTGATAGTTTTGGTATTGGTAATTTTGGTATGGTTCTGTAAAATCGAAGTCAAAAAATATAGTTTCAAAAGGATTTTTTCTATTTTTTGATTTTCCAAATGAGCCAAAAATTTCTTGCAGTATTTCTTCTAAATCTTTTGATGCTTTTGAGCTGTAGGTGTATTGGTTACCTCGTTGGTTAAATTGTTCTGGGTCAAAACCTTTTTTACTTGCTTCGTACATTGTTTTCCAATTTTCTCCGTATTTATCGTAGAATTTTCTTTTTTCGGGATCACTTAGGACTTCGTATGCTTCATTTATTTCTCTAAATATTTTTTCAGCTTCTTGTCGGTTGTTTGGGTTTAGATCGGGATGGTATTTTCTTACTAATTTTCTATATGCTTCTTTTAATTCTTTTTCGTTGGCATTTCTGCTTACACCTAATATTGAATAGTAGTCTTTCATTTTTTTTCACCCCTTTTCTTTATATACCCTCTATTATATTTTTTATACAAAATTTATAAAAAATCCTTATAAAAATTTTGTTATATTTTTTAATCTGAAATTTTTAATCTAAAATTTGAAATAGGAAATTTATTGAAATCTATAGAGCTTTTTCATTAATTTCAGAAATATTATTGAAATAATCCAAATGAATATGATGGAGAAAACTGTTAGAGCACTTGCGTAACCAACATCCAAGTATTTAAAGAAATTTTCATAGATATACATTGGTAATGTTTTTGTTGAATTCGCGGGACCACCACCAGTTAATACAAAAGGTAAATCGAAAACAACCATAGCATATAAAAACCTAAAAAGTAAAGCACTGGAAATCGCAGGAATAGATAAGGGTAAAATAACCCAAAAAATTTGATGATAAAGATTTCCTTTTTCAATACTTAATGCCTCAAAAAGCTCCTTGTTTATATTTTTAAATGCAGAATAAAACATTATAGCAATAAAAGGAGTTGTTTTCCATACATCTATTATAACCATCCAAATAAAAGCCCATACAAAATTTGATAAAAAAATGTTTTCAATATTGAAAAAACTAAAAATTTTTGGAATAATTCCGTATTCCTCATTTAACATAAATCTCCATGATAAAGCCATTATTGCTGTTGGCAAAGCCCAAGGTAAAATAATACTTATCCTTAAAAATTTATTGTTTTCATTTTTCCATATAATAAAGGCAAGAATAAATCCTAATACAAATTCAATGAGGAAAGAAATAATACTGAACCGAAGACTATTATACAACGATACCCAATAATTCGAATCTGTCAAAATATAACGATAGTTATCGAACAAAACAAATTTCCTAACATCTAAATATATAATCTCTATAAGAAAAGAAGATATTAGAATTTTGACAAATGGATAAACTACAAAAACAAATAGTAATAACATAGTTAAAAAATTTATCAAAATAATAAAAAAATAGCTTTTCCCTTTCATTTAATTTTTATATATATCCCTGTGCTCTATTAAAACTTTTATATTTTGGTATTTGTTTTTGATAAAGTTATAAATATATTCTGCGACGAATACGGAACGGTGTTTCCCTCCTGTGCAACCTATCCCTATCTCCAAATAATTCTTTACATTATTAAAATAAAAATTTAAAACAAAAAGTATATATTCTATCGTTTTATTTAGAAATTCAGTTGTCAGAGAATCAGAAAGTAAGTATTCTTTTACTTCTTTATCTAAACCAGTTTTATCCGATAGTTCCCTGATGTAAAAAGGATTTTTTAGTACTCTTACATCT
>Ga0105160_1000219_pt1 | contig 28838 bp, 28 predicted proteins | sample GXS110809BmetaG_FD_89591 | JGI IMG/M metagenome (GOLD analysis project Ga0105160, IMG submission 89591) | Hot spring microbial communities from Gongxiaoshe hot spring, China to study Microbial Dark Matter (Phase II) - GXS 110809B | ecosystem: Environmental > Aquatic > Thermal springs > Hot...
AAGCTGGGCAGTAGGTTTTCTACCTCAGCCTCGTCAACGTCAACCGCCTTGTATCTTTGATAAGCTTCTGAAAGACTGCTGGAAATATCCCTGAAGCCATACCTTGCTGCCTCTGCGGCGGCCTTGCGGAGCGTTGCCAGGCTTATGGCGTCTTTTGAGAGGTCGAGAACAGTCTTCAAGATGTTCTGGAACTCGTCGAGCACCAAGATGGTTCGCTCGCGGGTCCAACGCCATTTTGCCAAAAGCCAGGAAACTACAGACAACTGTTTATGGGTGGCGACCAGCGACGTCGAGTATGGCATCGATGTCAGCTGAAGCTCGTAGGGACATGTGACCGACTTCCTACCGGCATCTTTAATCTCTCCAACAGTCTTCGCCTTTATTTGGCTAGGCCTTCCGGGATAGTATGGACAGCGTCCGGACAGTCGTACAACTCTACAAGCCGCGTTGAACCGTCTCTGCTCAACCTTGCTAACCGTCTCATGGATACAGAGAAGCCGGCGGCCGTAGATGGGCATGCATCCTATCTCGCTGGCGATGTGAGCTACTTGGGACGCCGTCCTCGTAAGCCATAGAACCCTCAGACCTTTCTCCTCCGCGTAGGCGCTCACCGCGGCCCATACAGGGGCTGTATAGGAGGCTCGGAGACGCCAGCCAGCCAACCACCCCCCATAAACAGTCTCCTCATAGCCTCTTCCCCAGCCCCGTAGGGCCCTCCAGAAGAATGCTAGAGCCGTTGGAAAGGCTCTCGTAGACCCTATTAGCGATGTCGGCCTGATATCTACGTAGACTAGTGTGTGGAAAGCGATTCTTGAGTTTTTCTAGAAGCTCAGTCTCCTCCCGAAGCTCCACTACCCTGACCATCTTCACCACCTCTGCTTTGGAATAGCTTGGTCCAAAGTTTCGTAAACCGGTGTTCCTGAATGGAATCGTTGCTTACACTCTTCACATAGTAGTTCCCATAGAGTCCCCTCCGTGTCAAAGAGGGCAAAGCCTCCCGGTTCCCTCACAGGCAGTTTCTGCTCACAGTGGCTGCATTCAAGCCTAGCCGGAACAATCGTGTAACCATAATCATTAATGACAATCTTTGGGGTCAGCAGTTTTTTCAAGAGCTCTTTGTCAGTAAATAGCGAAACTAGGAACTCCATCTTCACCTCACCTTCTTCTCGTAGACCTCCTCGGCATCCTCTAATGTGTCGAACACCGGGATGTCGTCGAAGTAGCGCTGTCTGCATTCCTCACATACGACCTCTAGGATGAATTCCCCGTCTACAACAGCGTACCCCATCGCTAAGTTTTTCAGGTCCTGCTCCGTGACTGCGACCTGTTGGTTGCATGCATCGCAGACTATAGCCGACTTCGGTATCGTCGTCACCAAGTCTCCAAAGAATATCTCCACTGGTCGCGAGACGAGTCGTTGTACCCGAAGGTCCGTGTGCAGCTTCACTAGGTACATTTAGACCTCCTCCGCGTCTTCTAACGTTCTACCGCAGTAATGGCAGAATGCTGCGTTTATGTCGTTCAACTCTTCGCATTTTAAACACCTCTTCCAGTTTTTCATATCCGTCACCTCCCCAGCCCCTTTTTCCGACAACCACGCAGAGGAATTTGGGGAAGCATGGCCTACTAGCCGTGCCCCGACACCCCTCCCTGATGAGGGGAATAGGAACACGGTGTTCAGCCACACCTCTCCCAAACCCTCTGCATGGCGCCCGAGGGAAAGGGGCTTGGTCAAACCCCGGCCTCCACGTGGAGGAGGCGGCCAGGCCCTCGCCCCTCATCCCCTACGCGCTCACACGCCTCGGGGACTGTCACAGGGGCGTTGGACGCCGCAACCCATCATGGAGCCTCCCCCGGAGCGGAGCCACATGGCCCCGCCCAGGGAAAAACCCCAGACGGGACCACGTGGCTTGGAAAAAAGGTGGGGGGTTTAGGCTTCGTTTGCGTGTTTATTGCAGGCTTTGAGGGCGTCTCTGAACCATTGTCTCCATTTTTTATCAACGAAGTCTTTGAACGGCTGGGCTGGCGTATACCCATCTGCTATCAGCAACCCTATGGGGTACCAGATGTGGCCTGTCAACGCTCTAACCACTGGGGGAAGGATAGGGTCGCCTTCCATGTCCCGCCAGAACCGCTCCGTCGGCCCTTCACCAGTCGCTTTCTGCAGCATCAGCAGGTACTTGACGGCAACGAGTAGGTTGTACATCTCGTAGCCGGGTCCGCTCCTCCTGAAAATCTCTGTGGTGTTTTCCCATGCCGTCTTAAGATAATAGTAGAAGCCGTCGAGGTTTCTCCTCCTAGCCATAAGGTAGGCCCTGAGGAGGTCTGTGAAGAAGCCCATTACCACGCTGTATACGCCCCCGCATCTTTTTATGTCTTCAAGGCCTCGGTGAACGTATTCTCTGAAGCTTTCGGCGCGGGCTTCGTGCTCGGGCGGCCACCCATCCTTCAGAAGGCTTTTCAGCGGTAGCTCTTTGAACTTTCGATAAGGTATTCCGTAGGTCGACGGGTCTTCCAGTATGGACCGCAGTACATCGAAGTGGGAGCATCTCGGAGCGTTTCCCTTGATGGGGCTTATGTAGAAGACAACAGTCTTCTTATCCACAAGTACAGGCCGTGTGCATCTAAGCGCCCAGTGAGGTCTCCAGAAGATTCTGGCGGGTCGGCTGTCTTTGAACGCTATTGCAACAGGCTCCCAGTCATAGGGTTTTAGCGCTGTAAACCAGTCGTAGGGGAAGTGGAACCATAGGTAAAGCACCGTGTATCCGTTGTACTCTTCAACAGTCATCAGCACCTCGATGAGCTCCCTACGAACCCTCCGGTTTCCATAGACCACCGGCAGAGTCCACTTCTCGTTGTTGCCCATTTTTTAGACCTCCGGAGCGGCCCTCTTAGGGAGCCTCCCGGCCAAGGGGGCGCATGCCCCGCCGGGAAAGCTCCCGACGGGACACGCCCCTTGGAAAAAATAGCCGGGGGCGCCCGGGTTTTACCCCGGGTCACCGCCCGGAGGTTGGGGTTTTTGGCCGGTGGTCTACGTCAGCCTTCCCCAACCCTCTCCCAGAGGGGGTTTGTAGGGGCTGTTGAATACCTCGAAACAATGGTCGCAGAGGTTGTTGATGAGTGCGGAGCACTTGGCTCCGCACCAGCGGCATCTAAGCTCGTCTTCGATTATTCCTTCGACCACCGCCCCGGGCCTCAGCTCCGGGAACGGTGGCAACCGACACTTTAATCGATAGGGGTCGTTGTTGGTTATCGTTGTATCGAACTTCAACTCCATAGCCTTTCCGTCCACCCTCGTCAGCAGCAGCGTCACCCTCCCACGCGGGAGGGGCTTGTCAAAGACCAGCTTCAGCCTTCCCCCATCCCTGTAAATTTTTCCCCTGAACTTCATCTGCTTCACCTATGGTCTCGGAGATGTGAACGGAAATGTCGCTCGTTCTCGAAGAACCTCAGACATTTTGTACACCATATGTATTGCCATGTCCTAAGGGCGGGAACCCCGTCTATGACCACCTCCTCTGGAGCCTTTGTCTTGTCGATGTGTTTTTCGCCGAAGTGTTTGACCGCGGAATACAGGTCGTCGAAGAACTGGTCGCAGGCTGGACACGGGTATGTCCCAGCCAGCTCCTGGAAGACGGTGTTGTAAAGGTTGAACCAATAGCCGTTCGCAGGTATTCTCCCCCTCATCTTGCCTAGGGCTGGGCCTGACCTCCTGAGGATGTTGAGGTAGTCGTTGGCACAGCCGTCGCACAGGCAGAGGTCTTTAAACGTCATGGTTATCGGGTCGTATGACGGCATAAGCTTTGTCGCCGGCCGTCCACATCCGCACCGGGTCTGAAGGTTATCCTGCGTCATTCGAGGTTCTTGGCAAGGCTTTTCCATGAGTTGTGTAGCCTCTGTCAGCGAGGCCGAAGCCCCACATCTAACACATCGTAGAACCGACTCGTCAGCGAAAGCCTCCTCCACGACCATGTGGCCGTGGAGGGGGAATCCACCAGTGGTTTCATCTGCCTGCTCCTCTTCTGCTTTTTCTTGTTGTGTCTGTGGTTCGGCTTTCCCGGGGCGCTCACAACCACCACATCATCTTGGCGGGACTCCCTCCCGTGGGGGTATGCGCCCATGCGGGGCCTCTGTCACCTGCTCTTCGTCTTCATCGACCATCTCTTCATCTTCTTCAAGCCTTAGAGGAGGTTTCCCCGGCTCTCTATCAATTCACGCCTCTCTGGGCCTCCTCCAAAGGCTCCTTCTGCTCTATCGGCATTGTCTGAACACTCTCCTCTGCCCCAGAGTTGTCTGGTTGTGTAGCAGTAGTCTCGACAGTCTCCTCAGGCTTAGTCTCTTCAATCACCTCTTTTACGTCAACGTTTAGTTCTATTTCTTTTGGAGGCTTGGGCGGAGAGGCTGTCTTCAGTTTGCCGTTGTAATAGACGTAGGCCTTCTTACCCATCATTACTCTCTTCGCCTGTTTGGGGTCAATTGTTCTCAACAGGTCCTTGACGCTGTCGGGTATCGCCTGAAGTCCTATGGATATTACTGCTGCAACGTCTCTGGCGAGGTGCCAGGGTATCTGGACAGGGTCCGGGCTTATCAGGACCATGCCGACGCCGTAGGCCCTCAGCTCGTTAGCCATTCTCTCACCAATCGACGGAGGCTCGTCGAAACGCCTACCACGTATGTAGTTTTGGCACTCTTCTGCAATCACCAGCGTCTCTAGTTTCTGGGACTGTCCCTGTCTAAGGGCCCCGTAGTAGGTCTTTGAAAGGATGCTGAGGCTGTAGATGGTTTTCAGGTAGACGCTTCCGAGCTCTGATAAGTCGTAGACAACAACCCTGTCAGAGCCTATGATGTTCTTCGCAGGCCTCTCCTCGTCTATCTGGAGCCACATCATCCTTCTAAGCAATGCAGAAGCCATATTCGCCTCGGCAAGTCTCCGCTCCGCCATTGCGGTGTTTATGAACTTCTCAAGAGCTGAAACTACGTCGGATGTCTTCGGCACCCCTCTCCCGTAGAGCTTTACAAGCTCCCTCAGGAGAAGGGCTGCGCTGGCGGATGAAACATCTGCGATATCGCGTGTAATTTCTCTCAATGTCTCGACAGCGAGGACAGCGCATTCCTTCGGCGACCTACCACCGTTGTCCCACACGTTGAGTTTCCTGACGACGGAGGCTCCCTTGATGAAGTTAACGTACTCGCCTTTCTGGGCCCTCCCAGCTCCGCCAGAAGCTCCACGCGAACCCTATGCGGCGGAACTGAGCTGGGGAGACGTGAAAAACGCTGGCGGAGAGAAGAGGGCTTTCCAGTCGATGACGATTACCCTGACACCACGACGTACGGCTAAGGCAATCGCCTGTTTAGCAGTGTTTGTTTTGCCGCTACCGGTTGGTCCAAGCAGTAGTAGATGCCTCTGAAGGTCGGAGACTTTAATGACGCCCAGAAGTCTACCCGATTCAACGACCCTCTTTACCACAATGGCTATCATTAGCAGGGTTACAGCGATGCCTGTGTACTGAGCCACCTGTGTTGTTATTGTTTTGACATCTATTGTTGGCATAGGTGATTCTTTGATGATTCCACGTTCAAACAATCTCTGAGAGGCTAACATGGCTGCATACCAAGCGTACCCTACGAAGCCAAAGATGATTATCAGTGTCACAAAAACTCTAGCCCACATGCCTGCACGCCCTCTTAGGCCCGTCGAGGAGCGAAGCGTCTGCATCTGTCGCAGTAGTATAGTCCGCCGACATCTTTCCTCATCTTGCCCCCGCAGTAGTCACAGTAACTCATGCGCCATCTCTGCAGAAGGTATTCAGCATACACTCCGCCAAAGATACCTACAACCATCAACAGAACACCTTCGAACAGATGCCCCTCGTTGACCAACTGTATCCCATAGACCAATGCCAGAGCTATCAATCCGGGTACCAGCAGACTACTTGTCAACTTCTTCTGCACCCCCACACCATATGGCCGATGGGCAGTGTTTCCACGGACGGGTCGGACCCGCCCATCCGCGGAGTCCCTGGTCGCCATCCAGACCTTACCCCCGGGAGCCAGGGGATTTTTTGGAGGATTTGGAGGGTCATCTTCCCTCCCCGTGTTTTTGTGGGGAGGCGGGCCTATGCGGCCCGGGAGAGTCTCCGCATCCTCCCAGCCCCTGTTCCCGGGGTTGGCCCGCCGAGGGAGGTGCTAAGTATCGTTGATAGTCTTTGACCTGTTTTTGTCGGTGTTTATTAGAGACCTGTTGAGACCATTGTAGTTATCTAGAGTCATCCGACTGCTTATCAGAATACCTTGAACCTCTGTATCTCCTAGGTATTGTTGAATCGGCTGCTTAATCCATGGAACCAGTGTCAATCTTCGGGGATGTCGTCAGAAATATTCGGAAGCATTATTCGTCACCTGTCTCCGCCAACAGGGCTAGGAGCCTCTCCATCAAAGCACCCCCACGGCGCCTTGATAGAGTAAGCCCATGGAAGAGACACCATGCCTCTCCCATGGATAAGATGGCTCCGAGAGCTTCCTTGGCGGAGCATCTGAACAACCTCTGAACATCGTCTGTATGTCGTCTGCTTGGGTGTCTCCCGCTGGAGCCAACCGCGCACGAGCAGGAAGGCTCCCCACATGTATGCCGACCGCTCACGGGCAAGTCCGGCAAACACATGGCGCAGGAGACATCCCTGTCACCCGCCTCAAGCGCCTGCCTGCGGCAGCCACTGCACATGCGCAAGTGGCCGCGCCCGCCGCACATACGCGAGCAGGCCCCCCATACACCGGAGCCGCTCATGCGCGAGCTCATCACAGGGCCTGCACATGCGCAAGACCCTGCGGGGATGGCCGGTGTATAGGGCGCAGGATGCATAGACCCGCTCACGGGCAAGGCCTATGCAGCCCCAGCACACGGGCATGGAGCCAGGCGCGAGCCAGCCAACCACCCCCGCCACCCCATTTAATGATTATGGGGTGGACGCCATGTTTCAGGCGTATGGGCATATGAAGGAAAAAAAGAAGGGGTGTTTTGGCTGGCTGGCGCTGTCACAGCCAGTCAAAAGAGCTGGTTCTGGAGATGGAGGACGAGCTCCTCCCACCTACTAGCCCGGACTCGGAGGTATGACCTCCGAGTTTTGGCTTGGTAGGTTAAGAAGCTGTCCTCGCTTCCCCACACCTTCTGGAAGTCACTCATGTCTTTCACCCCTCCCGCCGGGAGGCTTCTCCGCCCCTCTCCCCCACAAGGGCGGAAGCCTCCCGGACTCGGGGACCGGAGGCTCCGCCCGCGAGGGCGGACACTAACAGACAATACGAAAGGGGGGAGAAAGCCTCCACGGAAAAAAAGGAGGGGAGTTTGGGTCGCTAAGAGGTCAGAGAAGTCAGATGAATGACAATAAAAATGGCACTAGAACATGGACAGTTAGAAGAGCCAGCGCTCCGCCGATAGCTAATCGGAAGCCGAGGAACTCCTGCCGGAGTCCGAGCCCCAGCAGGAGCCCTATTGCAATCATGCCGACCCCGATTATATTGATTATCGGGGTCAGGATGTCGAAAATCAACAGAATCACATCTCTTATAGCGCTTGCTATCGATGCACTGATAGAGCCGCCGTCAAGCAAAAGAATCATCATGTCTTCATTTCTCTTTCACCTCGCAACCCCGACGGGCCATCGAGGGCGTCTCCCCCCGCCGGACGACAATTCCGGAGAGCCCACCTCCGGAGTTTCCCTGGCATCTTCGGGGGGCATTGTGTTGTTGAGCCCCCCGCCCGCGTGAACGGGCGTTGCCGGGAAGAGTTTCCCGGGAGTGGGCTCCGGGATGGCGGGGAGAGTCAGCCAACCGTTCTCCCCCTTGTCCCGGGTCTGTTGCCATGTCTTCGGCCTCTTCTCCCCTGCTGCGGTTCCGGGGATTTCCCTTTTCGGAGGCCTTTTGGGCGCATGGTCAGCCCGGGCGCGGAAGCCCATTACACGCATGGTAGAGGGTTCTAATGGGTTAGAACAATTCTTGTTACCAACCCCTTAGCCACCCCCAAGTTGTCGTAGCCAGCCCCTTGGATAATCCATCCAACCCCCTTGGATAATCTATCCAACACCTCAGCCGTCTCCTTAGAGCCCTCTTGGATAATCTATCCAACCCCTAAGCCTGCCCCTTAGTCACTTCGGAGACCTACATAGGTCACCGGACACCGCATGTCACCAGTCCCGTTAGTACCCCTTATAGTCACCGGTAGCTCTTCTCGTAGGCGTTGGAGAGGGTGGGAAGCCCTATAAGGAGGCTTATTCTCCTCCCTATGGGGCATCCCTGCATCCACCTCCAAGCCTTGTGGGTCCGTTGGTCGCTTCGGTGGCGGGGGTGCCCCTCTACCAAGCGTCCGCAGCACCTATGCATCGCCGGCTTCGGCACACCCTACGTGAGTGTCCGGGGCCTTGGGCCAGGCATGCCGGCTCCCAGCCCTCGGGTGACGAGGTATCTGACGAACCCCGTCACGGGACGCTCCGCATGCGCCTCTCCAGCTCAGCCCTGCCGCAACAGGGCCTCATCGGTATTTCACGTAGGGTTTATGGGACCAAACCCCTCGGTTAAGGGCTTGGTCTGGGACTGTCTCAAAACTGATGGCTTATAAATTTTTGGTGGCAAACTTGAACGAGAATTGAACGTGATTTGAACGACGGCTGAGTAATTTCGGTCACCGTCTAAAACCATCACTCATCATATCCATTTTTTCGTCAAATGTCTTAATATTTGTCTGTTTTGCGGAATCCGTAGACTTAAAGACCCGAAACTCATCCTCTCTAGGCTCTAGAAACGGGGCGTAATACCAAACTCTGACTAATTTCGGTCAACATATAATCCGCCCTAATTCCCGGAAATTTCGCCTCTCCACGGATGGGGGTTGACCAAATATTGTCAAAAACGAGCTTGCATTACGTCAATCCACTAAAACTGGGCTTTTTCCGTCTCTTCCACCATTTCTTCTGGATTGGCGAGTTATGGCGAAATAAGCCGATTTTTTACATGGCATTAACCATTTACCTTTAAATAGCCTAGTTGACATCATGAAGAACCCTATATAAATTTTTGGTGGCAAAGTTGAACGTAAACTGAACGAGAATTGAACGACGGCCGAGTAATTATGGTCAGCCTAATTCGCCAAAATTCAGCCACTTCACAGATACCTTGACCGAAAATAGTTTCTCCTCGTTCAACTTACGTTCAACTTTCGTTCAGTTCTCGTTCAGGTTTGCCACCAAAAGTTTATCTATTATCATGTTCGGAGACGGTCTCGAAGCGACCATGAAAACCCACAAGGCTTGGAGAATGGGAAAGGTGTTGGCACGGCTCAGGCCTGCGGCATTGACGGCTGTGCAACTGGCGGCGACGGCTCTGGCGTCTCAGACGGTTCACGCAGCGGGCGCGGGAGGGGTTGCAAACTTGATTAGGGAGCCGTTGCAAGGGTTTCAGCAGCTTCTCCTGCTGATTGCGATGGCTCTGCTGGGCGCGGGGATAGCGATAAAGTTCCTGCCTCTAGGGTCTCACAGGACCAAGGAGGGCGCCGGACAACTGATTGACAGCGCGCTGATAGTCGGCGGGCTGACCGCGCTGGGCCTCTACATCATAAAATTCGCAGCCGACGTGGCTGTGGCAGCGTCAGGGCAGGGCTCGTCTATACCTATAGGCGGTCCCTGGGACGTGCCAAGTTGAACACCACATCCCCCCTCCTTTTTTTGAGGCGGTTTAGATGATTAGCTGTACCTACGCGGGGTTGGGTGAATACGCCGCCGTCGCCTGGGCCCTTGTCAGCCTGGGCTATGCGGTTGGCTTAGCCCTGCATAGAACCCCTTTGCCGGGCGGAAGCGGCAGCTCATGGGGCGGTCACCTAATCTCATACAGCCTCGTGGCTGCCGGCGTCGTAGCCGTCCTAGGCGTAGCCAATTCTATCAATGGTTTAATCAATATTGTTTCATCTTCTATAGCCGCTCCGAGGATTGAGTGTTCTGACCTTCCAACGCTGTATTTGACTGTAGGCAATAAGGCCTTCTCGCTGCTGGCCATCATTACGGGGATAGGAATGGGGACCGCTCTGATACCTATAGTGGGGCCGGCGATAGCCAACATCTTTAGCGTAATCGCCTCTCTGCCGGGTCTAGCCCTCTCCGTGACGCTTATAACAAGCTTCACCTTGATGGTGTTTTTAACGGTCTTCGGCTCGCTAGCAGTGGTCCTCGCTCCCCTTGGCGTGGCCCTGCTGGCTGTCCCCGGAGGAAAGCTCAGGGGAATAGGCGCATGGTTTATAGCGGCTTCAATAGCTTTCGTGGCCGCAGGGCCCTACATACCCGCTATAGGGTTGCTCGCATGCGGAGCCGGAGAGGCAAACGCATGTAGTCTGGCTGACTTTGTTCTACCCAATCCGCAGAACGTCTTCGACTTGGTTGCGTGGCTCCTCAACCCTGAAAACAACACTTTGATGAAGATGTGGAGGTTCGCGTTAGGCTCGCTGGCGGGATGGGGGATAGTGACGGCTGCGGCCGCGGCCCTTTCAAAGGGCATAGGCGGGGTGGCTGCTTCGCTCGGGTTTGGGTGATGGCTATGGAGGCTGAGATTGTTTTCGGCTTGGCTGCGCTGGTGTATGCCTCTGGCATAGCATTGTTCAGGCTCCCGATTCTCCAGTTCAGGCGCTGGGGCTTCACAGCGATGATGCATAGCTGGTCAACCGTGGCGGTTCTAGCCGTTGTAGGAAGCATAGCTCTCATCAAACCAATTGTCTCAAGCTACCTACATTCCCTTGGATACAGTTTCCCGCTTACAGCCACCTTCGACGACGCCATCGCATCCGCTCGCGCCAGCAGGGACATGGCTTTCGAGTGGATGAAGGCGGTTTCATACGCGGCGATAGCTCTCGGCACCCTCCAGTCAATCATGATGCTGGCTCTTCTGCCGGCTTGGATATCGGGCGTGGGAATACTTCTCTCAGCGATAGCGAGCTTCATCTTCGGAGCCGTCTTCGCCATGCTGCAGTTTATAGCGAAGGTGCTTAGCGGCGTGGTCCTCTTCATGGAGGGGGTTGTGGCATTCGTGTCCTTCGCTAAGTTCGTAGCCCCAGCCATATTCACCATAGGCCTGGTACTTTTCGCGATACCCTTCGCTAGGCGCGTCGGCAAAACCTTCATGGTTCTCGGTGCAACCCTCACCATCGCTCTCCCAGTAGCCATTGTAGCCGCTTCTCCTCCGCCGGGCTATGCTGAGAACAGCATCATGGAGGCCGCTGATATCCAGAAGCTTAGCATAGCCAGCAGGAGCGTTGGCGAAATGGAGGGAGGCGTGAGGTACACGGTTTATGACAGGGAGAACGACACATTGTGGTACCCGTTTCTAACAGCCGAGTTTACTCAGCCTCCTGAGATAGATAGGGACAAGGTATGCGCTAACCTGCCCCGCGGAGGCAACCTGACCTGCGAACAAATAATAGAAATAATGAGAGATGTTTTGAAGACTCCTCAGAAGACCATATTTGACACAGGTGGCGGAGGATACTACAACGCCTATGATGAGGGCTACCGCATGTCCCTGATTAACGGCACCTACGCGAGGCGCGTCTGGTTCCTGAACATGTGGGTGACCCTCTACGACACTTCTCCACGCAACATAACAGTTCACAAGGTTCCCGAGGACCCTGACCCTAGCGCCATGGCCTGCACCGGAACTGACCCTGACCGGGAGTTCTTCTTCGGCGGATGGGACGATGGCTCAATCTCTTGCAACCCGTACCTGATTTGGAAAGAGAGGTGGGAAAGTTTCTGGAGGTCCACGAGCCTGTACAACGAGACAAGTCTCTGGATGGTGGCCGCCAACAGGAACACAACCTTCGTCTGGTTCACGGAGCAGCCATGGGGAACCAAGAAAGAGGACCTGAACATATATGGTATAACCCTGCCCAAGGTGAGGGAGCTTAGGTGGGCGGTTAACGAGACATACACATGCGAGACCGATGGCAACTCCTCCACCACCGAGACTTGTTGGCGCTGGCACTACTACACCCGCGGCGACTATAGCGGAAACAAGAGCGTATACTTCGTCTACCTCAACATGGATGACTATGATGTCTGCTGGCATATAGACCCGATATATGGAGGCCCGGTCAACGGCACCGACGTATGCGAGAGACGCCTCGGCACACCATCATGGAGTTACGAGTTTAGGCCGTCCACATCAAACCCACCTACATGGAACCATACCGTTCTGGATTCAAGCTTCGAGGAGATTATGGCGGCGGGCTTCATAGATGGATACGGCCCCTACACTCTGCCGCAGAGCGTAGAAGCAATCGACCGCAACGAGCCTCTTGAATTGAATGCCCCAACCCAGCAGAAGAAAGTCTTCGTGACAGCTAACCAGACAATCATAAGGGATAGCTACGACGGCTATCCAGAGGTCCCCGACAGCCTAAGCTACAGCTTCAGGGTCATCTTCACGGCCTCCGAGTCCATGCCTTACCTGCCTCCGGTAGAGTGGCACAAGTTCGACGAGGACAGGGAGTATACTCGGCAGCTCGCGTCGGGAGGCTACGTGCCCGACAATATTCTAGGCATTTCCGTGGACAATTTTAGAGGCGAGTGGGCTAGGTACCAGAACTTTAGGCAGGGGCTTTACAGGGATGGGCCGAGTCATGAAGCTACACGGAGAATAAACGCAGCCCTCCTCACATACAGGGAGCAGAACTGGGAGACTAACGCCACAGTGTTCGACACCAACATTCCTCTCGCCAGAACCATTTCGGAGACGTTTTACAGAAACGCGTATGGAGCGTATGCTGGAAGCAATATTCCGATATCTACTCTGCCCATCCTGATGGTTGGGTCGGGGAGCGTCGCTATTCTGAAGCCTCTCTCTGAATTGATAGGGCAGGCGTTCGCCATAGGCATCGCTGTTGGTCTTCTAGCCCTCATCATAGATACTTTCCAGTCGCTTGTAGGTGGTCAAAGCGTGATGATGCATTTCTTCTTCTCAAAGGTTGGCAACATCACTCATGCGGCCAAGTTCTTCACAACATATGCTTCAGCGGTTAAGCGGATGTCCCGGGTGGACTTTATCGCTAGATGGATTCAGAGGAGGCAGGAGAACCAGCTTCTCAAAGCCGCCACCGAGGCAAGGGAGAAGAACAGGAAGGCGTGGGAAAAATTCGCTGAGAGGACAAGGTTCTCCGGCGTCATGGAGCGGATGCTGGACAAGAAGCGGGAGCTTGAGGGCAGGGGAGGCATTGTCGCAAGGGCTGAGAGGCTGGTTCTCGGCGTGATGACGAGGAGCTACACCGCCAATGTCGCCATGTCCGCTGTCAGAAGCGACCCGAAGTTCGCCGAAGCCGTGAGAAACGCCTATGCGGAGAGGCTTATGATGAAGGGCTATTCGCAGGAGGAGGCCATGCGTAAGGCTGACCTCTTGATAGGATGGGCTAAGCAGAGCAGGATGGTTGAGGCGCGTCCAGAGAAGGTGGCGCAAGGCTTCGCAAACATGCTCAAGTCCTCAACAATGTCGCAGAGAATTGCCTTGGTTGACAGCTTCGCGAAAAGCGACTTCGGCAAACACGTTGTTGGCGCATCCCTTGTCGAGGGCATCCTCTCCCCAACGGTTGGGAAGGCTGCTGACTGGATGAGCACGAGGCTGTCAGCCTCAGGCCATGTAAGCGCCGGCGCCTTCTTCGGATACATATCTGACCAGCTCGACGGAAAGATAAGGGCTCCGGCGGCGTTCAGCCTCGCCGCGGATAACAACCCCTTCACCCCCGAGGGCGTTAGGCCGTTGGTGACGCCTGCCTATGTTCCTGAGTTCAGGACCGGCATACTTCACCCAGCGGGGACGGCTGAGCAGCCCGTCATAAAGCAGCATGACTATGGAGGAGACCCATCGGACGTCAAACACGCCTACGACATGCACAGGTCCTACGGCACGCCCGAGGACTTTAGAAGATTCGAGGAGAGAATCGGCGAGTATATGTGGATTGTCGCCAACCCGTATGACCCTGACTTCAGGCTCACCAACCTCGTGGACGGCGGCGACAGGGTTGTCGTGGAGACGAACATGGGGACCTACGAGGTGTCGAAGAACGAGCTGGACGAGTTCATGAAAGTGATGGAGGAGATGGGGGCGCGCATGTCCCATGCTGCTCCGGCGAAGGGCTACGATGTCTCTCCAGCGGATTATCAGCCGGACCCCGGCGTGGCCGAGGCCCAGCAGCAGTACATGGATAGCCTCAGGGAGAAGATTTTCTCCGGTGCCGATGACCCGAGGACTCTGGACGAGTTCTTCAGCGTAGCCGACTCTCTGGGAAAGAGGGAGGACGCTGCCTCTTTTGTTGAACGGGTTGGCTCCGAATCAGATGGCGAGTTCAAGGTGCCGTGGTGGACGGCGGGAAGCGAGCCCAGCGCCGAGCCGCAGGATGTTTCGGAACACATGAGTTGGGGAGACTTTGGAAAAAAGGAGAATGATGTGGGCGATACCGAGTCCCAGATGCCTCCCGAATGGAGGCAGGCTGGGGAGAATTCAAACAAGAAAAATGGTGAGGAGAAAAATGAGTGAGGAAGATGAGTTTGGCTTGAGGAGAGGCTGGCGAAGAGAGGAGGAGGCTACGCCGAGAGACCCCGACGACCCATACATCAGGGATGAAAACGGCAGGCCCGTCGACCTGCTCAAGAAAGGTGGCAGGCGCCCCTCGTCTAGGAAAGTGTCCTACGACGCTGGCCTGCGCAAATACCTGATAATCGGCGGCGTGTTCACAGGTGTTCTGGCTATAAGTGGTCATCTGCTCGCCGCGTTAATCGTGGGCGTGTCCACCTTCGCCGTGGCGCTGGTTGTGAAGATGAGGAGGTGAAAGCATGGGGGTTCTTGCTAAGGTTCTGGGCATCGGGCCGCTTTTCTTCGGCGGGCTTATACTGGTTACATTAGCTATAATAGGCTTAAGCCCTCAACTGGCTCCGTATACCCCCTACATGGCTATCCTGTTTCCGGCGGTGTTTCTAGCCCTGCTGGCCGCTAGGAGAAGCTATCCAGCCGCCGTCGGATACCTTAGGAAAAACGTTCCATCCACGGCTTTCTGGTTCGCCGTCGCACCTGATATCCCATATTCTCTGCGTGTGCCCACCAAGATAAGGCTCTTCGAGGGCCCCAGAAAACCCGGCGAAGTAACCCTGCTCTTCGAGGATAGGAGGAGGCGCAGAGGCTACGCCGTCAAGATGCTGAAGATAGCCGACGTGCAGAAAAACTATGAAACAACGACGGCGCATGAGAGGATGCTTCTACTAGATAGAATGGTGAAGGCTGTAGAGGGCCTCGCCGACGTTGAGGCGAAGCTTATCATCGATAGGTCGCCTCAAGGAGAATACGCGTACATAGTTCTCTACTCCGAGGTGGTTGAGGGCGATGAGGAGGGCGCTGTACACGCTGTCGAGGCCGCTGCTAAAACGCTTGCAACAAGCATGGAAGGCATTGGAACGGTTGTGATAGACGACGCGTCATACATGGGTCATCAAATAGCCGTCAGCGACGAGGCCGCCTACAAGCCCTCCAAGCACCATGTGATAATCCTCGGCAGCGCATCGTTTGCGACATTGTTTACATCAATGCTCAGCACGGGGCTGGGAATACTGGGGACAACAATCCTCATCAGCGGGATAATCGGCCTCCTACTAACCGTCAGGGCGGCGAACAGCGTATCCAAAGCCACCTGCAAGCTGTCCGGTAGACATACCCACTGGAGCCTTGGAGGCGGGGAATACTCCATCCTTGAGGACGGCGTATTGGTTAGACGCGTCAATGGCGAGACCATTGCATCGAAGTATCTATCCGTCACTGGAAACAACAACAGAGACCTGTCATCCGAAGACATTGAGCGGAGGCTGGCCATGTATCTCGCATCTTTCAACAACCTCATCTACACCCTCAAAGACTTCAGGGTTGTTCTCCACATAGTTCCCCAGCCCGTGGGCGACACAATCAAGCTCGCCATGGCAAGGGCTGACCTATACGGCATGGATGCTCAGGTCGGCGGCGCCGTGTCCGGCTACTTGAAAGCGGGCCGCAGCATGAATGTCGCGGATAGAATCACTCATGGGGAGAGGCCCTACCTGATGAGCCTTGTTGTAGAGGTTAGGGCTAGAGCCTCGGGAGACGTTTCCTGGAGAGAGTTGGATAAGCTGGATAAGGAGCTTCACGAGGCCCGCAGCCTCCTCGACACAATGAATTTCACGACAAAGGTGGTTGGAGACGGCTGGGGAGCGGCGCTGTGCCACAGGTTCATGTACCTGCCTCAGCCGCGTAGAGCCGTCTTCGACCCCAACCCGATACCGGTTGTCAAAGCGTTGACCAGGGACTTCGTGGCCGTCAGCCCCCTTGCCTTCAGGCGCCGGCCAATAATGCCCAAGGACGGCGTATACCTCGGCAGAGACGAGTATGGCAGGCCTGTGTACTGGAACCCATCGATGCTGCATAACCCGCATATGCTTGTGCTAGGCTCGCCCGGCACCGGCAAATCCACCCTGATAAAGACGCTGCTCTTCAGGATAGATGGCCTCAGCAAATACTCTGGCACGGGGAAGCCTCCCGCCGTCATCATAATAGACCCGGCCGGAGAATACGCCGCCGAGGCTGACGAGCTCCGCTCCATGGGCTTGAAGGTCACCGTCATAGACCTCTGCAACAAGAAATACAACCCGTTGCTTCTCTCAGGCCTAGCCCCTGAGCAGAGGATAAGCAGGTTCGTGGACGCGGTTTTGCCCAATGCTATACCGCTTCAGCCCACCCAATCCAGCATACTCTACCAAGGGCTGAAGCTGATGTACAAGAGGATAGGCGGAGTTGATGACTCAGACCCCTCCACGTGGAGGGATGAGAACCTGTCTAAATGTACTATGGCCCAGCTCTATGCATATGTTGCGTGGAGGAGAAGAGAGGCTGAGAAGCTGGTTATCTCGCGGGGAGGCTCGCCTGAGCTCGACGCAGCCGTAACGCTGCTGCTTGACCTAGAGAGGAGGCTGAGGCCCTATGCGGAGGGCGCTTTCGCGCTTGATAGGACCGATGTGATGTTGAAGGATTTGCTGGTGGAGGGAGGTGTCGTGATAGTGAGTTTCCGCGCCCAGTCTGGCGGCGGGCAGGTGCGTATGAGCGACGACATGCAGAGGCTAATCACTTGGAGCATTCTCGAGCACATACATGATTACATGCTCAGCCAAGAGGTTAAAGAGGGTGTGAGGCTCATGGTGATAATCGACGAGGGCCACAAGTTCTTGCTGGGAAAAGCCGGCGAAGTCCCTCTGGGTACCCATCTCAGGGAGGAGAGAAAGTTCGGCACCAGCTACGTCATGATAACGCATCTGCTTGACGACCTGCTTCAGGAAGCTGACATGGCTAAGAGAAGAGGTGTCCCGACCGTGGCTGCGCTTGTCTCCACGACGATTGCCTTCGGCTACGGTAACCCGGGCGAGGCCCTGAACGCCCAGAGGCTGCTTAACCTGACAGACGAGGAGAGGAGGAGGCTGGAGGGCTTCGGGACAGGCGAAGCCTTCCTCAAATGGAGCGTTGACCCTAGGCCTCTGTTCTTCCGCATAGAGCCTGACAAGAGGGCTCTGGTGAGCAGGAGGATGAGCAGGAGGGAGATGCTGTATGAAACCGCTTAACCTTCTTCTATTGTCTCTGGCGCTGCTGGCTCTGGCTGCGCCGCTTGCCATGGGCGATGAAAACACCGACGGCTTCAACCCCACCAAGGTAATAGTCTTCTTCGACAGAACCCAGGAGGCTCATTTCCTGTGGCCATATACGTTCCGGATACTGGTTGTGGAAGACCTGGTTGGAAGCGGGGGAAGGTGCTGGAAGGTTTTCGAAAACGGGACATCCATCATGGATACATCGGTTTGCAGGCCTGTTGCAAACACCAGGCTGAGGATACAGTATGCCGAGTTCAGAGAATCCGTGGATGTTTCCACGGATGAGTCGGGCGTCGCTGAAACCTCTTGGCGCATATTCTCCTACCCGAGGGCCACGTTCATAGTGAGGATGGAGACCAGCCATGGAGACGTTGTGGAGCGGGTTTTCAGCGTTGAGAGCAGGCTGTGGACGTTCGTCGCCGTGACCAGCTTCAGCGCAATGGTCAGCAGCATGGTGTATGTCTTGAGAAGAGGTGTATGGTGATATGGAGATAACCTTCCTAGGTGCCGCGGCCCTTGTCCTAAACTACGCCCTAGCCTTCACGTTCCTGTTCATGGTTAGGGAGGGCAACGCGCCTGAGATAAAGCCCGTCAAGAGCCTTCGCGCACTCATTGTCGGCAGAGTGTTTTTCGCCATCATGCTGGCTTTGATGGCTTGGGGGCCGATAGGCTCGGGACCCGCCTCCATCGCGGCTCCGATAGCGTATGCCGCCAAGAGCTTGGGCGCCTACTACTTCATACTAAGCCTTGTGCTGGACCTAGTTATCGCAGCCGTTTTCGCCCAGCTCGAATATCATAAAGCCTTCACAATCGTCTTAGCCAACCTCCCCTCGATACCGATGGTGACGACCATAGCGTCGATAGTCGCGGTGGCTGAGCAGGCATCAACAATCAGAAGGGTTAGAAGAGACGTTGAAACCGGTAACAAGGAGTCCTCAGCCGTCCTCGGCACCGTCTCCAAAAGCGTGAGAATGGTTGAGCAGCCCTACCGCGAAACCAATGAAGATGCTCAGCTCAAGACCCATATCCTCGTACGCACCATTCCCGGAAACATAGAGCTGAGGTATTCCCCGGTCGTGAGCGAGCGGGAGTTCAACCCGCACATGATAATAGCTGGCGCGAGCGGGGCGGGCAAGACAACTACAGTGTTTAGCCTAGTCACCCAGCTAATGGGGAGCTACAAGGTTTTGCTCTTCGATGTCAAAGGCGACTTCACCGAAGCGTTTTACAAGCTCGGATACGTGGACGACGGGAGAGCGGCTATTTACATGGTCTCACACACGGGCATAGACCCGTTCAAGGCCCTTGAGGGGGAGACGGAGCCTCAGATGGTTGAGGACCTCATGGACAGCATATCTGTTCTGGAGGAGGTTGGCTCTAAGCAGGCTCACTTCATCAGAGTGGCCTACGCCGAGCTGCGCCACGCCAACATCGAGTTGACGTATGAAAACCTGATGGATAAACTGGAGAAGGTGGAGAGGGAAATAATGGAGGGGAAGCTGAAGTATGGGCCGCAGACCAAAGACGCCATAGAAGGCATCTACGACAAGATGTATGACCTGAAGACGGTCTTTAAAACAGATGCCTACGGCGTCTCCGACCTCTATAGCCCATTGTTTGCGGCGGATGGCCCCTCTCTCGTGGTGCTCAACATGGCTGATGTGAACGAGAAAACCAGAGCAATAGTCCTAGAGTTCCTGCTTAGGAAGCTTGCCAAGATGATGCTGAAACGTGGGCCGCTGGCTTTCACTAGAGAAAAGCCTGTCGTGGTCGTCATAGACGAGGCGTACCTAGTCACCAAGCCTATCCAGCTCAGAGGCGGCAGGGACTCGGGGAGCCGTAGCAAGCTCGAAGACATAGCCAGAACCGCTAGAAGCTACGCCGTCGCGTTGATTCTTGTCACGCAGAGGCTGTCGGACATAGCCGACGGAATTAGACAGTCCTGCTACCGGTGGGTCGTGTTCAACACCTCCTCTCCAGAGGATGTGTGGGTTCTTTCCCAAACCTCGCCCGAGAGCATCAGACGCGTGATAACAGAGCTGGGGATAGGCGAGGCATACATCAGGTTCGTCACGCCGGCGAGGATAAGGACACTGTCCCGGCAAGACCCGGCCAGAATCATCGTGGATGGCTATATCTTCAAAATGCGGAGGGAGAAACTTGGCGGAGACAAGGCTCCCGGGCTGCCGAAGCCATGCAGCGAATGCGGCAGAGTGCTGACCAGCGATGGTCGCTGTCTCGGAAAACATGTTGAAAAGAAGAAACAGGAAAAGGAGACAAAGGAGAGGACTTTAGTCAAGGCAACGAACACGGGAGAAGAACCTGTAGAAGAGAAGCAGGAGACTAGAAAAACCGATACACAAGAATTTGACCCGGAGGAGTTTGAGCTTCTGTCCAACGTTATAGCCGCTAAAGAGTTAGCGATAAAGAGAACCATCAACAAGGAGGCTGCCGAGATTCTTAGAAAACTGCCCACATCGGTGGCTGTCAGGTTCTGCCGCAATTGGAAAGACAAGTCCTCCATTCATGACTACATCAAGTATGGCCTAGTTTGGATGGATGGAACGAGGTATAAGAAGACTATTCCCGGAATTCTATTGCTGAAGCATTTCGAGGAGATGAAGCAATATGTCATCTGATGACAGCTATTTGGATGAATACATTATCAACCAGAGGATTTACGAGAGCATGGCATCGCAGCCGCCGGCATATGAGCCTGATTATCATGAAGCCCAGACAAGAGCTCCTCCACGGAGGAAACATGGAGAAGAGCAGGGTGCTGACGAGGTTGGCAAAGGGATTCTATCGGCCAAGTCTGTTTTCTACATCATCGTCTTCACGGCGATGGCTACGGCTGTTGTCAACCCTTCGATGCTCGTGGTCACTTTGCCCTTAGCCACCCTGTTTGCCAGCATGCTTGCCCTAGCTAGGCGGAGAAAGAGGAGGGAGCCGAGGAGGATTGGGCATGAATTCTAGAGATATCCTCGCCTTCATACTTGGCGGCCTAGGCTTCATGGTTGTCCAGCCGATTCTCGCACAGCTCGCGCTAATAGGCATAGTCGCCCTACTGCTTCTGGTTGTCGTCACCATATTGCTGCCCGGGGGATGGGTTATCTTCTCCGGCGTCAGAACATTTACAGGCTTTTTCAGGAGATTCATTGCGCCGTTCGCCGCGCTGTCGCTGGCGGCTTTGCTTGTAACAGGAGCCTCTCTAATCGCTGGACCCGCTGCAGGCATGTTGCTAGCCTTCCTCATAGGCGGCTTGGCAGGCTTATTGGCTGTGAAAAGCTTTACAAAAACAAGCGCCCCTGTCACAGCCACACGCAGCATAGCGGTGGGGAAAGGCTCTAAACCATCCCCTGTGGTGTCTAAGCAGGGTAGCCAGGTTATACAGGATTCCCCCAAGAAAGCTGATGTATGCATAGTGTCTAGGCCCGGTGGATGGTTTGGCCGCTCGAGAGGCTGTATATACAGACAGGCGTTCGACAGCGGCGTAATAGTGTTCGGCGAAGCCTCGATACCCGCCGCCCGGGTTCTCGTCGACGCGGTGCTGAAACTTGGCCGGAGAGTGGTGGTGATAGGCTCACCATACATGGCTGCATCACATGCCAAGACACATTATGTACCGCTTGGAAAAACCTCCATCAATGTTCTCAAGCCCTCTTCCTCCGACAAGTTCGGTCTGAGGCGCTGGGCCGAGAACATCGCTGTGCCCCTTGCCGTGGCCGCTGGGCTTGACACGGCTGAGGCTGGGATGGTGATACGGTTTCTGGAGAAGTTTAGAGGCTCAAGGGTGTTGCCCGACGACGTAGACAAGCTTGTCGCCGAGTATGGGCCCACGGGCTCGGCTAGGCTGAAAGACGCACTCGGCATGTTGACGCAGTTCTTTGGAGAGGGCTATCCGGAGCCTGACAAGCTCTTCGCAGGCGATTGGCAGCAGTTGGTGATAGACCTTCGAAACCTCAGCCAAGCCAGCCAGCTCTTCATAGGCATGTACCTGCTCTACGATGCTCCCCGCCTCTTCCAAGGCTGTGTCATAGTTTTTGACAGCGCTGAGCTGGGCCTACCGGAGCTGCAGCTTCTGCCATACGATGCTAGGCATGTGTGGCTGAGGACTCTGAAGACGGTGGAGAGGCTTAGGGGCTGTGGAGGATTCGTGATATCCAGCAGCACCGGGTTGCTTGCTCCCGAGCTTCTCGACTTGGCTGGGACATATATTGTCACGAGAGGCCCGTCCCATGTTAGAAGGGAGCTGTCGGAGAGAATAGGTGTCGAGGTCAACCCCTCGTCTATACCGGTTGGATACGCCCTGGTCTATACACGGGCTACACCGGATGGCCGCAGCTACCTTTTCGAGGGAGAGCTTCTCCAGTCCCCTGTATGCGACCTGAAGGCTCTAGAAGCCGAGGCCGAGAGAAAAATATCGCTTCTAAGGGAGGAGCTGCTCGGAGCCTATCGCGACACGCTTCTCTACGCCGATTTCGCAGACTATGCCGAGCATTGCTACAGCCTGCTTCGAACGGTGAAGAGGCTGCAGTCACCCACCTCGGACTCGGTCTCCCAATTGTTTCCCGAGGCTGGGAAGGCTTTGAAAATGCTTCTCGAGAAACAATACCTCATGGTGGACCCCGGCGGCGTGCTGGGTTTAACGGCTCTGGGCGAGCAGGCCCTCAAGGACTGGGAGTCGAAGTCGAGGGAGGAGAAAACAAGTGACGAGGCTGGCGGGAGCTCGGCGCAGCCCGCCATCGCTTTGCAGACGGGCCTCGGCTCCTACACGCAGCAGCGCAAACCCCGCGAGATACATGATGTTGACACGCTTGTGGCGAGGGCTAGGAAACACCTGCTCAGAGGCGATAGCCTAGCCGCTGTTGGCATAGCGTACAAGGCCGCCGTCACCTCTCTCAAGAAGCTTCTCGGAGAGGAGAAGGGGCATTTACCCGACCTCGCAGCCAAAGCGGCTGAAAGAGGTGTTCTCAAGATATCTGAGGAAGAGGCTAGGAAACTATATGCTGCAAACATTGAGGCGAAGAGGCTCTCTAAACAGGTTGCGGACGGCCAGCCGGTCTCCGAGGAGGATAGGAAGAGGATGGCTGATGCGGCGGAGCTGTTAATCAGCTTGGCCGAGCGTGTGGCGGTCTTCTCGGAGACGCTTGCTGACCAGAATTTGTCGGAAGAGGTGAGCGGCGATGGCTAGGCTGGGCAGGTTCATGGTGGGGCCTTTCACGTCATGGATATACAGAGACCGGTACGTGGACTTTATTGTCCACAATAAGAAAATCAGGGAGAAGCTGGCGTCCCACGGTATCCAGCCCGCTCTCGGGCTTCCGTTACCCGAGCTGGAACGCGTCTACATCGACAGGGAAGGCTCTTTATGGCTTCTCATCAACAGCAGGGAATATGACCTGGTTAAGCATTTCCGCGGAAAACCCAGCATCTTCCGGCGCCTACCCTGTCTCTGGGCCATGAAATGTAGAGAGTGCGGAGCCGTTCTAGAAACATCTCTGCAGAAAGACTATTCATGCCTTGGATGTGGGGAAACCGGTAGGCCCGTTGTCTTCTGGAGGGATCCATACAGCCATGAATCCTTGGTTGGGCCATGTAGCGTCGCTGGTAAAAAGCTTGAATGCGGCGGCAGAACCTACTACGTCGGAGAGGTGGTGTCCCTTTCTAGAGATATGCTGGGCAACCTCTACGCCAAGGTCCTCTCCTTCCTGCCCGGCGAAAGCGTAGACGCTAGGATGGTTGAGGTCATGGAGCTTCCGGAGCTGGGTTGGTCAAGGCCTGAGGTGGTCGCCGAGTGATGGTGAACCAGCTCCCCATACCTTCTTACTTGGTGGATAAGCTGCGGGGCATAGGTGTCGAGGCTCTGTACCCGCCTCAGGCTGAAGCCGTTTCCAAAGGGTTGCTGGACGGCCGCAACCTGCTGGTGGCCACTCCGACGGCGAGCGGCAAAACTCTTCTAGCTGCTTTGGCTGCGTCCAAGCATTTGGATAGGGGAGGCAGAGTGGTTTACCTTTCTCCTCTGAGAGCCATAACCAGTGAGAAGAAGCAGTTTTTCGAGGAGCTTTTCGGCGATAGATACAAGGTGGCCGCCGTCAGCAGGGACTATGACCAGCCTGAGGAGTGGCTTAGAGGCTACGACATCGTGGTCTCGACAAATGAGAAGATGGACAGCATGCTGAGGCACAGCGCCTCATGGGTCAAATCCACTTCACTTGTTGTGGTAGACGAGGTACACATGTTGGCGGCTGAGGAAAGAGGCTCAACCCTTGAAGTGCTTATAACACGTTTGTTAACCGAGCTTCCGAATGCCCAGTTTCTTTTGCTGAGCGCGACCATTAGAAACGTCGAGGACCTGGCTGAGTATACTGGCGCCGACATAGTTTCCTCGAGCTGGAGGCCCGTGCCCCTCCGAGAAGCCGTGTATCAGCAAGACAGGGACGAGCTATTCTTCTCCGACGGCTCATCCGAGAGGCTGCCTAGGCTGAGCAGCGACCCGGTGAAGAACCTTGTCCTAAACATTGTATCAATCGGTGGGCAGGTGCTGGTATTCGCTTCTAGTAGAAGGGCCGCTGAAGGAATTGCTGACGACCTCGCCTCGGCCCTTAGAGTAGTTGGGGGAGAGGCTGCTCAGCTCTCGGCTTTGGCTGAAACAGTATACGATGGGGGAGACTGCTCCACGCGTCTAGCCAGATACATTAGACGTGGCACAGCCTTCCATCACGCCGGGCTGTATCCGCATCAGCGGAAAGCTGTTGAGGATGCTTTCCGTGCGGGGTTGCTGAAGGCAATAGTCGCGACGCCTACGCTGGCCGCCGGAGTCAACCTGCCTGCGCGAGCCGTCATAATACCCGATGTCAAACGAGGTGGGGAAGATATGTCCGTGATGGAGTATAAGCAGTTATGCGGCCGAGCTGGGAGGCCTGGCTTCGATAAAGAGGGGCTGGCTGTGATTATTGCGAAGAATTCTAGGCAGAGGAATGAGATGATGAGGAGATATGTTCATGGGCAGCTTGAGCCGATTGTAAGCAGGCTCTCCGACCAGAGGAGGCTCAGGTTTCATACGCTGGGGCTTGTATCAAGCGGTTTCTCAGACCATAATGAGCTTGTGGCTTTCTTCGAGAAAACCTTGGCGTCGCGGCAGGATAGCGGCTTGATGGAAAAGGTTGACAGCGCATTGTCTTACCTCGAAGCGGCCAAGTTCATAAAACATGATGGCGGAGGATGGAGGGCGACGAGGCTGGGTAAGAGGGTTGCGGACCTCTACATCGACCCACTGTCGGCCCGTATAATCCTTTCGAGGCTTGAGGATGTTGAGAAAGCAGGTCCGAAGGCTGACGACGTTGCGCTCCTGACCATCTGCTCCACACCCGACATCGAGCTTCTATCCCATATACAGCCTGCCCTCGACTGGTTCAGGGACTACGGAGACTTCGACGGCCCAGCCATCGCCAAAGCCAGTGTCCTCAAGGCATGGGTGGAGGAGATGGGGGAGTCCACTATAGAGAGCCGGTTCGGAGCAGCTCCGGGGGACATATATGTCCTCAGCGAATCAGGTTCTTGGATAGCTCAGGCTGCTTCGGAGCTTGCGGCCATGGTCGGCCGGCGACAGGCATCTAAAACCTTCCTAGTATTGTCTGAAAGAATCAAGCATGGCGTGAGAGAGGAGCTGCTCCCGCTCTGCTCGCTACCGGGCATAGGAAGGGTCAGGGCCAGGGCTCTATGGAACGCTGGTATCAGGAGGGTGGAAGACCTCCGCCGGATATCCACCGAACATTTGGCGAAAATAATCGGTCAATCCACGGCTACCCGTGTACTGGAGGTGGTGAGAGAGAGATGACCGAAAATGGCCCAGACTCCTTTAATATACCTCCGAAGAGCAATAATATGATGGGTCAGGTAATCGAGCCTAAGCTCGTAACCCTGCCGTTGAGCAAGCTAGTGAAAGACCCAATGAACCCGAGAGAGAATCTTGGTGACCTGAAACCGTTGGTGGAAGACATAGTTAAACATGGCTTCGTCTCAGCAGTGGCCGTCAGGCCGCTTCCAGACGGGACATATGGAGTGGTCAGAGGGTCCCGCCGTGTCGAAGCCGCACGCATAGCAGGGATACAGGAGATACCTTGCTATGTTTTCGATTTAAGCGATAAGGAGGCCCTTCTCTGGGCATTAAGCGACGAAGGCAAGACACTGCCTCTAAGCGAGGAGGAGTTCTATGAAGGCCTAGTCGCTCTCCATAAATTCCTCGGCTCATGGAGAAAAGTGGCAGAATCGCTTAACCTGCCTTTCGAAACTGTTCGCTCAATGGTCGAGAGATTCGACGCCAGAAAGCTGCTTGAAGAAGAGGGCATACATGTGGTGGATAGGCGGTCTAAGGAAAAACACCTCGTCAACGGAGTCAAGAAAACAACTGCCACGAAGTTTTTCCAAGCGGTGAAGCGTCTAAAAGCAAAGCCTGAAGACAAGAAACAAGACACCGGTTCTCAGCCTGTGAAGGAGCGGCGTGAGCCGCTGCCGAGCCCCGAAGAAGCTGTAAAGATGCTGGATTGGCGGCCGCGCCTCTTCAAAGCCGTGAAGCAGGGACCGTATCTGCATGAGGTGCTTAAACGCCCTGAAGCAATCCTGAGCATCCCGAGAAACCCGAGAGCCTTCATGAAGCTAATATCCGCGGACACCTCTCCCTTCCCCTCCTATTTTCCAGTTGTTAACCTCAACCCGCCGCTTGACAATGTTCGGGTGCTTCTATGCCCAAGCTGCTCCTCTGTTCTGAGAGGGTTGGCGCACGGGGCTCCTGTAGCATGTTTGGAATGCGGTTTCCCGAACAAGGACATTTGGAAACCAGAGGAAGAATGACATGGAGGAGATGATTCGCCGCTTCTACAGGACAACCGGCGTGCCTGAGCTGGACGAGCTCATGTATGGCCTGCCACGGGCGGGCTTAGCCCTGATATACGGCAGCCAGAAAGCAGGTAAAACCACTTTCGCTATGCAGGCCGCGTTGAAGGTTGCTGAAGAAGGCCGGCAAATCCTTTACCTGGACACGGAGTCAGGCGGCGTCAGCCAGCTTAGGCTATACAATCTAGCGGCAGCGATGGGTGTGAAGCAGGACCTGATACACAGGCTCATCTCGAATGTGTTTATCTATCAAGCCGGGGAGCTGTCTGAACAGCATAAAATCGTCATGGATGAATGGGGAGGGCTTGTGAAAAAAGCGGAGGTTGGAATGTTTGTTCTCGACTCCATTGCTTGGCATTATCACCAGCGTGTCATGAACGCGCCACCAGAGCATGTAGGCTCCGTGGCCAGAGAGCTTATGGGTAAGCTGGAGCTTCAGACCAAGACCTTGCTAAACTATGCAAAAAACAGCGGAGCCACGGTTCTTTTCACCTCATGGAGCGCCTCGAAGGCTAAGAAGGCTTTCGAGCAGCATCAAATCAGGGAGCTTGAGAAGGCTGCGAAAAAAGGCCTCATAGACGTCAGAGATTTGGACATCGTGTTGGGGACCTATGGTGAAGACTACATCGGCGGCCGTTTTCTTGGATACATAGCTAAAGTAATAGCTAGGATTTGGAGGCTGCAGGGCGACCTCAGGTTTTTTGTCATCGAAGCTCATCGAGAAAAGCCTGACAACATAGGGCTTTACATGCGCCTAACCGATAGAGGCCTAGTCCCGGCGCAGGGGGCTAAGCCTACGCGGCTTGAGAACGAGATGAGGCGGAGGCTTGTCGAAGAAGAGGCTGTCGTGGTTGCCTCAGATGAAGATACCGACGGGGGTCGAGAGGCTAGACAGCCTGCTCGCGGGGGGCTGGCCGGTAGGAAGGGTTAATGTGGTCTACGGCCCTCCAGCGAGCCTCAAGACAAGCATCTGCATAGCGTCTTCTAAGCTGTTTTCTTCTCGGGGAGGCGTGGTCTTCTACCTCGACACGGAGTCGAAGATTACATCGCCTCCAAAGGGCGTCGCTTACTACGAGTGCCACGAGGTTAACCCGTTCCTAGAGAAGCTCGCAGAGATAAACAGCAGACTCCGTTACCTAAACCCTCCTCTAGTCCTCGTGGTCGTCGACAGCGCCTCAGCCCCGTTCCACCTGCTATACCTCGAGAACCCGGGCTACGCGCGTGAGAAGCACGCCGTCTTCAACCACTTTATCCGCTCTCTGACCGGGCAGGGCGCGACAGTGATTATCACATCGTGGCAGCTAAGGGGGTATTTTGGTCAAACTCTTGACCCGGCGGCCGTCCTCAGAACCAGCAGAAGCGGCAGATACCTGACCATATATCTGGAGAAATCCATGGATACCTTAGTCGGGAAAGAGGTTGTGATGGTGGAGGAGGTGGTGAATGCCGCCGCTCTTTGATTTTCTCAGGAGAGGTAAGCCGGAGAGAGAGAAACCTTCCCCTGCTCCAGCTATTTCACAGGTTCCTCTACGCTATGAGGGGCAGAACTTCAAGATGGTTGAGGGCTTTGACGACGTGAAGATAGTGCTGGAGCGGAGCATCGAGATGATGAGGCGGACGATTCTGACAAACATAGACCAGAGGATACATGTCCTGCTCGCCGGCCCGCCGGGGATAGCGAAAACAATGCTGCTGTTATCGGTTGAGAAAGAGGTGCCTCAGGAGAAGCGGCTCTTCCTGCTGGGCAGCCAAGTAAGTAAAGCCGGTCTACGGAACAAGTTGCTGATGGCCGGGGACCAAATAGAGCTGGTCCTGATAGATGAGCTGGACAAGATGGGGAAGACGGACTACGACGTATTGCTCAGCCTGATGCAGACAGGGCGGATAACTGTACTAAAAGGAAACATCGAGGCCGAGAAAACATGCCTCGCCACGGTCATGGCCACCGCCAACTACCTCGAAAAGATTCCTCCAGAAGTCCTTGACCGCTTCATGATACTGTACCTGCCTCAATACGATGCTGGAGACTTCGAGAAAGTGGCTCTCCGAATATTCGTGGAACATGGCTTCGACGAGCAGTCGGCTAAAACACTAGCCAGAACCATGTGGGCCAACGGTTTCAGAAGCGCCAGAGACGTGTTGAGAGTAGCTAGATACGCGCATGGAGGCGACCTACAGCAGGCTATGACCGTGCTAACCATCATGGCACGCCGCTCTCCACCCGAGAACAAGTCTAGCCGAAGCCGGCGTTGACCATATATGGTCAAC
>Ga0105160_1000220_pt1 | contig 28749 bp, 14 predicted proteins | sample GXS110809BmetaG_FD_89591 | JGI IMG/M metagenome (GOLD analysis project Ga0105160, IMG submission 89591) | Hot spring microbial communities from Gongxiaoshe hot spring, China to study Microbial Dark Matter (Phase II) - GXS 110809B | ecosystem: Environmental > Aquatic > Thermal springs > Hot...
CGGCCCTTTGGGCCGTGGGGAGGGGGATAAAAGAGATTTTGGGGGCGAGCCGGGCGCCGAAGGCGCCCGGCTCGCCCCCAAATCCCCAGGGGACCAAAACCAAAAAATCAAATCTGGAAGGAGCAGTAGTCGGGCACGTGAGTGCCCGCTCCTAATTGTGAACACCTGTGATAGGCGCTTCTCCAAACAGGCAGGGCGGGTCCATGGACCCGCCCTGCCATCGAAGGATCGCCGAATATAGCCCCCGAAGGCGATCCTTAGGGATCCGATCCGCTTATCCGGAAGCCCGCACCGGCTCCGGCGCGTAGACCGGCGTGCACCAGTGGCGATATTTGGGAACCTTCCCCCGGACCACATCGAAGTAAAGAGTGTGGAGCCGCCGGGTGATCGGCCCGATCTCTCCGTTCCCCACCGGCCGCCGATCCACCGAGACTACGGGGACGAGCTGCACGCCGGTGCCGCAGAGGAACATCTCGTCCGCATAGTAAAGCTCGGTGCGGTCGATGTGGCGCTCCACCGTGGGGATCCCCAGCTCGTTGTGAGCGAGCTCGATGATCGTGCGCCGGGTGATCCCCTCGAGGATCTCGTCGGTCACCGGGGGCGTGATCAGGACCCCATTCCGGATGATGAACAGGTTCTCCGCGCTCCCCTCGGCCACGTGGCCGTCCTCCGTGAGCACGATGGCCTCGTCGAACCCGTTCAGCATGGCCTCGCTCTTGGCGAGGGCGGAGTTCACATAGGCGCCGGTGATCTTCGAGCGAGCGGGGATGGCGTTGTCATTGATCCGTCGCCACGAGGAGACCATCACGTGAGCTGCCTCGCGCTCAATGTAGTGACCGAAGGGGGTGGTCCAGATGGTCAACTCCTCCTTGAGGTTGTGCAGGCGGACCCCGATGACCTCATCGGCCTTATAAGCGATGGGGCGGATATAGACGTCCTCGCGGTATCCTTCCTTTTGTAACAGCTCGACAGTGATGCGGGTGAGGTCATCGGGGGTGTAGGGGAAACTCATCAGGAGCATGCGGGCGGAGGCAAGGAGGCGTTCGTAGTGCTCGCGGGGCCGGAAGATGAAGAGCTGTTGCTCCTCATCGTTCCAGTAAGCCCGTATCCCCTCAAAGACTCCGGTGCCGTAGTTGAAGGCATGGGTGCGCACGCTGATCACAGCTTCCTCGATGGGCACGATGCGCCCCCTGAAGAACGCATAGCGGCCGCTCATGGCCTTCCCCCTATCGGTGAAAATGGTGAGGCTCAACGGGCAAGAGCGCCCTTCCCGATCACCGGGGAGCCATACCCGCTCTTAAGGGTTCCCGGGCATGAGGAGCGCCCCCCGCCCTTTTTGATTATATCCCTGTAGGGAGGATCATGCGATGAGGGCTCGACCGGGAGGGCTTCTTCGAAGGAGCTGGCGAGCCCCTCCCCACGGCCTAAAGGACCGTGGGGAGGGGGGATTCCGAATATTTTGGGGCTGGGGGGCAGGCCGCTCAGCCCCGGAAGCCCTCGCTTTATCGCCCTCCGACCCGCACCGGGATCGGATCGACCTCCGGCATGGGCATCCGGCCCAGGGTGGCCCACACCTCCCGCGCCTCGGCGACTACGAACAGGGAGCCCGTGACCAGGATGGGGTCCCCTACCGCCAGCGCTTCCTCGACGGCCTGGGCGACCTCCCCACGGATCCGCCAGGGGAGGCCCAGCGCCTCGGCCGCGTCCGCCAGACGCTGAGGGTCCGCCGCCCGGGGATGACGGGAGCGGGTGAGCCAGGCTTCTGCGACCAGCGGCCGCAACGGCGAAAGGATGGCCGCCGGATCTTTGTCGGTGGAGACTCCAAAGACCAGCTGCCAGCGGCGCCTCGGGAATACCTCCGCTACCGTCTCCGCCAGTCGCGCCGCTGAGGCATCGTTGTGGGCCCCATCAAGGATGAACGGCGGGTCCTCCCGCAGGACCTCGAAGCGTCCCGGCCACTCCACCCGTTCCAGCCCCTCCCGGATTGCTTCATCGGAGATCCTCCATCCCTGTTCTCGCAGCCGGATCACGCCGGCTACCGCGAGGGCGGCGTTCTCCCACTGGTGACGGCCCAGCAAGGGCAGGCGGATGGACCAGCGGGTTCCATCCGGGGCGTGGATCTCCCCCCATTGTCCGGCAGGGGTGACGTCCTTCGGGCCGTAATGCCATTCCTCCAGGGTCTGAAGAGGAACCCCTCGCTCCGCCGCCACCTGCCGCAGCACGGCCATCGCTTCCTCCGTCTGGGGGGCGGTCACCGCGGGAACCCCTGGCTTGAGGATGCCCGCCTTCTCGAATGCGATATGGGCCAGCGTCGGCCCCAGGATCTCCGTATGATCCAGGCTGAGGGCGGTGATCAGGCAGACGGTCGGCGAGACCACGTTCGTGGAATCCAGACGTCCCCCCAGGCCCACCTCCACCACCGCGATCTCCACCCCGGCCTCGGCGAAGGCCAGGAACCCCATCGTCGTCAGAATGTCGAAGACCGTGAGGTCTGGGTCCGTCTGGATCATCGGGCGGAGGTGTTCGAAGAGCTCAACGACCACGGAACGGGCGATCGGCTCCCCATCGATGCGGATCCGCTCCCGCATGGTGTGCAGGTGCGGGGAGGTGTAAAGGCCGGTGCGGTATCCGGCCGCCCGGAGAATCGCTTCGGTCATCGCGGCTGTGGAGCCCTTGCCCTTGGTGCCGGCGATGTGAATCACAGCGTAGCGGCGGTGAGGGTTCCCCAGCTTCTCCAGCAAACGCCGGATGGGATCCAGACGAAAGGCCTCCGGCGTGCGGGGCCGGCGGGTTTCGAAATTCGCCCGCCCGAACAGCTCCGACAGAACCGTAAGATAGGCGCTTTCCTCGTTCATCGTGGCTCCGTCCTTCTGGCTTCCCCCCATTCGATGTGGGGGCGAGTAGGGGCGAGGCATGCCTCGCCCCTACTCGCCCCCACGTGCCCCTACTATAATCCGAAACGGCCCGTTGGGATGCCCCCCTCCGCGGGCTTTCGGAGGCAGGCGGGGCCCTTCTGGGGGCCCCTTATGGAGTCTTACAGGGCCTCGATCTTTTTGACCAGTTTCCAGTTTTCGATAGAATGAAAGGCAACCGCCCACGCCCCGCTTCGCCGCCGCCCATCGGATCCCTGAAAGAAGGGGGTTTTCCATGCGTGTGGTTTTCCCATTTACGGCGATTGTCGATCAGGAGCGCATGAAGCGCGCCCTGGTGCTCTGTGCGATCTACCCGCAGATCGGCGGAGTGCTGATCCGCGGGGAACGGGGCACCGCCAAGTCCACGGCCGCCCGCGCCCTGGCCGCCCTCCTCCCCGAGATCGATGTCGTGGCCGACTGCCCCTTCTCCTGCGATCCCCACCAGCCGGCCACCTGGTGCACCCTCTGCCAGGAGCGGGCCGCCCGTGGCGAGACCCTCCCGGTGGCCCGGCGCAAGACCCGCTTTGTGGACCTGCCGGTCAGCGCGACGGAGGATCGGGTGGTGGGGACTCTGGACATCGAGCGGGCGATCCAGAAGGGGGAGCGCCGGTTTGAGCCGGGGGTTCTGGCGATGGCCAACCGGGGCCTCCTGTATGTGGATGAGGTCAATCTGCTCGATGATCACATTGTGGATGTGCTGTTAGACGCGGCGGCGATGGGTGTGAACGTGGTGGAGCGGGAGGGGATCTCCTTCCAGCACCCGGCCCGCTTCATCCTGGTGGGGACGATGAACCCCGAGGAAGGCGATCTGCGGCCGCAGTTGCTGGATCGCTTTGCCCTCTGTGTGAACGTGGAAGGGGTGCGGGATCCCGGTCAGCGGGCGGAGATCCTGCGCCGCAACCTGGCCTTCGAGCAGGACCCGGAGGGCTTCCGCGCGGAGTGGGAGCCCTACGAGCGCCAGCTCTCCGAGGAGATCGCTGCCGCCCGCGAGCGCCTCCCTCAGGTAATTCACACCCCGCGGGATCTCCTGCTGATCGCCGGGCTGGTGGCCAGTTTGGGGGTTGACGGTCATCGGGCGGATCTGGTGATCCTGAAGACGGCGCGGGCCCATGCGGCCTTCAAGGGTCGGGACCAGATCACTGAGGAGGATATCCTGTTAGCGGCCGAGCTGGCGCTGCCCCACCGGCTCAAGCGTCGGCCTTTCGATGAGGATGGCCATCTCACCCTGGAGCAGCTGGCCGAGCGCATGGAGCAGGTCCGGCGCCAGATGGAGGGGAGCGCCCCGTCTCAGCCCACCTCGGCCCCGGAGGGAGGGACCCCAAAAAAAGCCCAGCGCACCGACGGGGAGCTCCGTGACCAGAGCCGACCCGTCGGGGAGGAATCCGCGCCCCTGCAGCGCCAGACCGTCACCCGTCAGGAAGGGGTGTGGTGGGAGGGAGGGAAACAGGTTCCCATCGGAGAGGCCTTCCGGGTGAAGCGGCTGGACACGCCGAAGGACCGGCGGGAACGGCGGATTGGTGGGCGCCGCAGCGTCACCCGTTCCGCCCGCAAGCGCGGCCGCTACATCTGGGCGCGGCCTTCCCCGGGCCAGGCGGATGATCTGGCCTTCGACGCCACCTTCCGGGCTGCCGCCCCGCATCAGATCGAGCGGGATCGTTCTCAGACCGCCATCGCTATCCGGCCGGAGGATTACCATCGAAAGGTTCGGGTTCGCAAGGCGGCCAATCTCATCCTCTTCGTTGTGGATGCCTCGTGGAGCATGGCGGTGGCAGAGCGGATGGAGGCGACCAAAGGGGCGATCCTCTCGCTGCTGACGGACGCCTATCAGCGGCGGGATCGGGTGGGGCTGATCGTCTTCCAGAAGGATCGGGCGCGGCTGGTGCTGCCGCCCACCTCCAGTGTGGACCTGGCCAAGAAAGCGCTGGAGGACATCCCGGTAGGAGGCAAGACGCCGCTATCGGCCGGGTTATTGCTGGCCTATGAAGTGCTCTGTCGGGAGATGCTCCTGCGCCCCGAGGTGCGCCCGCTCATGATCCTGCTGACGGATGGAGCAGGGAACGTCTCGATGAGCGAGCTTCCGCCCCAGGAGGAAGCACACCGGATCGCCGATCTCTTCCGGGAGCGGGAGATCCCGTGTGTGGTGATCAACATGGAGCACGCCGCCTTTGATCAGGGTCTGGCCCAGGCCCTGGCAGATCACCTGGGGGCTCCCTGTTACACCCTCCAGGAGCTGAAGGCCGAATCCCTGTATTCCACCGTGCGCGCCGCCATGCGCTGATAGATGTGTTGGGTCGGGTCGCGCTGTTGCAAACTGGGGGCAAGCGCCGAATCCGAGCGGGCACCGCCCGGATCACAACCGGGGAGGTTCGGATTCTTGGCCCTGGTACTTCTTCCATTTTCCATTTGATTTTTCGTTTGGGCTCCTTAAGGGCGAGCCGGGCGCCGAAGGTGCCCGGCTCGCCCTTAAGATACTTGTTATCTCTTTCCTCCCGGCCCTTAAGGGCCGGGAGGAAAGAGGATCAAGGGGGGTGGGGCCATTGGCCTTCACCATCCTGTATCCCCAAACAAAAATGATAAATGAAGCGCTGGATCCTTTCCATACCATGCCCTCGAGCAGAGAGGGAGGAGAGCCGCGCGGCCCCAGAATGCCCGGACATCCGTTTCATCTCTTCCGAAGGATCTGGCCATCGATGCCCCGTTCACTCTGGATAGGGATCCTGTTGCTTGGAGCGGCATGGGCCCTTCGTGTGCCGTTTTTAACGTTCCACAGCATGTGGCTGGATGAAGCGGTGGCTGTCTGGATCGCCCGGCTGCCGCTGTTTGTGCTGCTGGAACGGACAATGGCTTTTAAAGAGGAGGCAAGCCCTCCGCTCTATTTTCTGCTCTTAAAGGGATGGATGGCCATCGCGGGGGATGAAGAGTTTGCCGTCCGTTTCTTCTCCGCATTTTGGATGGTGCTTGGCCTGGCCTGGCTCTGGCGTTTGGGGGGACATGTAGGCCGCAGGTCTACCCGGATCATCGCGCTGGCGCTGGGGGCTTCCCAACCCTACCTGATCTGGTTTGCGCAGGAAGCCCGGGTTTATGGATTGCTGTTCGCCCTCAGCACGATGAGCACCGTCTGGCTTCTGGAGGCGCTCCATGGGGAGCGTCCCTACAGATGGTTTCTCTACGCTCTCACGCTCGCGGCCGCATATTACGTCCATCTAACAGCAATTTTCCTGACAGTCGCCCATCTCGGTCTTGCCCTAACGGTCAGGCGCCCCCTCTGGGCCTCCCGTGGAGGACGGGGTGCCCTCGCTTTTCTGATACTGGCCGGGCTTCCCCTGGCCTGGCAGGCATGGAATGGGCAGCGGGAAGCGATCCTGTGGTGGAATCCGCCCCTTTCCCTCCTGGAAGCCCTTCGACAGATCTTAACCGCGTGGACCGTTTATCAAACGCCAGATCCATTTATCGCCCTCTTAGGGGTGCTGTATGGGGGTGTGGTTCTGATCCTGGGAGCATGGAGTGAGCATCGTATTCGACCCGGTCTGATTGGCCTCGTGCTGGGTCTGACCTTCTGGTATCTGGCGAGCCAGCGTTTCCCCCTGACCTCCCCACGTTACTGGATGTCCCTAACTCCCCTGGCCCTTGTCGGGATCGCCGTTGGAATCGATACAGTCCGAATCGGAGGCTTAACCTGGCGTGCATGGGCTCTGATCGGATGGATTGGGTTGACAGCAGTAGGGTTCCGGTATCTCTGGAGTCCCCTGAGCGCGAAAGAGGACTGGCGAGGCGCTGCGGGCTGGGTCGCTGCCCATGCAGGATCTCATGACGTCGCACTGTTCTTCGCCGAATATATTCGCTTCCCATTTTTCTATTACTATAAGAAACCTCTGGATCATAGTGCCTTCGCCCATCCGATCCCGGATCAGGCGGCAGCAGAGGAAGTCCTGCGCCGCCTCCCGCTGGAGGGCCATGATACCCTGTGGTATATCCGCGCCCATGCGGATTGGGCGGATCCGTTTGATCGGATCGACCAGGTGTTGCGCACACGCTACCCGGTGCGGATGGAGGTCTTTCCGGAGAAGATCCGGATTCGCGCCTACGCGCTGCATTGGACACGGCCAGCGCTCCCTCCGGAGGCCCGCCCGGTGGCGTATCACTTCGCCTCCGGTTGGATGCTTGCCGGCTTTCACCACGCCGGGGAGGGTGGTATTGCCCCTCGGCGATGGGGGGTCTTCCCGCCGACGCGGCAGCTGCACCTGACGCTCTACTGGCATCGTCTGCCGGGAGCGGATGGGAATGTGCGATTTCAGGCTGCCCTTGTCCATTCGAATGGGACTGTTCGGGTCGAGGGTGCCCCGCCGCCAGGGGGTGTGCTGGAGCGCTACCCACCCTCAAGCTGGCCCTTCGACATGGTAGTCGTGGATGATCGGGATTTCCTCCTGCCCTCCGATACGCCCTCGGGGCGTTATCACCTGATCGTCATGGTGAGTCGTTCGACGGGGTCCGCAGAGTTCCTGACGCTGGATACCATCGAGGTCCGACCATGAACGCATGCGATATATGGCTTGAGCTCCAACGATGGAGGAGCCGCCTGGTCCGCTCCGGAGTTGCAGCAGAGGAGAAATCCTCTGGACTCGGCTTCCTTCCGGCCATCCTGGTGGTGATGGGCCTGGGGTTCGCCCTGCGGATGTTCCGGCTCTCGGCGCCGTCGCTGCGCGGCGATGAGGCCTTCTCCTGGATGATTGCCTGCCAGGACCCAGCGGCCATTCTCCGGTTCATCTGGGAGGCCCGGGAGCCTCATTCCCCACTGCATTTTCTCTGGATGAAGGTCTGGATGGAGCTGGCGGGTGATTCTGAGTTTGTGTTGCGGTTCCACGCGCTTTTCCTGACCTTCCTGATCATCCCGCTGGTCGGGCGGTGGCTCCAGGTTCTCGGTCAGCCCCGGAGGACTGTATGGTTGGGGATCGCGCTCGCGAGTCTGCATCCTTATTTGATCTGGCAGAGTCAGGATGCGCGTCAGTATGGAACACTGGCTTTCTTCGGCATCTCAGAATCGCTGGCTCTGATGCATGCCCTGCGCACGGATCAGCTGCGGGATTGGGGTCTTTTCGTCCTGATCGGAGCTCTGGGAGCCTATTATCACTATAATTTAGCGATCCTGTTCGCTCTGCAGGCCGCGCTGGTCGGAATCCTGTGGCGCCATCGCCTTCGTTCATGGGGGATCGCCCAGGGGGTGATCCTGCTCCTCAGCCTGCCAGGCATGGTGCTGGCTGCGCATGCCCTCGCACCCTATACGGGGACAGCCCAACGCGCCCCCACCCTCCTTGAGGGCTTAAGTCAGGTACTGCGGGTATTTACAGTAGGAACCACCGGTGATGGATGGCCCGCCATCGCCGCTACCGCCTTCTGGGCTCTGACCGCGCTGATCGGAGGGCTCTGGTTGCTCCGGATCTCGCGGACCGATGGCATGTGGGCGATTGGGCACCTCGTTGCCCCTGTCCTCGTTGCCTTCCTCGCCGCTCAAAGTCGGGCTGTCTTCGCGCCCCACTATATGATCACTGCCCTTCCGTTCTGGATTCTCCTGGCCTCCGTGGGGCTGGGACGGCTCATGGCTGGAGGATGGTGGCACCGGGGTCTCCCTTTCCTTTGCCTCCTGGGGATCGGGATCGGGGTTGCTCAGAGCCTGTGGCATCACTACGCGGATCCCCGGTATGCGAAAAGCCCTCCCATCCGGGAGCTGGCAGCCTCGCTTGCTCGGGAGGCGGGCCCTGGGGATTATGTGCTGATCACTTTCCCGGACCCTGCCTTCACATATTACCACCGGGACGGGGTTCCGTGGGGGATGCTGCCAGCTTCCCAGCCATTTCAACGGGAGGAAACCCTCGCCGCGCTGAATCGCCTCGCCGGACAATATAACCGGATCTGGCTAATCCCGATCCATTTACCTATGTGGCCGGGTTCCGAGGAAGTGGAGCGATGGTTAACCCTTCACGCGGAATTGTTGAAGGAGCAAACTTTCGGCCCATTACGGTTGCTGGCATTTCGACCGGCTAGGCGTGCTCTAACTGAGATGCGTTGGATCGAAGCGCGCTGGGCGGATGGGGTGGAGCTGGTCGCTTTCCGCATCGAACCGGAAGGTATAATTCCCTCAGGAGGGGTACTGCGGCTTTCGACCGCGTGGCGGCGATGGCAGGAGGTTTCAGAGGAACACAGCGTGTTTGTGCATCTTCTGGACCCACAAGGTCGGTTGATTGCTCAGGACGATCACCCGGTGGGTCGTGGGCATTATCCATCCACAGCCTGGGCCGGTGAAGAGATCATCTTTGAGCGTTTCGAGGTGCGGTTGCCAGCAGGGATTCCCCCAGGGCGCTATCGGCTGGCGATCGGTCGGTATAATTGGGAAACGTTGATTCGTGTCCCCGTCGACGGATCGGACCGTTTAGAGCTTGAAATCATTGAGGTTCAGCCATGAGCACGCGGCAGGATATGGGATGGGCAATCGGCCTCTGGATGCTGGCGTTTGGAGTCTACTTTCTGACCTATGCCGGCTATCCGATCAGCGATGACGAGCGGGCGCTGTTTGCCTCCGCTTCCAGTTTTCAAAAAATCGGCCGTTTCACGATCCATCCTCTTTACTATCTGGATGTGAAGCCCGGCAGCGCCAATGTGGGGATGTATACCGTTTCTGGAGAGATGGTTCCCAATTATGAGCCAGCCCAGATTATAGCCATGGTGCCGCTGCTCTGGCTAAGCGATCGCCTGGGAACCGGCCGCTTCCAGACCGCGATGCTGCTCGGCCCGGTGATCGCGGCAGCTACGGTCAGCCTCCTTTATCTGATCCTGAGAGGGATGGCTTTCTCCCGTGCGGCAGCTACGGGGACAGCCCTCTTTTTCGCATTGGGCACGCTGGCGTGGCCTTACAGCCAGCGGTTATTTCGCGAACCCTTAACCGGATTCTGGTTGCTGCTGGCTTTCGGGGCACCATTCCTGATTCGAAAATCGAAAGAGGCTGCCTTTTTCCTCTCCGGCCTGGCCTTTGGAGGAGCGGTGGCCACCAAGCAATCGGCTCTAATCGCCCTGCCCGGGCTCCTGATAGCCACCGGGCTGCCCTTGCGTTTTGCCTCCCGGGCTGTTATCCTGCGGGCCCTCGGAGCCGCCCTGCTCGGTTTTATGCTGGTGATGCTTCCGACTCACTTGTATTACCGCTCCACGCTGGCAGGCATCCCAGCCTTTGCCCGCAATGTGATTGAATACTCTCGTTCGCCCGAGCTGGCGCTTTCCAAACCCGAGCTGATGATCCGGCGGGCTCTGGCGTTGACCGTAAGCCCGGGTAAAGGGCTGCTGATTTATTCGCCGGCCCTGCTGCTGGCTCTGGCGGGGATCGGGCCGCTGTTCCGCGCTCATCCCTCTACGGCCGGAGGTCTGCTCATCTTTGCAATCCTGCACGTAGCTGGTTACAGCCGCCAGATCATCTGGTGGGGAGGCCTGAGCTGGGGGCCACGGTATATGATTCCGTTAATCCCGATCGCGATGCTCGCGGCAGCCCCTACTGTGGAAGCTCTTCTCCGATGGCCTCGCCGTCGAGGTCTCCCCCTGATGACCGCCCTGGCGCTGCTGGCCATCTTCCCCCAGCTGGCTGGCGTTCTGGTGGACCCTCGGGTGTTTGAGGGGGAGCTGGATCGTTCGCTGTATCAGGCGCTTCAGGATTACCCCAGGGCGATGGAGCAGGTGGCCTGGAATCCTGCCTATAACCCAATCCTGGGCCAGTGGCGAGCGCTCACCACTGCAGCACCGGCGCTGGCATGGGTTCGATTCGCATCGGGCTTTCAACCTATCTGGCCTCCTCTTGTCGTCGGGATGGGAATCGGACTGGGCGCCTTGGGAATCCTCTGGACGCTCCGGCGGATGTCTGAATCCCCTTCGGCGTGGGGGCTGGCTCTGATCGGGGCGCTGGCCGGAGGGTCTTTCCTGGCAGCGACCATGGCTTTACACGCTGTTGCCGATGACCCCCGTTACGATTTCCATGAAAATGCCCGGTTCCTCCGCCCGATGATTGAGGATCTCAACCGCGAGGCCCGGTTGGGGGATGTGTTGTTGATGACTTATCCTTATTTCAGCGATTATTTTTTGAACTGGCTGCGAGCGCCTATCGACTGGTATGGGATTTTCTCCTCTTCCTCCTCGATATCACAACCTCAGCGGACGTTGATCGATCGCCTGCTCGCCCGGCATTTCCGGATCTGGTTAATGCGGCCATGGAATCGCTGGCATGAACAGGAACCATGGATCGAGCGTTACTTGGTCGAACACGCTTACAAAGTTAAGGAGCAGGATTATGAAGACTGGATGCGGTTGATGCTGTATCTGAGTCCTCGCGGCGGCTGGCACATCGTGGGCGGTGGGATCCGCTGGGCGAATGGCATGGAACTGGTCCAGTTAGCGATCCAGGGGAATGCAGCACCGACGCAACATAATGGGAAATTGATCTTACACGCTCGATCCGGGGAGGCCCTGCGGGTAACTCTGATCTGGCAGATAACTCGCTTTCCGGTCCAGCCCCGCAAGGTGTTTGTGCACATTGGCTATCCGGACCAACCGCCGCTGTTGCAGCAGGATCGCCTCCCTCAGGATGGGTGGAGGCATATAGCGGAGTGGCATCCTGGGGAGCCGGTTCTCGATCGTTATGGATTCCTGCTGGATCTGCCGCCCGGTCGTTACCTCCTGCGGGTGGGCCTTTACGATGAGCAAACTGGAAGGCGAGAGCATTCTGATTATGGTGAGGCGGCAAATCTCCTGGAAATCGATATTCGCTGAACAGCTAAGCGGCCATGGGCCCGCGTTAGCCCTTTTTGTTGCGCTTTCCATCCTGCTGACCTGGCCGGTGGCCCTCACGGCCACCTCCCATCTGGAAAACGAGGGGGATGCCGTTCTAAACGCGTGGACCCTGGGCTGGGATGTCACCCATTTGCTGCATCCGGGGCAGCTTCCCCATGCCCCGAACTTCTATCCCTACCCATATACCCTCTATTTCTCCGAGCATCTGCTGGGAGCCGCCCTCCTGATTGCGCCGGTGATCGGGCTGGGCGGCAACCCAATTCTGGCCTACAACCTTCTATTCATCTTTGCCTTTGCTCTCTCTGCCCTTGCGACTTATGCCCTTGTTTTCTGGCTGACCGGCGATCGGGCGGCCGCTCTGCTCAGCGGCCTGCTGTTTGCCTCGATGACCCTGCGGTTTGGCCCCTCGCCACAACTCCAGATATTGTTGAACTTCGGCATTCCGCTAACGCTTCTGTTTTTCCTTCGCTCATTACATACGGGTCGTGCTCGGGATGCCATCGGGATGACCCTGGCCTTCGTCGGACAGTTCCTGATCTCCATCTACCATGGGCTATTTCTATGCGTGGGCCTGATCACCCTGGGCGTGGAACAGGTCCTGCGTAATCCTTCCATCCGGCACCTCACCCGGTGGGTCGGGGTGGTCCTGGCGGGGGTTGCGGCGGCAGCGCTTACCCTTCCCATCACCTGGCCCTACCTCGAAGCCCGTCGCTGGGTGGGTGTACGTGGGCTGGACCAGCAGGGCCTCTTTGGCCTGCTCAGTTTCCTGCTGGTCCCTCATGGCCATCTCTATGCCGCGTTCCCACCCTTCTGGGAGATTCACCGCTACACCCACGTGGAGACGCTGTTCCCCGGCATAGTGACGCTGGTGCTGGCCGCTTACGGGCTCTGGCGCAGCCGCTCGCCGTGGCGAAGGCCGTTTGCTCTCCTGATGGTTCTGGGAACGATTTTCGCAGTCGGCCCAGCCCTCCGTTTACGTCTGGAGGATCCCCCGCTGCTCCCCGCCATGCCATACATCCTGCTCTGGCGATTCTTCCCCGGGTTCCAGGCGATTCGCGTCCCTGCCCGTATGTTTGTGCTGGCACAGCTGGGCCTGGCCGTGCTGGCCGGGCTCGGATGGCATGTCTGGCGTCCACGACCCAGGCTTCGGCAATGGGTCTTCGCTCTTACGCTGGCGCTGGCGATCCTCGAGGCCTATCGGGGCCCCTTTCCCCGTTACCCGGCGCCCTCTCCGCTCCCCGAGCTCGATCAATATCTGGCGGGGGCCCATGAGCTACTGCCGTTTGTGGAATTTCCGACGATCCGGACGCTGGATATCCTTTCGGATCCCGAGACAATGCGGCGCCTGGTCTGGACCCAGTTTGCTACTCTCCATCGAGGGCAACCGACGCCGGTGGGTTATAGCGGCTTCTTCCCTCCACTGTTTTGGGATGTTGCGGATCGCCTCCTAACCTTCCCTTCCCGTGAGAGCATCTTATTCTTCCAGGATTTGGGAATTAAAGCTTTTCTGGTGCGAAAGAGTGGCTGGACCTCGGGGGAACAGGAGGCCTTCGAGGCACGCTGGGCGTTGTTTCAAACCCGCTTTCAGAAGGTGGCAGAAACCCCCGAGGGCACTCTTTACCTCCTCGAAAGAAATCCTCGCCCCGAATCCGGAGCGGTGGGGGTCCTGGGTGTGCCGGAAGGGGATCGGATCTGGTTCTTCCTGACGCTGCCCCGGTCGGCATGGCCATGGCGGATCTCCATTACCCCGGGCCGCTATACCATGCGTATTGCGATCCTGGAGGCCGCCGGGGTTTCTTCCACCAAGATCCTCCAGGGAACCCTTCCTCTGGCCCTGCCTGCCTACCTGGAGGATCTGCCTGTGGGCTGGATCCCCCGGCCATCGGGCGCTTCCCTTTTAATGGTCGAAGGGGAGTTGGAACCGGGCGATAATGGACGGATGAAGCTGCCCCCTCCTCAACGGATCCGTTTTCAGAGCCGGATCGCGCTGGGGAGCCCTCCATTAGATCTTCCCGGGATCTTTCGAATGCCGCTGGTCGAGTTCGGGAACGGGGTGATGCTGGGAGCGATAGCCTTGAGCAGCGAGGCCTTCTGCCCCGGTGAGGCGCTGGAGCTCTCTCTGTTCTGGACTGTCTCAGATGCGGGCACATTTCGGGCTCAGATCCAGACGCCGGTGATGTTCCTGCACCTGCACGATCGAACGGGGCGGATGGTTGGGGGTCGGGATCTCCCGATTGATTGGGGAAACCGACCCTTCCGGGAATGGGGGATAGGGGAGCTTATTCTTCAATCGTATCGCATCATGCTCCCCGCCGATCTGCCGTCGGGGCCCATGTCCCTGGTGATTGGACTTTATCCCGCCGGGCAGCCTGATCCGGGGGCTCGCTGGCCTGTTCGTTCCTCGCGGGCACCGATGTGGGAACACGCCGCGGTCACGGTGGCCACCATCGAGATCCTGCCAGTGCCATGCCGGATTCCGGGGGGATAGGGTTGATGCTGCGGGAACGCGGCTTCTGGTTAATGGTTCTGTGGCTTCTGCTTATCGTAGAGCCCATGACCCGTCCCGGTCTGCCGCCCACTGAAGATGGGGTCATCCATGCCTATCGCGTCCTGGAGATGCATCGCCTCTGGAAGGCGGGGATTTTTTACCCTCGCTGGACCCCCGATCTGGTCTTCGGCCTCGGTGTCCCCCTTTTCCACTTTAACGGACCGCTCTTCCCCTGGCTGGGAGCGGCGGGGATATGGCTGGGGTTTCCTCTGGAGCTCGGCGTGAAAATCCCGCTGGCCGGGCTGCTGATCCTGGGCAGCGCGGGGGTTTATGGGCTGGCCCGCCTCTGGGGTCTATCCGAGCGGGCAGCCCTCATTGCGGGTCTTGCCTTCGCCAGCGCCCCTTTCCGGATCCGCGAGCTCTACTGGCAGGGGGATTTCCCTCAATATCTGGCCCTCAGTCTGCTGCCATGGGCTATGTTCGCGCTTCATCGGGCGCTCCGGGGATCCCGGTGGGGCTGGCGCTTCGCCGCTGCCGGAGCGATCGCGTTGCTTCCCCTCAGTCATAACATCAGTGCCATGCTGAGCGCTCCCCTGCTGGCTGGATACACTATAGGCGTGCTCGGGGTGGAGGGACTATCCATGCGCCGCCTCCGCATGGGGTTGCAAATCGCAGCCCTGGGGATCGGCATGGCGGCGTTCTTCGTGGTTCCCGCTATTGCAGACCGTCCGCTGGTTCATCTGGATCGCTTGCTTCAGGGCGAATATGACTTCCGGAAGCATTTCCTGGACCCGGGTTCATTGTTCTCTCTTCCTCCGCTTTATGACGATCGCCTGGGGAATCGGCGGCTGATCCTGACCCTCGGACTGCATCAGATCCTGCTGGCCCTTCCAGCGGCTGGATGGCTGGTTCGCCGGAGGTGTCATGGGAGCGAAGGCCATCGCCAGCGGGTTCTGGTAATCGGATGCGGAGGAGCTCTGGCCGGGATGATCTGGATGATGTTGCCAGCTTCCCAGCCGGTCTGGGAGCGGATCCCTCTTCTGGCATATGCCGAGTTCCCATGGCGCTGGCTGGGTCTCGCCGCGCTTCCCATAGCGATGATGATCGGCCTTGCAGTTGACTGTGTGCCGCATCGCTGGCATGGTCCATGGACCCTGCTCACAGCCGGGGTCCTGATTGGGGGAAGCCTCGGATTGCTGTATAACGGGGGCACACCCGTCCGGCTGCTTTATCCGACTCTGGCGGATCTGCACACCTACGAGCGTCGGCATCGGTATCCGGGCCTGATCAGCGTTGGGGAATTGTTACCTCGATGGGTAAGTGGGGAGATAGAGGGCTCGCCGCTGGAAGAGGCTTACCGCGCAGGCGAGGAGCCGATGCGGCTGGATCCGGGTAGCCTGCCACCTGGCTCAACGGTTCAAACGATCAGCCGGAGGGCACTGGATCAGCAATATCTCATCTATCTCCCGGTGAGTGGGGATTTGCGCTTCTACGTTCTGGCTTTCCCGGGGTGGACCGTGCGGGTAGATGGGCGGCTGGTTCCCACATGGGTAGAGGCTCAGGCCGGATGGCTGCGAGCGGAGGTCCCCGCGGGGCTTCACGAGGTCCAGCTTCGTTTCGAGCCTCTTCTCATATGGAGACTCCTGGAGTTCTTCTCAGCCGGACTGGCGATCTCTGGCGCGTGGCGCCTCGCATTTGGTATCCGTTTTCGATCGATCCGGATTTCTTCGGTCAGGGTCGGTCTCCTGCGGTTGATCCCCAGCCTCGTCTCTCGTGGATGGATAGCCTGGCGCGCATGGCCAGTCAGTGAACGAGCCGTCCTCCTGCTCGGGAGCGTGGCCCTTCTCAGCCAGGCCCCATATCGGCTTTGGGCTTGGACCCGGGTGCCCCTGGACCGGCCATTGGGGGCGCAAGCTCATTTGCGCGTCGATTATGCCGGGCAGGTTCGACTGGTGGGCTATCGGATGGAGCCCCTCAGTGTGGCGCCGGGGGAGCAGGCTCGTCTGATCCTCTGGTGGCGGCCGCTGCGAATGATGGAAACCCAATATAGCGTGTATGTCCACGTTTATCCACTGATCGGAGAGCCACACCCAACTTTCCAGAGCGATCATATGCATCCGGCGGATGTCCCGACGAACGCCTGGGATCCGGAACGGATGTATCAGGATGTCCATTTCCTGCGCGTGCCTGAAGGTGCCGAGCCAGGGCTCTACCGAATCCGGGTGGGTCTGTATGAACGATTGAACCCGGGGCGCCGTCTGCAGCTCGATGGTTCTGGAGACGACGGTTTCGAACTTCCATTGGCGCTGGTGATCGCCCGGCCGGTTGCCCCCCTCGCCCGGCCGGTTACTTTCGGAGAGAAAATTCACCTGGTGGGCCTGGAAGCACCTCTTGAGGTGCGGGCTGGGGTGCCGTGGTCCATCTGGCTGGCGTTCGAGGCTCTGAACCGTCTGGAAACCGATTATAAGGTGTTCGTGCACGTGGTCGATGAAGAAGGGCGAGTGGGAAGCCAGCGGGATCTCTGGCAACCAACTTCACGCTGGCCCATGCGGGTTGTGGTTCCCGTCAGCGTGCAGCTGGATGGACTTCCCCGCCCGGGCCGCTACACCTTGCGGATTGGATGGTATGCCTGGCCGGAGATGACTCATCTACTGCCCGACTCTTCAGCTGTCTCCGGACCATTTTATACTCATCCGGTTGTCATCATCGCGCGGTGAGCGAACAAAACGATGTCATTTGATGCTTGGCTTCTTTCACGGACAGGAGGCAAGCCATGCCCTCTGGATAGGGAGATCCGAAGTTTGTCCAGGAAGCGTGGTCGCAAAGCGCGGGGAATCAGAAGAGTAGGCGAGCAAAAGATAGATGGTTCGATTCGGATCGTCCAGGATCATCTGGGCGGAGCTTGTGAGGATCTCTTTCATCAATGAGAGCTGGCGACAACTATCTTGATTCGTGAATCTCGAGGGGGCCCATGAGGCGCGAATGGGGCTTCTGGTTATTCCTCATTGGAGCAGCTCTGGCGGGTGGACCGTTATTATGGGCGGGGTTCCCACCCTCTCATGACGGGGTCCTGCATGTCTATCGAGTGTTAGAGATGGATCGGATGTGGCGGGTCGGCGTTTTCTATCCGCGATGGGCGCCTGACCTGGTTTTCGGTCTGGGTTATCCTCTTTTCCACTTCCTTGGGCCTTTATTCCCCTGGCTGGGCGCGCTGGGGATGCAACTGGGGCTGGATCTGGAAAGCAGTGTGAAGGTAGTCCTGGCCTTTCTGATTGCATTCGGAGGGGCTGGGGTTTACCGGATGGCACGCCGATGGGGGATCGGTGAGCTGGGAGCGATGACTGCCGGCTTGGCCTATGTCTACACCCCTTTCCGGATCCGCGAACTTTACTGGCAGGGCGACTTCCCTCAATATCTGGGCCTGTGCTTGCTCCCCTGGGTGATGGATGGACTTCACGCCTATCTGCAAAGAAGGGGTTGGGTTCGTCGATGGATGGTTGGGGTCCTCTATGGGCTTCTCCTTTTAAGCCACAATATCACCGCCATGCTGGGCACTATCACGCTCATCGGATACGGCGTGGTCGTCTGGATGGCTGAGCGTCCCCCCCGTCGCAGTCTATGGGGGTTGCTATGGTCGCTGGGGGTGGGGATCGGGCTGGCAGCGTTTTTCGTGATCCCGGCCCTGATCGATCGCTCGCTGGTGCACCTGGATCGCCTGTTGCAGGGCCACTTCGATTTCCGGAAGCACTTCCTGGATCTGGGCCGTTTGCTGTCCTTTGTTCCGGTGCAGGATCAGAGCATGGGCAACCCCCAGGAGGTGCTGACCCTGGGAGCCCATCAGATCCTGATAGCAACGGCTTCCTTCCTGGGTTGGAGGCGATGGAGCGCTCATCAGCGGATCCTGGCCATTGGGGCCGGGTTGGGAGTTGTGGGGATGATCGGGATGATGACCCAACCCTCCCGTCCGCTCTGGGAGCATTTGCCGCTGCTGGCCTACTCCGAGTTTCCGTGGCGGTGGCTGGGGATCGCCGGGATTCCGATCGCTATGCTCATTGGGCTGGGCGTTGATAGCATCCGGAGGCCGGGATGGCGGGTGCTGGGAGCAGGGCTGGCCGGGCTCGCGTTATTGCTGGGCGTCGCCCCGCTTCTCTACCCCTTTGGTCGATTCACGGTGTTGCAGCGGGCGACACTGGCGGATCTCCAGGCTTTCGACCGGTCCGCCGGCCTCATCGGCCTCACCAGCGTTGGCGAACTGCTCCCCCGCACAGTGACGGCGCGGGAGATCACCGGCTCGCCTCTTGAGGAGGCTTACCACCAGGGCATGGAACCGGTCCGTCTGGACTATGCGGTTCTCCCACCGGGGACAGAGGTGACCCCGCTTTCCCTCCACCCTTTAGATCAGCGCTTCCGGATTGTGCTTCCGAATGAGACCTCCCTGCGGTTTTGGGTGTTTGCTTTCCCGGGCTGGCAGGTGATGGTGGACAGGCGTCGGGTTCCTGTGAAGGCGGAGGGGGAATGGGGACTGCTGCGCGCCCAGGTCTCCGGCGGGCCCCACGAGCTTCGCCTCTGTTTCTGTGGGCGATGGGATTGGCGGTTGCTGGAGCTGTTTTCTCTGGGGCTCTGGCTGGCCGGCTCGACTCGCTGGTTTTTACACCAAATACGAAGGTCGCCTCGACGGATAAAACCGGCGCTGATCTCCGGGCCTGCTTCACTGTTATGGGAAGAGCGAGCCGGTCTGTTTGCCTTCTGGGCATTGATCCTGGGCTTGAAATTTCTATATGTGGATCCTCACACAACTTGGTTCCGTCCCCGATCCGATCCGAATGCTCCGCCTGGGATGGCAGCGCGAGCCGATGTGGATTTCGGTGGGCAGGTTCGTCTGCTTGGCTACACCATTTCCCCATCGAACTGGATAGCCCGGCCTGGGGGTGTTATCCTCCTGACCCTGTGGTGGCGGGGCCTTCGGGAGATGCAGACTCAATATAGCGTTTATGTGCATGTCCTGGAGGCGTTGCCTCCGCATCGCTTACGATTTCAGAGCGATCACATGCATCCCGGAGAGATGCCCACAACCGCGTCTCCGTGGCAGGAGGAACGGTATATCCGGGATGTTCACCGGATTCAGATCCCGAAAGATCTCCCCCCAGGCCCTTATCGGATCAAGATAGGGCTCTATAAGCTGGGGAAGCCCTGGGAAGTTCTTCTCACGGATCACGGTGAGAATGGTTATTTTCTGCCTTTCACCCTGCTGGTTAACCGCCCGATGCCCGATCATGCCCGCCTCCAACAGCCGATACGCTTCGGAGACTTTATCGAGCTGGTTGGAGTAGAGGTTCCAGCTTCCGTTGCACCTGGTTCCCCGTGGTCGCTCTGGTTTTACTGGCGGGCTGTCGCACCGATGCGGGAATCCTATGTGCTGTTTGTGCATCGTCTGGATGCGCAGGGTCAACTCCGGGGGCAGCGCGATGGCCCGCCTTTGGAAGCGTGGGGGACCGAGCACTGGCCTGTTGGGGAGATCATCGCTGTGCCGATCACCCTGGAGGGAATTCAGGAACCCGGCGCTTATCGCTTACGGATCGGCTGGTATATCTGGCCCTCTATGGAGCATCTGTTCCTCCCATCCGGTGAGCCATTCTACGTGCTTCCTGAGGAGATCCAGGTACGATGATGGGGTGTGCCCGCGGATTTGGTCGGAATGCTGGAATCGCTGTTGCTTATCTGCTCTGGGCCGTTGTGCTTACCGCTCCACTGATCTTTCGGATGGCGGACGGGCTCCCCAAAGACCGTGGGGATCCGTTGCTGAACACGTGGATCCTGGCCTGGGAGACCCGGGCGCTGACAGAGCAACCCTGGGCGCTTTTTGATGCGCCGATCTTTCACCCCCACACCGGAACGCTGGCATACTCGGAGCTCCTGCTGGGAATCTTGCCCTTTGCTTTTCCTTTCCTCCTGGCCTCGGGGATCCCTGCCCTCGGTTACAATATTGCTTTCCTTGTTTCTTTTTGGACGGCGGCGATCGGGATGAATCGTCTGGTGCGGGCGGCAGGAGGTGGGCATCGGGCATCTTTCATCGCCGGGCTCCTCTTCGCCGCCCTTCCATATCGTTTCGCCCACCTGATGCATCTACAGTTGCTTTATATGGGCTGGATCCCAATGGCCATGGCCGCGCTCATTCGCTACGCCCACCGTCCAGGATGGTGGAGAGCATGGAATCTGATCGTGAGCATTTTGCTGATGGCCCTTTCATCATGGCATGTGGCAGTCTTTGGCGGCATTGCGCTGGGCTTTCTGTTTCTTTTTATGGCGCGAGAAGGTCGGGTTAACCATCGGGCATGGCCCGGGCTGGTCGGAGTGCTCGTGGGCTGTGGGCTGGTGATCGGTCTGTTCGCCCTTCCCTATCTCCAGATTGCCCCGGAACTGGCACAGGTTCGAGATCTCGCGCTGGCCCGGGAGTTCGCCGCCTGGCCGGTGGATGTGCTGGCTGCGTCCCCCGAGCTCCGGATTCTTAAACCCCTCACTGCCCCCTTCAGGATCCCAGGCCACACAACCCATGAGGTGCAGCTCTATCCCGGCTTGGCGATTCTGTCGGCCGCGATCCTGGGGGTCCGATCTTCTCATGCTTCCTTCCTGCGCTGGGCTTCGCTTGCCCTGATCGGAATAGGGGCGATGATGGCTCTGGGACCTTCATGGCATATAGGGCCCTGGCAGATCCGTGGCCCTTATGGGCTGGTGGTCACTCTAATGCCATGGCTCACTCTCATCCGGGCCACTGCACGCTGGTTTATCCTCGCCTTGATCGGCCTTTCGGCGCTGTCCGGCCTGGGTTTAAATCGCGTCCTGCGGGGTCCCCGATGGAAGCTGGGGCTCCTGTGGGTCGGGATTGGGATCCTGGAGGGATGGGCTGTTCCTATCCCTGTTGCACCGCTTCCTCGCCCAGCTGATCTTCCCCCGGCCTATCGCTGGCTGGCCGATCAACCGGGCAACTTCGCCGTGCTGGAGCTGCCCGTGTTTCTGCCTTTGGATGCTGATGAGACCATGCGAATGTATGGCGCACTGGTTCATCGGAAACCCCTGGTGATTGCCTACAGCGGCTACATCCCATCAGATATCCGGGAGATCCGGGAGCGCCTGCGTGCCTTTCCACGGCCCGAGGCTCTGGAGGAGATCATGCGGCTCAGTGCGCTGGGGGTGCGCTATGTGCTGGTGGATCGCTCGCAGAAAGAATTCTTTTACCCCCATGGTTTATGCGAGGTCTCTCGGATGCCACGCTTCCGCTATGTGGCTTATATGGATCCCTATGATGTGTTTGAGGTTCTTCCAGCCCCCGAGGCTCCTCCTCCATTTCTGATACGCCCCGTCGAAGCGAGATTCGCGGATGTGGCCATCCTGCGGGGATACGGTGTGCGCCGCCTTTCCCCGAATCAAATAGAGGTCTGGCTGGTCTGGGAGGCTGGTCCGCGGGCTCAGGGAAGTTATTCCATCACGGTGCAGGGATTGGATGAGAAGGGGGAAAAGCGTGTCCAGCATGATGGGGCTCCGCGAAACAACAGCTATCCATTTGATTGCTGGCAACCCGGGGAGCAGATCCTGGATCATCGGATCCTGGAAGCGCCCGTCGAGGAGCTGGCCCAGGTCACTCAATTGGGGATCGCAGTCTATGAATGGCCTTCCCTGGTCCGTCTGGATGTTCAAAGCGCCCATCCGATTGTAGACCGAATGCTGCGACTTCCCCTATACATTCTGGAAGACCCGTCTGCTCCGTGAGGGGATCCGTCGATTCCTGCCTGAGGGCGGGCGCAGCCATGCGGAGCGCTGGAGGGCGTGATGCATCGGCGAGCGGCGTTGCTGGGGATTCTCGCTTTCGGCTTCGCGATCCGGATGGCCGGGCTCTCGGCGATCCGGCATAACCACGATCATGCGTTTCCCATTGCTCAGGCCGCCATGCTGATCGATCGGGGGATCCGGCCTGTGGAGGGCCAACGAACTACCATTGGCCTTCCCGCTTCGCCGATGGTGAGCTATGCACTGGCCCCCGCTGTGTTCCTTCTCCGCCACCCGTGGGCCCTCCACAGTCTCGCGGGGATGCTGGACGTTCTGGGCCTCGCTCTCCTGGCCCGTCTCCTGCGCACCCGGGCCGAACTGGACATCATCGGATTCACCGTTCTGCTGGCGGCCGCTTCTCCCTGGCGAGTGTATTTTGCTCGGGGGACGTGGCTACCTGCCTGGTTCCCCCTCCTGGTCACGGCATGGCTGGCATGCCTCAGGCCGTATCTTATGGATGGCCAGAGGCTGTCCAGAGGGCGTGTCCTCCTGGGATGGGTGCTTGCCGCGGGGGTCAGCCAGGTTCATCCTGTAGGCGGGCTACTGCTGATCCCATGGGCCCTCACCGTCTGGCTAACCTTCAGGTCGTGGCGGATCCACGGGATCGGCTTCGCCATGTTCACTCTGCTGATGCTCCCGGCCCTCCTCGGGATCTGGCAGCATCGCGCACAGGCAGGAGAGCTTCGCCATCCAGAAGGGTTCTGGCCGCAGACCCCCGTTGCCTTCGCCCATGCGCTCCGGATGGTCTCCGGCCGCCATTTCGCTGAAGTCTGGGCCAGCCCTCTTCCGAGCCCTCTTGTTTTCCTGGCCAACGTCAACGCTACCGCGCTTGAGCTCATGGTGACCCTGGGCGCGTTCGGCGCGATGGCTGAGGGGATCCTCCGCCGGCGCCCAGAACGCGCGCTCCTGGTCATCTGGTGGGGATTCCCCGCTGTGGTGTTCTCGCTGCCCTGGCCCTATCCGATCCACATCCACTATCTCGTGCCGACCATCCCCGCAGGTTCGCTGCTGGTCGCAGAGGGTTTGCGATGGTGTATCCCCGGGACACAACGGCGGTGGTGGCTTCAGGGGGTGGGGATTGGCATTGCCATGCTCTGGACGATACTGATTGTCCAGATGGATCGAAATGCCCTTCAACATCCGTGGACCGGGAACCTTGAGGGGCTGCCGTTGCAGGCTTCTATTCGCCTCGCTCATGGTTTGTCCAGCTGGCCGGCACAGGACCTGCAGGTTCAGGTGCTTCTGCCGGCAGGTTGCGCGGAAACCACCCCGGTCTGGATCATTGGGACAGTGGGGCATACACTGGACATCCGTTGTGGATTCCATCCAGAGCGGCTGGCCTTCGCCCATGCTGAACATCCGGTTATACACGTTCTGGCCGGGCCATCGGGCGCCCCCCCGATCCTGGCGCCGCTGGGCCGCTCTCCCACAATTACCCTTACTCTAATGGACGGAAGCTGGTTGGCGCTTTATGTGATCCGCCCTGGTGAGGCGCAGCCATCGGTTCGATATGAGCTTCCCACCGATATCGGATGGAGGCTTATCGGATACACTCTTCGGGAGGAGGCGGAATCCCTTGAGGTAATTACCTTCTGGTCTGTGGATGAAGTGCCGAAAGATCCGATGCGATGGTCATGGCACATGCAACCTTTTCACCATCTTCTGGATCCTCAGGGCCGGCAGGTAGAGAACCCCAGCGGGTTTGGCGTGCCAGGTTTTCTCTGGCGTGAAGGGGATCTTTACATCGATCGGACCGCAATGCTGTTCCCGAAAGGGAAAACGCTGCGCCTGGAGATCGGCCTCTTCGATCCGAACCGCGGGGTGCGGGCCCGCTTTATGAGGCCGGATGGGACAGTCGATACGCTCCTGCTGCGAGCATGGGCCGGATATTCTTCAGACGAAGGCGCAGGCGAACGATGATCCGAAAGGAACACATACACATGCTGGCTCTCATCCTTCTCTGGATGGCCAGTGGGCTGACCATGCTGACCATCACCCGGCGAGCCCTCTGGTTCGACGAGAGCTGGACCTGGCACGTCGCGTGGATGTCCCTCGGGGAAGGGCTTCAGGCGACTGCTCGAGATCGTCATCCCCCTCTCCACACGCTTCTTTACCATCTGTGGGTCCGTGTGGCTGGAGATAGTGAGCTCTCCCTGCGCTGGCCTTCCATGGCCTTCGGGCTGCTGGCTATGGCAACGGCTGGTCAGCTTCATCGCCGGGTTTGGGGGACATCCTGGGCAGGGAATCTTGCTATCGCCCTCACTTTCCTTTCCCCTCTCTGGCTAGAGCAGATGCGCCAGGCCCGAATGTATACCCAGCTGGCTTTCTGCGTTCTGATCTCCTGGTGGTTAATGGAATGCTTCCTGGAACGCCCCGCTTTGTCCCGATGGTTTGTATGGACGCTGGCTGGTGTTGCCCTCCTGTTCACCCATTACTATGGCGTGTTTCCATTAGCTGTGGAATCTGCCTTGCTCCTTGCTATGCGCCCGAATTGGCGGAGCCTTGGATGGACCGCCGGCCGTCTCGCAATCATCGGTCTCGGGATGGCGATGTGGATGTCCATAGGTGGGATTCGACCGGGTCTCTTCCTGCCGGAGACCTCCCCTCCGGGCCTCTCCCGGATCCTTTCGATAACCGTGCTGGCTCTCCAATCCTGGGTGGATGCCCATTGGGGGAAATGGTCTTTCATGGGTTTCACGATGCTCGTTGTCTCGTTTCTGACCAGCCTCCTGCCACCTATCCGGCCAGTCCAAAGGCGGTGGCTTCTCTTTACCGCCGGTGCCATTGCTTTGCCTCTCCTCATTATGACCGGGGCGCGAGGAAACCTTCTGAACTTCGCCCCGCGGCACATCCTGTATGCCCATCCTCTGGTGAGCATAGGGATTGCTGGAGGCTTAGTGCAGCTCCACCAGTGGGTCGCGCAGCGAGCTTCGGAGCGAATCCGGGCTGCTGCGCTGCTGGCCATATGGATGACCGGCTCCGCGGCAGCTGGGGGAGCTTTCCATAACGCGCTGGCGTTGCTGCAATCGGAAGCCCGCGCTGTCAGGCCCGAGGAGGAGATCGTGCGGGATCTAAGGAAACGCTCCGCTCCTGGCGATCTGGTGCTGTCCATCCGGGCCCACTGGGGCATTCGATACTACTGGCGGCGATGGCAGCCCCTGGCCGAATTGCTGGAAGGCCCACAGGCTCCGATCTTCTCCCTGACCGATCCAGAGCGCTATCTGCGGATTTCCCTCCGGTCATGCCCCGCGTTCCGTCGTGTCTGGATCGTTGGATGGCAGGAAGAGTTCGTAGATCCTATGGGATTGTTCCCGATGTGGTTGCTCTGGAACGGGTTTGAGGAGAGCTCGCAAGATATCCATGGATTATCTGTTCGAGGATACCTCGTCCCGTGCGCTCTGGAGCCACCGTCAGCGCCATGGCGCATCTCTCCTGTTATTTTCCAGAATGGAGTAAATCTCCTTGGGGCTCAATTCCGCCCGCCTCATCCGAGCGACCGCCTCCTGGGCATGGCGCTCACATGGAGTAGAGAGCGCCCGATACAAGGCCCCGTTAAGGTCTTCATTCATGTTCACCGTGCCACTGGAGAGCTGATCGCTCAGGAGGATTTCTTCCTGGCGCGGGGATTCACTGATATCGCCCGCTGGCCCCAGGGGCAGCCCATGACCGTATTTGCAGCGGTTCGGTTACCCGAACGCTTAAAGCCCGACATATATAGTGTGCGGATAGGCCTGTATGATCCAGAGACGTTGATGCGCATCTCCATCCAGCAACCCATCCCGGGCCTGGACGCGTGGCTCTTAGCCACGTTCCCAATGGAGGCCCTCACGCCGATGAGGCCATGGAAGCCTCTCCCGGTTCGGGCGGCGGTGTGGCAGGATGGAATTACCCTGAACGCGGTCTGGATTCAGCCGGATCAGACGGCGTGCCCGGGTGAAACCGTGGAAGCCCTCACGCTTTGGGGTTACCATGAGGGATCCGGGTGGGTTGCCCCCTACGTGGCTTTTGTGCATCTATGGGACAGGGCGGGGAGATTGATCGCCCAGGAGGACCACCCCATCCTGGAGCCCTCCGACCTGACAGCATACAGGTCAGGAGGGGGGACGACCGTCATAAGCCGCTTCCGTTTCGTGATTCCGCATGATATCTCTCCAGGTTCTTATCGGCTGGTAATCGGCCGCTATCACTGGCCATCCCTTCGGCGCATCCCGATTGGAGTCGAGGACCACGTGGAGCTCGGCTCGATAGAGGTGAGGCGCTGTCCGTAGAAGGAAGAACATCAGGACGGCGGCGAAACAGATGATCTTTTCTTCGAGACTGCTCGAAAGGTTGCTGGACGCGGCTGAGTGGGGTCTTTCCAGTTCGGAGTCGGGCATGTCAGTGCCCGTTCTTTTTGAGGAACGCCTGGATGGGCGCTCCGCTTCGCTCCGCGCCTTACTACGGTTTGAAGGCTCCCAGCATGGTCCTCGAAAGCTTGAAATTGAAGGCGAACAGGCGCTATTGCCATTGATCATCAAGGGATCGGAGGTATCGTGAATGACTTGCAAAAGGAAAACCCGAGCGGGTGATGGCGAACCTTCTCCCTGGGCTATCGGAGCCCTCGCTTTGGGATTGCTCATGGCCGTCACCGGAGCCACGGGGGAAGAGATATTTTACAGCGTTGACGCCGCGGCGATGTTTCACACCGCCCGAGCGCTGTTGGAGACCGGGGAGCCGGATGTGACCAGCATTGTGCGAGTCCCTGTGATATGGGGTTCGAGCCGTGCGAGATTTCTTCACGCAAGCCCTCATGGGCTACTATATATGAAATACAACCTTGGACAGCCCTTGCTGGCCTTGCCCTTGCTCGGGTTGGGGAAGGCAGCAGCCTCTCTGATCTCCCCCCACGCAGAAGCCTCCTACAAACTCATAGTTTTCATGTATTTCATGCTCCCGGTCCTGGCAATGGCAGCGACCTGCGCATTGCTTTATGTCTTCGCCCGGGAGCTCTGGGGTTCTCGCGCGGCTCTCTGGATCAGCGGGTTGTTACTGCTGACCACCCCCGCCGGGCCTTACGGGAAATACCCGTTCGCCGAGGCCAGCCTGGCCCTGTGTTACCTCTCTGCCTATCTTCTGATCTTTCGCGGTGGAAGAGATCGTGGTCTTGCGGGATGGTATGGATTCCTGAGCGGGGTCTTCAGTGGCTGGAGCGTCTTCATTCGGGAAGGGGCCATAGCGGGGTTGCCAGCCATTCTGCTCTACATAAGACTACGAGGGCCTGAGGGGACAGCGGGCTGGCGGATGCTGAGGGGATGGGGGATTGGGACAGCTCTTCCCATCCTGGCCGCCGCCGGTTACAACTTCCTGCGGTTTGGAAATCCCTTCCAGACCGGCTACTTTCACGAGATGGACAGATTGGCTCATCCGCTGGGCATTGGATGGTTCGGGCTGCTGCTCAGCCCGGGGAAAGGGTTGTTTCTCTACGCTCCTTCCGTTCTTGTCTCTCTTCTGAGCTGGCCTGCGTTTTGGAAGGTCCGACGATCGGAGGCCGCGGCCATCGGGCTCCACGCCCTCGGCTATCTGGTTCTTTACGGAACCTGGTGGGCATGGCACGGAGGCTGGGCCTGGGGCCCTCGATTCCTGGTGCCCCTGCTTCCCTTGTTGTTGCTGGGGTTGGGAACGGCCCTGAGGTGCCCGGCGGGACGATGGGCTGTTCGGATCTCAGGCCTGCTCGGGTTAGCAGTTCAGATCCCTGGATTCGCCGTTGATTTCCAGAAATATTATGCCGCCCTTTACATCGAGCGCGGAACATTGTTCGAGGAGGATTTGATTTTCAGGCCGGCCTTTTCACCGATTGTCGGTCAGTGGAAGATGCTGTTGCGAGGAGAGGGGCTGGCGCTTACCCTCTTCTCCTTTGAGTCAACGGGGATTCCCATCCCGATCTCCATGGGATATCGAGCGCTCGTTGTTGGCTTGCTGCTCGGCGGCCTGCGGGGGCTCTGCCTGCCGGCGAAGGCATCGGCAGCCGCGACGTCCCCAGAGAAGCCGAGCGGGAGTCCATCTGGCTTTCCGCTTTGGATGAGGAAATGGATCGCGGGATGGTTGCTGTTGGTTTTGTTGGGGCTCAACATCCGCATATGGCTGACAGGGATTTCCCAGGTCCTGCAGCCTTTCTGTCACGAGCCTTCATGTCAACCCCTGCATGTTCGTTTCTCGAACGGGCTTGAGTTATTGGCTTGGTCTCTGCCTTCGCCTGTGGCGCAACCGGGCGGGACCCTCCGGATGCGCTTGTGGTGGCGGGCGGCGGAGCCGATTCGTGAGCCTCTCAGCGTATATGTCCATTTCCAGCGCAGGGACCAGCTGATATTTCAGGGCGATCACGAGCACCCCGCTTTCCTCCCTCTGCCAGAGTGGATTCCTGGATGGATCTATCCAGATCCTTATGAGATCCAGGTCCCGATGGGAATTCCATCTGGCGAATATCGGATCCGGTTAGGCTTATATCGGCGCCACCCTCCGGGTGGACGGATTCCGACGCAAAGCGGGGAGGATGGCATATGGCTGCCGCAGCCCGTTTGGGTGCTGTCTGAACCTTGAATTTAATATTAAGGAAAGCGGCTTTCTCTGGTTGCTGTATAACCTTCGATATGCTTGATTCTATTAGGACTTACGCAGTTCGTTTCCCATGGGGGCAAGGATTTTTCTCCCCCTCCCCACGGCCCTTTGGGC
>Ga0105160_1000222_pt1 | contig 28656 bp, 26 predicted proteins | sample GXS110809BmetaG_FD_89591 | JGI IMG/M metagenome (GOLD analysis project Ga0105160, IMG submission 89591) | Hot spring microbial communities from Gongxiaoshe hot spring, China to study Microbial Dark Matter (Phase II) - GXS 110809B | ecosystem: Environmental > Aquatic > Thermal springs > Hot...
GAGACAACCATCTTGACGGCTTCTTCCAGCTTCATGTCGGGCCTGTACTCGTTCTCGATTATCTCTAGGGCTTTGTCGCTGTTCATGCCTACTGCGAAGGCGTCGCCGTTGAAGGCTGTGCCGCTCGGGTCAACTTGGTAGAGCTGGACGCCGAGCTTGTCAACGCCCGCTATGATTACAGCAACGCCCTGAGGCCTTACAGGGTAGAGGGTGTAGCCGTGGAAGTAGCTGCTCACAGAGTCGACAATGGACCCGACGTCCATAGGAGCGTCGAACAAAAGCCTGTGCCGCTGGGCCTCGACACGCATGTGGTCGACCACCCGGTAGAGGTCGCTGATGTATCCGGACCCAGTTATGCCCACGTGGTCGTCGATTGTGAAGACTTTGTCGCTGGGCCTCATCAACTTCCTCGTCGGCTTTACCATGCTGGCAACGACTGCGAAGGATGGGAACCGAAGCCCTAGGCTTATGGCTCCACGCATCACGGCTTCGAGAGCTCTGTCGACAAGGGTCATCCTGCCCTCAGGGCCGTAGAACATCTGGAACCTTGAAGGGTCTACGCCCATCTTCAGCCACCTTTCACAGGTATTGCGAGAACGTCGACGCCGTTGCCTGAGCCTAGGTCTCGCTGCATGGCTGCCTCGACAGCTTTAACAGCTATGCTCCGTGCTTCCTCCAGCCTTAGGTTGGGTGTGTAGAGGCTTTCGAGAACACCGTATGCGACGGGGGAGCCTGAGCCTGACGAGACAAAGTCCTCAGCGACCATCGAGCCGCTCATGTCGCTGCTAAAGACGTGGGGCCCTTCGTCGTCGACTCCCGCAACTATCAGCTCAGCGAAGTAAGGAATATAGTTACGCATGCCGCTGTAGAAGAGGTTGGCTATCAGCTTCGACGACTCCGCTACCGACAGCGGGTAGCCGCGTTTCAAAGCTATCAGCTTTCTCTCAGCTCTGACGACGTTGACTAAGTAAACCGCGTCTGAGAGAAGACCTGCCACAGCAACGGCCAAGCTGTCGTCAACCTTCATGATTTTCTGCGTCGTCTTAGAGGCTATGAAGAAGCCTTTGCTAGCTCTTCTGTCCGATGCGAGAACTACTCCGTCGACTGCTTTCAAACCAACTATCGTGGTCATGTTTTCTCGTAGATAATGGATTTTGGAGGGGTTTAGCGACTGTTTTACGGCGAAGTCGGTCACATCTATGCAGCTATGTTGAACGGGGTTGCTGTCATCGCTTTCATAGGTGTTTCGGTTGTGTCGGCGAGGGCCAGCTCGTAAGCTTTACGCAGTATGGCTATGGCCGCTCGAGCTGCTTTCCTGCTGCTTACGTTGCTCTCAACCCTGAGCCTACCGTTTTTAAACCTGAGCGTGATACGAACCGCACCATCCTGAGAAATCCATCGGAGCGTGTGAGCGCCTTCCTCAACGCTGTATCCCAGCCACCTCATATCCTCAACCCACCGACCTCTGAGCGCCACCACCCCAGCCAAAACCAACCCCACATCGTCCACAACCGTGTTGACGAGCACATGGCTGGGCTCTTGCTTTTTTTCTGACATCAGACGGCGGGCTTTTCCGCTTAGTCTGTATCCACGCTCGGTTTTGTCGACTAGTCCGTATTTTTCAAGCCGTTTGAGGATTCTGGAGAGCTTTTCCTGATGTATGCCGAGGACACGCCGCATGCCTGTGAAGCTCATGTCTCCGTCTAACGCTGTCGAAAGCGTTTTCAGAACCTCCTCCTCGCTCTCCCGCACTTCCACGGACAGATCATCGTGCATGCCGGCTCAACGCACCATCCGAAAACCACTTATTAACCCATTGCACACTACAAAATGTTAGACTGCTGTCAGCACATAACCTGCCACAGGGCCTAACAGGATTTTTCTGATGGATATTGGGGTGTAGCCTGACGTTTCCATGGCTTTCACCGCTATCGTTGGCTTGCTCACGATGGTTGTAAGCGTGGCGTCTGGGCAGGAGCGACGGATGGATGTGAATGCTTCCGTGTAGAACTTCGCAGGTTCTTTAAGCCTCATCCTCACACCGAAAGGCGGGTTGCAGACAACCCTGTCAACATCATGTTCCAGGAATTTTTCAAGCGCTAAAACATCGCCCACCATGAATTTTACCGTTTCACCAAGCCCCGACTGCGCTAAGCTCGATTGAGCAACCGCTATTGAATTCGTAGAAATGTCTAAGCCCGTTATCTCAAGCCTTTCACCAACTTTCTCCATTTTATGAAGAGCCATCCTGCATCGTGCAGAAACATCAGGGTCGATGAACTTGAGCTTCTCAAAGGCGAGCACGCCGCGTCTCAGGCCTGGAGAGACACATAACCCGTACAACGCAGCTTCAAGAGGAATCGTTCCGGAGCCGCAGAAAGGGTCTAGGAGGGATTGGCTGGGTTTCCAGCCTGAAAGTCTTACTAACGCGTTGGCGATGTTAGGGGAGAGAGCGGCTCTATGATAGCCAGCTCTATAGTATCTTCTGTGTAGTGATTCACCCGTGGTGTTTACGCTTATCAACAGCTCGCTGTCCCTAAGGATTGCGCAGATTTCAACGTCCGGTTGTCTGAGGTCCACTTTTAGCCTGACGCCAGTGGCTGCTTTGTAGGATTCTATCACTGCTTTGCCAACAGCAGCAGCGATATCCAAGCTGGTGAATGAATGAACGCCTATCCGTTCAGCTCTGACGGCGAAGCTCTGATCTCTTTCGATAACCCACGTGTAGTCGAGGGATTGAGCTAGCGTCTCAACATCCGACAATCCCTCTACCTTGTCCTTAAGCAGCATCAGGAAAACTTTGTTAACTGTCTGGCCGCCGTAGTTTAGCTTCACACAATCCTCAAGCGAGCCGTCGAAAAACACCTTCTCCACGTCACGCTCAGCTTCTATGTTTAACAGCTTTGAGATTTCAGAGGCTGCGACGTCCTCGAGACCAGAGTAGGTTGTTGCGAAAAACTTCATCCACTATATGGTTCAGCCAGATCGATATAGAGTTAACCAAGATAGTCGTATGCGATTGGGGGTGTGAACTCTATGAAATCCTCGTTCAACACGGTTTTACGGAGCAATTCCGCAGCAAGCTCGAACTTTAACAGTTTATAGTTTTCCGGACCCATTTCATTCTTCAGCTTCTCCAAAACATTGCTCAGCTCTTCCTCGAAGACCTGCGGCGTAACCCGGCGGCCGTCTGAGAGGGCTGCTCCATGCTTAACCCATTGCCATATCAAGGCTCTGGCGATCTCGAAGGTTGCGGTGTCCTCCATCAGATAGTTAATCGCCACACAGCCGTTCCCCCGCAGCCAAGACTCCAGATACCTAAGCCCAACCTCCATGTTGGCCCTCATTCCTTCCGCTGTTCTCTCGCCCTCTGGGATTTTAAGCAGGTCTTCAGCGGTTATTGTAAGGTTGTCATGGGTTACGTGAAGCTGGTTGGGGCCCGGCATGTTTTCTAAGAAGAGGTTTTTCACCAAGGGGACGAGGTCTGGATGCGCAACCCAAGCACCGTCGAAGCCCTGTGATATTTCCCGCAGCTTGTCCTCCCTGACTTTGGAGAAGGCCTTCTGCTGCGCCTCCGGATTTCCTCTTATCGGAACCTGAGCAGCCATGCCGCCTATCGCGTATGCACCCCGTCTATGGCATGTTTTGACGAGAAGAAGGGCTGCGGAGCGGAGGAAGTGTTTGTCCATTGTGAGGAGGCTTCGGTCGGGCATCAAATAACGCGGGTCATGTCCAAGCCTTTTGATGAAGCTGAAGATGTAATCCCATCTGCCGAGGTTGAGGGCTGTGACGTAATCCCGCAGCATGTAGAGGATTTCATCCATCTGGAAAGCGGCTGTAATCGTTTCGATCAACACGCTGCATTTTATCGTGCCATGAGGTAGGTTTAGCGTTTTCTCGGCGTCGGCGAACACCTCAGCCCACCAACGGGCTTCACGATAGCTTTCGAGCTTGGGAAGGTAGAAGTAGGGACCCGTACCCCTCCGCCTCAGCTCCTCATAGTTGTGGAAGAGATAGAGGCCGAAGTCAAACAAGGCTGCTGGAGCGGGAGAACCGTCGACTAACATGTTTTTCTCGATAAGATGGAGGCCGCGTGGCCTTACCATGAGAGTGGCCGTTTTCTCAGCAAGCCTGTACAGCTTGCCCTCGGGGCTTCTGTACTCAATTGTGCGTCTCACGGCGTCGATGAGGTTGAGCTGACCCTGAACCGTCGACTCCCATACGGGTGAGAAAGAGTCCTCGAAATCCGCCATGTATACATCGGCTCCCGAGTTTAACGCGTTTATCATCATCTTCCTGTCCACGGGCCCTGTTATCTCCACGTGCCTGACCTTGAGGTCGTGGGGAATCTCGCCCACACTCCAGCTGGAGCTTCTCACCTCAGACGTTTCGGCTGGGAAGTCAAGCCTCTCGCCACGCTTAAGCCTAGCCGTCAAATCCATGCGTTCTTGCAAAAGACGCTGCAGACCCAGGCCGTGACGTTTTATGAGGTCGGCGACAAATTCTAGGGCTTCACGGCTTAGGACTTGTTTTTGCTCTGACTGAGGCTGCTTTTTCAACACAACGGACGACAATAAGTCTTCGCCCCGTTAGTCTTTCTATGAAAGATTTAAGCTTTTTAGACGAATTGGCTGTTTTCGGTGGAGTTTGTCAACGCCGTGATCGTTTCCCCGCCTTCTATCGTCATCAAAACCTCGTCGTAGTAGTTGACGCCCACAAAGCGCTGGTGTTTGAAGCCTCTGAAGCCTTTCTTCTCCAGCTCTATTTCCTTCGACTGGAAGCTGGCGTAGGCCTCCACACCCTGCTCTGCGATGTTTTTTGCAAGCTCGAACATGGATGCGTTGAGTGTGTGGAAGCCCGCGAGGGTGATGAACTGGAATTTGTAACCCATCTGCCCCAGCTTTTTGTTGAACTCAGCCAGCGTTTCGCCGTCAAGAAGTTTGACCCAGTTGAAAGAGGGGGAGAGGTTGTAGGCCAGAAGCTTGCCGGGATATTTTCTGCGGATTGCGTCGGCGAACTGTTTTGCCTCCTCTAAAGATGGCTGAGATGTCTCAAACCAAAGCATCTCAGCGTAAGGCGCGTAAGCCAGACCTCTGTCGATAGCCATCTCAATACCGCTCCTTATCTCGTGATATCCCTCCTGAGTCCTGACGCCTGTCAAATACTTTCTATCCCTTGGGTCGGCGTCGCTTGTCAGATACTGAGCGCCTATCGCATCCGTTCTGGCGATTATTATCGAGGGGACGCCGAGCACGTCGGCCGCCAGCCGCGCCGCTGTGAGAATGTTTATGAACCGTTTGGTGGGTACGAGAACCTTGCTTCCCAAGTGGCCGCAGCGTCTTTCGCTGGGGGACTGGTCTTCGAAATGGACTGCAGCCGCGCCAGCCTCTATCATCGCTTTCATAAGCTCGAAAGCGTGTAACGGGCCTCCGAACCCGGCTTCGCCATCCGCTATGATTGGCGCGAAGTAGTCGATGTGGTTGTTTCTTTTCTCGAGATGCTGTATCTGGTCGGCGCGTTGAAGAGCCCTAGTTATTTTCATGATTAGGTGGGGGGTGCTGTTGGACGGGTAGAGGCCTAGGTCGGGGTACATGTTTCCCGAAAGGTTGTTGTCCGCTGCGACCTGCCAGCCGCTTACGTAGATTGCTTTTAGACCAGCCTCAACCAGCTGGATGGCATGGCTGCCTGTCAGAGCGCCGGCTGTCAGAATATAGTCGGAGGTGTGGAGCATCTTCCAGAATTTCTCTGACCCGAGGCGGGCTATCGTGTAGTCTATCTTCCAAGTGCCCCGCAGCTTAAGCACGTCTTCGGCCGTGTATGTTCTCAGTATACCGTTCCAGCGTGGGCTTTTCCAGACCCTCTCAAGCTCTTCAGCCGTCTGTGCCTCGAGTAACGGGTTCATGTCCGGGCTTGTTTGTTTTAACTCCTCGTAATTTATACGTATCGTCTGTAGGTGCTCGCATGGCCTATATACATAATGCATATATTATGCATCATACGGTTATTACCGTGTTTGTGCGTACAATCCAGACAACGGCCGGCGGCACCTACATCGTAACAATCCCCAAACAGTTCGTCAAATCTCTAGGGCTGGACAAGAAGCATGTCGTCAAAGTGGAGCTTGAGGATGACAGGATTGTTCTCCTGCCTGCAGCGCCACGCCCCACAGTGGTGAGCAAAACCATCAAAATCGCCGACTTTAAAGACCCGAAGCTCCTCAGCCTAGCGATTGTCAACTTCTACATCATGGGCCATGACGTTGCTCAGGTTGTCTCAGACGGCAAAATGAGCCTAGCGCATAAGAAAAGCGTCAGAGAAGCTGTCGAAAACCTTGTTGGGGTTGAAATCGTCGAGGACTACGCTGACAGAATAGTTCTCCAATCGCTTGTCGACCCCTCGAAGTTTCAGGTTGACGCCCTGCTGGAAAGGTTTACCCATCTCTCACGCGCAGTTTTACGCGATGCTGTCAACGCTTTACGCAGCGGTGACAGAATGCTGGCCCGAGACGCTTACGAGCGGGGGGCGGAGCTTACACGTCTCTACAGGCTGATGATGCGTATTTGTTTCCAAGCGTTGAGGAGCAGCGCCGTGAGGGAGGCTGTGAAGGTTAAGGATGTTTCAAGCCTCGTCGTCAGGATAGTGGCTGTCAGGGAGCTGGGCAGGGTTGCTTACTACTGTATGAAGATAGCGGAGAGGGTTGAGGAGGTGGGTGAAACAAACTCTGAGATAGCTGAGCTCGTGTCGGAGATGGGCGAGAAAGTTGATAAAATGTTAGACGATTCGTTAAAGGCTTTGTTGAAAGACGACCTAGCTCTAGCGAGCAGCGTGATAGACAGCATGGACACGGTGAGAGAACTTTACGCGAAAGCGTTCAGCAAGGTCATCAAAAGACCTGAGAAGGAGGCTCAGGTTCTCGGATTGATAATACGTGCTATCCGCGCAGTTGCAGGCTATGGTGTTGCCTTGGCTGACGACGCTATTCTCGAGATTTTCTCAAAATGACAAAAAACTGGGCTAAAGCTGTCCGAAGCATTCTAAAACTACCGAAAGACAAATAAGAGTCGATAGTAGACCTTTCAGCTGATGGTTTCGCCCATAGACAGCCCAAGAGCGGTTTTATGCGGAGACCATGAACTATTTCTTTTTAACGTCAGGCTTTCCGACGTGCCAGGCGCGTTGCTTCAGGTTTTGTCGGTCTTCGCCTCATACGGTGTAAACGTAGTAAGTGTCTACACTACTACAACGGATTATTCGAAGGAAAGACAGTGGGTTGAAACCAACGTCATCGTGGACTTGACCGGTAAAAATGTCTCGGCTGAACAGCTGGCCAAAAGCTTGAACATCCTTACCGTTGTGAAGAATGTTTCTTTCGTCGGTAAACAGCTGCCTAACATGCTGGTGGATGACCTACATTTTCCGTTGAAGCTCATAGGCGACAGAGCCATAATCTTCAGAGAGCCTACAATAAGGGAGATGGTCTGGGAAATAAGACGGCAGCTCGGAACGGCTGGCGAAGCCCTGCTATACCACATTGGATTAAACATTGGTAAAGGCTCCTGGATAAAGTTGAGAAATGTGCTGGGTCAGAATCTACATCTTCTCCCACAATACATGAAATATTGGTGGCTACTTCACAGTTCTGCAAGAGTTCTGGATTTATCGGTAGATTTGCAGAAGAAAACAGCAATCATCAAGCTTGAGAACAATTATGAATGCTCTGTTGCGGGAAATTATGGCAAACCTTTCAGCAACATGGTTAGAGGTATGCTGGCTGGAATCTTCAGCGAGCTCTTCGGTGTTGAAAAATGTGTTGAAAACAAATGTATTGGTGCTGGAGACCCTTATTGTGAGTTTGTCGTAGGGGAAACATCCTGAATGCATAAAGGCTTGGACAGATGTCTTCGCGCTGAAACCGAAACCTCGTAAAAACCGGGCCTCAACACTCTCTCTTCAACAGTTATCTCGGGTTTGTTTGTTCTCATTCTACAGCTTTTGCATCTGAAGCCTTTTCCAAAGCCTGCGGAGTCCATCCGCTTTCCGCATGACGGGCATGTGGGAGGCCTGACCATCTGATGTTGAGCCAGCTGGATTACTTGAAGCTTCTCTATGTTGAGCGTGTTGCCCTGAGGCTTAGGCTTAACTCCTCCCATGACTTTTACAACGTCGCCGGGTCTGAGGAGAGATACGATGTGTCTGAGCCTGCCTGTGGGTCTGTAGGCTGCGCATGTTATCTCTCCTACGCCGTCTGAAAGCCTGAAGAAGACATGTCCGCCCACTGTTGTTTCAGGCATCGAGGCCACATGGCCGGTTACTATAACGTTGTCGAACGGCTTTACCTCCGCTAGACGTTTCTCAGCGAGATGCATGTCCGTCGCCTGGTTTGTGGCGAACACGGTAACCATCTCAACCTCCTCCAAAAACCTAACCATTGAAAGGCCCTTCAACGCGTTTTCAGCCGTAAGCGATCGGACGCCTGCCAGAACTGGGCAGGGTGTGTGGGGGGTTATTCTGACCTCGTCTGTTTCTGGGTTGTAGCTGTCGAAGGAGAGTCCGCTTTCATGCAGCCGTATGACCGACTGCTTGTCTATTCTTCTGACGGTTCCCCAGTTTTTTCTGACGCGGTAGGCTATGGCTTCGTAGGTTGGGTTGGTTAGGGGGCAGGCTATCGCTGCAAGAGCCCCTATCACCCCTCTGCCGCCGTTGAACATGAAGACCTGCGCTCCATGTCTCTCAGCCAGCTTCACCGCCTCATCCAGCTCAACCATCTCCCTCACGGCACGCAAAGCAAACAACCGCCATTCGGATGGCACGTCCTGACCGTGGAAAACCACAACGCCCGGCTGCGTCTCCTCAAACCCTTTCTCATAAAGCTCTTCAACCGTTTTCACAGCCATGTCCACCGCTTCCTCAACCATTACGTCAGACGCTTTGAAGTGAAGCGATACGGCGGCGTTCCCACGTGTTTTGAAAGGGCAGTTGGGGTTCAGCCTGACCAGATGGCATGGCTCCAGCCTCTCCAAACCCATGTCCAGCAGCCGTTTTTCTAAAACAGCGCCTACGTAGGTGGTGCACATGCCGCTGACCGAGTCGGTGTCGTCTACGCCTATCCTCAGGAACGGCATCATTATAACGGTTGAAAACGGTTTATATAGGCGTTGGGTTAAGCACGGCGTTTGGTTTAGAAAAAGTGTTAAAATAACGCCGTTAAGTGACGAAGAGGAGGAGGTTGACCACCCTAACCGTTGGAGAAATAGCCCTGTCTTATCAGGAGATAAGACGTTACGGCAGGCATCTCATCATCCCCGAGGTTGGGATGGCTGGACAGAAGAAGCTTAAGGCCGCTAAAGTTTTAGTGGTGGGGGCTGGCGGGCTTGGGTCGCCCATCTCACTATATCTAGCCGCCGCCGGCGTGGGACGCATCGGGCTGGTTGACTTCGACGTAGTAGACGAAAGCAATCTGCAGCGTCAAGTCCTGTACACCACAAAGGACGTCAGGAGACCTAAGCTTGAGGTGGCGAAGGAGAGGCTGACTGCGATGAACCCGCACATAGAGGTTGAGACATATGAGACACGGCTGACGTCGGAGAACGCCCTCGACATTATCAGTGAATATGACGTGGTCGTTGATGGAACGGACAACTTCCCCACACGCTATCTTGTCAACGACGCCTGCGTGCTTCTCGGCAAGCCTAACGTCTACGGCAGCATATTCAGGTTCGACGGTCAGGTCAGCGTGTTTGATGCGAGAAAAGGGCCCTGCTACCGATGCCTCTACCCCGAGCCACCACCGCCAGGCCTCGTGCCAAGCTGCGCAGAAGGCGGCGTGCTAGGCGTTCTGCCCGGCGTCATCGGAGCTCTGCAAGCCATGGAGACGATCAAAGTCATCCTCGGCATAGGACAGCCGCTTATAGGGAGGCTTCTGCTGTTCGACGGCCTGCACATGTCTTTCACAGAGCTCAGGCTGCGGAAAGACCCCAGCTGTAAGGTTTGCGGCCCCAACCCAACAGTCCGCGAGCTTATCGACTACGAGGCTTTCTGCGGCATCACACCATCGCAGGCTGACAGAAGCATGCATATCACACCCGAGGAGCTAAACGAAAAGATTGAAAGAGGTGAGAAGGTTTTCCTGCTCGACGTAAGAGAACCTGTCGAATATGAGATTTGCCACATCGAAAACGCCGTTCTCATACCGTTGTCTAAACTGCCCGAGCATGTTAACAAGCTAAGCCTCACCGACGAAATCGTAGCCTACTGCCACACGGGTGTGAGAAGCAGCATGGCCGTCAAACTCCTACGGGACCTCGGCTTCACAAGGGTTAGAAACCTCGCAGGCGGGATAGACGCGTGGGCTGAGAGAATAGACCCTAACATGCCCCGCTACTGAAGACCTTCGTCTTCCTCAACCCCATCTTTCTCTCATCAACTCGGGAGGTGGAGGCGGAGGCGGTGGTAGAGCAGGCGATTCTCTCCGCTGCTCCCTCCTCCACCTCCGTGAAGCCGCAACCGAGGTAAGCCCGGTAGCCAATCCCACGAGGACGAAAGCCTGTGTGTAGGCAAGGTTGCGGTGCAGCGTGTTTTCCCCGCTGAGCATACTGTAGCGGAGCTGCATGTCGTGAAGCATGGACCTTGTCTCGTCAAGCTGCGACTGCAGATAGCCTATGTTCTGCTTAGCTGCCTCATGTCTGTTCGTCAGCTCGTTGTACAGAGATTTAAGCTGTGTGAAAGAGGCTTGGAGGGCGGTAAACTCTCCCGTCAGGTTACGGTAGTCGTTGAGAAGAATCCGATAGTTTTCAGACAACGCCGCGTGCTGGTTGTTGAGAGACCTGTGAAGCGCTTCAAGCGCCCTCAGGTCGGCAACCGTATCCAAATATCTCTGATTCAAATCCTTGTACTCCCTCGACAACATTTCATATCTCGCGTTCGCCGCTTTAATCTGCTCCCTCGCATCCTCCAAGCTTGCTGAAAGCCTTGCCGATTCCTTAAGCGCTTCCTCAAGCCTGGCTCTCAAACTGTTTATCTGGTTCTGCAGGTCTGAAACGATGCTTCGAAGAGAGTCTATGGCTTGCTTGGCCACCGACAGCTCATGCAGCAGGTCATCATAGGTCCTGCTCCGGACCACCGCCAGCATCCAGTTATGCGTCAGAGGCTGGTATGAAGAGTCGCGTGTGTAGTTGATGTAAAGGTTAGCGGTAATCGACGGGTCTGTTCTCACGGCGGCCGGAACACATATTCCGTATGTTTTGCTGATAACATCTCCAGCGACGAACGACCTGACAGAGCTTACTATAGTATCGCTGAGAAGCACGATGTTTCCAGCCTCGCTAACGTAGGTTACCGTGAGCTTAAGTTTGTCAACGCTCACAGAACCCATAAACGTTGTCTGAAAAACAAGGCTGAAGCATGAACCGACTCTAACCTCTGGCGGGTATGACAAGCTTATCTTAAGCCTGCCGTCATCAACGATGGAGGAAAACGCATCGCCGAGCACAACCGCCGGAAACATAACAACAGTCAAAAACACCAAAACAACCGCCGGTTTGTGCATGGGAAGAGGCGGCATTTCCTGTTTATATTTTTAAACTTGTACAAAAGCGTATTTAAATAGGGCCCGCCTTCTAGCAACGCATGGCCAGCATCAAAAGCCTTGCCGACGAGCTGTTGAATATCGACTTCACCAAGACAGCCCGCTCGGTTGAATCCTTCATCACCGAAACCGTTGAATCGGCTGGCGCCTCAGGTGTTGTGGTGGGTTTGAGCGGGGGAGTTGACTCGTCAGCCGTGGCGTTGCTGTGTGCAAGAGCCCTGTCAAAAGATAGGGTTACAGCGTTGATAATGCCAGCCGAATTCACGCCAGCGCAAGACGTGGAAGACGCCAAATTCCTCGCAGAGAAGCTGGGGCTCAAAACCTACATGGTACCGATAGCACCTATAGTGAACAGTTTCGCGGAACAGCTGGGAGTTGAAACAGATGACGTTCATGTGAAGATGCCGCTTGCCAACCTGAGAGCACGCATACGCATGACGCTGCTGTATTTTTACGCCAACCGGTACAACGTTCTCGTGGCTGGCACCGGTGATAGAAGCGAGCTTTTGCTGGGCTATTTCACGAAGTATGGGGATGCGGGGGTTGACTTTCTGCCTGTTGCCGGGCTTTACAAGACGCAGCTCCGCTGGCTGTCCAAACACCTAGGATTACCCGACAGAATAGCCTTTAAACCCAGCAGCCCCCAGCTTTACCCGGGACACAGGGCTGTCGACGAGCTTCCCGCAGACTACGACGTTCTCGACCCAATACTGTATGCGTTGTTCGACAAGAAGATGGATGTTGAGCAGGTTGCTGGCTTGGGTGTGGACCGGCGGCTGCTCGAGGCTATCGCTGAAAGATACAGGCGGAGCGTTCACAAAAGGTCGCTGCCCAACATAGGGCCCACACCTGCACCTCTAACTACTCGTTGAAAACATAATAACCTCTACGCTGCATATTTGATGATGTCGTCTGACGCCGACTACATCAGGCGAATGTCCGACGCACTACGGTCCGGAGCCAAGATGCTGTCCGAGATCTGCCCAGTCTGCAACAGCCCTTTGTTCGAAGTTAAAGGAGAGCTTCGATGCATCCGATGCGATAAGCCTGTAGTAAGAGTACATGAAGAATCCGAGACCCTCGCCGCATCAACCCCCATCATCCTTTCAAGACTCGAAAACGCGCTTTCAGCCAAGATAGATGTTATGACCGCGCTTCTGCAGAGGTCGGGTGAGCCCGAGGAGATAAGGCTTCTTTCGGAGACTTTGTCGAGCTTGATAAAGCTGTTTCGCGAAAGCCGCAAGCTGTCAGAGGAACTGCGAAAAAGCTGACGAGCGGAGACCATCCCGCTACGTACCCAAACATTTCGCAGATAATACCGTCGACGGTGGTTCAGTATTGTTGTGAAGCGTGGAGCTGCTTCCTTGGCCACTGTGGATGCTCAAAAAATGGTTAACCGAACAACTCGGATGGCCGCATAGCCAATTAACGCTACTGAAGATGTAGAAAGCCCTCGCCTGGACAGCATTTAATACGTTTCGCGAACTTCACAGGACCTTCACATGGGAGTCGAGCAGTGGTAACGATTTTCTGGTTTTGCGGTTTCCACAGGAAATGAAGGGGTTCCAAAACACATGCTCACATGCGAAGGGCTTAGAAAGGGTTTTTCTAGGGTAAAAGAGGGTGCTGCCAATGTAGCACGCGGTGAGCTGCAACACAGCGTGCACAGATGTGAAGCGCATGAGCTGGAGAGCAAACCCGCGAGCCTACCCAGACCCCTCTTTTTCCGATGGAAACGGCTGCTTCAGGGCAAATGCCCGCTGTTAACGTTCGTCTAAACAATGAGAAGGATTTGGGTACAATTTGATGTATCTAACTATTCTTAACATAAAGGTGAGACAACCTGACGGAGAATAACCATGGTTCAAACCATAAACAACCGCTCACATCATGTAGGAGATTTGTATGAGAAACAATGGGGTGGCGATGACCCTCTAGCGGACATAATACAAAGGTATTCTCAGCAGCGTCAGCCTATCATTCTCAGACATGAACTTCTCCGGTCGGATTACGTGCCACACTCCCTTCCCCATAGGACCGCCCAGATAAGGAACGTAGCCGGCGTGTTGGCCACCGTGTTGAGGTCGGTAAAACCCTCCAACATCTTCCTCTACGGTAAGACGGGAACAGGCAAGACCGCCGTGTGCAGATATGTGCTCAACAGGCTGTCGTCCGAGGTTGTCGACAGAGGGGTAAACGTCAGGTTCGTTTATGTGAACTGCAGGCTGGCTGGGACGGAGTATAGGGTTTTGGCCGAGCTCTGCTTGGCGGCTGGTGTCTCTGTTCCGTTCACGGGGCTGTCGAAAGGCGAGTTGTTCAGACGGTTTCAAAACGCTTGCTGGAGGCTTGGCCTGTCTTTCGTGGTGTGCTTGGACGAGGTGGATGTTTTGGTTAGGGATTTCGGAGACGACCTGCTGTACGAGCTGACACGCTCCAGCAACGAGCACTGCTGGATTTCCCTGATAGGCATCTCCAACGACCTGATGTTCAAGGAGCAGCTTGACCCCCGTGTTTTAAGCAGCCTCAGCGAGGAAGAGGTTGTATTCCCTCCCTATACGGCGACGGAGATCGCGGATATTCTGCTGGACAGGGCGGCTCAGGCTCTGAGGCCTGAAAGCATCGGCGACGATGTCATCAGGTTGGTTGCTGCGCTGGCCGCTTCGGAACACGGAGATGCGAGAAGGGCCATAGACCTTCTGAGGGTGGCTGCTGAGGTTGCCGAGAGGGAGGGTGCTGAGAGAATCGAGGAGCAGCATGTGAGGAAGGCTCAGTCGCTTATAGAGAGAGGCCGTGTCAAGGAAGTTGTTCTGTCACTTCCGCTCCACAGCAGGCTCGTGCTGTTGGCCATCTACAGTTGCGCGAGAAAAGGACTTGAAACAACCTCGGGAACGATATACAACGTGTACCGTGAGTTCTGCAGCTCGATAGGGTCGGAGCCGTTGACCGACCGTAGAGTCAGCACACTCGTCTCGGAGCTTGACATGCTGGGGATAATTGCCACGGAGCTCGTCAGCTACGGCAGGCACGGACGAACGCGCAAGATAAAGCCAACAATTCCCTCCAGCGAAATTACGGAAATCATCGCCAAAGACGATACACTTTCAACACTTCTTTCCTAAACGTTTTCGACGACGGCATGCATAGCTGTCATGGTGTTGTTTTCTGATGAGCTACACATCACAAATCTTCAGAGCATTGGTTATTTGCTTAAGAGACGCCGCGCTCTCCAGAAAGTGTAGAAAACCAACGTGATTCCGCTGACCAGCAGGCTGAGGTAGTATGTTAGTATTCGCCATATGACGACGGCGCTCCACGACGGGATTGCCAAGATTCTGCTGGAGAAGAGGTATATGCCGGCCTCGGTAAGGCCAGACCCTCCAACCATCACGGGCAGAACTCCGAGAGCGTTCCCAGCGTGAAACGCATAAACAGCCTCTACAAAGCTAATCGAACCATAGCTGGAGAAAACCAAGTATAGGGTGGCCGCCGGCAGCATGATTACAGCAAGCGTTAACGCCAGCAGGGCGGCTGGAACGGCTTTGCTCCAACCTGACCGGAACTCTGTTAGAAAGTTTGACGACTCTCTGATGAAGTCTTTGAACTGTGCGAGAAATCTGTCGGGTATGGGAAAGCGTTCCATTAAGCCGAAACGTGTTATGGATTGAAGCTTGGGCAGCATTATGAGGAAGATGGTTAGGGCGAGCTGGGTGACGGATATGATTAGTAGGATCGCTGCGAGGTATATGTCGCCGTGTGCCAAGGCGGCTAATCCTGCGAGCATGGCTATGGGCGAGCCTACCAAAACGTCGAGAATCAGTTCTGAGAAGGCTATCCAAAAGGCGGTGGCAGGCCTCTCCCCCACCTCGACGAGGATCCACACCCTCACGAGCTCGTCCGCGAGGAACGGGATTGTCGTGAGGGCGAAGAATTCGCTCACGTTTCTTGTGACGAGGGCTTTGACGAGGCCGAAGCTTGTTTTCGAATGACGTTTGACGAGCAGGTAAAGCCTCAAACCCTGAGCAACATGCCGAGCCATGCATATGACGATGGACAGAAGCAGCAGAGGGAGTGGGGTTGTGAGCAGGGATGTGAGAGGTATGTTGAAAAGCCAGATAATACACAGGGTTACAGCCATGCTGGCCGCCAGACCGGCCAAAGACTTCAGCAAAAGCCTTCGGCTTTGAGTCATTTCGATGCTACCACGCATATCGACTGTTGAACATGGAGCAGGCGCTTGGAGCGGATGTGATGGAGGGGCCAGAAGATGTGCAGATGGAGTGGAATGCGTCTTTCGACTTTAAGGTGTTTTTTCGCCAGAATCTTCTCCAAGCCTCTCCAGCTGAAGTGATGTATGTGGGTTTTGTCGGCGTAGCTGTCGTAGATTCCGAAGCCTAAAGTGTTTGGCGTGGTGATGAGCAGTTTACCACGTTGGCTGAGAACCCTGACAGCCTCTTCCAAAGCTGAATCAACGTCTTCCACATGTTCGATAACATCCAGCATGATGACTACGTCAAAACACGAGCTTCGGAAAGGCAGGTTGTCCGCCGAAGCCACCACACCGGGATTAAGCATGGGATTGAGGTCGATGCCAACGTAGTCTTCGCCTCTGGCATGTTTTTTGTAATGGCCGAGTCCGCAGCCGACCTCGAGAACACGGCAGGCATCCTTGGTATGTTCTTCAACAAGCTCAGCCTTGTATTTTCTGAACCTGTGTGGCTCGAGGGCGAACAACCGCATTTAAACTTCCGCCGTATTCGTCAGATGCTTCGTTAAAAATTTTTGAACCTTTCGCCGAGAGACGGTCGACTGGGAAGGTTTTGTAAACCCTGTCGCATCATTGTTTGAGGATTGCGGTCTTGGACATTCTGTCAGCTGTTCTCAGCACCTCAGGGTAGTCGCCGTGAAAAAGCTGGAATATTTTACGTAGGTCGTTGAAGGAAACACCGTATCCTTGGCTGAAGTAGTTGCGGCCCCGGCAAAGTCCTACAACCTCGCCGCCGTCAACTATTTCACAGTAGTCGTTTTTGGGAACGAGCTCTCCTACCAGGAGGGATTTTGCCACGCCAACCGTGGGAAATCCTGCCACAAACCCGACGAGCGTCGCCAGCCCGCATCTCCTCGGATGGGCCCTGCCATGGCCATCCACGAGCAACAAGTCGAAATCTGTTTTAACAGCCGCCAAGGCTTCGAGCAGCGGAGGGCCTTCTCGGAGAACCAGAAAACCGGGGATGTAGGGAGTTTGCCTGCCTGTGAAAACCTTCACAACGGTTTCGACGTTATCCAGTTTGCCGAGGTCTTGGACGACTGCCGCCGCCGCATATCTGCCTTTTCCATACGCCACGTCAACACCGCATACCTTCTCCAAACGCGTCAGCCTGTCTTCTTCAGGGTAGGCTATACGTGCCACAGCTGTCTGCAGCTTTGCGAAAAACTGAAGGCTCGCCGACCAGGATTTCGTCAACGGTCTCCGAGTCACAGACGTTGTTTTCAAGCCTCGGGCTTAAACGTTTGTGCTGCGTCACAACCATTAGTTTGCCGCAGACCCTTGAGGCCTCGGCGAGGAACTGAGATGTGTTTAGGTGGTGTAAGACGGTGAACGAGAAAAGGATGGGGAAGGCGTTGTCTCTGAAGGGTAGGTGGTGGGCATCAGCCATCACAACATGGGAGCTTGCGTCAGCCTTCTCCAAAGCCTTGGCCAGCATACCTGAAGACACGTCAACACCCACATACTCAGATGTCCAACCTTTCTCTCGTAGGAAACGGAGGAAAAGGCCTGTGCCGCAGCCAACGTCCAAAACACATGAAAACTCCAAATGCCCTACCATGTTCACGGCAGCACGGTATTTGCTGAGCTGCTCTTCGCCATAGAGCTCGTCGTAGCAGTCGCTGAGACGGTCGTAGTCCAGCACCGCCACGCTCAAAACGTTTTCGAACAGGTTAAAAAGGTTGGCGGAACCGTTATATCGTGAAGTTTGCGCGAGGTTGTTTATTCTGAGGCTCGTTGGAATGTTTTGAGAAAGTTGAGGGAGAGGGCCCTCGCTGTCATGGAGCATTTGGAGAAACATGGCTTTCCATCCATGGTTTACGGAAGTATTGCACGCGGTGATGTTACGCCGGAGAGCGACCTCGACGTGTTCATACCGAGGGTTGTGCCCATGCAGCTGCTTGAATATACCGTCTCATTACTGCAGCCTATTCAGAAAAGAGTGCTTGTTCAGGCGACACCATATTATGCGGCGAAAGCCTACCTCTATCTCAACGACCGAGACACGGTTTCAGCTCCGATGGTGCCGCTGAACAGAGACGAGGAAGGTTTTTACATGCTGGCTGGAAGCCTCACGGTTGAAGAGCTGAGGCAAAATGTTAGAAAACCCGGCATTAACAAATCGCTCAACCTTGTCATTCCGACAGACTTTGGACACGTTGAGAAGCCTCTTGCTTCAAACTTCGAGGAGGCTGTGCGCGTCCTGCGTGTAAGCCCCGACATCATAACGGCGCGGATGAAGGTTCTCTTGAAGAGACGCGAGAAGGGCAGGACGGGGGTTTTCCAAAGTGTTCAGCTTGGGGAAGATTCAAGCTTTGAAGAAGCTTTTCGCCGGCTGCTGGCTAAGAGCGTGGCTTTGAGGAAAAGAGCCCTCCAGTAAAAACATCTATATAGACCTGTTGAAGGTGTTTTTCAAGGGATTTATTGGCAAAAGTTTTGGACAAACTAGGCCTGACGTTCGACGACGTGCTGCTCATTCCTCAAAGGTCTTCTGTCAAGACGCGGAGAGAGGTTTCGACGAGGTCGCGTTTCACTCGACGTATCTGGCTTGAGGCTCCGATTGTTTCAGCTGCCATGGACACGGTTACGGAGGCTGAGATGGCTATCGCGATGGCGCGCGAGGGAGCGATAGGAGTCATACACAGGTTCAACGCAATCCAGCAGCAGGTTGAGCAGATAAAGATGGTTAAACGCGCCGAGAACATCGCCATAGAAGAACCCTACACGATAAGGGCTGAAGCAACCATAGCGGAGGCCGAGGCTTTGATGAACCATAAAAACGTCAGCGGCCTTCTAGTTGTCAACCCTTCAAAAAAGCTTCTCGGCATACTCACGCGCAGAGACGTTTTGTTCAGGCCCGGGGAAGCCAAAGTCGCCGAGTGCATGACCCCCGTGGAAAGGGTTGTTACGGCAAGACCTGACATAACGCTTGACGAGGCTAAACAAATTTTCATGAAGCATAAGATTGAGAAGCTGCCGTTGGTAGACTCGGAGGGGTATGTGAAAGGGCTTGTGACAAGCGCCGACATCGTTAAGAAGCTGATGTACCCAAACGCTTCAAGGGATTCGCGTGGAAGGCTGATGGTTGCAGCAGCCATAGGGGTTAAGGAAGACGCTTTGGACAGGGCTGAAGCCCTCATCGGCGCGGGAGCTGACGCGCTGGTCATAGACGTGGCCCACGGCCACACGGAAATGGTTATCAAAACAATAAGACGGGTTAGGCAGGCCTTCGGAGATGATGTAGAAATAGTCGCGGGAAACGTGGCTACGGCTGAGGGTGTGGAAGACCTCGCCTCCGCTGGAGCGTCGGCCGTCAAGGTTGGCGTAGGCCCTGGCTCGGTCTGCACAACACGCATCGTCGCAGGAGTCGGCGTGCCGCAGCTCACAGCGATAATGGACTGCGCAGACGCGGCGAAAGAGATGGATGTTCCCTTGATCGCCGACGGAGGTATCAGGTCGAGCGCCGACATGGTGAAAGCTCTTGCAGCAGGCGCGTCAACGGTTATGATTGGAAGGCTTCTGGCTGGAACCGATGAAAGCCCTGGAGCTGTGGTTGTCAGAAATGGCCGTAAGATGAAGATCTACCGTGGAATGGCCAGCCTCTACGCCATGCTAGCCAAAAACAGCAGGGCTGGGGAGGATGACATACTGCAGGACGCATCCGACTACAGCTACATGGCTGAAGGCGTTGAAGCATACGTTCCATACAAGGGCTCGGCGTCCGACGTGATAAAACAGCTGACCGCAGGCCTCAGGTCTGGGCTGAGCTACCTCGGCGCCCGCAACATCCAAGAGCTTCAGCAGAACGCCGTTTTCATCAGGATTACTGAGGCAGGGCTGAAGGAAAGCCATCCGCATGACGTCGAACCTGTATGAGGAAGGCCGACATCATCATAGGCTTGCAGTGGGGAGATGAGGGGAAGGGCAAGATATCCTACGTTCTGTCGCACGATGCCGAGGCCGTCGTAAGGTTTCAGGGAGGGGCCAACGCTGGGCACACAGTAATGGTCGGAGGACAGCGTTACAAGTTCAACATGCTTCCAGCCGGATGTTTGGCGGGGCCAAAGCCTGTGATAGCCGCTGGATGCCTCCTCGACGTCGAAGCCTTCGAGAGAGAAACCAGCCTGCTGAAAAAGCTTGGACATCCACGTCAGCCGTTGGTGAGCAGGTCAGCCCAGCTCATACTGCCGTTTCACCGCGAGCTGGACGGCCGTCTCGAAGAGCTGAGGGCAGGCTCAGCCATAGGGACGACGAGACGTGGCATAGGCCCCGCATACGGCGACAAGATGCTGAGGGTGGGCTTAAGAGCTGGGGAGATAGAAAACACGGCGGTTGCAGTGGAGAAGATAAACTTTCTCAAAAAGCTTCACGGCGTAGAGTCCGAAGCCGATTTAAACAGAATCAAAAAAGTGTTAGCACCTTACCTAGGGGATGTCGAGCTTTTTCTGAACGAGCTGCTTGACTCAGGCGGCCGAGTAGTTTTGGAAGGAGCTCAGGGAGTTTTGCTCGACATAGACCATGGAACATATCCGTACGTCACTTCGTCCAACACGGTTGCTGCAGCAGGCTGCGTGAGCACGGGAATTCCCATCTCAAAGGTCGGCGAAATCGTCGGCGTGATGAAAGCTTACACGACACGTGTTGGAGCAGGGCCCTTCCCCACAGAGGTCAACGGCAGTTTAGCCGAGAGGATAAGGGAGGCGGGCGGAGAGTATGGAACGACGACCGGCAGGCCACGTAGGGTTGGATGGCTTGACATCCCAGCCCTCAAATACGCATGCATGCTTAACGGCGTCAACAACATCGCCGTGACAAAGCTCGACGTCCTCGACGGAATCTCATCGGTGAAAGTCTGCGTAAGATACGTGGTAGACGGAGAGGAGACGGAAAGCTTCGCTCATGCAAGACACAATCTCGACGCCGCAAAGCCTGTTTACGTTGAGTTTAAAGGCTGGAACATGGGTCGTGAGGGCTGGCTCAAAGCTGTTAGAAAAGGATGGGAGGAACTGCCGTCAGCAGCCAGAGAATACCTTGGATGGCTTGAGAAAACCCTCAAGGTGGAGATAGGACTCGTCTCCGTGGGGGAGGACGCCAGCATGGTTGTGAAAAAAGCATGACCTCCGACGACCCCTTAAACCCTTTGGAGGCCATAACCCCCGTCGACGGACGCTACAGAGAGAGTTTACGGGAGTGCAGCCGCTACTTCAGCGAACACGCCCTCATAAGATACAGGCTGTTTGTTGAGGTGAGGTTTCTCCATGCTTTTCTCGAGGCCATAGGCTGGAGGGGAAACCTGTTGAAGCTCGAAGCGCTTGCAAGAAATGTTTTGGAGATGCCTGTTAGCGATGCGGAGGAGGTTAAACAGCTTGAGAAAAAGCTCGGCCATGACGTCGCTGCAGCGACATCCTACCTTGAGAAAAGGCTCGACCAGCTCAGCCTCTCCGAGTTAAAACCCTTCGTACATTTTGGACTAACCTCGGAAGACGTGAACAACGTAGCATACTCTCTCATGGCAAAGAGCTTCATAAACGAAACATACATCCCAGAGATGCTGAAGCTAGTGGAAACGCTTACAGATTTGGCGGAGAAACATAGGTCAACAGCCTTCCTTGCACGCACTCACGGCCAGCCCGCAGTCCCAACAACTTTCGGAAGCTATATCGCCAACTACGCCTACAGGCTTGCATCACTTGTTTCGAAGCTCAAAAACATCAAGTTGCAGGCAAAGCTTGGCGGAGCCGTGGGAGACCTCTCCTCGCTCAAAACAACTTATCCCGAGGTCGACTGGCTTGCTTTCGCCGAGAGGTTCGTGAACTCGTTCGGGCTTGAACACACCCCGGCTTCAACACAGATACTGCCGCATGAACGTATGTCTGAACTCCTCAACACTATCGCCTCGGCAAACACGTTGACCGCAAACCTTTGCAGAGACATGTGGATTCTCGGAAGCCTAGGACTTGTAGCGTTCAGCAAACACGCTGCAGAAGTGCATTCATCAACCATGCCTCAGAAAAGAAACCCACTACTGTTTGAGAACGCGGAAGGGGCCCTCGACCTCTCAACGTCCATGCTCAGCTACATGTCCACAAGACTGATCTCGTCACGCCTTCACAGAGACCTCTCAGACTCGATCATCAAACGCTTCTACGGTACAGCATTAGCGCTAAGCCTTCTCGGCGTAAAAAACACATACAGAGCTCTAGCAGAAGTTTATGTCAACACAGAGGCGATGCGTAAAGAGGTTGAAACACACAAACATGCGATAATGCTGGAAGCTGTGCAGCTGATGCTCCGCAAGCACGGGGTTGAGGACGGCTACAAAATTGCAGCCGAAGCAGCTGAAAAAGGATTTGAATGGCTCGAACAACAGCTGAAAAAACTCGGAAAAGACCCCACAACAATCATCAAAACAACAGACCACTACATACAAGCCGCCGCCGAAAAAACCACATTCCTACTGAACAAAACCAGAAACATTTTAAGTTACCTAGGTAACCAGTTACCTAGGTAACTTGCTTTTCGACATAAGACCCAAGGAAAGGCTGGAAGACCTCTTCGGCAGACGCGAGCATTTCGAGGAGCTTTCGCGTTACGTGAAGCGGGGATACGGATTTAGAAGGCTGATTTTGTGAAGTTGATTTTTTCGACCACGGCTGCGGGAGCGTATGTCGGAATTTCCACCTCCCACCATTTTACCCAGTATCTTTCGCTGCCCAAATCTCTTACGCCCCTTAGGATGCTGAGGATGTTGTCGCTGAGCCGTAGGCCTTTCAACGGCTTCTCGACGCTTCCGTTCTTTATCAGGAAGAGGCCGTCGCGAGGTATTGTGGAGAACTCGCCCGTCCTGTAGTTTTGGTAGCGGAGATACCAGTCGTTCGTCACCCAGATGCCGTTGTCTATGGATGAGACGAGTTTTTCGAAGGCTTTGTCGCCTGTTTTGCAGACTAGGTTGAAGGGATGGGGAACTATGAGGCCTGCGTTGGCCGTGGTTTGGGTGTTGAATTTCTTCGCCGTGGTGCTGTTGTGCAGATAAGTTTTGAGAACCCCATCCTCGAAGATTGTGTTACGTCTTGTCGGAACCCCCTCGCCGTCAAACGGCGCTGCCCCATAGCTGCCCACCAAAGTCGGGTCATCCCATAGGCTGAAAACATCCGAAGCCGCTTTCTGACCCAAAAGCCCCGTCAAAAACGACATCTCCCCATCCACGTAGAAAGCCGAAGCCCATGTCCCAACCTGCTCGAGTATGTGTGCGAAGGTCATAGGCCCCAGAAGCCCCTCGTAAACGCCGGCATCTCCATCCACGGGGTTGAGCGCCATCTTCGCAATCTCACCAGCCTTCAACCCTGCCTCGTAGGGCTTGAATTCTTTAGTGTTTGCGGCGACTGAGACGAAGTGGCCTGTGGCGTCGTCTGCGGCGAAGGCTCTCACGGAAATCTCCAAACCAACAGTTGAGGCGACCGCTTCAACGCCGCGGCTCGTCGTCAGCCTAACCCTCCCACGGCTGTAGACAAGGCTTCCCGCAACCCGTTTAGCACCGTTCTCCAACCCACCGTTCACAGCAGCCTCAACATACTCAACAAGCTTCTCCGGCTCCACAACCTCGACAACGGGTTTTAGAAGCCTTTTATCGTATTTGAAAGGCCCTTCAGGAAGCGGAGCGTAGACGTCTGCCTCAGGCGATGTCTTAGCCGTCGCAACAGCCTGCCTCACCATGTCTTCCAAAGATTTCTCCGACATCTCGGTGGTTGAACGTATGGCTCTCTTTCCCTTTACGCTCACGTACACCTCCGCCGACTCAACCAAACCATGTTTCGAGACGGTTATCTGGTTGTTGGAGAAACGTATCATTTGACGCGTTGTTTCATACGTGGTTAAAGCCACGTCCGAAGCCCCAAGCCTTCGAGCAAGCTTGACGAGCCTTCTCTGAAGGTTTGCGTCCAGCTTCAATCCGGCTTAACAGCATACACAAGCCGTAATTATAGGTATCGGAGAACTTGGAAACACTTTTCCTAAGGCTTGCAGGCTTATGGAATGGTGTTGCTGCCGCAGGTCGAAGCCATTCTGAAGGAGAAACACTTAGGCGACGTTGAAGCAGCCTTCGTCGTCCCTGCCAGAAAAAAACCCGAGCTCCACATCGTCGTCAGAAGGCTGAAACAGGGCGTTAAAGTTTCGCGGGCCGACGGCTACATCCTCTACCTCATCGACTCGAAAGCGTTTGAGGAAGATGTTGTGAACATGGCTTATGCTGAGACGCTCGCCCACAAGCTTCTAATCTCCTACCAACCCGTTCAGGGACAGCATTTCCTACGCAAGCTTGAAAAAACATACAAGAAAGAGACCATACTCCAGCTTTTGAAAGACCTTGTTTCAGAGCATAAGCTAGCCGCCGCCAACCTCATGATAGACGTGAAATACTTCCTCTACGAGAAGGTCAGGAGGTTTGTCGAGGTTTTCCCGCTGATGAGGGCTGAGCTTGTTGAAAGCCTTAAGAATGATGCCGAGTTGTTGAAAGGGTTTGAGAACGCTGCGGAAGAGCTTGTCCAAGAGGGAGTGTTGTCGAAGAGGGATGGATTCTATACGCCCAGCCTAGATGCTGTGAAAAGCTTTGAGAAAATACCTGTTCTAAGCGGGTTAGAGCAGCTGAGAAAAATTAACATTCTCAGGCTTTCGAAGGCTTTCTCCCTTCTCGTCTTCGACATGGCCTCGCGTTTTACAGCTCCCGCAGCTCACCTACCCGACCCAGACCAATACATCTATGTCACCACAGCCCGAGGCCCTCAACCACTGTCGAAACAGCTTGACATGCTGGATTTTGTGAAAGAGTTTTACGGAGGCGAGGCGAGGGTTAAAAGAGTTGGCGGGCTTTTCAACTCGACTTATGTAATAGAGGTGGACTCTGTGAAGCTTTTCGCCAAACGTTATCTGAGCTGGACCGACGTCAAATGGGTTGCGGCAAGGGTTTGGACGGCTTGGGTTAAAGACTTCTCGATAAACCCTTCCACACGCATGGCTAAAGAGATATACTTCCTCAACCATTTACGCAACCAAGGCTTCAACACGCCTGAAATACTGCACGTCAACTGGAACGGCAAAATCCTTTACACATCGTACGTCGAAGGCACAAACCTAATGACCGCATGGCTGGAGAAAGCAGGTGGACGAAACGATTTTGCACGTCAGGTTGGCGAAACCCTGGCCCGCATACATGGAAAAGGGGTGCAGCTGGGCGACTGCAAGCCCGAGACCTTCATAAAATCAGCGGAAGGCCAGATTTACGTTACCGACGTTGAGCAGGCCTCGACGGAAGGAGACCCTGCATGGGATTTGATGGAGCTAGTATTCTATCTAGGTCATTATCTCGACGCGGAGGAAGCTGCGTCGTTCGCGGCCGAGGTCGTGGAAGGCTATGCTAAGGCTGGGAGCTTAGAGACGGTTCGAAAAGCTCTCAAGCCAAGCTATGTCAGAACCATGGCTCTCTGGACTCCGCCATGGGTTCAGAAGGAAATCATCGACAGGGTTAAAGAGTTTTTAAAAGCTTGACATACTCTATGTTCGCTGTTTTGACGGAGCCGACGAGAAGGCTGTAGTACGTCACTCCTCTGGCAAGGTCTTCAACCTTCTCAAGCTTGCCAACAGCTTCTACAACATCCCCCTCCCTGAACAGGCTTGCGAAAGTAGTGTCGTAGCAGAGAAGGGTTTCAACCTCGCCAGCCATGTCCTCAACACGGTAAACTGCCGGCGTGAAAACCCCTTCAGAAGCATCCACAATACGTAGCGTTGTTTTCCTTACTCCAACAGCTTTATACAGCCTTGTCCCATACTCGGCTGTAATCTCTTCGGGAAGCCTGACCGCGTGCAAAGAGTAGAAAACGCCTTCGAAAACCCCGCGTGTCCAGCATCTGGTCGCCAGTTTTTCAGCGTCTTCAGCTGTGATGGGGTATTTTGTCATGTAGTTTTTGACGAGCATGTTTTGGGTCTGCTTTACATCCTGTGGTGTCTGCGTTTGACGGGAGCTGTTTACGGCTTTCATGAAGTTTTCACCGCCGTACACTATTAGGTCGATGTCGGCGGCTGGGTTGTGCAGCTGAAGCAGCAACGAGCCTGAAACGCCGAAAAACATCCCGTCAACACGAGACCCCGCGGAGATTCTTTCCACAAGCTTTGCACAAAGTTCCTCGAGCTTGTTTGAAGGCTTGCGCAAAATCTTCTGAAGCCTTTCATCGCATCTGTAGTGTTTTCTTATGTTTTCGACCGGTATGTAGGTGAAGTCTTCGTCTGTAACGGGGTCGTGGTAGATGTACTGGGGCTTCAGCCGACGTATCATTTCAAGGGCTTGAGCAAGCTCACGGGTCGTGTAAGCCGTTAAAACCCTTCGGTAGGTAACTCCTTCACGGGACCAAACACCTTCGCCGGGAACGTATTTCGGGTATGCGAGAACCCGTCCAGGCGGATGCGTGTCGGAAACCACTCCGAAAAGCCATCCGTCAACTGTCTCGAGGAAGTCATGGTCCCTGTACCAGTGTTTTTCATCCCTCACTCTACTCAGGCAGGTCACCCAAAATGTAGTCGTCTCTGCCTACTCCTACGTTAAGCCTGAGATATGAACCTGTTTTCGTTAAAACTTTTTCGAGAAGACCCCTAACTCTAACCCTGCAGCCTTTTTCAGCCATTTCAGCGAACCTGCTTCTGAAATAGATTATCTCCCTACACTCCCTTCCTATCTCATCTCCTTCGACAACCCTGACCCCATACCTGCCCGGCGTGTAGAAAGCCGTGGAATCGTCTACGACCTCTACAACCGCTTCATAATTTTGGATTGGTTTACAACGTGTGTCCTCCCATGTTTCCCAGAAGTTTTCGGGGACGATCTTCACGGTGTACAGGACGTTTCTGAAGACTCCTGTTAAGACTTTACGCTGTTCCGCTGCGGCCATTTCAACCGCTTTAGCGGTGTCTCTTCGGCTTTCGAGAAGGATGGTGAGGTTTTCAGCCGTCACAGGTTTTGTGAAGCCTTCCTTCCTCAGTTTGCTGAAGAGCTCGTAAGCTTTTCTTCCCTCTCCATACACAACGATGTCGATGTCGGATTTTTCGGTTGTGTAGCCTGTGAGAAGAGAGCCTGTGAAACCGAACTCAACCCTTGCCTCTGATAGATGTTGTGCAAGCTCTTCGGCGGCGGATACGAGTTTCGAAGGGCCCTGAGGAGTTTTGACGGGGTAAAGCCTGCGGAGTATCATGTTTTCGGGGATGGCTATGACAACCCTGCCTGTGTAAGGGTCGTCGAACAGATAGTCAGGCCTTTCCCTCAGCACATAATCTAACGCTTGGCTAAAGTCCTTAACCTTCACACCTTTCACAACCCTCGGCACTGCGTAAACCCTGCTGGGCGGATGGACTAAACCCTTGACGGCGTAAACGTCGCCGTGAAAGTCGACCAAGTAACAGCCTTCTACAAGCCGTTGCATCTACTTTCTAACTTGGTTATTAAAGAAAAAAATTTATATCCATGTTAAAAAACAGCATTACAACATGTTTCAAATGCTTCAGATAGAACCTCCTCCTCCGCCTGCGTGGACTGATCCTGTCGTTTTCCTTTCGGGGCTTGGCTGGGTTCTCCTCAGAACCTTCATAACGTTTGTGGTTGTCTTTCTGATAGGCATTGTCTCCGTAAGGGTTGTTGACTTGATCACACCGGGTATAAGCGAGATTTCAAAGATTCGTGGAAACCCGCTTGCAACAGGTGTTTTCGCCGCAGGCTTCTTTTTCTATCTCGCGGCTGGGATGATAGGTTCCATGACCTCGCCTCTTCCCATAGGGACGGAGCCTGGCGTAGTCACGCTCAGAATAAACCCACTGGTTCTCATCGGCTACAAGCTCGTAACACTCTTGGTAGCTGTGCTGTTGTCATATTTGTTCGCCGCCATCTACTACAGGATTTTGGCTAAGATAGAGCCTTTCGGACTAGACCTGGACGATGTCGACAAGGAACCCGTAAGCGTTGCTGTTTACCTCTTCGGCTACTTCATCTTTCTCGGCGCTGCTGTTTACACAGCTCTGATGCTGCCTGTGGTTTAAAATGTCATCCATTTGGCTGGAGTCTTTCACAACGCTCTTCAAGAGACATCCCATAAAGACGCCCACCGGCGAGGTTTATCAGGTCGGTGGAACGCCGTCGTTCGGAAAGCCGTGGATTGGAGCGGCTGTCTTAATCATCGTATTGGTATTGTTAAGTGTTTTTACGGCCAGCTTGGCTAGCTATTTTGTTTACGTTGGTGTTTCGCTTGTTCCCATGATAGCTCTGCTGGCATATGTTGTTCGGTCTGACAGGTATGAGCCTGAGCCGAAGGCACTGGTTTTCAGCATGGTTGGGGTAGGCGTGGTCTTGTCGGCATTTTCGAACGCGGTAAGCTTCCCCGGCGGGTTTTCCGGATACATGTTAAAGATGCTGCTCATCGAGTTTGTTTTCTTCATGGTTCTGTATCTCATGGATGCAAACAGGTTCACCGGCAGGGAGTTCAACGACCATTTGGACGGCAGTGTTTACGGGCTCAGCCTCGGAGCCGGCTACATAGCCTACCAAAACTTCTACCTTCTCAGCAGCGTCGAAATAATCAGGCCCGAGCTCGTTCTGTCGGCTGCTGTTGAAGGGTTTGTTCTAGGTGTTTTTCCAGCTCTGAGCGGCTGGTGGATAGGCTACGTCAAAGCAAAATACGTGTCGGTTAGGTTCTCAGACCTGTTTGCAGGGTTTGTGCCTGTAGCCGTTCTAAAAATGATATCGGTGCTTGTGTTAGCTGGCTTGGCTCTGCTGGGC